>Ga0187780_10000452_pt1 | contig 30795 bp, 24 predicted proteins | sample 1015_Q2_SP10_20__FD_132429 | JGI IMG/M metagenome (GOLD analysis project Ga0187780, IMG submission 132429) | Tropical peat soil microbial communities from peatlands in Department of Meta, Colombia - 1015_Q2_SP10_20_MG | ecosystem: Environmental > Terrestrial > Soil > Wetlands > Peat | place...
ATATCTAGGTGAAGCATGCAGGACGCCTCTCATTCTGGCCCGCCGAACCCAGCCGATAACGCGTCCACTCCTCCGTTGCGTCGCGAATTGCGAAGTTGGACTCGCGACCTGGCCATCGCGCTCGGCCTCGCAATTGTCGTAATGATTTTTCTCTACCAGCCGGTCAAGGTCGAAGGCACGAGCATGATTCCGCTGCTCTCCGACCAGGAGCGCATCTTCATCAATAAGTTTGTATATCGGTTTGAGCCGATCGAGCGCGGGGACGTCGTTGTTTTCTGGTATCCTCTCGACCGGTCGAAATCGTTCATCAAGCGCGTCGTGGGATTGCCCGGCGAGACGATCGAGATTCGAATGGGCCACGTCTACATCAACGGCCAGGAGCTCGCCGATCAATTTGTTCCGGCGGGCTACCTGGATGGCTCGAACTCGCCTGGGCGACGGATTCCGTCCGACAGCTACTTTGTGATGGGCGATCACCGCGACAGCTCGAACGACTCGCGGATGTTCGGGCCGGTCGCGCGGCAATACATTTACGGCAAAGCCGTTTTCGCGTATTGGCCGGTGGACCACTTCGGCTCGCTGAGCTCGCCTTCGACCGTCAACGCGGCATCGAAATGACATTTGGAGGACACACTGATCGAGGCCCTCGCAGGACGCGCGACTCTCGCGCTCGAGGACGGAAGAGTATTTAACGGCCGCGCGGCGGGCGCTCGCACCCGCCGAGGCGGCGAAGTCGTTTTCAATACTAGCCTTACCGGCTACCAGGAAGTTTTCACCGATCCGAGCTACTCCGGGCAGATCGTGTGCCTGACGTATCCCCACATTGGCAACGTCGGAGCAAATCCGGAAGACCAGGAATCTTCGAAGCCGTACATTGAATCTCTGATCGTCCGCGAATTTTCGTCGATCGATTCCAACTGGCGGTCGGACGAATCCGCGCACAAGTATCTCGAGCGCCACGGCGTGCCGGTCATCTGGGACATCGACACACGCGCGCTGGTGTTGCATTTGCGCACCGCAGGAGCGCTGCGAGGCGTGGTCTCGACCGACGACACACCTGCGGAGCAGTTGATCGCCGAAGCCCGCGCTCTACCGACGATGGCCGGGCAGGAGCTTGCGAGTCGCGTCACCGTATCGCAGAAGTACGATTGGACGCAGGGCTCGATCGATCTTGCGCAGCCGCTCGCGGCAACGGCTGCGGCTGGCGCGACCGGTTCCAACGGGCACGTGCGAAAGAAGAACGGGGCAGGAGCGCCAGAGGAATCGGCGCGCCACCGCGTTGTCGCGTACGACTTCGGTATTAAGCAAAATATTCTTCGCTTGCTGGTCGATCACGGCTGCGAGGTAACGGTCGTTCCGGCGCAGACTTCTGCTGAGGACGTGCTGGCGCTGAAGCCGAACGGCGTGTTCATCTCCAATGGTCCGGGCGATCCCGAGCCGATCACATACGGCATCGCGAGCATTCGAAAGTTGCTGGGCCGCGTTCCGATTTTCGGGATTTGTCTGGGACACCAACTGTGCGGACTCGCTCTTGGCGGACGTACCTTCAAGCTGAAATTCGGGCACCACGGTTCGAATCATCCGGTGAAGAATCTGCTGACGGGTAAAGTCGAAATCACGGCGCAGAATCACGGATTTTGCGTCGATCCGGATTCATTGCCGTCGAGCGACGTCGAAATCACGCACCTGAATTTGAACGATCATACCAACGAGGGGCTGCGCCACAAGTCGCTGCCGCTCTTCAGCGTGCAATATCACCCAGAGGCTTCGCCCGGCCCCCACGACGCGCGATACCTATTCGACGATTTTATCAAGCTGATGAAGGCCGGCGTCTAATGAGCCACCAATAACCCATGCCCAAGCGAACTGACATCAAGAAAATCATGATCATCGGCTCCGGGCCGATTGTCATCGGGCAGGCATGCGAATTCGACTATTCCGGTACGCAGGCGTGCAAGGCGCTGCGGTCGGAGGGCTACGACGTCATCCTCATCAATTCGAATCCCGCGACGATCATGACCGACCCTGAGGTTGCGAACCGCACCTACATCGAGCCGCTTTCGAAGGAGTATCTCGAAGCGATCATCGCGACTGAGCGGCCCGACGCGGTGCTGCCGACGGTGGGCGGACAGACCGGGCTGAATTTGGCCGTTGAGTTGGCCGAGAGCGGCGTGCTTGAAAAGTACGGCGTGAAACTAATCGGCGCGCAGCTCGACGCGATCAAGATCGCCGAGGATCGGCTGCTATTCAAAGATGTCTGCCGAAAAGTCGGCCTTGAAGTGCCGAATTCCGCGGTCGTCACGAATGTGCCGGAGGCGATTCGCCTCGCCGACAAGATGGGCTATCCGGTCGTGATCCGGCCATCGTTCACACTTGGCGGGACCGGCGGTTCGATCGCGTACAACCACGAGGAATTCGCCGACGCGATTGCGCGCGCGCTCGATGCGAGCCCGGTGCATCAGGCGCTGATCGAAGAGTCGGTGATCGGCTGGAAGGAATTCGAGCTCGAAGTGATGCGCGATTTTCGCGACAACTTCGTCGTGATCTGCTCGATCGAAAACGTCGACCCGATGGGCATTCACACGGGCGATTCGATCACGGTAGCGCCCGCGCAGACGCTGACGGACAAGGAATATCAGCGGATGCGCGACGCGGCGGCCGCGATCATCCGCGCGGTAGGCGTCGAGACCGGCGGCTCGAATATTCAGTTCGCCGTCGACCCTGAGACCGGCCGCATGGTCGTGATCGAGATGAATCCGCGCGTCTCGCGCAGCTCGGCGCTCGCGAGCAAAGCGACGGGCTTCCCGATCGCGAAGATTGCGGCGAAGCTGGCCGTCGGGATGACGCTCGACGAGATTCCGAACGATATCACGCGCAAGACGCCTTCCTGCTTTGAGCCGAGCATCGATTATGTCGTCGCCAAAATTCCGAAGTGGCAATTTGAAAAATTTCCGGGCAGCGACACGACACTGACCACGCAGATGAAATCCGTCGGCGAGGTGATGGCCATCGGCCGCACGTTTCAGGAAGCCCTATGCAAGGGCATTCGCGCGCTCGAGCCGAGCAGCGCGTGGCGCCCGCCGGCAGAAGTCACGACAGCATTGTTGCGCGAGCGCCTGCATGTGCCCGGCCCGGACCGCATCCACTGGCTGTTCGAGGCGATCGAGCGCGGTATGACCCGCGACGAAATTCATTCGCTCACCAAGATCGATCCATGGTTCCTCAGCCACATGGAAGAAATGGTCGCACTCGACCGGCAGGTGGCTGCCACGACGCTGACGAAATGCTCTCGCGAGATGCTGCTTGAATCTAAGCGCTCCGGCGCGAGCGACGAAGAGCTTGCGAAACTGTGGAACGTCAAGTCGGCCTCAGTTCGCGGGCGGCGGCATGAGCTCGGGGTCGTGCCTGTGTTCAAGCGTGTCGATACATGCGCGGCGGAATTTGAATCGTTTACACCGTATCTGTACTCCACCTACGAGAATTCTGATGAGTCCGCAGTCACAGAGCGGCCCAAGATCGTGATTCTCGGCAGCGGTCCGAGCCGCATCGGGCAGGGAATTGAGTTCGATTACTGCTGCTGCCACGCCGCCATGGCGCTCAAGGAAGACGGCTACGAAACGGTGATGATCAACTGCAACCCCGAAACCGTCTCGACAGATTACGACACTTCCGATCGCCTCTATTTCGAGCCGCTCACGCTGGAAGACGTACTCGCGGTTCTCGACCGCGAGGACCCTCAGGGTGTGATCGTGCAGTTCGGCGGACAGACACCGCTCAATCTTGCGCTCGAACTAAAACGCAATAAGGCCAGGATTATCGGCACCGATCCTGAATCGATCGATCTCGCCGAAGATCGACGGAGATTCGGCGCGCTGCTCGCGGAACTAAATATTCCGCAGCCGCGCGGCGGCACCGCGCTTGCTCCACAGGAGGCCGTCACTACCGCCTCGGAAATCGGGCTACCCGTGCTCGTGCGGCCGAGCTATGTCCTGGGCGGGCGCGCGATGGTGATCGCGTACGATTTGAAGACCGTGGAAGAGTACGTGGCTCAGGCGACGCAGATCGGCGGCTTGTCCGATCCAAAGCGGCCGATCCTGATCGACCAGTTCCTCGAGAACGCAACCGAGGTGGATGTGGACGCGGTTGCGGATGGCGAAGACGTGGTAATAGCCGGCATCATGGAACACATTGAGGAGGCCGGCATCCATTCCGGCGACTCGTCCTGCGTACTGCCGCCCGTGTCGCTCAAGCCCGCAGTGCTCGAACAGATTCGCGACTACACGACGCGCCTTGCGCGAGCCCTTCGCGTCGTGGGGCTGATGAACGTGCAGTACGCCATCCAGAACGACACTGTTTATGTCCTGGAAGTGAATCCGCGCGCGTCGCGCACAGTGCCCTACGTGAGCAAAGCAACCGGCGTGCCGCTCGCCAAAGTGGCCGCGCGTCTGATGACCGGGCGCAAGTTGCGCGATCTGCATCTGCCAGTAACGCAAGTCAACGGCGTGAAGGAACTCGCGGTTCACGATTTCTTCGCGGTGAAGTCGCCGGTATTCCCGTTCAACAAGTTCCGAGGCGTCGATACGATTCTGGGGCCGGAAATGCGGTCGACGGGCGAAGTGATGGGCATTTCGACCACCTTCGGCCAGGCGTTTGCGAAGGCGCAACTGGCGGCCGGCCAGCGGCTGCCGACGGAAGGTATCGTCTTCATCAGCGTGAACGACCACGACAAGATCCATGCCGCGCCGGTCGCCAAAGACCTTGCGGCGGCAGGGTTGAAGATTATCGCCACGCGCGGCACAGCTGCGGCGCTGAAGCGCGCCGGGATCGATATCGAAGCGGTATACAAAGTGAACGAAGGCCGGCCGAACATCATCGACTTGATCAAAAACGGCAAGGTCAATCTGATCATCAATACGCCGCTTGGTCGCGAATCGTTCTACGACGAAAAGTCGATTCGCCGCGCGGCGGTGCGCTACAACGTTCCCTGCATCACGACGCTTTCGGCTGCGAGTGCCGCGGCGCGGGGAATTCGCGCGATGGTCGGCCATGCTGCCGATGTGGCGGCGATTCAGGATTTGCACCGGCGCAAATCTGTCGCTTTGCCCTGAGGAACCAATATTTCCGATTTTGCTGCCGCATTTCTGGCGGCAGGGTTCGCGGCCTGAATTCCTAGAATCCTGGGCGATCTCGCGCTAATCCAATGTTGCCAGTGAAGCCGCCGACCGATTGTCGCGCCTCGAAAGCCGATTGTGGCCGTGATTGTTCGTGTTCGAGCCGGCGTGTATCATGACTGCCCCGATGGAGTCTCACTGTCTTCCGTTCCACGACATTCCGCGCACGAGCAAGCTCTATTCGACATTTCTTGACGACTTTTCGAAGGTCGCGGCCTATTACGCGCATCCTCCAACCGCCGCGGGTGTCGACGCCGCTGCGCGTGAGTCAAAGTTGCGTCCGGACGTTCGCATGCGCGTCATCGAGATCCTGCGCGCACAGAATCGTAACCTCGGTTCTGGCGGCGAAATCGAATCGGCAACAGCTCGCAATCTCGATCGCCTCGCCTCAGGTGCCGTCGCCATCGTCACCGGACAGCAGGCCGGCCTTTTTTCCGGACCCGCCTACACTTTCTATAAGGCACTAACCGTCATCCGTTGTGCAGAGGAGGTGACGCGGCGCGGCATCGACGCAGTTCCGGTTTTTTGGCTGGCCACGGAAGATCACGATCTCGCCGAAATCAATCATTCTTACTGGTGCACGCGCAACGGTCTCGCGCGTTACGAGTTGCCACCGGAAGATTCCGGCCGCCGCGTCGGTGAAATCCCACTGGGCGATGGGATTGAGGCTGTTGTCGGTGCGGCGGCGTCTACTCTTGAAGGTGAGTTCGCTGCCGAAGTCATACGTGCCCTGAATGAGTCCTATACGCCCCGCGACACGTATGGTTCGGCTTTCGGCAAGCTCATGGCACGACTTCTTGCAGGCCGCGGAATCGTCTTCCTCGATCAGCTTGACCCGCAGTTGCACCGTCTCGCAGCTCCCACTTTGGAGCATGCGGCTCAGCGGGCTGACCAACTCGGAAGTGCGCTCGCTGCGCGCTCCAAGGAACTGGAGGCCGCCGGTTTCCATTCACAGGTCAAGGTCACGAACGAGACGACGCTTCTTTTTTGGAGCAAAGCCGGCCGTCGAGAAGCGGTTCGCAGAAAGAATGGATCCTTCTTGGTTGGCGACACTGAAATATCAGCTCGGCAATTCATCGAGGCGATCGAGCAGCAGCCGGAACAGTTTTCACCGAGCGCGCTGCTGCGGCCCGCGATTCAAGACTCAATTCTCCCGACTGCCGCCTACGTCGGTGGACCAGCCGAGGTCGCCTACATGGCTCAAGCGCAGGTTGTCTATCGGGAGCTCGGAGTTCGCATGCCCGCGATCCTGCCCCGCGCGAGCTTCACGATCATAGACCCAGCGATCGCGCGCTTCCTTGCGCAATACGGTCTTCATCTTCGCGACCTGCTCGCGGGGCGCCAGCAGTTGCGTTCGAAAATGGAGCAGCAGTCGTTGCCGGGCGCGCTGTCCAGCCGCTTCGACGCAAGCGAGGAAGAAGTGCGCCGATTGATGAAGTCGTTTGAAGAGCCGCTCGCGAAGCTTGACCCCACGCTGATGGAATCGCTTCACACGGCCGAAGCCAAGGTGCTCCATCAGATCACGCAATTGAAGGGGAAGGTTGCACGCGCCGAAAACTTTCGTTCAGGCGTGCTCGACCGGCACGAAAAGATCCTGACCGATTCGCTCACGCCGAACGGCGAACTGCAGGAACGCACCTTGTGTCTGCTGCCGCAGCTCGCGGCCCACGGCCCCGACCTTCTCGACAAGCTCACATCGATGAGTTCGGTCGCGGGTTCCGGTGAAGGGCATTCTTGCGCCGCTCAGCACCAAATCCTGTCTTTCTAATCTCGTTTAACCTTCCTTTTGTGTGCGTGTTTGAGTCCTTGTGGTTTCCGTCGCTGTGCTAAAATCGCGACGTCTTTGGAAAATTCTCGCCGGGAGATCGCACGCTATGAAGATCACGCCAGGAAAACAAAAGGGCTTGCAAGCTGTCTCGGATTCGCGCGGAGTGATTGCCGCTGCGGCCATGGACCAGCGCGGCTCTCTCAAAAGCGCTATCGCCAAGGACAAGGGAGTTGACAAGAGCGCCGTCACGTCACAAATGCTCGAGGAATTCAAGAGCGCGGTCGTCCGCGTGCTGACCCCGTACGCCAGCGCGATTCTTCTCGATCCCGAGTACGGACTTCCTGCTGCGAAATTGCGGGCAAGAAACGCTGGATTGCTCCTTGCCTACGAAAACAGCGGCTATGACAATACGCGCCCGGGCCGCTTGCCCGATCTTCTCGACGTTTGGTCCGTGCGCCGCCTGATGGCTGCCGGTGCGGATTGCATCAAGATTTTGCTCTACTATACGCCGTTCGATCCGCCTCATATCAACGACATCAAACACGCGTGGATCGAGCGGATCGGCGGCGAGTGCACGGCTGCGGACGTTCCGTTTTTCCTCGAATTTGTCGGCTATGAAGAAGACGGCGACGAGAAGAGCATCGAGTTCGCCCGCAAGAAGCCCGAAATCGTAGCGCGGAGCATGGAGGAGTTTTCAAAGTCCCAGTATGGCGTCGACGTCCTAAAAGTCGAAGTTCCGGTCAACATGGCATATGTGGCCGGGTCGAAGGCCTGCAAGGGCGACGCCGCGTACACGCGCGATCAGGCCAAAGATCATTTCCGCAAGGCCGCTGCGGTCGCAAAGAAGCCGTTTATCTATCTCTCCGCAGGCGTAAGCAATGAGGTATTCAATGAAACGCTCGAGCTAGCCGCTGATGCGGGCGTCAAATTCTCGGGCGTTCTCTGCGGCCGCGCGACCTGGAAGGATGGGATTCCAGTGTATGCGAAGCAGGGAGTGAAGGCTCTTGAGGATTGGCTCGCCGATCAAGGCGTGAAAAATATCAAGAATGTGAATGAGCGGTTGAAAGCTGCAAGTCCGTGGTTCAGCTTTTACGGAGCGGCTTCCGCTTCGGCGCTTTCTTGATTCGCTTCGAGGGTCGCTGGAGCTAGCGCGTTCCGCCGCATTCGGCTTCGACTTGTGTTTGGAGCGCGTCGTCGAGCATCACGCCGCGTCGTGATTTCGCAGAGCAAATCTGGGCCGCCGTCAGTCCAAACGCGCCCCGCATGTTCGCTCCTTCAAGGCTTGTCCCGCTCAAATTGGCGTTGTTCAAAACAGTTCCTGCAAACTGCGTTCCGCCAAGATTCGCGCCGCGCAAGTCCGCATCAATTAGAATCGCTCCGTCGAGCTGCGCGCCTCCGAGATCGGCGTTCGTCAGCGTAGCCGACCATAGATACGCGTTTCTAAGGTCAGCGTGGTCCATGTGAGTCCCGGCCATATACGCGTCGCGCAGATCCGTTTTTTCCAGATTCGTGCGAATCAGGATTGCTCCGTCGAGTCGAGACGTATAGAGGCTCGCGCCTTCGAGCCGCGCATCCTCAAGAATCGAATCGTGCAACGAAGAGTGCGAAAGATTGGCAGCTCGTAGATCGGCCCGGCGCAAGTCAGCCCCATCGAGATTCGACCGGTCGAGATTGACGCGGTACATGCGCGCCTGATCCAGCACTGCGTATCGGAGATCGCTCTGGCCAAGGTCGGCTCCGCGGAAGTCCGCTTGCGAGAGAAACGCGCCCTGTAGATTCGCTTGCAGCATGTGCGCGTTCGCGAGGAAAACTCCGTAGGCTTGGGCGTATCGCAAATGCACGTCGTTGAGCCGGGCTCCATCGACAGAAGAAACCCGATCGTCGTCGACATTCCACGTCGGCGGCCTTGAAGAAAGAGATGCTTCGGTGAGATCGGGATAGGGATCAAACCCAGTCCACCAGAAAAGCGTGGGAGCCCACCTGCGGATATTCGCTGACCCGTACTGGGGCGCCCGCGCGCGATCGTGAGGCACGCCAAGCAGCGTTCCGGCAGCGATCAGCAGCAACACGAAACCGAACGCAGCAGCGACGGTCACAGGGCTGACTGCCTTGATGCGCGCAACCAGCCGCCGGACCCAGGTTCGTTCGAACTCCCACCGCTCAGGCCGGCGGCCTACCTTGGTGATGGCATGAATTGACACGCCGCTCGACACGACAGCGAGGATCGTATGCAAGATGGTCCCGTGAACTTCCTGGCGGGTCAAATAGCGTGACCAGAAAAGGAGCAGCGTCACGGGGACTATTCCATACGCGAGCATCACCGATATTCCGCGTTCTACAATTCGGGTTGACGATGGATCAGGATTCATCCATCGAAAGTGGGTGCGCAAAAGGCCCAAGATGAGGGCGGGCTCTTCGTCGCCCAGGGGATGCCCATCAGGAAAAATCGCCGGCAATTCCTCGACCGACTCCCAAAGCCGCTGCAAGTGAAAGTGAAAAAGCAGATAGAGAAGAAACAGCGCTCCGGGAACGATCAGATAAGACTCTGCCGTCGGAAGCGCCGCCGCGGCTGCATGCGAATGGAGAAACGGCAGGAGGGCCGAGTCGCTCACAATCTGCGCATCCTTCGTCTTCCACAGCAGCAGCCAGGAAAGCACGCTCGTGACAGTCATCGCGCCAAAATAGCGGTGCGCTTTGCGCGAATTGTGTGCAAATTTGCTCTCGGCCTCAAACTCCATCAATTGCGGCGCGAGGAGTGCGTCACGCAGATTGGCGCCCGCAAGCTGACGCGGCACGAGCCCCATCGCGGTCTCAAGACTTGCGCCCTCGAGATTCGCGCCTTCCAGATTCGCGCCGACGAGACACGATTCTTCCAGATCGGCGCGCACCAGGCACGCATCGCGCAGGTCTGCGAGGAGCATATCCGCCGCTCTGAGATTTGCGTCGTGCAGATCGGCCATTCGGAGATTGACGCTGATCAGGTCGGCTCCTTCGAGTTCGGCGCACGAAAGATCGGCGCGCGTGCCTGCGAGCCCGTGCGACTCGACCCATTCGCGGTGGCCCGCGAGTTTGTCATCAAGCGCCCAATCGCGATACGCGGGGCGCTTCGGCTCGGCCAGCTGGGCAGAGGGCTGAGAATACGCGAGCGGCTCAGGCGCTGCGGGCCCTTGTCGCTGCGTAGCATCCGAGTCGTCCATTGAAGCCGCTTCGACAGGATGTGGTTCAGCTCGCGGCATCGCACTCTTCATCGCACCTAGAAAATCCGCGGACAGGGACGACGGAGGCGCGTCGTCGAAGTCTTGTAGCACGGGTTCCTCAACCTGTGGCGACTCGGGAGGCGGCGGCTCGACCGACTCCGAAGATTCGGGCGAAGCGGTTTCAGCAGGCTGTTCAATCTGTGCAACCGGCACGGCGGCGGGCTCGTCGACTGGCTCGCTAGTCGAAACGATGGTCTCGGCCGCATTCGGTCGCTGATCTTGCGTGAATAGTACCGCGAGGAGTTCGCCGGCGGGAGGCAATTGCTCCGCCGGTATTGGATCTGCGGTAGTTTCTGCTGCAGGCGCGACGGATCCTTGCACAGTCTTTGGGGTGACGGGTGTTTCTGCGTGACGTGCCAGCGCTGCCTCGTTGCTTGCGGGGGGTGTCGACGCCCATTCGGCGACCAGCGATATTTCCTCGATGGCCTTGGGTGAGTCCTTCGAGCCGAAGAGCCATGAAAATATGCCTCGCCGCTTGGGGGCGAGTGATGGCTCAGGTGGCGCTTCCGCGGGCGCTACGGCAACTACCGCGGTTGTCGGCTTGTCTTCCGGTTTGGCCTCGGCGTGAACTTCGGCGCTTTCCGCGGGCGGAGCTTCGGGGAAGAGTTCAGCGAGCTTGGCGGCAGCCGACGGCAAGTCTTCCGCATTGATCATTTCGTTCGCCGTGCCAGCGGGCGCAGGCGGGGGCGGATCCGCAGCGATTGCGGCGCGCTCTTCAACGTCTTCGCTTTGCAAGAGACGATGGAACAGTGACGGCACAGTAGTCCTTTGCTCTGAGAGACCCTAGACTCCTGAAGAGGTCAGTCTACGCCTGGACCAGCATATCCCTGGGAATCCCCGCCGACCCCCTGTCCAGGAGTGCAATAGCCGGTCAGCTGGTCGCTCGGTCTGGCTAAAGCGCGCTGTAGCGGAGTGAAGTTTCAGCCGAGTTTGTTCGCAGGGAACTACGAGTGCGCCACGGGGCAGACCATCCGCACGGCGTTCAGCAGCGCCTCGGGCTTGAAGGGTTTTGTGATGTAGACGACAGCCCCAGCGTCCCTTCCGGCTTTGAAGTCCTTCGGAGCACCTTCGCTGGTCAGCAAAATGACCGGAACCTTCTCCAGTTTGGAATCCTTCTTGATGGCCTTGCAAAGATCGTAGCCTGTCATGCCGGTCATCGTTACGTCGGAAACAACCACGGCCGGCACGGCTGTCTTCATCATTTCGAATGCTTTTTCGCCGCTGGTTGCCGATTTCACGGTATAGCCGTTTCGTCCGAGCGCCTCTTGGATCAGCCGCAATTGCACGGGGCTGTCGTCCACTGCCAGCACCACGGGGAGCTCTTTTGAGATCGGCTTGGAGGTAGTTTCCAGTGTCGTCGCCACGGCGAATCTCCTTTGGAATCAGTGCCAAACGGGCAGATCTGCTTTCATACAGTAGGCGGCCTTTGGGCGATTTGGTCAAGCGCTTTGCGACACTTCGGTTCGCAAGTGAAACGAGGGCTGGGGCCATTTTTCCACTACGTCGAGGAAGAAGCGCGCTCGGCTCTGAGGTATTCAGGCCGAGCTGAATGTCTTTAGCGGGAGGGTGCTGCGGTGCTCGACGTCGCCTTCGGTCCGTCCTGCCTGAATTGGAATCGCAGGACCCATTCACGAGTGCTGCTGCCATCGGCCACGGGACTGAACTTCCACTTCCGCGCGGCGTTCATCGCCAAATTCGCAAAGTACTTGCTGGGCCCGGGTGAATCGAGGCTGGCGTCGGTCACGTTTCCTGACACATCGACTTGTACCCGCACGCCAACTTTTACCGTGCCTTGAATCGTGTCGAGAGCCTTCTGCGGCACATCGGGCAGAACTTGCTCGACGACTTCTCCCGATGTTGCGAGCCTTGTCGGCACGGCCGCTGGTGGCGCAGGTTGGGGCGGAGGTGCGGGAGCCGGGTTCGCGACGGCATTATCCTCGCCGGATTCGGTCGCATTCTTAGTAGTGCTCGCCCGCACCGCCTCCGATTTCTCAGCGGCTGGCGCAGCTTCGGCAGGCTGCGGCGAAGGCACGGTGCTCGTAGGTGCTGCGGCACTGCGCTTGGTAGCTGACGCCTCTACGCTCGCGGTTGCCCCGGCCGACTGTTCCGTTGCTGGCGAAGAAGAGGGCTCGACTGCCGCAGCGCCTGCCGACTGTCCTTGCAAGCGATTGAGAAGCTTCGGCGCGACGAGGATGACGACGAGCGCGAGAGCGACGAGCACCGCCGCCGGAGCCGCGCTCCGCCAGTTCGTGGGTGCTTTCTGCGCCTTCGCGGGCGCCGTTGGAGCTGCTGGAGAAGCAGCGCGAGCCACCGGCTCCGGCGCACCCACTGGCTTCTGAAGCACGCTCGCGGGAGTCCGTAATCTGGCCGAAACGTCCGCGATCGTTGCTCGGCGGCGCGGCTGGCGGCGCAGGCATTCACGCGCGATGTCCAAGAATGGCTGGGGCAGGGAATCCGGCAGGGCGGGGTCGTCCGATGCATTTTGCAGTATCACGGGAAGCTTTTGCGTCAGCGCCTCGACCAAGGTCATTCCAAGTGACCAGATATCGCCCTGAGTCGAAAATCCGCCCTTTGCTATTTCCGGCGCATCGTAGGCGCTCGGTTGGACCGGCATCTCTCCCATTGCACTGACAGCGTCGATCGAAATTTTCACCCGATCGCCGGTCGCCAGAATATTTGCAGGTTTGATATGACCGTGGACGCGACCTTTGCCGTGCAAATACGCGAGTGCATCGAGCACCGGCGGCAACATCTCGGCCACTTCGGCAGGAGTGAGTGCACGCTGAGCAAGAATGTCCGCGAGATTTTCTTCGGCGTATTCGGTGACGGCGTAGACCAGCGGCGTATCACCGAGCCGGCAGCGCCCTACTTCATACACGCGCAGAAGATTCGGATGCGAAAAGCTCTTAGTTTGTTCCAGACTGGAAATTCGCGCGTCGGTTTGTCGCGCGTTGGCCGAGATCAGCTTGATCGCGGCCCGTTGCCCTTCGCGCTCCGTGAGGTAGACCCAACTGCGAGGCGAGCTGCCTACAAACTCGCGCAGCTCGAATTTCCCGTCGACGACCTGGCCCAGCCACTGGACTCTTGTATCACTCATGGCCCACTCCCGCCCGTCAATCACCGGACACGCCTAGTCTCTCGCTCGCGAATCCGCTGCTTTTGTTCCAGGCTGGGGTCTTCGGAACCTGCCGAGAGAACCGCGGAGACATGATGAATCCGTTTCCTCGGAAAGTAAAACAGCGCTTGCTCAAATGAGCAAGACTTCGTGCGCGCGATCGAAGGGAACGCTACGATTTCTTGGCGGACTTTGCCGGCGTGAAATCCTGCCGCACCACTGCGGCGACTTTCTTGCCGAAATCGAACGTCGCGCGCAGGTTCTCGCCGAGGAATTGCACCTTACCCTCGACGTCATTTTCAAAAAGCTTCTGACCGTTCTTGTCCGTGAACAGCAGATGAACTTTGATCGACGTCTTGCCAGTGACCGTCGTGACTTGGCGCTTCTCCGCGCTTCCTTGTTTGAAACCAGTCGCCGTGCATCGCAAAGTGACGAGATCAGGCGCGCTCGCTGCATCGCGGTCTCCGTCGCGATACAGGTGCTCGAATCGTCTTGTCTTTCCGACTTCCTCCATTACGTGCTCGTACATCGCCATCTGAAACTCGGCAGGCAATTTCACATCCTCTGCCTGGATTTGCAGAACCTGAAGTGCGGAAGCGTGCATCGGCGTGGGGGGCGTTGCGGTCGACGCTTGCGCCGCCTGCGCCGTCGGGCGCGAGAACGCGAGAAATGCCACGAGAGCCAAAGCTGGAAGGACGAGCGAACTCAGAGCGCGATCTCGGGTTTGACGATTCATGGTTTCGTTGCCTCCTGCGCCGGAACTGGGCTCGCTTTCGCTCCCGCTGCTACGAGTTGGGCTTTCAGCGCCGAGGCTAGACCTTTCGGCAGAGTGAAAATCGCGCCGTGCAATCCGCCATTGGTGTCTCGGTACTCGATCGTCAGAGTGTCGATCTTCTCTCGGAACAGACTCAGGAACCGGCCGCTGCCGTAGGGCGCGACCATCGTTAATGTCCCAATCGTCCCGCCGATGATTCGCTGGCTATCGACGCCGGTCTGAACGTCTTCGATGCCGCTGATGGCAAGATCACTTTTCGTCGGGCCGCTCGTGAACGTCAACGCGTCCTTCGACACAGTAGCCTGCCCCTTTGTGTTGTGTTGAACGGCTTGCAAACCGATGACGTGTTTGACGTTGAAACTCGCGGGCGCATTGCTCTGCGCGTTGACGCGCGGAGAACTTGCGGCGCACGCAACGAACAGGACCAGCGCAGACAAAAGTGCCTTTCCGTCGAACTCTCGCATTGTGGTTACTCCTCGGTGGGGCCTGACGAGCGGGCCTAGTCTGCACGCGGAGTCCCTTGGAGTCAATGAATTTAAGTTTGATCGAAACCCGCTGAGCGCCAAGCCGGTATGGACCTGCCGCAGGGCGTGCCTTTGTGTTCGGAAACATGAGCAGGATGTGCATGGACGAAATTCCGCAGTATGCTGTTCATGTTGGGTCACAATAGTCGAGGGGGACGAATCGCGTGGACGCTAAAGCCTCGCCCGCAACCGCCGTGAAGACGCGCACAGAATCGGACAGCATGGGGAAGATCGAAGTCCCCGCCGATCGCTATTACGGTGCCCAGACAGCGCGCTCGCTGATCCATTTCAATATCGGCACGGACACGATGCCGCCTGAACTCATCCGCGCCTTCGGCATTCTGAAAAAGGCCGCGGCGCTGGTGAATCAGGATCTCGGCAGGCTCCCGCACGAGAAAGCCAAGCTAATCGTGCAAGCCTCGGACGAAGTGATCGCCGGAAAGCTCAACGACCATTTTCCGCTTCGCATCTGGCAGACCGGCAGCGGCACCCAGACCAACATGAACGCGAACGAGGTCATCTCGAATCGCGCGATCGAAATCGCCGGCGGCGTGATGGGAAGCAAGAAGCCGATCCATCCGAACGACGACGTTAATATGTCGCAGTCGTCGAACGACACGTTTCCAGCAGCCATGCACATCGCCGCGGCCTCGCGTGTCTCGCAAGACCTCATTCCTTCGGTCGAACGGTTGCGCGACGCGCTCGACGCGAAGGCGAAGGAATTTGGCAGCGTCGTCAAAATTGGCCGAACTCACCTGATGGACGCGACCCCTCTCACGGTCGGTCAGGAAATTTCCGGCTGGGTCAGCCTGCTGGACCGCGACATCGGCCGCATTGGCGAGTCGCTGTGGGGACTCTACGATCTTGCCATCGGCGGCACGGCTGTTGGGACAGGCCTCAACGCACACCCGGAATTCGCCGAACGCTCCGCAAGGAAGATTTCGGAGCTGACCGGTTTGCCGTTCAAGTCTCATCCGAATAAGTTCGCCGCGCTTTCGGCACACGACGAGCTCGTTTTTGCGAGCGGCGCGCTGAAAACTCTGGCGGCCTCGTTGATGAAGATCGCCAACGATATTCGCTGGCTGGCTTCCGGGCCACGGGCGGGGCTGGGCGAGTTGATCCTTCCAGAAAATGAGCCGGGATCGTCGATAATGCCCGGCAAAGTGAATCCGACTCAGTCGGAAGCCGTGACGATGGTTGCCGTGCAGGTGATGGGTAACGACGTGACCATCGGTTTTGCTGGCTCGCAGGGAAATTTCCAGTTGAACGTTTTCAAGCCCGTAATCACTTACAATTTCCTTCATTCCGTAAGCCTTCTCACCGACGCCTGCCGCTCGTTCCGAGAGCATGCGGTGGAAGGCATGCGAGTTGATCTCGATTGCATTCAGCACCACTTGGACAGCTCTCTCATGCTCGTCACCGCGCTGACACCGAAAATCGGTTACGACAAGGCGGCCGAAATCGCCAAGAAGGCGCACCATGACGGGCTCACGCTTCGCGAAGCAGCCCTCAAGCTCGGTTACCTCACCGAAAAGGAGTTCGACGAAATCGTTCGCCCCGAAAAAATGACCCATCCCTGAAATCCTGTGCCGAAATGGAATTGGGAGTTCGATTTCGGTTTAATCAAGATACGACACTGGCTCTCATCCGTTTCGTTGTGAAACACAACTATCGAAAGTTGTTAGTTCTGGAAAACGCGCCCACAAGAATCAAAGTTTCTTTTGACTCCCTCATTTGGCTTCACTAGATTCGTAGAACCCTTCCTAAACTTTTCCCTTCCGCAGGAGCATCTATGCGGATCCTTGTCGCTGTGCAGGATTCCTCGCTCGGAACGTATCTGAACAAAGAATTGGCCGCAGAGAAAATTGTCGCGGACCTCGCGCACGACAGTGAACAGATGAAATCTCTGGTCGCGGGACGGAGTCATGACGCCGCGATTCTTGATATCGATCTGTCGAGTGAAGGCGGGTATTCGCTGCTTCGCGATTTGCGTGCAATGCCCGAGCAGTTGCCCGTCCTCGTACTCGCAACGGGCGCGCGCCCAGGCCAGCAAGCGCAGGCGCTTGATTTGGGCGCCGACGATTTTCTCTCGAAACCCTTCGAATTGTCCGAGCTGCTGGCGCGCTTGCGAGCTCTCGTGCGCGGTCGCGACCGTCGCAGCGAGACGGTACTGCGAATCGACAACCTCGAACTCAGGCGCGACGCGCACGTGGTGACTCGCGCGGGTCAAAGGATCCGTCTGACGCCCAAAGAGTTTGCGCTGCTCGAATGTCTCCTCGCGAACGCGGGAGAGTGCGTCACGCGGTCGGAAATCGTTCGCCACGTGTGGCACCACGCAAACGATCCGCTCACCAACATCGTCGACGTATACGTGAATTATTTGCGAAAGAAGGTGGATGTACCGTTCGAACCCAAGTTGATTCACACCGTGCGCGGCGTCGGCTATCAGTTAAAGGCACGAAACGCTTCCGACGGAAAGGTGGCGTGACTCGATTTGGCCCTGGGCAGCTCGCCAAGATTCTTCGGATAGCCATGAGCGAAGCGAGAACGAAATGACGCTGTCGATAAATGGTTTCAGGCTTGAATTGAACGTTCCGGACCTGCGCGTCGCGGTCCGCGAAAGACTTCTGCAAATCGTGGGGTTCCCGCCCGGGCATCTGATTGATACCAGCGCTGCAACTGACGAAATTCGTGCGTCCTCCGATGGCCGGTTCAACGTGATCTTGCTCGATGAAGGCATCGACGACCTGAGCATCCACCGGCTTATCGCGGCGCTTCGAGAAGATCGCCGGGAACTGCTCGTAGCGTTTTGCGACGGCGACCGCAAATGGAACGATCTCCCCTGCGAGTTTGGCAGCGGAGGTTTCTACAACGACCGCCTCAGCGAATCTCCTCTCGTCCGCGCTGCAGCACCATACTGGCGTGCGATGGAGCGCGCCTTTGCGGTGACGCGAGAGACCAGAAAGATCTGTACGATAAACATCGGCAGGCCGCCGCACAGCGGTTGATTAGGGATTCTAATGAATCGCTCCGCACCGCTGGAATCTTTCTTGCATCTTCCTGCGACCCATGCTCGATTCAGCGCTCAACGAACAGCAGCGCGAACAACTACTGCTGGAACATCTTCCGCAAGTTCACTACGTGGCGCGGCGCATTCATTTTCGGCTACCGCCGCAGGTTCCCCTGGAAGACCTTGTACACGCAGGAATTCTCGGTCTGATGGACGCCGTCAAGAAGTACGATCCCACCAAAAACGTTCGTCTCAAGCACTACGCGGAGTTCCGCATTCGCGGCGCAATCCTCGATAGCCTTCGGTTGGTCGACTGGAGCCCGCGAGCGCTTCGCCGGCAGGCACGCCGTTTGGCACAGGCCGTTTCCCAAATTAGAACGCGGCTTAGCCGGGACCCGAGCGAAGAAGAAATTGCGGCCGAGCTGAATGTGGGCCTTGAGGATCTGCAACGGTTGCGGGCGATGTTGCGCGGACTGGACCTCGGCAGCCTTCAGACTCAATCCAGCGATCAAAGCGGCGAAGAAGAAATCGAGCACTGCGAATCAAAAGAGGAAGATCCCTACCACCAGGCGCTGCGCAGCGAAATGGCTGAGTTGCTTGCGCGCGCGATGAACGAGTTGCCGCAACGCCAGCGCGAGGTTTTGTCTCTGTATCACTTTCAGGATCTGACGATGAAGGAAGTCGGCCGGATTCTAAGTATCGGCGAGTCTCGTGTCTCGCAGATTCACAGCGCCGCGCTGCTTCGATTGCGAACACGACTTCCGAAGCTGTTGTCCCGCGCACGTCCTTCTAATCTTGGAACCTCGGCAGCATCTCCCACGATACGGCGCAAAACAGCTTTGGCCTAAAGAGCATGCCTGTCAGAGCCGATTTTTGCATTGACGGCAATGGTCTAGCCGGGGTGATATGCGCAAACCGAAATCATCTCGTGATTGGAATCAACGCAAGAATCTGCTCAGCGTTCCGCTGGCGCCTTCAGAGCCGCCGCCGGTGTGCCGTATCAATCGCTTACTGGGCGCCGAAATCGTGGATTTGAGCCGCGTCGCTCGCGAGATTCGCTCACATCCCGACCTGGAATCGCTGGTCTTGCAGATGGCTGTTTCTCTTGCGCTGTCGCCGGCAAGATCGCTGGGGACTCTTGAAGAGACAGTCTTTGTTCTGGGTACAGACCGACTGCGCGTGTTGCTCTACACGTGGTCGCTACTGCAACGCAAGCTCCCGCAAGTCCATCCGAGCGCTTCGGTAGGTTGGACCCCCGAAGCGCTCTACCTCGCCAGCTTTCTGCGCTATCTCGGGCTGGACTCACCCGACGCGGCGATCCTCCACAATGAAATGTTTGCTTTCGCGCTCGACCCGCAGCGCGCGGAGTTCGCCGATCTGCGAGACACGCTCATGCGAGACTTCCTGTCACTCATTCCAGTATTGGCCCCGTCCATCCTTCGGTTTGCTCCGGATCCGCTCAACCGACGCGATAGTTCGAGCGAAGGCTCGTCGTAACGCTGCCTTTGAAGTTTATTGACGCTCTCTGTGACCGGCCCGACGCCCCCGCTTGCCGCAAGCACACACATTAAGTTACTGTAGCTGGCTATCTGGGCTGCGATGGAGCTAATTCTAAACATCACGTGGGTGTTGCTGGCGGGCGCCACGTTGTGGGTCTGGCGCACTCGCTGGGTGCACGATCGCAATCGAGCACTTCCACCTTCCCTCCGTGAGTGGACGGCTGTCAGCGTCGCCCTGATCCTGCTCTTCTTCGCCGTCTCGATGTCGGATGATCTGCACCCTGAAATGATGCTGTTCGAGGATTCTGCGACGAGCCGCCGTAGCTCCTCACTTTCTGTTGATGCGCACCATTCGCCGCTTCATTCGGTCACCCCGCGCCATGCAACGGGTCTCGCCGTCGTCGCAGCGCTTCTTGCTCTTGAGAACCTACGCGTGGGCCGAACCGCTGTGCTTGATCTAGCACCTGCTGCGTTGTGCTTTGACGGCCAGTCGCGGTCCTGTCGAGCCCCGCCCCTGTCGCCTCTCTACTTGTCGTAATCCGGCTTATAGGCCAAGAAATTACCCGCGCTGTCCGAGTCTCGTCTCAGCAGTGCTAGCAGCGCTTTCACAACAAACCGACTTTGCCGTGCCGTATTTCGGGTGCGAGTCGTCCGAATGAGGTACTCAGATGAGATACAACCGGATCGTCGCAGTACCTTCGATGCTGGTATTCGTCCCTCTCCTCGGGGGATGCGGAGGCAACACCAGCGTGCAGAATGGGGCGCCTCCTCCCGCGCAAGTCGTCGAAGTGGGTGATGTTTCGCTCTTTCATGTGGATCATCCCGAGCAATATCCACTGTCGTCCGCTGTCAAGCATGAGGCGGTGTCGCAACTGGTCGTCACAGGCACTGTGAATCCCGACATCGCGCGGACAGTTCCTGTGATCACGCTCGCTTCCGGGCGGGTCGTCGATATTCGGGTTCGTCTCGGCGACACGGTTCAAAGGGGCCAGGTGCTCCTGCGCATTCGAAGTGATGACGTCTCTAGCGGCTATTCCGATTATCGGAAGGCCGTAGCAGACGAGTTGCTCTCGAGGCAGCAGCTCGACCGCGACAAAGACCTCTACGCGCATGGCGCGATTTCGCAGGCAGACCTGCAGGCGGCGCAGGACACCGAGGATGACGCGAAGGTGACTCTCGAAACCACCACCGAACATCTGAAATTGCTCGGAAACGATCCCGATCATCCCTCCGGAATTGTTGATATCACTGCTCCAATCAGCGGGGTCATCACGGACCAGGAAGTCGTAAACGGAAGCAGCGTGCAGAGTTACTCCGCCAACCCTTTTACCATTTCCGATCTGTCGTACGTCTGGATTGTCTGTGATGTTTACGAAAACGACCTGCCGAACGTTCGTCTCGGGCAGTCCGTAGATATCCGCTTGAATGCCTATCCCAATCAGGCCCTCAAAGGGACCATCAGCAACATTGGGGAGATTCTCGATCCCGCAATTCGGGCCGCAAAAGTGCGCATCGAAGTTCGTAATCCAGGCGTGATGCGCGTCGGAATGTTTGCCACTGCGACGTTTTACGGCCTGAAAAAAGAAGCGCACACCGCTGTTCCCGCTTCCGCGATTTTGCATCTCCACGATCGCGACTGGGTCTTCGTGCCGGCGGCGAATCAGAAGTTTCGACGCTTGGAGGTCAGAGGTGGAAACACTTTGCCCAATCGTGCGCAGGAGATTCTATCCGGCCTGCAGCCGGGCCAGCAGGTGGTGACGGATGCGCTCTCTCTCCAGAATGCGATCGACAATGAATAGGGGCGTCGCGATGGGATTTCTCTCGAGGAAAAGGCCATGATTCGCAAGGTTGTCGATTTTGCGCTCGAAAATCGCTTCTTGGTTCTCGTGACCGCACTGGTGCTTTTTGGGTGGGGCGCCATTTCGTTTCACCAGCTTCCCGTTGAAGCCTATCCCGATGTGGCGGACAACTACGTAGAGATCATCACGCAATGGCCGGGTATCTCGGCGGAGCAAATCGAACAGCAGGTCACGATTCCTCTGGAGATCGTGATGAACGGCATTCCGCACGTCGTCCACCTGCGATCGTTCTCGCTATTCGGACTCTCCGACTTGAAGCTCATCTTCGATGATGTGGAAGACAACGCCTGGGATCGGGAAAGGGTCCTCGAGCGTCTTTCGCAGGTCACGCTTCCTGCGGGAGTCGTTCCCCAGATGGGCACGGACTGGAGTCCGGTCGGTCAGATTTGTTTCTTTACGCTGGAAAGCACGAACCCCGAGTACGACGTGATGGAGCTGAAGTCACTAGAGGATTGGGTTGTCGAGAAAAACTTCAAGGCCGTTCCTGATGTTGTCGATGTGGCGAGTTTTGGAGGGCCCACTCGCGAATACCAAGTACGCGTTGATCCGAACAAGCTGATCTCCTACGGCCTGAGTCTCGGGCAGGTCGAGCAGCAGCTCACCAACAACAACGCTAACGCGGGCGGCAGCTTCATCGAATCCGGCTTACAGCAGGTAAACATTCGCGAAGTCGGCCTGGTCACGAGCGTTCGCGACATCGAGAACACTGTTCTCTACACCAAGAATGGCACCCCGTTGCATGTCAGCGATATCGCAGTCGTCGCGCAGGGGCCAAAAATCCGCCTCGGACAGTTCGCCCGCGCGTACCACCGCGAAGACGGCAGAATCATCGACAATGACGACGTGGTTTCGGGCATCGTCCTGTTGCGCAAGGGCGCCAATGAGGACGAAGCGCTTCGCGGAATCGAGGCGAAGGTCAAGGAGCTCAATTACCACATTCTGCCCACCGGAGTGAAGGTTGTTCCGTTCATTGATCGCACCGATCTCGTTCATTTCACTACGCACACGGTGCTCCGCAATCTTACCGAAGGCATGATTCTTGTCTCGATCATTCTGTTTCTGTTTTTGGGCAATGTTCGCGGCGCAATCATTGTTGCTCTCACCATTCCTTTCGCGCTGCTTTTCGCCGCCACCTGCCTGAACCTGAAGGGGATTCCGGCGAACCTGCTCTCGCTCGGCGCTCTGGATTTCGGAATGGTGGTCGATGGCTCTGTCGTGATGATCGAGAACATCGTGCGCCACCTTCACAATCGGCGGCACCAAGCGCAGAACGGAGAGGCTCAGAAACCGTCGCTTGCGGTCATCCGCGAAGCCGCGCACGAAGTCCAGCGCCCTGTGTTCTATGCGATCGGGATCATCATCACCGCCTATCTCCCGATCTTCACGCTCCAGCGCGTCGAGGGCCGCCTGTTCAAGCCGATGGCCTGGACCGTCGCGTTCGCGCTCTTGGGCGCACTGCTGTTTTCGATGCTGATCGCTCCGGTAGTCGCCAACATCCTGCTTCCGAGGACAGCGCGCGAGTGGCGGAATCCCCTGATGGAATTTCTGATCGTCCGATATCGAGGCGCCGTACGATGGGCGATCGAACACCGCTTCGTCATCGTGGGCGTCGGCGTTCTCGGTCTGGCAGTCGCCGCTTTCCTCACGTTTGGAGGAGTCATCGGATCGGAGTTCTTGCCCCATTTGGACGAGGGTGCCCTTTGGGTGCGAGGCACTCTGGCTCCCAGCGTCGGTCCGACCGAAGGCATCCGCGTCTCCAATCAGGCGCGCCTGATTCTGTGCTCGTTTCCTGAGGTTCCCCAGTGCACGAGCCAGACTGGACGTCCCGACGATGGCACCGACACCACGAGTTTCTTCAATACGGAATACTTTGTCGATCTGAAGCCCAAGGAACAGTGGCGCCCGATCTTTCATCACGACAAAGACCAGTTGATCGCCGCCATGAATAAGGAGCTGGATAGGATTCCCGGTGTCGTCTGGGGTTTCTCCCAACCCATCGAAGACAACATGGAAGAAGCTGTGAGCGGCGTCAAAGGCGAACTGGCTACGAAGGTCTATGGCGATGATCTGAAGGTTCTCGAAGAAAAGGCCGACCAAATCGTCGACGTCATGCGACAGATCAAGGGCATCGAGGACCTCGGCGTCCTCCAGGTTTTGGGGCAGCCGAATATCAACTTTCAGGTGGATCGCGAAAAAGCTGCGCGCTACCAAATCAACGTCGCGGATGTGCAAGACGCGATTCAAACGGCCGTCGGAGGCAACGCGCTCACTCAGGTCCTGGTCGGCGAGGCACGCTACGATCTCGTGCTTCGATATCTTCCGGAGTACCGCACGACGCAGGAAGCCATCGAAGATATCCGCTTGCTTACTCCTTCCGGCGAACGCGTGTCTCTCGCGCAGCTCTGCAAAATCGAAGAGCGCGATGGGGGATCGGAAATCTACCGAGAAGGGAATCAGCGTTACGTCGCGATCAAATACAGCGTGCGCGGACGCGACCTCGGTGGCGCGGTCGAGGAGGCGATTCAGAAAGTAACTGCCAGCATCCAATTGCCTCGCGGCTACCACATTGATTGGGAGGGAGAATACGAAAGCGAAAAGCGCGCTCAGGCACGCTTGCTGCTGATCGTGCCCCTGACGGTTCTCGTCATCTTTCTCATCCTGTACGCGATGTTTCGCTCGGCAAAGTGGGCGACGCTCATCCTGGCGACGGTGGCGATGGCGAGCGTCGGTGGCTTGCTGGCTCTTCTCGTCACCGGCACACACTTCAGCGTTTCTTCCGGCGTCGGTTTCCTGGCGCTCTTTGGCGTTTCGGTTCAGACGGGCGTCATCATGCTTGAATACATCAACCAGCTGCGCGCGCTTGGGCGTCCCGTGGAAGACGCCGCGATCGAAGGCGCCGTCCTGCGCCTCCGCCCGATTATGATGACCATGCTCGTGGCCACACTCGGCTTGCTACCCGCCGCGGTTTCTCATGCCATCGGCTCCGATTCGCAGCGGCCATTCGCGATCGTGATCGTCGGCGGCCTCATGGTCAATCTTGTGATGAGCATATTTCTCTTGCCAACTTTGTACGTCTGGATTGCCCGGGATGGCGACAGACTTCCGGAGCCGGAGGAGTCCTTTGAGAGCTAATCCGTTTTCACGCTCGCGCGCGACAGTGCGCGTGTTTTCGATAGGCTGTGTCCTAGCGGTGTCGCTCATTTCGAGTGCGTCGGCCGCTTTCGCGCAAGGGCCGGTGAAGATAACTCTGGATGAAGCGATTCAGTTTGCCCTTGAGCACAACCACAATCTCCTGGCAGCGCGAACGACCATTCAGCAGAGCGAAGCGGAAGAGATCACGGCTAACATGCGCCCGAATCCGACGCTCTTCGGCGATTGGGATTATCTGCCGTTCTTCTCGCCGAGTTCGTGGACCGGTACCTATCTGCAAGATTCCACGGAAGCAGACCTGGGTGTCAGCTATCTCTTCGAGCGCGGCAAGAAGCGCCAGCACCGTTTGCAGGTGGCGAAGGACATCGCCGCGCAAACGCGCTCGCTCGTCGCAGACAACGAGCGCACGCTCACATTCAACGTCGCTTCACAATTCATCGCCGTTCAGCTCGCCGAATCGGCCCTCGAACTTGCAGAGAAGGACGTGAAGAGCTTTCGTCAGACTGTAGATATCAGCCAATCTTCGTATAACGCTGGAGGGACCAGCGAAGACGACTATCTCAAGATCAAGATTCAATTGCTCCAGTTCGAGACAGACTACCGGCAAGCACTGCTTGCCAAAGTCCAGGGCCTCTCGGACCTGCGCAACATGCTCGGATTCGATGCAGTGCCGGCGGACTATGACATTGCAGGTGCCTTCGAATATCAGCCGTTGAAGGCCAGCCTCGAAGATCTGCAGATGAAGGCAGTCCAGAACCGTCCGGACCTCCGCGCCGCACAGCAAGGTGTGACGGCTGCAACGAGCCAATGGGAGCTTCAGAAAGCGATCGCCAAACAGGACGTCACCGGCCAGGTCAACTACTCGCACGTCAACGCGATCAATGCCGCGAGCATTTACGTAAGCGTTCCGCTTCCCGTGTTCAATCGCAATCAGGGCGAAATCGCGCGCACGCGTTATGCGATCACGCAGTCGCAAGAGGAAGAGAGAGCGACGTCGCAGCACGTGATCACCGATGTGCGCGATGCCTACGAAATGTTTCAGGAAAACGATCAGATCGTGCTTCTTTACCTGTCGGGTTATTTGAAGGCCGCGGAAGACGATCGCAACATCAGCGAGTACGCCTATCGCCGCGGCGGCGCGAGCCTGCTCGACTTCCTCGATGCCGAGCGCACCTACCGAGCGACGCAACTTGGCTACCGCCAGTCTCTGGCATCTTATCTGACCGCGCTTGAACAGCTACGCGACGCCGTCGGCACGCGAAATTTGCCGTAGACGCCTCAGCTGCGAATCCATCCGAGCTACCCTCGCAAGACGTGAGCTCTCTATGGTAGGGTCGCTCGAGAGACGATGAAAAAAGCCAGAGGCGCCTTCCCAATATTCGCGTTCGTAGTTGCTGCGGCCGTTGCGATCGTTTGCCAGGCTTCTGCGCAGTCCAAGACCGGCGGGACCGTAAGAGCCGACAAGATAGTGGTTCAAAAGTCGAACAGGGAAATGACACTTTTCAGCGACGGAAAACCGATCAAGACATACAAGATTTCGCTCGGTCGCCAGCCGCAGGGAGCGAAGGAACGGGAAGGTGATCACAAGACGCCTGAAGGGCACTACATCATCGACGCGAAGATCGAGCAGAGCCGATTTCATCGCGCACTGCACATTTCCTACCCTAATGAAGCCGATCGCGAACGCGCTCGAAAACTGGGAGTCAACCCGGGCGGGGCTGTCGAGATTCACGGCTTGGGCGACGGATTCGGCTGGGTCGGCGCGCTTCATCGCGAGGTCGACTGGACCGACGGCTGCATCGCGGTAACCAACGGAGAGATCGACGGAATCTGGCCCATGGTCGCCGTCGGCACATCCGTCGACATCCGACCCTAACCGTCTTTCAGATGCCGCACTCCTAATTCGCACGCACCCGCTACGGACAGTCGGTAGCCGCGCGCGGCCTTGACGGAAAAGTGACGTACCGCTATCGTGTCGGAGCTGCGCGGCCATGGCTTCTATGCGCCTTGACTTAGCTTGGAGGCCAATCTAGAGTCTGGCCACCCATTAGCACGCGGACGTTGCGAGCGGAGTCTTTGTCGATTTCGTGAGATCCTCATGTCCCTACTTGGCATTTCGGCCTTCGCCGTTTTTCTCGGGATTGCCGCATTAGGATTTCTGTTTCTGGTAATCAGCTTCGTTTTCGGAGAAGTCTTCGGACACGGCGGAATCGGAGGCCACGATGCGTCGCCGCACGATGTTCACGGCGATGCTCATGGAGTCAGCGTTTTTAGCACGCGGATCGTGAGCGTCTTCATCACCGCCTTCGGCGGCTTCGGCGCTATCGGAATTCATCTCGGCTACCGGATCGAAATCAGCACGCTCATGGGACTGATTGGTGGAGCGGTATTCGGCGGGCTCATCTATCTGTTCGCGAGCTTTCTGTACAGCCAGCAGGCCTCCAGCGACGTTCGAGTCGGCGACCTGATTGGTCTTACTGCCCAAGTTACCGTGGCCATTCCTCAGGACGGGCTTGGCCAGATTCGTTGTTCCCTTGGCGAGAGCATCGTCGAAAAAATTGCGCGCACGAAAGATGGTGCTCCGATTCCTCTGAACACGTCCGTGAGAATTGAATCCGTGGTCGGTGAAACTGTTCTCGTTAGGCGGGCAGACTGAAGTTGATTTAGCAGAGGCTCTCAATGATTACTCAATACTTCATACCAATCGTCGTTGTCGGCGTCATTTTGGCGCTTTTCATCGCGATGGCGTTGTTCAGCAAGAACTATTTGAAAGTTCCGCCGAACGCCGTCGCGGTGCTCAGTGGCCGCAAACGCAAAACGGCAGACGGCCGCGTGGTTGGATATCGTGTCGTCAACGGCGGAGCGACCTTCCGATTCCCGCTTCTCGAGCAAGTGGATTATCTGTCCCTCAATGTTTTCACGATTCCGCTGGAAATCAAGCGCGCCTACACACTGAAAGGCGTTCCGATTTCCGTCAAAGCCGTAGCCAACGTGAAGATCAAGAGCGATGACACCTCTCTTCGCGCCGCGGCTGAGCGATTCCTAGGTATGCCGCCGGACCAGATTCAGAAAGTGATTTTTCAAACTCTTGAGGGCCATCTACGCGCCATCCTTGGGACGCTCACCGTCGAAGAGGTGAATAGCGACCGCCAAAGCTTCGCGCAGAAGCTCACCTCCGAGGCCGCTCAAGATTTGGAGCGCATGGGAATCGGCGTCGACGTCCTCACCGTTCAGGAAATTAGCGACGAAGAGGGCTATCTCGATGCGCTCGGCAAGCGCCGCACCGCCGAGGTAAAGCGTGACGGAACGATCGGCGAGGCCGAAGCGACGCGCGATTCGAAGATCAAGTCTGCGCAGGCGATGCAGGAAGGTGAAAAGGCCAAGTTCGACGCCGACGCAAATATCGCAGGTGCTCAGCGCGATTTCCAGATCAAACAGGCGCAATTCCTGGCCGAGGTCGAAACCGAAAAGGCAACTGCGGCCCAGGCTGGCCCTCTCTCCGAAGCAAAAGCAAAGCAGCAAGTGATTGTCGAGCAAGTACGCGTTGAGAAAATGCGTACGCAGGAGCAAATCGCTGTTCAGGAGCAGGAAGTCCTGCGCAAGCAAAAAGAGTTGGAAGCTACCGTCATCAAGTCTGCTGAGGCCGACCGGCAAGCAGCGATCTTGCGTGCGGAGGCTGCCAAGCAGGCCGCGATACTCGAAGCCGAGGGTTCGAAAGCAGCTCAAATCGCGTTGGCCGAGGCGCAGCAAGAGAAGCTGCGCCAGGAGGGCATCGGACGTGCTGCCGCCGTGGAAGCCGAGGGTCGCGCAGAAGCGGCGAAGGTTGAGGCCATCGGTCTCGCCCAAGCGCGCGCCATTGAGGCTCAGGGAGTTGCTGAGGCGCAAGCGATTCTGAAGAAAGCTGAAGCTTGGAAACAGTTTAACGACGCGGCGCGGCTACAGACGGTACTTGAAAAGCTGCCGAGCGTATTGCAGGCTTCGGCGGGGATTTTCGGCGCCGTCGCCGCCCCATTGGGAAATATCGACAAAGTCGTCGTGATCGAGCAAGGCAATGGCACCGACGGTGGCGGCACTGGCGGAATCGGTCGCGTCGCACGTACCGGCCCTGCGCTCGTCTTTGGACTGCTGCAACAACTGCAAGCTCTTGGACTGGACGTGCCCAACGTCCTTTCGCAGCTGGGCTTGAATGGCAGCAAGTTAGAAGCATTCGCCAACCCCCCCAATACCAAACCGGTCGAAGCTTCTTCGGTGGTCGCTAGCGTCCCGAGCCCATCCCCGAAGCCGCCGTTGACGTAAGCGCAAGCTTTGCTTTTTTCAGCGACCGGTGCAAATGAACAGCCGCCTCCTTACTTCAAAGCTCAGACGAGGTGATACCGACACTCTCGCCATTCACTGCGGAGACTACCGCTTTCAGACCGCGTTTCAGGAATTCCTGAATCAGACCCTGGAGCTGGCGGGGAACTACGACCTGTTGGTAATTCCAGGCGGTCCGCTTAGTTTGACGCTATTCGAATATCTACCCAAGTTCCAATGGGCGATGTCGAAATGGCTGCGCTTTTTTGCCGAGCAGCACAATATTCATCGGCTGATCCTAATTCAGCACCAGGACTGCGCATTCTACCGGTCGATGCCGCTCCATCTGCACTCCTCGCCCGATCTAAGGCAGCGACAGGAACAGGACCTCCGTCGCGTGAAGGAATCGATGCGCAAGGACTTCCCGCAGCTGTCCGTTGAGCTCTACTACGCCGGCTGTGATGACGCCGATCGCATCTCAATCGACTACGTTTCGGTGTAAAGCTCTTGCGAGTACACCTCAGGTGTACACCGTAAACCGAAGTACGATTTCCGTACGCGAACGGTCGGCAACACACGATGAATGAACTATCCCTCGGCACGTCCCTCGATATACCATCGGCCTGCTCTGGCGCGCAGCCCTGCGTAGCGCACTGGAGTCAATTGCCTGTTTTCGATCTCGGGGTAAATCTCACGAGGAGGAAGATCGATGAAGAATTGGCTGTTGAGCTTGGTCGTGCTCGTTGCTTTGTTTTTCGCACTCGCGTTCCCAGTGTCCTCTCCCGCGGCGCCTCCTGCGCCAAAGCCGCGGCCTGCGGTTCCCGCCGCTGCTCCTGCGGACCATCCTGAAATCCGCGACGCGATAGCGTCACTTCGCCGCGCTCGCGAACACCTGAATCATGCTGCGCACGATTATCAAGGCCATCGCGTGGACGCCATTCGCGCGATCGACGAAGCGATCAGGCAGCTCGACATTTGCTTGAAGTACGACTAGTCAGCCACAATCCCTTTCGCCCCGACCTGCGGCGCACGTAAGGTGAATCGAGCGCTGTGTGCCGGGGCGTTTTGTTTTTCTTGCCGCGTTTCGCTACTGTCGAATCGTATTGGAAGGTGTTGAGGCGGGATGTGTCGAGCCGGCCGGGATTTCCTTCACGATTCTTTCCGCTAGCCGCTGGCTCGTGGTGCATTCCGAGTCGTTGATGCGGCACTGCGCGATCGTGAGCTTGCAACCGCACGTGCAGTACTGCGAATTCAATTTCTTTAGCGCCGCGCGTTTCTGATCCTCGGTCAATCCCTTGAAATCGACGCCGGGGAGCTCTTTCGCATTGATTGCGTTCTTCAGAAATATCTGTCCGGTGTCCTCGAAGGTTTCCACCTTAGCCTCGACGGGCATGCCCAAGAGCGACCGCACTTCCGAATCGTACAGGTCGATGGGATAGAGTCCCTCGTGTTTCTGAACGATGCGGCCGTACGTATTGACCACAAACGAGGTCGGCAGCGCAGGCACGCCGCCGTATTCCATCGAAAGTGTTGGACTGCCCATCACGATCGGATAATCCATTCCCATATTTCGCGCGAACTGCCGCACTTCGTCCGCTGGCGCGTCGTCCATCGAAACCCCGACGATTTGCAGGCGATCCTTGAAACGCTTCGACAGCTCAATCATTTCGGGGATCTCATCACGACAGGGAGGGCACCACGTCGCCCAGAAATTCAGCAGCACGACCTTGCCTCGCCAGCTTGCGGTGGAGACGATGTTGCTGTCTAGATCGCTCAAGAGAAATGGCGGCATCGGCTGCGGATTGCTCGCGAAACGAATGATGACCTGACTTCCATCGTTGCTCAGGCCCGGCTGATGTTCTTGAGCCGGGGGTGGCGAGTTATGAGGCGCCGAATTCGCCAACGCGATCCGATGCGCAACCGAGCCCGACGGCCTCAGCTCCAGCCCCAGACTGAGTAGTGCCGCGGCGGCAATCAGGATGATGAAGGACACTCTGCGCACCTAACTTGTCTCCCCCCAGATCATTATGCGGCAGCGCTTCATCCCGCACAATCGGTGCGTGCGCAGCCGCAAACCGTGACGCACGAATGTCATCGAGCTGCGCGTGCCAATGCGGGACGGCCCTTCCCGATTTGAGTTCGAATCCGCGCACTCGACGATCTGAAGAGTCCCTTAAGTCGTTGAATCTGCACTAGGGGCCACCTTGACGCCGTCCGCCAGAATTGGGCACCCGACTTGCACTATCTTCGCATGCGGGTCGCGTTCCGACACGGTCCGCATCGTCAGGTGAACGGGGAGGAAGGGGCCGTTCACAGGATGGTACGGGTCGTTCCCACCTGCCTCTGAGAGGGAAGCTAGGATGGATGACCCCAT
>Ga0187780_10000453_pt1 | contig 30757 bp, 28 predicted proteins | sample 1015_Q2_SP10_20__FD_132429 | JGI IMG/M metagenome (GOLD analysis project Ga0187780, IMG submission 132429) | Tropical peat soil microbial communities from peatlands in Department of Meta, Colombia - 1015_Q2_SP10_20_MG | ecosystem: Environmental > Terrestrial > Soil > Wetlands > Peat | place...
GGAGCCCCCGGAGTCCGACGAAGCGTCCGAGGCGACCGTGACAGACGAGGCGGCTGATGCCGGCGCTGCCGCGGTCGCCGAGGACGAGGACGCCGATGCCGTCGGCCAGGACGAGGACGCCGAGGACGAGGACCGGGGCGATCTCGTCGACGAAGCCGACGCCGATTCCGCCGCCGACGAAGCCGACGAGCCCGGCGAAGACGACACCGAGGACGAGGACCGCCGCGAGGACGCCTAGCCCCCTGACCGGTTGAGGTGGTCTTGGCAGCAGAACCACTGTCCGTTCGGCTTCGGGTTGATCTTTCGTACGACGGGTCAGGGTTTTCCGGGTGGGCAGCTCAGCCCGGCAGGCGCACCGTCGAGGAAGTCGTGGCGGCGGCGCTCGGCCGGGTGCTGCGGCTGCCCGGCCCGCCGGGCCTGACGGTGGCCGGGCGGACCGACGCCGGGGTGCACGCGCGCGGGCAGGTCGTGCACGCGGACGTGCCCGCGGCCGCCTGGGCGGCGGCGGAGACGGGACAGGGAACGGTGGCCAGGCTGGCCGGGGTGCTGCCACCGGATGTGCGCGTGCACGCCGCGAACCCGGCACCCGACGGGTTCCACGCGCGTTTCTCCGCGCTGTGGCGCCGCTACTCCTACCGGGTCTGCGACGACCCGGCGACCGCCGATCCGCTGCGCCGGCACGAGACGCTCTGGTACTTCCGGCCGCTGGAGGTCGCCGTCATGAACGAAGCGGCGCTCGGCTGCCTGGGCGAGCATGATTTCGCCGCCTTCTGCCGGCGCAGGCCAGGAGCGACCACCGTCCGGACGCTGCGCTGCCTGGAGTGGCGGCGGGACGACGACGGCATCGCGGTCGCGACCGTCGTCGCCGACGCGTTCTGCCACAACATGGTCCGCTCACTGGTCGGCGCGCTGATCGCCGTCGGCGAGGGACGAAAGCCGGCCGGCTGGCCGGCCGCGGTGCTCGCGGCCGCGGTCCGCGATCCCGCGGTCCGGGTCATGCCGCCGCGCGGGCTGTGCCTGGAGGAGGTCGGCTACCCGCCGGCCGCGGCAATGGCCGCGCGGGCCGCCGAGACCCGCAGGCTGCGCACCGCGGCGGACTGAGCGCCGCGATCACGCCTTGCCGGTCAGCATCCGGGTGCTCAGGTCGATGTTGGCGCTGCCCGTGACGAGTCTGGTGGCAAACTGCTCGAGCTGCTGCTTCTGGGCCGTCGCCGACGGCGACTTCAGGCTGGTGAACTCGGCCCACATCAAGATCAGGTAATGCCCCTTGATCTCGGCCTGCACGACGCCGGTGCCGCTGCCCAGCTTGCTCGTGGCGCCCTTGCTCGCACTGAGCGGCGCGATGATCTCCTGCGGCCCGGTGACCTTACCGGCCTGCTGCGCCGCGGTCGAGCTGATCAGGTTGACGACGCCGATGGTGCCCATCATGCCGCCCGAGATGTAGCTGGCCCGCAGCACTTGGGAGCAGTGGCCGGACTGCAGCGCCGTCTGCAGCTGCGAGCCGAACACCGCCAGCGGACAGTTCGTGGTCGCGCTGGCCGCCGTCCTGACGTACGAGAGGCCGTCGAGCTGGAACTGGGGAGGGTAAAGCTGCTGGAGGGTCAGCGGCTGCGGATCCTCGGCCCTGGTCCCGATGTGCTGCCACTTGCCCAGGGCCTGGTCGAAGTCGGATGACCCGGGCGCGGTCGTCGGCAGCCGCAGCGTCGCCGCCACCGGCGCGTCCACGCGCGGCTCGTACAGGTACTTGTACCCGGCGAACCCGCCGGCCGCCAGTGCCACCACCGCGGCCGCGGCGAGCAACCAGAGGCGGGAGGAACGACGCCTGGTCCTCGCGGTCCGTTCGCCGCGCCGAGGCGCGGCAGGTGCCACCGAGGCCGGATCGTCCAGTTCGGCTGCTCCCGGATGCTCGCCGCCTTCATCTTCGCCGGCGTCCCAGTGGCCGTCCGCGTACTCGCCGTCCGCGTAGCCGCCGTCCGCGTAACCGGCGTCCGCATAGCCCGCGTCCGGGTACCTGCCGTGCGCGTAGCCGCCGCCTGCGTACTGGCCGCCTGCGTACTCGCCGTCGGCGTGCCTGTCATCCTCGCCTGCGAATGATGTTCCAGGCATGTACCAGGCACCGAGCGCGTCCTGGGGCGGCTCTGGCCGCTCCCGGCCGGGCGGGCCGGAGAGAACAGGCGGGTACCCGCGCACCGGAGTACGGTCGGCGGCCGGCTGCGGGCCGCTGCCGGACCTCACCGTGACCTGGGGCCCGCTGCCGGGTCCCATCGTGACCTGGGGCCCGCTGCCGGGTCCCATCGTGACCTGGGGCCCGCTGCCGGGTCCCATCGTGACCTGGGGCCCGCTGCCGGGTCCCATCGCCATCTGCGGGCCGCTGCCGGGTCCCATCGCGACCTGCGGGCCGCTGCCGGGTCCCATCGCGACCTGCGGGCCGCTGCCGGGTCCCATCGTGACCTGGGGGCCGCTGCCGGGTCCCATCGTGACCTGGGGGCCGCTGCCGGGTCCCATCGTGACCTGGGGGCCGCTGCCGGGTCCCATCGCGACCTGGGGCCCGCTGCCGGTCAGCAGCGCGTGCCGCCCGCCGGTGCCGGATACCTGCTGCACGCCGCTATCCGGAGCCATCGCGTGCCTGGACAGCGTGTCCGGACCGAGGTCTGGTCCGTACCCGGGATCGTCAGGCGAAGGCCAGGATGCCCGGCGGACCGTGTCCGCAGCCGAGCCGGTGCGCCCGGTGCCCTGGTAATCCATAACGATGAGAGTAGCGTTCTGGCCGGGGCCAGCGACGTCGCTTTGGCATCACTGGGTGAGTCAGAGTATGCTGCATGGGCGTCATGCGCGATGGGCATGTACGCGGCGTGCCGCCTGTGCGCGTTGAGCGCGGCGCGGTGCGCCGAGCGGAGCACCCCCGGCGGCCGTCACCGGCAGGTGCAGGCTGCGGAAGACCACGATACATACGCGAAGGCTCAGGACTGTGCGCACTTTCAGCCCGAAGGACAGTGACATCACGCGGCGATGGCATGTCGTCGACGCGACCGACGTGGTGCTCGGCCGGCTGGCCAGCCAGGTGGCGGTGCTGCTCAGGGGAAAGCACAAGCCGATCTTCGCGCCGCACGTCGACACGGGCGATTTCGTGATCGTGGTCAACGCGGCGAAGGTCTCGCTCAGCGGCAGCAAGCTGGAGCAGAAGCACGCTTACCGGCATTCCGGTTACCCGGGCGGCCTGCGGTCGGTCTCGTACGCGAGCCTGATGGCCAGCAACCCGGAGCGCGTGGTGGAGAAGGCGGTCAAGGGGATGCTGCCGAAGAACGCGCTCGGCAGGAAGACGCTGCGCAAGCTCAAGGTGTACGCGGGGCCCGATCACCCGCACCAGGCACAGCAGCCTCAGCCTTACGAGATCATCCAGATCGAGCAGTAGCCAAGACAGGAAGCACGAGGAAGAGACCGTGGCTGAGCCCACTGGCGTAAGCACCGTCGAGGACGAGCCGGACTACGCCGACTACGCCGACGACGAGTACGGCGAGGACGCACCGTCGGAGTACACGACCGAGACCGCCCAGGACGTCCCGGCGCGTGTCGTCGCCCGGCGCCCGGTCGTGATCGGTCATGCGGCCGGCACTGGCCGCCGCAAGGAGGCGATCGCCAGGGTCCGCATCTCCCCGGGTACCGGCCAGTGGCAGATCAACGGCAGGTCGCTCGACGTGTACTTCCCGAACAAGGTGCATCAGCAGCTGGTCAACGAGCCGTTCGTGACCCTCGGCGCGGAGAACAAGTTCGACGTGGTGGCCCGCATCACAGGCGGCGGCGTCACCGGTCAGGCGGGCGCGCTGCGCCTCGGCGTGACCCGGGCGCTCACCCTGGTTGACCCTGAGAACCGCCCGGCGCTGAAGAAGGCAGGATTCCTCACCAGGGATGCCCGGGTCAAGGAGCGCAAGAAGTACGGCCTGAAAAAGGCACGCAAGGCACCGCAGTACTCTAAGCGGTAGGCGCCGTCCCGCTCGGAGCCTGTCGGGCACACGCCAACGCAACATGAGCAGAGCACGAGCGGGAGCGAAATGGGTGAACCGGATCAGCACGGCCGTCTGTTCGGCACGGACGGCGTTCGGGGGATCGCTGGTCACGAGCTGACCGCCTCCCTGGCCCTGGATCTCAGCGTGGCCGCCGCCGCCGTCCTCGGCCGCGGCGCCGGCGACGTCCTCCACTGCGCCTCGCCCGGCCGCGGCGGGGACCACGGGTCCGGTCCCGCGGTGGCCGTGGTGGGCCGGGACCCCCGGATCTCCGGCGAGTTCCTCGAGGCGGCCGTGGTCGCCGGCCTGGCCAGCGCAGGCGTCGACGTGCTCCGGCTGGGCGTCATCCCGACGCCGGGCGTGGCCTACCTGACCCGCGCTCTCGGCGCCGCCTTCGGCGTCGTCATCTCCGCGAGCCACAATCCGGCCCGGGACAACGGGATCAAGTTCTTCGGCCGCGGCGGAGTGAAGCTGCCGGACGCCGTGGAGGACCAGATCGAAGCTGAGCTGAGCCAGGGAAGTCGAACCCCCGGGGCCAGCACTCCGTTCGGCCGGGTCAGCGACGCCAGCGCCGAGCAGAAGCGGTACCTGGATCACTTGCTGTCGACGCTGCCCGGCGACCCCGGGCTGGCGCTGGCCGGGCTGCGGGTCGTGGCCGACTGCGCGCACGGGGCGGCGTACCAGATAGCGCCCGAGGCGCTGCGGCGGGCCGGCGCGGAGGTCATCGCGATCGGAGCCGAACCCGACGGCCAGAACATCAATGCCGGCTGCGGCTCGACCTCGCTGGATGCACTGGCCCAGGCGGTCGTCGAGCACGGCGCGGACGCCGGCATCGCGTACGACGGTGACGCCGACCGGTGCCTCGCGGTCGACGCGGACGGGCACCCGCTCGACGGGGACCAGATCCTGGCCGTGCTGGCCACCGAGCTGAAAGAAGCCGGCCGGCTGGCGCACGACGCGGTCGTGGTCACCGTGATGTCGAACCAGGGCTTCCACATCGCGATGCGGCACGCTGGCATCCAGGTGATCGAGACCCCGGTGGGCGACAAGCACGTGTCCGCGACCATGCGCGACGGCGGCTACGTGCTCGGCGGTGAGCAATCCGGGCACATCATCTTGATCGAGCACGCCACGACCGGTGACGGCATCCTGACCAGCTTGCAGTTCCTGTCGGCGGTTAACCGGCGCGGGCTGAGCCTGGCGGCAGCGGCGAAGATGATGCGGAAGTACCCGCAGGTTCTGGTCAACGTGCCCGGCGACGCCTCACGGCTCGGGCCGCGGGTCGCCGCGGCGGTCTCCCGGGCGGAGTCCCAGCTCGGCGGCAACGGACGGGTCCTGGTCCGGCCGAGCGGGACCGAGCCCAAGATCCGGCTGATGGTCCAGGCCGTGGACGCGGGCTTGGCCGAGCAGGTCATCGGCCAGCTCGCGGACGAGGTTCGGCTGGCCCTCGCCGGCCAATAGGGGCTCCTCGTGCGACAGGCGTACCAGGTCGCCGCGGTGCGGGCCGCGGAACGCGCGCTGATGGATCGCGTGCCCGAGGGGACGCTGATGCAGCGGGCCGCCGCCGGGCTCGCGTCGGCCAGCGTGTCCCTGCTCGCGCGGCACCCGGGGCACGTCTACGGGACCCGGGTGGCGGTGCTGGCCGGCAGCGGAGACAACGGCGGCGATGCCCTGTTCGCGGGCGCCCGGCTCGCCCGCCGCGGCGCGGCCGTCACCGCGATCACCGCGGGACCGAAGGCACACGAGGGCGGCGCCGCCGAGCTGCGCGCCGCGGGGGGCCGCGTGACCGGCGATCTCGGCGACGCCGCCGGCGTGATCGCCCGCGCCGACCTGATCCTGGACGGCCTGCTGGGCATCGGCGGCCGGGGCGGCCTGCGGGAGCCCTTCGCCACCCTGGCCAAGCAGGCGGAGCTGCGGGCCCGGGCCGGCGGGACGGTCGTCGCCGTGGACTTGCCCAGCGGCATCGACGCCGACACCGGCGCCGTCGACGGCCCGGCGGTGCGCGCCGACGTCACGGTGACGTTCGGCGCCATCAAGCCCGGCCTGCTGATCGACCCGGGCGCCGGGCACGCGGGCACCGTGGAGCTGATCGACATCGGCCTCGGCCCGTACCTCAGCGGCGAGCCGGCCGCCCTCGCCCCGCAGCGGGACGACATCGGCGAGCTGCTGCCCCGCCCCGGGCCCGAATCGGACAAGTACCGCCGCGGCGTCCTGGGCCTGCTCGCGGGCAGCGACCGGTTCGCCGGGGCGGCCGTGCTCGCCACCGGCGGGGCGGTGCGCGGCGGCGCCGGCATGGTCCGGGTGGTGACCGCGGACGTCCCCGCCGCGGTGGTGCGGCAGGCGTGGCCCGAGGCGGTGCTCACCGTGCATCCCGACGCGGGTGATTGGGACCTGCTGGGCTCCGTCGGCCGGGTCCAGGCGTGGGTCGCGGGCCCGGGCATGGGCACCGATCAGGACGCCGCGGCCCGGCTGGCCGCGATCCTCGGCACCGGCCTGCCGGTGCTGGTCGACGCGGACGGGCTGACCATCTTGAGCGAGACCAAGGGCCTGGTCCCCCGGGCCGGCCCGACGCTGATCACCCCGCACGCCGGGGAGCTGGCCCGGCTGCTCGGCACCGACCCGGCCAGCATCGAGGCGCGCAGGCTCGCTCATGCACAGCGGGCGGCCGACGAGCTCGGCGTCACCGTGCTGCTGAAGGGCTCCACCACGGTGGTCGCCCGGCCAGGCGTCCCGACGGTCCTGGTGAACCCGACCGGGACGCCGTGGCTGGCGACCGCCGGCACCGGCGACGTGCTGTCCGGCCTGGCCGGCTCGCTGCTCGCGCAGGGCCTGGATCCCGCGGGCGCGGGCATCGCAGCCGCTTACCTGCACGGACTGGCCGCCCGGCTGGCCGCGGCCGGGACAAGGCACCCCGGCGGACGGGTGCCGGCCGGCGGACCGGTACCGGAAGCCCCGATCGGGGCCTTCGATGTCGTCCGGGCGCTGCCGGCCGCGATCCGCGGCGTGGCTGCGCCCTTATGTGATTTCTTCGCGGATGTCCCTGACAACTTCCTCCGCGCGTCATCCGAGGCCAGGGCGGTCAGCTCTCAGCAAAGGGATCCGCGTAGACAGCACGCTGCTGATTGACATCGAGACCGGCAAACCCGGCCGAGGCGTTCCGGCGGGCGCCGCACCGGGTGGGTTATGGGTTCCGGGCTTGACCAGGGTCGCCCGTGAGTGTCGATCATTACCGCATACCCCGAAGCCCACGGTAATACCGTCGGAGCGTCTCAATCAGGCGTCCTTCGGGCATATCGGACGTTTCAGAACAATAATGCTGCGGCTTCCCCTGATGCATCGGGCGGGTGTCAGCCCGGCAACGGTTCGGTCTACCTGCGGGCCGGCCCGGTCTTTTTCCTGCGAAACTCTCTGATTGCATGGACGATGTCAGCTGAGATCGCAAATCCCGGAATTCCGCCCGGCTCTTTCGTGAAGTATCCGAAAGTCGGCAAATCGGCTCGGCGCTCGCCACCGGCGATGGATTTTGCCTCTAGCACGATGGCCAGGTGCAGCGCGATTGGGCTGGGCCTGTAGAGCTCCTACCCGCCTTAGGCGGGAGGGACAGAACCAACGACGCCGCCCGCTCCGGCATGTAAGCCAATACCGCGTGCGTCGTCGCCGTGGGCTTGTTGCCTTCCACGCAGAAAGCATGGATCAGAAAGAGGAGAACACACGTGAGATCTCGATTGATCCTGGGCCTGGCTGCAGTTTTCGCTGTCGCTCTCGCGATTGCTCCGGCCGCCTTGAGAACACAGCACGCAACGGCTGGCGCCCAGTCCCTTTCGGTAACTGGCTGAACAAGATTCAGCAGCGGATCCTGTCTGGGTTCGCCTCGTTCGAAGCCGACATCGGAGTATCCGCGAACCCGCCGGACCCTCACGCCGCAGGCCAGATGTCCGGCACGTCAGCGAGCACCGGCCTGTGCCCTTCCAATATCCGGCGTAATGTGCTGGTCAACCAGAACTGCCTGAATATCTCCGACCAGGACCTGCAGGGCCGCGGCCAGGCGCAGAACGAGACCACGATCGCCGAGAACCCGTCTAATCCGCGCCAGGTCGTGGCCGGGTTCAACGACTACCGGCGCGGCGACGGCAACTGCTACGGCGCCTTCAGCGGGAACGGGGGATCGAGCTGGACCGACACCACGATCCCGATGGGATTCACCCGCGGCACCACGTTCGGCGGGGTGGCCCGGCAGTACTGGCAGGCCGGCGGGGACCCCTCGGTGGCCTGGGACAGCCGCGGGAACGCCTACTTCGCGTGCATGATGTTCATGCGCGGACAGCCGACGAGCAACAATCCCGACGAATCCAGCGCCATCTACGTGTTCCGCTCCACCGGCGACGCCGGCGCGTCCTGGAATTTCCCGGGCCGTCCCGCAGTGGAGACCTACACCACGAACGCGAGCGGCCTGCCGCTGAATGACAAGCCGTACATGACGGTCGACAACAATCCGAGCAGCCCGTTCCGCGACCGGATCTACGTGACCTGGACGCTGTTCGGCGCCGACGGCACTGGCTACATTTTCGAGGTGCATTCCGACGATTACGGGCAGACCTTCAGCGCACCCGTTCTGGTGAGCGGCACCAGTGCCCTGTGCAGCAACACCTTTGGCCTGCCGACGCCGCAGGGGACCTGCAACGAGAACCAGTTCTCTGACCCGTTCATCGGCCCCGACGGGACGCTGTACGTGGTCTACGACAACTACAACAACACCGTAACCGGCAACGACAACCGTAACCAGGTACTGCTGGCGCGCTCGACCGACGGCGGGCAGACGTTCGGCGCCCCGGTCAAGGTCTCGGACTTCTACGACCTGCCGGACTGCGCTACCTACCAGGGCGGCCAGGACGCGGGCCGGGCCTGCGTACCGGAGAAGGGCACGGCGCAGAACTCGGTGTTCCGGGCGGCGAACTACCCTGTCGGCGCGGTGAACCCACGGAACCCCAGCCAGGTCGTGGTCACGGTCGCGTCCTACATCAACCGCGACTCCAACGAGTCCAACGGGTGCGTGCCCGCCGGGTTCAGCGCAACCACCGGTCTCAACCTGTACACCGGCGTCAAGACACCCGGGGCGTGCAACAACAAGATCACGCTCAGCGTCTCCAGTAACGGCGGATCCACGTTCACCGGAACCACCACCGATCCGCGGCAACTGCCCGTGGTCAACACCGCCAGGGGACAGGCAACCACCGACCAGTGGTGGCAGTGGGCCTCCTTCACGCCCAGGGGAACCCTGACCGTGTCCTACTACGACCGGCAGTACGGGTCGGACGAGACGACCGGGGACATGGACGTGAGCCTGTCAACCTCCAGCTTCCTGGGCCGCTTCAAGGTGAGCAGGGCCACCTCGTCGTCGATGCCGTTGCCGACGCAGTTCCCCGACGCGCAGGGCAACAGCGTGTTCTTCGGCGACTACTCGGGGCTGTCCGCTCAGTTCGGGGCACATCCGTTGTGGATGGACACCAGGAACCCTGACCTGTTCGTCTGCCCGGGAACCGCCGTGTCGGGCGTGCCGCCCGCGCTGTGCCTGGGCACCGAGCCGAACGGGCTGACCGCCAACGACCAGGAGATCTACACCGCCTGGCTTCCCGCTTTCTAGCAGCCCAGAATCCGCAGCGGGCCGGACCCGGATACGGGTCCGGCCCGCTTGCCCACCAGAAGCGGTGAGGTGGTGCTGCCCGCTGACGCCGGGACTTGCCGTGTCGGCTGTCGCACGGCCTCCCACCAGGTACCTTTGGGCGTCATGGACAGGCAGGCTTCCATCGACCTCGCCGCGATCACCGGCAACGTCGCGGCGCTGTGCGAGCGCGTCCGCGGCAGCCAGGTGATGGCCGTGGTGAAGGCGGACGGGTACGGGCACGGCATGGTCCCGGCGGCGCGGGCGGCGCTGGCCGGCGGAGCGACCTGGCTCGGTACCGCGGACCTGGCCGAGGCGCTCGCGCTGCGGCAGGCCGGGGTGACCGCGCCGCTGCTGTGCCTGATGGCCGTCGGCGAGCCCGCGGGCGCGATCAAGGAAGGCATCGACCTCACCGCCGGCTCGGCCGCGTACGCCGGGCGGGTGGCGGCCGCGGCCGGCCGGGCCGGCGTTCCGGCCCGGCTGCACCTGGAGGCCGACACCGGGATGAGCCGCGGCGGGGCGACCCGCGCGGACTGGCCCGGGCTGGTCGACGCCGCCCTGGCGGCCCAGGCCGGCGGCCTGCTCCGGGTGGTGGGCCTCTGGTCCCATTTCGCCTGCGCCGACCTGCCGGGGCACCCGTCGATCGCCGCCCAGCTCGCCGCCTTCGCCGACATGGTGGCGCATGCGGAGAAGGCAGGCGTCACGCCCGAGGTCCGGCACCTCGCCAACACCGCCGCCGCGCTGACCGTGCCGGAATCCCGGTTTGACCTGGTGCGGTTCGGCGGCGCCGTGTACGGCGTGTCCACCCTGCCCGGGGGCGCGCCCCCGTGGCTGCGGCCGGCCATGACGCTGCGGGCCCGGCTGGCCCTGGTCAAGCGGGTGCCCCCCGGCTCCGGGGTCTCCTACGGCTACCGGTACGTGACCGACCGCGAGACGACGCTGGGCCTCGTCCCGCTCGGCTACGCGGACGGCGTGCCGCGCGCGGCCGCCGGCCTGCCGCTGGTCAGCGCGCGCGGCCGCCGCTGGCCGATAGCGGGCACGGTCTGCATGGATCAGTTCGTCGTCGATTTCGGCGACGAGCCGGTGGCCGCCGGCGATGAGGTCGTGCTGTTCGGGCCGGGCGATGACGGCGAGCCCACCGCACAGGAATGGGGCGAGAGGCTCGGCACGATCTCCTATGACCTGGTCACCGGTATCGGCACCCGGGTCCCGCGCACCTTTGCCGGTGGTTCGGCGTGATTATCCCGAACGGGCAGTGGTGCGTGCCCGCCGAAGTACGCATCGCCACCGCCGCGGAGATGCGTGACCTCGGACGTGAGCTGGCCAGGCTGCTGCGCGCCGGGGACCTGGTCATCCTGGCCGGGCCGCTGGGGGCGGGCAAGACCACGCTGGTGCAGGGCATCGGCGCAGGGCTCGGCGTGCGCGGGCCGGTCACCTCCCCCACCTTCGTCATCGCGCGCGTCCATCCTGCCCTGGCCGGATCCGGGGCATCGCTCGTGCACGCGGACGCCTACCGTCTGGGCAGCATCGGCGAAGTCGACGACCTGGACCTCGAAGCGGACGTCGCCGGCGCCGTCACTGTCGTGGAGTGGGGCGAAGGGCTGGCCGAAGGACTCGCGGAGGACCGCCTGGAGATCTCCATTCAGCCCGACCGGGACAGCGAGGTCCGGGCCGTCCGGCTCCGCGGTCATGGCGCTCGGTGGCGCGGGGTGCGCGAACCGCGGCATGAATCTGGATAACCACGAACTTTCGGCACCGGCACCGTCTATAGTTCCGCTGTACTTGATCCCCCGGTTCGCCTGTCGCGCCGTTGCGTACCGTATCCCCTCCCGGAGGCGTGCCGTGCCCGAGCAGGAATTCCTGCCTCCTCGCCGGCCGGCCGGGTCTCGTGGTCCTGGACCGCATGGCCGCCATGCCCACCAGGACGAGGACCCGCCGCCGTGGGCCACCCTGCCACCGGTTCGTCCGGCCCGGCCTGACGCGGACGGCGAGGAGCAGGCGCCGCCCGGCCCGCGGCGCGCGCCGGGCGGCCGGGCGCCGGGCGGCCGCGCGCTGCGCGCCGCGGCGCGCAGGCGGCGGCGCTGGCTCGTCCTGCTGGCGGGCCTGGCCGTCGCGGCCGGGGCGGTGACCGCGGTGCTGCTCCTGGCCGGGGGTCCCGGCCCGGCGCCCGTCACGCCGGGCGCGCTGATCACCACGTTCCAGCCCGGCGAGCTCCAGCAGGTGCCGAACGCGTGCGGGGCGCTCCCCGCCGCCACCGTCCAGCAGTACCTGCCCGGAAAGGTCAACGTCGCCTCCCCGCTGCCGGTCGACGGATCGGCCGAGTCGGCCTGCGACTGGACCCTTGACCGGGCTCCGGTCTACCGGCTGCTCGAACTCAACCTGCTCGCCTACGCGCCGAGCGGCCTGGCCAGCGGCGATGGCAGCGCCACGTTCGCCGCGATCGACGCCTACGACACGTCGCTGCAGGACATGAAGAGCCCGCCGCCGCGTTCTCCCGGCCCGCCGGCCGCGATCACCACGCTCAGCGGATTCGGGAACCAGGCATTCAGCGCCGTGCAGGTGTTCCGGACCGGCGGCGCGGTCACCGACGTGGCCACCGTGGTGGTGCGCTATCACAACGTGGTCGTGACGGTGACGCTGAACGGACTGCAGCATTCTGACCGCGGCAACTACGGGCCCGTGTCCTCCGCTCAGCTGTCCGCGGCCGCCCTGGCGTTGGCCCGGGCGGCCGAGGCCACCGTGCATTAGTCCGGGCGGGTCCGCGCGGCCACTAGGCTGGTCGGCGTGTTGGTGGTCGGTTTCGATACGGCGACTCCCGCGGTGAGCGTGGCTCTGCACGACGGGGAACGGGTCGTCTCTTCGGCGTTCACCGCCGATGCCCGGCGGCACTCCGAACTGCTCGCGCCCATGATCGCGAAGGTCATGGCCGATGCCGGCGCGTCCCGGGACGATCTCACCGCGGTGGCCGTCGGAGTGGGACCCGGGCCCTACACCGGGCTGCGGGTGGGGGTGGTAACGGCCAAGGTGCTCGGGGCCGTGCTCGGCGTGCCCGTGTACGGCGTGTGCTCGCTGGACGTGATCGCCGCGGCGGTCCCGGCCGGACGGGAGTTCCTGGTGGCTACCGACGCCCGGCGCAAAGAGGTCTACTGGGCCCGGTACGACGCCGACGGCCGGCGCGTGGCAGGCCCCTCGGTGGGCCGGGCCAGCTCGATCCCGGAGGCCGCCGAGCTCGCGGTGGCGGGGACCGGCGGCCAGCTGTACCCGGAGGCGTTCGGCGGCGTGATCGGGCCCGCCTATCCCGATGCCCGCACGCTGAGCGGCATCGTCGCGGGATCCCCGGCCCGGCCGCCGGGGCCGGCCCGGCCACCCTTGCTCGCCGCGGAGCCGCTGTACCTGCGGCGGCCCGATGCCCGCGAGCCGGGGCCGCCCAAGCGGGTAACCCCGCCGTGACGGCGACCAACGCTCGCCCCGATGATGCCACCCCCTCCCAGGGGGCCTGGGGGGGCCGAGGGCACTGGTGGAGCCGAGGGGGCCGAGGGGACCGAGGGGGTCGAGGGGGAAAGGTTGCCCCCCAGGATCGGGGGGATCCCGGGGGGTCGCCCTCCGGGAGAACACAGCCCCCCGGGAGAACACCGTCCCCCGGGGAAACACCGTCCCCCGCGGGAACACCGCCCGGCGGGCCAGCGCCCGCTCCGCGAGCCACAACCCTCCGGCAGATGAGCCAGGCCGACATGCCCGCGATCATGGCGCTTGAGCAGGAGCTGTTCCCGGAGGACGCGTGGACGCCCGAGATGTTCGCGCAGGAATTCGCGCAGCCGGCGTCGCGCCGGCTCTACCTGGTGGCTGAGGAGGGAACCGCGCTGATCGGGTACGCGGGGATGATGTTCACCGGCGGGCCGCAGGCCGATGTGGTGACGCTGGCCGTCGACCCGGCGCACTGGGGCGAGGGTACCGGCACGGCGTTGCTCACCGCACTCGTCGATGAGGCGGCCCGGCGCGGCTACAAGGAGGTCTTGCTGGAGGTACGGGAGGACAACCCCCGGGCACGCCGGCTCTACCAGCGGCACGGCTTCGCCGGCGTCGGCATCCGGCGCGGTTACTACCAGCCGTCCGGCGTCGACGCCGTGATCATGCGGAAGTCCCTGACCTGATGGTTGCCCCGTTGGTACTCGGCATCGAGACCTCCTGTGACGAAACCGGCATCGGGCTGGTGCGCGGGCGCGACCTGCTCGCCGACGCGGTCGCCTCCAGCGTGGACGAGCACGCGCGGTTCGGCGGCGTGGTGCCCGAGGTGGCCAGCCGGGCGCACCTGGAGGCGTTGCTCCCGACCTTCGACCGCGCCCTCGCGACGGCCGGCGTCCGGGCCGGCCAGGTCGACGCCGTGGCCGTCACCGCGGGACCCGGGCTGGCCGGTGCGCTGCTCGTCGGGGTGGCCGCGGCCAAGGCCTACGCGTTCGCGCTCGGCAAGCCGCTCTACGGGGTCAACCACCTGGCCGCGCACATCGCCGTCGACCAGCTGGAACACGGCACGCTGCCGTCGCCGGCCGTGGCCCTGCTCGTCTCCGGCGGGCATTCCTCGCTGCTGCTCGTCCCGGACGTGGCCTGCGAGGTGGTCCCGCTCGGCGCGACGATCGACGACGCGGCCGGCGAGGCGTACGACAAGGTGGCCCGGGTGCTCGGCATGCCGTTTCCCGGCGGACCGCCGATCGACCGGGCGGCCCGCGACGGCGATCCTGCCGCGATCAGCTTCCCCCGCGGGAAGTATCACGACGGCACGCTCGACTTCTCGTTCGCCGGCCTGAAGACGGCGGTGGCCCGCTGGGTGGAGGCGCGGCAGGCCGCCGGGGAACCGGTTCCGGTCGCCGACGTGGCGGCCTCCTTCCAGGAAGCGGTCGCCGACGTGCTCACCCGGAAGGCGGTGCAGGCCTGCCAGCAGAATGATGTCGGGGACCTGATCGTCGGCGGCGGGGTGGCGGCCAACTCCAGGCTGCGGTCGCTCGCCGCGGAACGGTGCGCGGACGCCGGCATCAGGCTGCGGGTGCCGCGGCCGGGCCTGTGCACGGACAACGGCGCCATGGTCGCCGCGCTGGGCGCGGAAATCGTGTCCCGCGGCCTTCCGCCGTCCCCCCTCGACCTGCCCGCGGACTCATCCCTCCCGGTTACCGACGTCGTGGTCCGCTAGAGTCTCGGCCAAGCGGCCGGCGGCCGCCTCAGGTGCACCTTTTGTCCATTTTCACCGTCTTTGTACGCGCGTTCTGGTGGTTGATTCGGGCCTGGCGGTTGATCGGGGGGACCCCAGTGCACTGGATCCGCCGCGGAGCCCGAAATCACCGCGATAACCGGAGTGATCCTCCGATCGGCTTGCTGAGCGTGTCAGCCGGAAGCGGGCTCACCAGCGGCCGCAGTGAATGACATCCTGGGCGGGGCGGCGGCGCGCCCGCAGGTCACGCGGCGCGGGCTCCGCGTTGTGGCCGATGGCGATGGCGCCGACGGGCTCGTGGTCATCCGGCACGCCGAACGCCTCGCGGAACGGCCGCACGGCCTCGGGCACGATGCCGAAGTACAGCACGCCATATGCCGGTGCCGCACGACCTCCTGGAATTCCATCGCCAGGGCCGGCCGGCTTACTCCGGCCGGCGGCGGCGGCGCCAGAGGAGCCCGCTCAGCAGGGCGATCCCGGCGGCGGCGAGGATGACCGGGATGACGCGCTTGAGGATCGCGGGGCCGACCAGCCGGATCAGGTTGAGGGAGTCATCCTGCGCCTGCGCGGGCGGGGGAGCGGTCATGCTCGTGACGGGCACGGCGGTGCCGGTCCCGGTCTCCTGCGGGGCATCGGCGTCGCTGACGCCGATGCCGCCCCCCTGGACCCCTTGACCCTCCTGGACCTCGCTGCCCGTGCCGGCCGCCTCCGCACTCACGCCTGCCACGCTCGCGCCAGCAACGCTGGCCCCGGACGCGGCCGGCCCGCTGCCGCCCGAGCCTGCGTCGTCGTCCGGTCCGGCCGCGGTATCCCCGGCGATCAGGTGCGCCAGGTTGTTCGCGAACTGCTCCACCAGCTTGCCGCCGACTTCCACCATCACGCCGCGGCCGAACTGAGCCGGCCGGCCGGTCACGTTCATCGTCGTGTGCATGCTCACGAGCGTGCCGGTCTCCGCAGGCGCCAGCGACGCCCGGACGGTGGCGGACGCGGTGCCGGCGCCGCGGGTCTCCTTGCCGGAGGCCTCCACCACCACCATGTGCGCCTCGGGGTCGCGCTCGGTGAATTTGGCGGTTCCGCGGTAGGTCAGCGAGACCGGGCCGACCTTGACCTTGATCCGCCCGTTGACCACGTCGCCGTCGGCCTCGTCGACGGTGGCGCCCGGCATGCAGGGCGCGATCCGCTTCACGTCGAGGAGGACATCCCAGGCCTGATCGGGTGGAACGGGCACGGTAAAGGAGTTCTCGAGCTCCATGGCCATCGGTACGTCACTCTCTCTGTGCTTTGAGTTCGGTGCTCTTGAGTTCGGGTTATTCAGATTCCCGCTACCGTTCCCGCCGCACCGGCAGCGGCCGCTCGCCAGGGCCAGCCGGCCCCGTGCGCGCACCCGCCTTCTGAATAGCCCTTTCTGGGCTGGACTCGTCCGTGAATTATGCCCGGTACCGGCCTGCAGCGGCAAAACGCCAACCGCGCGGCCGGGCGGGTTCCCGGCCGCGCGGCAGGCAACGATCACCCCACCCCGGCGGCTCCGGCGAGCGCCCGGCGGGTGAGCACCCGGGCCAGGTGCCTGCGGTAGTCGGCCGCCGCGCGCAGGTCGTTCGGCGGTTCCGTGCCCTCGTCCGCGTGCTCGGCGGCGGCCGCCAGCGCCTCACGGGACGCAGCCGCCCCGGCGACCGCGGCCTCCGCGGCGTGCGCCCGCACCGGGACCGTGCCCATGTTGGTGAGCCCGATCCGCGCCTCAGCAACGTGGCCGTCCTCCCGGCGGGCCAGCGCGGCCACGCCGACGATGGCCCAGGCCTGGACGGTCGGCTGGAACTTCTCGTACCGGAATCCCCAGCCGGGGCCGAGCTTGGGCACCCGCACGGCGGTCAGGATCTCGCTCGGCTCCAGCGCGGTGGTGAGGTAGTCCACGAAGAAGTCGCCGGAGGCGATCTCCCGCTCCCCGCCCGGCCCGGTCGCGGTCAGCGTGCCGTCCAGGGCGGCGATCACGGCCGGCAGGTCGCCGGCCGGATCGGCGTGCGAGAGCGAGCCGCCGATGGTGGCCAGGTGCCGGATGGCGGGATCGGCCACCGTGCCCGCCGCCGAGGCGATCAGCCCGCAGTGCTCGCGGACGAGCGGATCGGCGATCAGCGAGTGAATCGTGGTCATCGCGCCGATCACCAGCGCGTCGCCGGCGTCGCGGACGCCGGCGAGCTCGCCCAGCCCGCCGATGTCCACCAGCAGGGTGGGAAAGGCGAGCCTCAGCCGCAGCAGGGGCAGCAGGCTCTGCCCGCCCGCGATCACCTTGGCGTCATCGCCGCCGTCGGCCAGCGCCCGGACCGCCCCGGCCAGCGACGAGGGCCGCTGGTACTCGAACTGCGCGGGGATCATCGCGCGCCTCCCTTCGCCGCGTTGATGGCCCGCCAGACCCGCTCCGCGGTGCACGGCATCTCGATGTCGGTGACGCCGAGCGGCCGCAGGGCGTCGATGACCGCGTCGACCACGGCCGGCGTCGCGGCGATCGCGCCGGCCTCGCCGACGCCCTTGACCCCCAGCGGGTTGGTCGTCGCCGGGGTCACCGTCCGGTCGGTGGCGATGGTCGGCAGGTCGGCGGCCGAGGGCACCAGGTAGTCCGCCAGCGTCACGGTCAGCAGGTTGCCGTCGGCGTCGTAGGCGGCCTCCTCGAACAGCGCCTGCGCGATGCCCTGCGCGATGCCGCCGTGCACCTGGCCCTCGACGATGACCGGGTTGATCACCACGCCCACGTCGTCCACGGCCACGTACGAGCGGATCTTCACCTGCCCCGTCTCGGTATCCACCTCCACCGCGCACAGGTGCGTGCCGTGCGGGTACGAGAAGTTCTCCGGGTCGTAGGTCGCCTCGGAGTCCAGCGAGGGCTCGACGCCGTCGGGCAGGCTGTGCGCCGCGAACGTGGCCAGCGAGATCTCGCCGATCGTGCGGCCCTGCTCCGGGTCGCCGCGCACCGACCACCGCCCCGGGGTCCACTCCAGGTCCTCGGGCGCGACCTCGAGCAGCCCGGCCGCGATCACCTTGGCCTTCTCGACCACCTTCTGACATGCGCCGACCACGGCCGCGCCGCCGACCGCGGCGGACCGGGACCCGTAGGTGTCATAGCCCTTCGGCGCCACCTGCGTGTCGCCGTGCAGCACCCGGATATCCTCGAAGGGAACGCCGAGCTGATCGGCGACGATCTGGCTCCACGCCGTCTCGTGACCCTGGCCGTGCGGGCTTGTCCCGGTGACCACCTCTACCTTGCCGGTGGGCAGCATCCGGATCGCGGCGTGCTCCCAGCCGCCGGCGCCGTAGGCCAGCGAGCCGAGGATTCGTGACGGCGCCCACCCGCACGCTTCGGCGAAGGTCGAGATGCCGATCCCGAGCTGGACCTGATCGCCGGACTCGCGCCGCGCGGCCTGCTCCTTGCGCAGGTCGTCATAGCCGAACAGCTCGACCGCCTTCGCCGTGGCCGCCTCGTAGTTGCCGCTGTCGTAGGTGAGCCCGGCGATCGTGGTGAACGGGAACTCCGAGTGGGTGATCCAGTTCCGCTGCCGCAGCGCCAGCGGGTCCACGCCCAGCTCGGCGGCCAGGTCGTCCATCGCGTGCTCGATCGCGAACGTCGCCTCGGGCCGTCCCGCGCCCCGGTAGGCGTCGGTGGGGGTCTTCGTGGAGAACACGCCCGTGCACTTGAACGAGTAGGCGTCCATCTTGTAGATGGAGTTGTACAGGAACGCGCCCAGCAGCGGGGTGCCTGGCGTGATGATCATCAGGTACGCGCCCATGTCGGCGAGCAGGTCCACCGACAGGCCGCGGAGCCTGCCGTCGGAGCCCGCCGCCAGCTTGATCCGCTGGATCTGGTCGCGGCCGTGGTGCACCGCCAGGTTGCCCTCGCTGCGGGACTCGGTCCACTTCACCGGCCTGCCGACCTTCCGCGCGATCAGCAGCGCCAGGAATTCCTCGGCCGTGACCTGGAGCTTGGACCCGAATCCGCCGCCCACGTCCGGCGCCACCACCCGCAGCTTGTGCTCCGGGATGCCGAGGATCGCGGCGGCCAGGAACCGCACCACGTGCGGGATCTGGGTGGACGTCCAGAGCGTGAACTCGTCACCCACCGGCTCGCACACCACCGCGCGCGGTTCTATCGCGCACGGGATCAGCCGCTGCTGCCGGTAGGTCCGCTCGATCACCACCGGCGCGTCGCCGAACGCCGCGTCCAGGTCGCCGTTGGCGAAGACCCACTCGTAGCACTTGTTGCCCGCCTCGTGCACCTGCGGCGACCCTTCGGCTAGGGCCGCCTCCATGTCGAGCACGGCCGGCAGCGGCTCGTAGTCGACGTCGATCTTCTCCAGGGCGTCCGCCGCCGCGTAGTGGTCGCGCGCGACCACGCAGGCCACGATCTCGCCCACGTAGCGGACCTCGTCGGTGGCCATCGGCGGGTGCGCCGGGATGACGATGTCCGGGGTCACCGGCCAGGCACAGGGCAGGCTGCCCTGCTCGGCGGCGAAGTCCGCGCCGGAGAACGCGGCAATGACGCCGGGCGCGCTCCGGGCGGCGGACACGTCGACCGACCTGATCCGCGCGTGCGCCATGGGGCTGCGCACGTAACAGACGTGCAGCATCCCCGGCAGCTGGATGTTGTCGGTCCACATGGTCTGCCCGGTTACCAGCCGGGCGTCTTCCTTGCGGGCCCGCGGCTTGCCGATCTCGGTGGTGACCGTCATGACGCCGCTCCTTCCGAGGCCGCGCGCAGGACGGCGCGGACGATGTTCTGGTAGCCGGTGCAGCGGCACAGGTTGCCCTCGAGGCCCTCGCGGACCTCCTGCTCGGTCGGGTTGGGATTAGCCCGCAGCAGGTCAACCGCGGCCATGATCATGCCGGGCGTGCAGTACCCGCACTGCAGCGCGTGCTCCTCGTGGAAGGTGCGCTGCAGCGGATGCCATTCGCCGTTCGCGAGCCCCTGGATGGTGGTGATCTCGCCTCCGTCGGCCTGGACCGCGAGCACCGCGCAGCTCTTGGCCGACAGCCCGTTCAGCAGCACCGTGCAGGCGCCGCAGTTGGAGGTGTCGCAGCCTATGGGCGTGCCTGTCCGCCCCGCCACCTCGCGCAGATAGTGAACAAGCAGCATGCGGGGCTCGACGTCATCGTCGTACCGCACGCCATCGATGGTCATGCTGACCTTGGTCATCCGGCCTCCTTGCCGACCTACCTGGGCAGATGCCCTGTTGTACCGCCAGGCCCACCCTACGAGCCAAACCTAGGACAGCCTGAGCACTGAGCACCAGACCTGCCGCGCCGATGCTGTCCCGCCGCACCCAGTTCTGTCCTTTGGCCGGAACGGACCGTGGTACCAGCCGCCGTCCACCAGCCCGCGCCATCAGCGTCGGAGCAAAGTGACTAGAGGCACTCGAGGCGATGTCGCGGAGCAGGAAGCACCGGAAAAAAATCGTTTGCAGCCGCCCGCTACGAACCTGCGGGCGCGCGTTCCTCGCAGGCCCAGGGCGAGCCGTAATCGGTGAGCAGCTCCAGGAACGGCAGCGCGGGCAGCGCCTCGGGACCGAGCACGCCGGAGCCGGACCAGGCGCCCGCCTCGATCAGCTCCAGCGCGACCACCGGGTTGACCGCGGTCTGCCAGACCACCGCCTGGGACCCGTACTCGGCCATCGACCAGGCGTTGTCGACCACGTGGTAGAGGTACACCTCGCGCGGCCCGCCGTCGGCACCGGTCCCCGTGACCCAGGTGCCCGCGCAGGTCAGGCCGCTCATCTTGTCCCCCAGCCTGGCCGGATCCGGCAGGCAGGCGGCCACCACGTCACGCGGGGACACGCTCGCCGCGCCGACCCGCACCGGTTCGGTGCGGTCCAGGCCGAGCTGGTGCAGGGTACGCAGCACGCCGATGAACTCCGAGCCGAGGCCGTACTTGAAGGTGACCCGCTGCGCCTCGATCCACCGGGGCATCAGCAGCACCTCCTCGTGCTCCACGTTCACGCACTCCACCGGGCCGATGCCGGCCGGGAAGGTGAATACCTCGGGCTCGCTGAACGGCTCGGTGGTGAACCAGCCCCGGCCGCGTTCCCAGATCACCGGCGGGTTCAGGCATTCCTCGATCGTGGTCCAGATGGAGAACGTGGGGGCGAAGTCGTACCCGGCCACCTCCAGGTTCGCGCCGTCCCGCACGCCGAGCTCGCCGATCTCGCGGAACAGCTCGTCGGCGGCGTACCGGGCGAACACGTCGGACAGACCCGGCTCCACCCCGATCCCGACCAGCGCGAGCTTGCCAGACCGCTCCCACTCCGGCGCCATCGCGAACTGCTCATCGCCCAGCTTGATCCCGGTCTCGCGGTACGGGACATCCGGATTGGGATAGGACAGCGACATCGCCATGTCGAGATAATGAACGCCGGCCTGCAGCGCGGCGCGGAACAGCGGCATTACGAAGCGCGGGTCGGTGGCGTTCATGAGCACGTCACAGCGGCGCTGCCTGAGCAGCTCGGCAACGGCCCGCTCGTCGCGGGCGTCCAGCTGCACGGCCTCGTACCCGTCCCGGGCCGCGGCCGCGCGCTGGGCCCGGGCCAGGTCGTAGTCGGCGATGATCAGCTCGGCGAACGGGCGGCGGGCGGCGATCTGGGCCAGCGCCGTGCCGACGCCGCCCGCGCCGACCAGGAGAATGCGCATGAAGCCGATCCTAGCCCTACACTCGGTCCTTCCAACGAGACCCGTTGTTCTTCCTATCCTTTACGACTGAAATCGTTGCAAACTAGTGCAATATGTGCTAGAACCGTAGCACCGGGCGGTCAGATCAGTTTGCCCTGCCCTGCCCGATCTAGCATCTAAGTACCGGGCAGCGCGCCACGGCGACCCACTCGGCGACCGGCTGACTTGCAGGAGGGTGAGGATGGCCACTACTTCAGAGATCCAGCCGACAGAGCAGGAACAAGACAAGGGCCTGAAGGCGAACGCGCTCGGCCTGGTCTCCAGCGTCGTCATCGGGGTCGCCTCGACCGCCCCCGCCTACAGCCTCGCGGCCACCCTCGCCCTCGTGGTCGGCCTGGTCGGCTTCCACGCTCCGGCGGTCGCCGTGCTCGCGTTCATCCCCATGCTGTTCTGCTCGATCGGCTACAGCGAGATGAACAAGGCCGACCCGGACTGCGGCACCACGTTCACCTGGGCGACCAGGGCGTTCGGGCCGAAGACCGGCTGGGCCGGCGGCTGGGGCATCGTCGCCGCCGACATCCTGGTCATGGCCAGCCTCGCGCAGGTGGCCGGCCAGTACGTGTTCCTGCTCTTCGGTGCCGACGGGATCGGCTCGAACCCGGCCAGCGGCTGGGTCCTCCTCGTGGGGATCCTCTGGATCATCGTGATGACCTACATCTGCTACCGCGGCATCGAGGTCTCCGCGAACTTCCAGAAGGCGCTGCTGTCCATCGAGGTCGTCATGCTGCTGGTGCTGTCGGTGACCGCGCTGATCCGGGTTGGCACCGGGCATCACCCGCCCGGGTCGGTCCACCCCAGCATCAGCTGGCTCAGCCCGTTCAACCTCGGGGGGCTGCAGGCGTTCGTCGGCGGGCTCATCCTCATGCTGTTCATCTACTGGGGCTGGGACACCGCGGTCTCGGTCAACGAGGAGACCAAGGACAAGAACAAGACGCCCGGTCAGGCGGCGATCATCTCCACCGTGCTGCTCCTCGTCACCTACGCGATCGTGATCTTCTCCGTGCTTTCGTTCGCCGGGATCGGCACCAAGGGGATCGGCCTGAACAACCCGGCCAACGCCAGCGACGTGCTGTCGGTGCTCGGCAGCGCGATTTTCGGCGGTGGCGGCATCGGGACCTTCCTGAGCCGGCTGCTGCTCCTGATGGTGCTCAGCTCCGCCGCCGCCTCCACCCAGACGACGATCCTGCCGACCGCCCGCACCACCTTGTCGATGGCCGCCTACAAGGCGCTGCCCAGCGCGTTCGCCAAGATCCACCCGCGCTACCTGACGCCCACCGTGTCCACCATCGTGATGGGCCTCGTCTCCATCGCCATCTACGTGCCGATGAACTACATATCGGGGGGCGCGGTGATAGCCGACGCGGTGACCTCCGTCGGCCTGTACATCGCCTTCTACTACGGGCTGACCGCCTTCGCCTGCGTGTGGTACTACCGCAAGACGCTGACCAGCGGCGCGCGCAACCTGTGGATGCGCGGCATCATCCCGCTCTTTGGCGGCCTGATCATGTACGGCGCCGGCATCTACAGCCTGTGGGAGGACTGGGATGTCGGCACCAGCAACAGCTACACGTCGTTCACCCTGCCGTTCTACCCGAACTGGCACGTCGGCGGCGCCTTCATGCTCTTCTTCCTGTCGGCGCTGGCCGGGCTGCTGGTGGCCATCTACATGCGGGTGACCGCGCCCGCCTACTTCAGGAAGCAGACCCTCACCAGGTCCACCCCCACCCTGGTCCCCGACCAGTAGCCGGCCCGTGTTAGGCCGACGTGCTCGAGGACGCCGAAGTAGCCAGGATCCTGGCCATCACCGCGCATCCCGACGACGTCGACTTCGGCGCCGCGGGGACGATCGCGCGGTGGACCACCGCGGGCATCGAGGTGACCTACTGCGTCGTGACCGACGGCGGCGCGGGCGGGCACGATGAGGACCTCCCCCGGGCTGAGGTGCCGGCGCTGCGGCGCGCCGAGCAGGTCGCCGCGGCCAAGTGCGTGGGCGTGCACGACGTGCGGTTCCTCGGCTACCCGGACGGCCGGGTGGAGCCCACGCTCGACCTGCGCCGGGACCTGGCCCGGGTGATCAGGCAGGTCCGTCCCGACCGCGTGCTCTGCCCCAGCCCCGAGCGGAATTACGCGCGCGCCCCGGCCAGCCACCCCGACCACCGCGCGGTCGGCTCCGCCGCCCTGGACGCCGTGTACCCCGACGCCCGGAACCCGTTCGCCTTCCCCGAGCTCCGCGAGCGCGAGGCCCTGGCGCCCTGGAAGGTCCGCGAGGTCTGGATCGTGGGGTCTCCGTCACCCACCTATTTCGTGGACGTGACCGCCACGTTCCCGCGGAAGATCGCCGCCCTGAGCGCGCACGCCAGCCAGGTCGCCGACCTGGATGACCTGGAGGCCCGCATCAGGGGCATGCTCACCCGCGCAGCCCAGCTGGGCGGTCTTCCCGAAGGCCGCCTGGCCGAGTCCTTCCAAGTACTGGATACGGGGTTAGCCCGGGGGGACGACCCCCGGAACCCCCCGCTGTGCCGTGCTGGCCCGGGGGGACCCCCCGCTGTGCCGTGCTGGCCCGGGGGGACGACCCCCCGGAACCCCCCGCTGTGCCGTGCTGGCCCGGGGGGACGACCCCCGGAACCCCCCGGTGCGCTTCGCGCCCCGCCGCGGTTTCCCGCCGCAATACCGGCGCTCGCCCGGGCGAAAGCCCGGGCTCGCTGGCCGGTGCGGACCTTCGGTCCAGGCCTCGCCGTAACCGCTGTGGTGCCCGCCGTAACATCAAGCAGCCGCAAGCAACCGCCAGACAACGGGATTGCTGGCGGCTTGTTCCGGGCGGGGTCAGATACCGGAAAGGATCTGGTTGAGCATCTTCACGGTGTTGCCCGCGGGCTCGGCCTGCAGGCACAGCTGCTCCATGACCGCGAGGTAGCTGTCCACCTCTGACGGCTTGTCCAGGTACAGCGCGCTCGTCAGCTGCTCGATGTAAACGACGTCGTGCAGGTCCGGCTCGGCGAACCGCAAGATGGTGAACGGGCCGCCCATGGCAGAATGCGGGCCCGCGTCGAACGGCAGGATCTGCAGGGTCACCGCGGGATGCTCGGTCATCGTGATCAGGTGCTGAAGCTGTCGGCGGATGACCTCCCGGCCGCCGACCGGTCGGCGCAGCGCGCCCTCGTCGACCACCGCCCATACCTGCGGCGGGTTCGAGCTGCCCAGGATCTCCTGCCGGCTCACCCTCAGCTCGGCCCGGCGGCTGACCTCTTCCTCACTGGCCGCCGCGCCCTGGCGGATGAGGGCCAGGGCATACTCTTCGGTCTGCAGCAGCCCAGGAACGAACTGGACCTCGTAGGTGCGGATGACGGAGGCCGCGGCCTCCAGTCCCACGTACGGTTCCAGCCAGGACGGCAGGATGTCTGAGTAGGCGTGCCACCAGCCGGGCGTGTTCGCTTCCCGGGCCAGGTTCAGCAGCGCGGCACGCTCTTCGCTGTCAGTCACGCCGTAGAGCGTCAGCAGGTCGGCGACGTCCCGTTCCTTGAAGCCGACCCGGCCGTGTTCCATCCGGCTGATCTTGGAGTGGGAGCCGCGGATAGCCTCGGCGGCCTGCTCGGCGCTGATCCCGCGCTCCTCACGCAGGCGATGCAGCTGGCCGCCGAGCACGAGGCGCTGGACGGTCGGCCCACCCGCGCGCGTGCCGAAAATACTGGGCGGAACATCCCAGGCCGAGTCTTCGGATGAGACCATCGGCGCTCCTCGCATCATGACACCCTGAGCCTGGCGGGGTGTGGACCAGTCTCCCATGTGATCTCACGCTTGCGAAAGAGGGCTCTGTGACTATTCAACAGGAGTCCTGATCTCTCCGTGTTGCCGCAGGTCGCGAGGGTCTGATTTGTCAGTTTTGTCGGTCTGTTGTTGACGGGTCGCCGCGTGCCGGCCGGTAACGCTGCTACTGACGGGTGAGCTGGGCTACTTCGGCCAGTATGTGGTCGAATTCGCCGTCTTTGGCTCCGGCCAGGAACGCGGTGATCTCCGCCTGAGTGTAGAGCAGAACGGGACCGACTGGAAACCGCGAGTTACGCACCGCGATCTCGCCGCTGGGCAGCGCGGCCAGTTCCACGCACGCGCCGTTGGGGTTACTGTGCTGGCTCTTGCGCCAGCGGACGTCACCGAGGTCGCCCGCGGGCATGCCGTTATACGTCGTGATCATCCCTAATCCCCTTCCGACAGGCCGACGCACGCCAGGCCCGAAAAGGTTCGCTCGTCGTGATCTCCAGCGAGCAACTGGTAAGCAGGTTCCTGAATGCATTTCACCTGTCTGCTGACCCCCGTGCGTCTGTCTTGAGACCTGTGCACATAGCGAATGAACGTGCATCCGGCCTTGCATATGCACAATATATCAGGCAGCATGTCTCCAAGCACGCAGTTAACACCGAGATGGGCACGGGTTCTGCCCAATGACATCCAGGAAGCTGTTGCGTTGGCGCATCTCAGAGTCGCTGCAGATAGCGGGGATGATGACGAAGAGGTAAACATCCCGTGGCCCCCAGCGTCTGACGGCATGCCGAGGCTGCTGCCGGTGCCATCTGCGTGGTGGGAGACCCCCGCCGTGACGACTCGGGCCCTGACCGCCCGCCCGGAGGAGGCCAGGACCGCCCGGCGGTTCGTCCGGGAGCTGCTGACCTGCTGGGGCCTTGAGGCGCTGGCCGATGACGCGGAAATGATCGTCGACGAGCTGGTCGTGAACGCCGTCCTGCACGGCACGCGGGCCAGCGCGACACGCGGCAGCCCGGGCGGCGCGATGACGGTACTGCGGCTGTGCATGCTCAGGCGAGCGGGCGAGGTCATGCTGGCCGTGGTTGATCCCGGCAACGAGACGCCAATCCCCAGGCAGCCGGACTGGGTCGGAGAGAGCGGGCGCGGCTTGCAGATCGTCGCCGCGCTCAGCCACGTGTGGGGCTGGAGCCCCGTGGCCGGCCACGGCAAGGCAGTCTGGGCCGTGCTACGCGATCCCTGACATCGGCTCCTGCGAGGCCGTCAGCAGGACGTGCTCGACCAGGGTGATCAGCACGTGCTTGGCCGACTCCTTGCTGCGCGCGTCACACAAGATGACCGGCAGGTCCGGCTCCAGGTCCAAAGCGCGCCGTACATCTTCAGTGTCGTACCGGCGGGCGCCGTCGAAGCAGTTCAGGGCGACGATGAACGGGATCTCCCGGCGCTCGAAATAGTCGATGGCCGGGAAGCTGTCAGCCAGCCGTCGGGTGTCGGCCAGGACCACCGCCCCGAGTGCTCCGATGGCGAGTTCATCCCACATGAACCAGAACCGTTGCTGTCCAGGAGTGCCGAACAGATAGAGAACGAGATCCTTGCGCAGGCTGATCCGGCCGAAGTCCATGGCGACGGTCGTCGTGGTCTTGCCCTCGACGCCGGCCGTGCTGTCCGCGCGGAGGCTGCCCATGGTGAGCGGCTCTTCGGTCCGCAGCGGCCTGATCTCGCTCACCGCGCCGACCAGCGTGGTCTTGCCGACCCCGAAGCCGCCGGCCAGCAGGATCTTGACGGCGCGATACGGGGCCGAGCCTTTCGGGTTCCCGCCGGCGGGATCAGAGACCCCGTAGTCCATTGAGGACCTCCCTGAGAGTGTGCGTGTCGACCCGCTCCGCCATCACGACCGGGGTTCTGATCGCGATCAGGCCAAGTTCCCGCAGATCGGCCAGGATGATGCGGACCACGCCTAGCGGGAGGTCAACGTCGGAGGCGATGTCCGCGACGGTCGTCGGCGCCCGCGCGAGCTGGAGCACGCTGATGTGCTCGGGCGCCAGCGAGGCCGGATCGGCTATGGCGCGCGTAGCCACCACGGTCGCGACCAGGTCGAACGATTCACCGGAGTGCCTCGTCCGGCCCTGGGTCAAGGCGTACGGCCGGACCACCGGTCCCGCCTCGGCGTCCAGCCACCGTTCATCGTTGGATGGCATAGCGTCTCTTAATCCGAGCCGCTGACGGCGGGCGCGCGCGTGTTAACCCGGATATGCTCAGCGGACCGCCCGACCAGGACGGCCATCTCATACGCGACCAAGCCGAGATCCGCGCCCGGCCCGGTGATGACCGCGAGGCACGTTCCGCTCCCGGCGGCGGTCACCAGCAGGAATCCCGATTCCATCTCGACGATCGTCTGCCGGGCCGCTCCGCTGCCGAAATGCCGACCGGCGCCGCGGGCCAGGGACTGGAATCCGGCCGCCAGCGCGGCCAGGTGCTCCGCGTCGTCGCGCTCGAGCGTGTCCGATGCGCCGAGCGTGATGCCGTCCTGCGACAAGATGACGGCCTTGGTGATCTCGGCCACCCGTCGCACGAGATCATCGAGCAGCCAGTCCAGCTGGCCGACACCGCCCGCCGCGCCGACCTCAGGTTCCATCTGATTCCCCACCCGGCTCGTCGCCCGCTGCCGGCTCCGGATTCACTCCGGTTCCCGAGGCCGGATCCGGGCCGGGGGACGGGCTCTCCGCCTGGGCGGAGTCAGCGCCCGGCCCCGGGCTGACACCGGAGAACGGGCCAGGGCCAGCGGGCGGCTCGGGCGGAGGTTCATCCGCCGCCGCGCCTGCGGTCCGCTGCGAACGCCCCTCCAGCCAGCCGCGCTGAAGCGCCGACATGGTCTGGCGGATTTCCGCCGGGCTCGGTCCGCTGGCCGGGCTCGGGCCGACCCTGCCGGTCAGGCGGCGCGGCGGGTCGGCGCGAAGCTGCGGTGCCAGGCTGGTCTGCTTGACCCGCCGTGGCAGATCGCTCGCCTCGCCGGCCGCGTCGGCCGCTCGCGACCCTCGATCGGCGCCGCCAGGTACGACCGGAAGCGGCCCGGTCTGACGGGACAGCTCCCAGGGCGGGCCGGCCGCCTGACCGGGGCGGGGCGAGGCCACCGGGGTCATCGGGGTGGGCCGCGCCACCGGGTTACCCGGCGGCCCGAGCCCGTTGGCTGGCTCCGGGGCGGCATGCGCACCACGGCCGACACGACCGGGCCCGGTCCCTTCCGGCCCGCGCAGCACGCCGGAGATCCGGACTCCGGGCGCCCCCGGGGGCCCGGGAGCGCGGATCTCCTGCACCTCCCGGAGGGTCACCAATCCCGCCGGGCCGACCAGTTCCACGGCAGCGTGCCTTCCGTTGGCGCGCGGCGGTGCCATGCCGATCGCCAACGGCCCGCCCGGCAACGCGGCCCGGAGCGCGTCCTCGGTGACCACCAGGTGCCCCGGTATGAGCACGACGGCGGTGATGCCGCCGAAGGGAGAGGCCTTCAGCGTTACCCGGATGCCGTGTCGCTTGGCCAGCTGGCTGACGACGAACAGGCCGAGCTGCTCGCTGTCGGACGGGTTGAACTCCGGCGGGCTGGCCAGCCGCTGGTTGAGCTCGCCGAGCCGCTCCGGGCTCATCCCGAGCCCGCGGTCCTCGACCTCGATCGCGAACCCGGTGGCGACCGCGTCCCCGGACACGCGCACCGACGTGTACGGCGGCGACAGCGTGGTGGCGTTCTCGATGAGCTCGGCCAGCAGGTGGATGACATCGGCTACGGCGGAGCCGGCCAGCGCGGCCTGGCTCCGGGTGGCGACCGAGACCCGCGCGTAGTCCTCGACTTCGGCGGTGGCGCCGCGCATCACGTCCACCATCCGGACCGGGCTGCTCCAGCCCCGGCCGGCCGGCGCGCCTGCCAGGATGACCAGGCCCTCCGCGTGCCGGCGCATGCGCGTGGTGAGGTGATCGAGCCGGAACAGGTCATCGAGGGCCTCGGGGTCGGTGGCCCGCCGTTCCATCTGGTCGAGCAGGGTCAGCTGGCGGTGCAGCAGCGACTGGCTGCGCCGGGCCAGGCTGCGGAACACGTCGTTGAGTCCCCGCCGCAGCTTGGCCTCCTCCACCGCGGCCCGGATGGCGGTCTGCCGGACCAGGTCGAAGGCCTGGCCGACCCGGCCGATCTCGTCCCGGCCCACCTGCAGCGGCGGCGCCTCGGCGACCACGTCCACGTCCTCGCCCCGCCGCAGCCGGGCGACCACGTCCGGCAGCTGGTCCTCGGCCAGGGTGAGGGCCGACCGTTCGAGGCCGCGCAGGCGGCGGATGATGCCGCGGCCGACCAGCGTGGTCACCAGGATGGTAAAAAGCAGCGCGAGCAGGGCGATGCTGCTGGTGACCGCGACCTTGACCCACGCCGAGTGGCTGATCTGGTGATCGGCCACCAGGATGGCGTTCGCGACCGCTACGCCTCCGTTGTACTCATCCCTCAGGAGCGTGCCTGCCAGCGCTTGCCACTGGGCCTGCGTCACCGGCAGTTTCATCACCGGCTCGCCCGCGATGATGGCCCGCTCGATGCCGGCCAGGTCCTGCTGCATGGCCCCGGACCCGGCCAGCGAGGCGTTGTAGGTGGCCTGGTTGGCCGGGCTCAGGATGGAATCCGCGTATTGCCCGTCGGCCTGCCGGGCCGCGGCCATCGCGGTGAATGCCGCGCGGTCTTTGGTCGTCATCCTCCGCCCGGCCAGCATCCCGGCCAGCAGCGCGTCCTCTTGCGAAAGCTGCTCGTTGGCCTGCACGGCAGCGATGAGCCCGAGGGCCTGCCCCAGCTCGCTGGTGTCTGACACGCTGTTGGCTTCGGCCAGGAACAGCTTTGTCTCGGCTGCCATCCCTTCGCTGTAAAGGCCCAGCGCGTCCAGCGGGCTGAGCACCCGCGCCCTCACCGCGCCCCGGAGGGCCAAGAGCTGGTTCAGGTCGCCGTCGATGGCGGCGATCGCCTTGGCCTCGGCGGGCGTCTCGCTGCGGACCGTGGCGCCGGAGGTCATGGCGGTGGTGAACGCCGCCTGGTTCCGGGTGGTGTTCGCGACCGCCGCGTCGTACGCCTGCAGGTTGGCCGGGGTGGGCTGGAACAGGTAGATCACGGCGGCGGCGCGCTCGGCCTCCAGGTAGGTGGCGAACTTCGCGGCCGGCAACGCAGTGGCGTTGATCAGGTTCGGCGCCCGGTCCAGGCTGATGGCGTTGCTGATGGAGGTGCCCGCCACGTACGCGAGCAGTCCGACCATGGCGACCAGCGGTATCGCCACGAGGAAGTAAATCCGGAGCCGAATGGACCGGCCACGCGATCCCATGACACTCCCACGTTGCAGAGGCGTCGGTTGCGGAGCCCCCCCGGCGCATCCAACTGCGGTCGAGACGGCCAGAATAGCCCATAACACGCATCCGCCGAGGCGGAAGAAC
>Ga0187780_10000454_pt1 | contig 30705 bp, 28 predicted proteins | sample 1015_Q2_SP10_20__FD_132429 | JGI IMG/M metagenome (GOLD analysis project Ga0187780, IMG submission 132429) | Tropical peat soil microbial communities from peatlands in Department of Meta, Colombia - 1015_Q2_SP10_20_MG | ecosystem: Environmental > Terrestrial > Soil > Wetlands > Peat | place...
AAGACTCACGGGTCCCGATCCGCATTGCGATGTAGCCGGAGTGTTTTCCAAATTACTCTAGTCCGAACATGGAAGGCGCGCCTAATGATACGCGGCTAATCCAAGGCACGAATACGGCGCTGAGGAGCGCCGCTGATGTTAGGCACGTGCGCGCGGATTCAATTCCGCCCGCCTCCACCGATCAAAAATTTGCGCCGCCAAAATTCAGATGCTTGGCGGCGTAATTCTTTGTCTGCGCTGGGTGGCGCAGGGCTACTATCACCAGGGCATGATGCACAAGCAACATCGTTGCCGATTCGTTCTCCGCCGCACTAGTAATCCCACGGATTATAGGCCAAGGCCGGATTGCAAATGCCGAGCCAGATGCTCGGAGCATCACCGGCTGTCAGATCCGTGAACACCAGCGTCTGGCCATCACCGCTGACGCTGTACCTACTTACCGCCTGGAGCGGGGCAGGCCGGAGTAGACTCTGAATTGGAAGCCCGCCTCGGGAGCGGGCGACTCCGAATCAACACGCTTCGCGGAGAACGTGCGATTGACTATCCAGTCGATGGGCGCTTCGTTCCGGCTTGGATTCGCCGAATTGCGTTCGACCAATTGGGTGCGTGGCCCGGTTTGGGATGGCGTATGGATCCAAAACGCGCTCTGGCTCGTGCCACTCGCGTTCTGGCTCGTCCGCGGATATCCCGATGCGGAGTCCAGCCCGCTCGACAGCTTGTATTTTGGGATAACCGCGTTGTTCTGGATCGGCCATCGTTTGTGCAGCACGTGGCTTGCCTACGGCACCGAAGCGTATAGGCCGCTGCTGGTGCGCCAACCAATCCGTTTCGTGCTACTCCCAGTGGTGGTGACGGCCGCGTGCTTTGCGATCTTCCTGCCGGCCGACGAGGCGCTTCCCTGGACTCGCGCCGAGCGCCTAGTGGTCATGGCGATAATCGACTACGTACTCGTGACATACCACTTTGCGGCACAGCATTTCGGTGCGCTTTCTCTCTACCGGACGCGGGCTGGGCGCACGGGCTGCGCGTCCACGAGACGTCTGGACCGCATCTTCGCGCTGGGAGTGGGAGGCGCCCTTGTGTTCCTCGCCGACATCCTGGCCGGGTCAGCCGCCTACCAGGACGTGTGGATCGACCGTTGGTCTTTCCTGGCGTGGCTCGCAGAGAACCAGGCGGGAATCCGGCAGACGGCCGTGCTGATACTGTTGGGGGCGACGGCTTGCATGCTGGTTGCGGAAGCGCGCGCAACCCACCGCTCTCTGCCGCGCGCGCTATACGTCGTGGGGCTCGCCGCAATGGTCGCCATCGGTCTGCAACCGCGCGGCCTGTTTCTGTACCTCGTGATCTGGACGTCACAGCATTGGATTCTCGCCACCGGTCTCGCCTCGCAAACGCCAAGCGGAGAGCCGGCGCCGGCGGGCGGCGCGCTCCGCCGCGTGTTGCACGCGTTGAATGCGCGGCCGTGGGCGGTGCTGCTCCTCTTCATCGTCGCTTCAGTGCTGCTGCTCCCGTTTTTCGAGGTCGAAGCCAACCGGGATGGAGGCACCTACTACGGCGACCGAATCTTCGGCGCGTTCGCGAATTCGTTGCGCGCCTCGTCGTGGGTTCCGGCGCTAGTGGCGATCGGCTTTGCGACTGGATTCGTGCACTATCTCCTCGATCGAAGTGTTTACCGAATGTCGGATCCGAGCGTCCGTCGCGCGGCGAGCGGCCTTCTCGCCCAGCCCCGATCCCGCGCGAGCCGCTCCTTGAATCCGACACCAGTTGGGAACCTCTGAGCTACGAGGCACTTCCGTAGGCCATTGTTCCCAGCAGATCCCGCGCGGGTTCAATCCCTCCACGGCCGTTACCGCAGTCAGCGAGCGGCACCGCCTACGGCGCTAAGCAATCACCGGATTCCTGAATTCCTGTGCCTGAAAGTCCAAAAAGATTCGTACCGTTGTTGGAGAACTGGTTGCCTGTGATAACAAAATTTGTCCCGCTCGCTCCGCCGTCTGCGCCGATACCGGCACCGACATTGTTGGTGAATTGGTTGTTCGTGATCAGAACATCTACGTTTGGATTCGCGATTTCGATCCCCCAGGTTTGACCAGTGGCATTGTTCAGGTCGATTTGACCGTCGACGATTTCATTTGAGTAAATCTGTAAAGAGGTGTTGTTCAGCATGTCGATCTGCCCGCCAGCGCATCCCCCGCCGCACGTTTGGAACAGCGCCACATACTGGTTGTGCTTCAGCGTGTTTCCCCCGATTGTCGCGTTCTGGGTGAAACTCAGGAAGATTCCGTTCGAAAGTGAATCCTGAATTAGGTTGTTGACCAGCGACACGTTGCTCGACATCGCCGATGAGCTGCCGTCCGTCCAGATCCCGAATACGCCGGCATCCTGAACCGTGCTGTCTCTAATCGTGACGCCCTGCGTTCCCGTGAAGGCTATTCCATTCTGTTTCGAGTGAAGTACGGTTACTTGCTCGAACAGGATTCCAGAGGAGTTGCTGACGTAGACGGTGGGCTGGCAGGGTATAACGGTGACACCATTCACTAGATACGGTGTGCACGCAGGATCGGGAGGACCTTCATCCAACGTCAGGTTCGCAAAGGCGATCGCACTTGCGCCGTTCAGTTTTACGAGGGAGTACGTATAGGTGTCCGTTCGCCGAAATCCGGCGGTAATGCCGGCGGCCCCAAAAAAAGTGATCGGCCCGTTCACGTTTTCAAGGTCAACAAGGCAGGTCTGATTGCCGCTGCAATTGACCATCGCGGTAAATCTCACCTTGGTTGCCGCGCCACTGCGCACAGCAGCCACGCACGACTGAAGCGTAGGCACGTCAGAGACGTCGCACGTCGCGCCGGAAGGTGCCACGTAAGGTGCCGGGGCCACGTATCCAATCGTTCCATTTAGCTGGCAGGCCTGCACCGCCTGCACCAGCTGTCCAGACCTGGATGGGTCAGCGGCGCAAACCGCCGTAATGGTGACGGAGGCGGTATTGGGCGCAGTGGCGGGCGCGGTGTACCAGGCTGTGGCGGGACCTGTTGCTGAGATCGTTCCGAGAGTCGAATTTCCGTTCGCAACACCGTTGACGGCCCAATTGACGTGAGTGTCGGGATGTCCGGCGCTGGCAACAGTGGCGAGCAGCTGGACCATCCCCGACGGATTGACCGACGACATGCCGGGTGGATTGGTTGCAACACTCAGCCGAATGTCGCTGGCGATCGTCAGGGCGACCTTTCCGCTCTTTGTACTGTCCGCCTGGCTCGTTGCTTTGATTGTGACACTCGCCGGGTTCGGTAAGTCTTGGGGCGCGGTATAAAGCCCAGTACTCGATATAGTTCCCAGCGCCGCATTCCCGCCCGGAATGCCGTTCACAGTCCAAGTGACCCCCGTGTTCGACGTGCCCGTCACCGTGGCCTTGAGCTGCTGCGTGTTCCCGAGCAACACGTTTGCGCCGGATGACGATACCCTAACAGTCACTGGCTGCATCGGCGCGTTCGAACCGCCTCCGCCACCGCAACCGTGGAGGAACAGAGCCGGTATCACCAAGCCCGCGCACAGTGCGGTTGTGGGCTGGGTCGAGCGCCAGGGTTTCATAGCGTGTCCCCATCTTGGTAGTACCACAGTTTGGCGAGGGACCTTTTTGCCCTCGACGACTATGATTTTTGTAGTTGGACTTCTGAGTGGCGGTGGTTAGGTGTTTGTCGGCATAGAGCCTCTTTTATCATCCATACTTCGCACTGGCAGGGTACTCCTCGGCGGCGGACACGACAAAGTGACTCGCCGGTCGTTAGGCGCTGGCGCCTCGCTTACGAAAAATGGGCTGCGATTCAAAGGTGCGATCAGGGCATTGAGTCCGTAAGCCTTTGTATGTGGGAAACAGACGGACGCCCGTGACCTGCGGCCGCATGGAACGCGGCACCTCGCACCGAAGGTCGACGGACGAAGGACGTCGGCTTTAAGGGCACGCGGCTATACTTAGCGCAGTCATCACTACCAGCGTGCAATGCGCAGCCATCACGACATGGGCGGGCGTCCGGCGGGGCGTGTCGAAGCCACCGAGCACGATTATGCGCTCTGGGAGAAGCGCGTCGACGCGCTAATGGAGCTACTCTCCGCCGCCGGGCGGATGACCGTCGACGAGCTGCGCAAGAACATCGAATCGATCGGCGCGGACGCCTACGACGGCATGACCTACTACGAGCGCTGGATCTACTCGATCAGCCAGACGCTCATCCAGCGCGGCGTGATCACCATCGATGAGCTGGGCCGCAAGATGGCTCAGATCGAGGTTCGTCACAAGGACGAGTGCCGGTGAGCGCTGCGCCCGGCGCTGCCGCCGTCACCGCGCGCTTTCGAACGGGCGATCGCGTCAAGGTGCGCTGGGCCGACGGACCTGGCCACATACGCACGCCCTGGTACATTCGCGGCCATACCGGCGTGATAGAGCGCCTGTGCGGCGTCTACGCCAATCCGGAGGAGCTCGCCTACGCCCGCTCCGGCCTGCCTGCGCAGCCGCTCTACCGCGTGCGCTTCACTCAGGCCCAGGTGTGGCCGGACTACACCGGCAGCCGTGCCGACACGATCGACATCGAGATCTACCAGCACTGGCTGGAGTCGGCCTGAAGAGGGCAGCATGCACGAGCACGACGGTCGCACTCATGGGCACCCGGATCCACACCCGGGCGCGCGTCCCGACGCGGACGACACGCTAACGTACTACCAGGTGATGGAGATCGCTGTGCGCGAGCTTCTGATCGAGAAGGGTGTGCTGAGCGCCGACGCCGTGCGGCGCGAGGTTGAGAAGATGGACGCGCGCAGCCCTGCTCAGGGCGCCCGAGTCGTCGCGCGCGCGTGGACCGACCCGGCGTTCAAGGCCAAGCTGCTCGCACTGGGCAATGACGCGCTGGTAGACCTAGGGCTCGAGCGTGGGCCCTACAAGCTGGTGGTGGTGGAAAATATGACCGACGTGCACAACGTGGTGGTGTGCACCCTCTGCTCGTGCTACCCCCGCTGGCTGCTGGGGCTGCCGCCGGACTGGTACAAGAGTCGCAACTACCGCAGCCGCACGGTCCGCGAACCGCGCGCGGTGCTGCGCGAGTTTGGCCTGGAACTTTGCGAGGACATCACTGTGCGCGTGCACGACTCCACTGCCGAGATGCGTTATCTCGTCCTACCGGCACGTCCTGCGGGCACGGAGGGCTGGAGTCAAGATCAGCTGTCCGCGATCGTCACGCGCGACTGCATGATCGGTGTGGCTGTGCCCAAGGCGAATAGCTGAATCGAGAACTAGAAAGGGTGCGATATTCCATCAATCCTGTGCCTTGCTGGACAGCATCGCCGAATTCGGACGTTCCCTAGCTAACACCAGCTCGCTGGCGATCCCAGTCGGGTTCGCGGCGACTCAAGGACCGTAACCCCCTGCACTGCCGCTTTTCCGAACAGTGCTGGGAGGGTTCCTGGGACACATCGATGATGTCGATCGACACGTGGATCATGATCGCCTACATGGTGGGCATTGTGCTGACGGGCTTCTGGGCCCGCCGCAAGATAACCAGTCAGGAGCAATTCCTGGTCGCGGGCCGCAGCGTGGGGATTTGGCTCTATTCCGGCACGCTCGCCGCCATCGTGCTCGGCGGCGCCTCTACGGTAGGCGGCGTGAAGCTCGGCTACCAGTACGGCGTATCGGGGATGTGGCTCGTGTTCATGTACGGGCTCGGCATCCTGATACTGAGCCTGTTCCTGGTACCGCGCATTCTCAGTCTCAACCTGGTCACGGTCCCGGAACTTCTTGGGCGCCGCTTTTCTCTTGCGGCGCGCGTCGCGGGCGGCGTGTTCATGGCGATCTACGATTTCATGGTGGCGGTGACAGCGACCATCGCGGCGGGCGCGGTCATGGAGATCATCATCGGCGTGCCGCGCACCCAGGCGATACTCCTCAGCAGTCTGGTGATGGTCGCGTACTCGGTGCTGGGCGGCATGTGGTCGCTCACCATCACGGATATCGTGCAGTTCGTAATCAAGACAGTGGGCATTCTCATGGTGCTGTTGCCCGCGGCCGTGTGGCACGCGGGCGGACTCTCCGGCATGGCCGCGAAGTTGCCTCCGGGGTTCATGGACTTCGGCCACATCGGCGGATCCAAGATTGTTTCCTTCTTTATCCTGTATTTCTTCGGCATCACGATCGGCCAGGACGTCTGGCAGCGAGTATTCACCGCGCGCAGCCTCAAGGTCGCCCGCTACGGCGGGGTCGCGGTCGCACTCTACTGCTTCGTGTATGCGCTTGCGGGTGGCCTGATTGGCGCTGCCGCACACGCATTACTGCCACCGCTTGCGGACCCCGACTCGGCGTTCGCCGCGACCGTCAACCTTGTGCTGCCGGTCGGCATGCGCGGCCTAGTTCTCGCCGCGGCCCTTGCCGCGATCATGTCGACGGCGAGCGCCTGCCTGCTCGCGACCTCAACCGTGCTGCTCGAGGATGTCTACCTGCCGCTACGCGAGCGCGGCTCGCAGGGAACCGTCAAACAGAGCCGCATCGGCACGCTCGCGTGCGGGCTGCTGATGACAATCGTGGCCTGCGGCACGCGCGACGTGATCGCCGCCATCACGGTCGCCTATGACTTCTTGGTGGGTGCGCTGTTCGTCCCAGTCATCGGCGCAATGCTGTGGCCGCGCGGTACCGCACGCGCCGCGCTGGCATCGATCTGCGTCGGCGGCGTTATAGTAGTGGCGCTGTTGGTGACCCAGGGCATCGATTCCGACACCCCCATCTACTTTGGCTTCGGCGCAAGCCTCCTGGTTTTCGTCGGCGCAAGCCTCGTGTGGCGCCATGAACCGGCGGTGAGCTGAAATCGACGGGCATCGAGGAGCGACCATGAAGCATAGGAAACGTGGGCCAGTCGATGGCGTCGAATACGATCCGATGCGCGAGCCACGCTATACCGACATCGCGACCTTCATGCGTGCTCCCGTGGTGGGCTCGCTCTCTGAGGTCGACATCGCGCTCATTGGCGTGCCGACCGACCTTGGTGTCACGAACCGCCCGGGCGCGCGACACGGCCCGCGCGAAATCCGCAACTCCTCGAGTCTGATGCGGGCGTTCAACATCGGCCTGCGGCTCAATCCTTACGAACTGTGCCGAATCGGCGACGTCGGTGACGTGCGGTTTTCGTCGCACTACGACCTGCCGTCGCAGGTGCGCGACATCACCGAGTTCTACCGTCGCATCCGCGCTGCGGGCGTGCTTCCACTGTCGGCCGGCGGTGATCACTTCATCACCTACCCGATCCTCAAGGGCATCGTCGCCGACGGGCCAGTCGGGCTCGTCCACGTCGATGCGCACACCGACACCTGGGGTGAAGTGTTCGGCTCCAAGTTCACGCATGCGGCGCCGTTTCGGCTCGCTACCGAAGACGGTCTGATCGACCCGAAACGCGTGATCCAAATCGGCATCCGCGGCGGCCAGAACTACATGGATGGGATCGAGTTTTCCGAGAAAGCGGGAATGCGCGTGGTCTTTATGGAGGAGTTCGCGCGCCTCGGCGTCGATGGCGTCATCGCCGAGGCGCGCCGCGTGGTGGGCCAGGGGCCGGTTTATCTGACCTTCGATGTTGACGGGCTAGATCCGGTCTACACGCCCGGAACCGGCACGCCGGAGGTTGGTGGGATCACGACACTCGATGCGCAACGCCTGCTGCATGGGCTCCGCGGACTCCACTATATCGGTGGCGACGTAGTAGAGGTCGCGCCACCGTACGATCCGTCCGGGAACACGGCGCTGGTCGGCGCGAGTATCATGTTTGAAATCCTGTGCCTTATGGCCGAGGCTCGTTTTGGAAATAAGCGGGCGAGCTGATCGATGCGAGCCTTCGGAGCCTAAACGGTAACGACGAGTTTTCCGGTCACGGTTCCCGCCTCCATCACTCGGTGTGCCTCCTGGATCTCGTCAAACTTGAAGACCCGCGCGGGCCGCGCCTTGTATTTGCCTACCGCGACGCGATCGAAGATGGCCTGAAATGGAATTTCCTCGAGCGGGAATTCCGCGCCGCCAGTGACTAACGCGCTTGCGAAAGTCGTGAAGTGCCTGTCGCTTGGAATTTGGAAGACGGGTTCCAGCGTCAGCGGTCCGCCGCCGCCGAGGAACCCAACTTCGCACGCCGTGCCACCTCGCCGAAGCGCCGCCAGCGAATCGAGCACAGTCGTGTTACCGACAACGTCGAGCACGGCGTCGATGCCCTCACGGTACAGTGCGCGAACACGCATCGAGAGATCCGGAGCATCGATGAACGTCTCGTGTGCGCCGATCTCCCGCAGCAGTGCTGCACGTTCCCGCTTGCGAGTGGTGGCGAGGACCCGCGCATTCACGCCCACGGCGATATTCACCGCCGCCTGTCCGAGCGCCGAGGTTGCGCCGCGGATCAGCACGGTGTCGCCACTCTTAACCTTCAGGATGCCGATCAAGGCAGTCCATGCCGTGGCGTACGACTCCGGTATCGCGGCCAGAGTCTCCCACGGCAGGTCACTCCGGAAAGCGACGACGTTGCTGCGCGGAACCGCGACGCTTTCCGCGTAACTGCCGTTGAGGCTGCGGCCCATGCCCCCGACGATAGCCGCGACCTTCTCGCCGCTGTGAAATAGCTTGCCCGGATCGTGCCGGACGGTCCCGACGCACTCGATGCCGGTGATCTCCGCGACATTCCCCCAGGCGCCGGACCTGAAATAGGTCTCGGCGTGGTTGAGGCCGAACGCCTTAACGTCGACCAGAACCTGGTCCCGCGTGGGTATCGGATCGGGCCGCTCCTCAATCGTTAATACCTCGGGCCCGCCGTATTGCTTGATGACGATAGCGCGCATAAAGGAACTCCAGATCTCTCCGCGAGGTGATTTCCTGTCCTGGGCGAGGAACTTAGCGGTCGCCGCCCAGGAAAGAAATTACAAAGTTCCTACGAACATTGTAGAGTTCTTCGATGATCCCACTGTCGCTTGGTCAGCTGCGGGTGCTCGATGCCATCGTGGCAGCCGGCTCAATTCAGGCCGCCGCTGCCCACCTGCACCGCACCCATCCGACCCTGCATGCGTCCATCAACAAGATGGAGCAGGCGCTCGGCTTCAAGGTGTTCGATCGAAGCGCGTATCGACTCCGCTTGACACGGGAAGGAGCCGCGTTCCTCTCGCGTTCCTCTCGCGTGCCCGGCGGGTCCTAGCCGAGGTGACCGATCTGCAGGCTTACGCCGAGCGCATGGCCGCCGGCGAGGAAAGCGAACTTCGTGCGGTGATCGGAGATCTGTCGCCGCTTCCGAAAATGCTCGCGCTACTGCGCTCGTTTTTTGCTGCGCACCCGCAGACGCATCTGCACCTCCAATTCGAGACGCTCTCGGCTCCGTGGGCGCTGTTGGCCGAAGAGAAAGTTGACCTGATTCTCCATCACGTGGAACATGGAGACGCGCGGTTTGAAACCGTGCCGCTGATGCGGGTCGCGCTTATTCCGGTCGCGGCCCCGAGCTTCCTGCCGTTTCCGCCTGCCGATGCAACCCTCGAGCGGATGCGCGAGCTCGTGCAGTGTGTCATCCGCGACAGCGCGGCCAATCCGTCCTCGCGTAGTTACTTCGTCCTCGAGGGTGCCCGCACATGCACCGTGAGCGATCAGATGATGAAGAAAGAGGTGATCCTCCAAGGGCTCGGGTGGGGCCACATGCCCGACTATCTGGTTGCGGATGAGCTCGCGGCAGGAAGGCTGATCTCGTTTGCCAATCGCTACTTCCGCGGAGGTGTCGCGCAGCTCGTCGCGGCCAGGAAAGCCGGGAAGGCTCACGGGCCTATAGCCTCCAAACTTTGGGACGCTCTACGCGGGCAAGTCCGAAGCTCCAGAGCCAAGCGTCAAGGACCGCGACCCGGATCGGCCCGCTCGTAGGACCAGACCGCAGCGACGACTATTGAAACGCGGCCGGAACAAGCAGGCGATGTGAGCCCGGGCAGCCTGGACAAACCGAAGCGACCCGGGGGGCTCCGGAACATTGGCCTTACGGTATCCGCAGGTAGCCGTGAAAGGTTTCGTTCGGGTCGCGCCATCGCCCAACAATGACCCCTAATGCGTTTATGCCTAAACCGGCTGAGCCCGCGTCCTGATCTGGGACATTAATTTGGCCCGGAATATCAAACGTAGTGGCTTCGCCGTTCGTGGCGCGCACAAAGGAGTGAGACTCAAAGTTGTTATCGAGAGCGTTCTCTGTCGTCGCGCCCTCCAGGTTAACGGCGATCACGTTGGTTCCTGCCTCATCTATACTATTGACGAGCGTGCCGACACTCGATTCATGATTCCCCCACGAGACAATCCCAGCGACTCAGGTGCGGGCCCCATACATCGTACTACGGCCCAGACGATCGCACGGACCGGCGCCGAATAGCGAACCGCGCCACCGGGACGAAGAACAGCAACGCGGCGATCACGAAGGCATCCGATGCGAGTAACGCTACCGTCAGCGGCCTGACGAATCCTGCGGCGCGCAGGCGATCGCTGACCACACCGATCGCGAGGTTACCAAGGGCGATCGCGATGACGTTGATCAGCATCATCGTGAGTCCGGTTACTGTCGCGAGCATCCTATGTGGTGTCAGCCCCTGGATCAGTGCGAATACGGGACCGTAAGTGGCGAGCGGGAGGAAGAACCCGGCGCACATGCCGCCGTAGAAAAGCATCGACCCAACCGGCGCGAACCGGTAGCAAATCATCAACGGGCCGCAGACACCGATCAGCAATGCCACGAACGCTGCGTGGCTGCCGCGGAAGCGACGCGCGAATCGGTCGCCCAGAACGCCACCCGCGACTGCACCCAGAACGCCGAACACTATCTGCAGTGCGCCGATCTGGCGCGCCATAACCGCGGCATCCACGCCACGCTCGCGGACCAGCCAAAGCTGGGCAAACGCAAGACCGGCGAAAGCCATGTGCACCAGCACGAAGCCGCCGATCGTCATCCAGATCACCGGATCGCCGCATACGGTCGCGAGCACGTCACGCACGTGGCGCCGGACCGCACGTGGTATTCCGGTCCCGGTAGCCGGCGATGGCGAGCGGAGGTCGGGCACTAGTGCCAGCGGAAGCGCAATGACGACGCCTGCGACGCCGAGCCAGCGAAACGTCTCGCGCCAGCCGTGCGCCGCGCCGAGCGTCCCGGCCAACAGGAAGCTCGCACCGATCCCAAGTGGAATTCCGAGAAAGAAGATCCCGACCGCGGCGCCCCGGCGTTCCGCCCCGAACAGCTCCGTCATCAGCGACGCGGCTGCCGGCACCAGCGCGGCCTCGCCACTCGCAACCAGCAGGCGCGCCGCGACCATCCCTCCGAACGAGTGCACCGCTCCCGAGGCGGCCGTGCACACGCTCCAGATCACCATGCCCGCAGCGATGACCCGGGTCCGGCTGTAGCGATCGGCGAGCGCGCCCATGACCATGGCCATTAGGCCGAAGCTGAGGACCCAGACGGCGCCAGCAAGAAAGCCATACTCGAAGTTCGTCAGCCCAAGATCTGCCGTGATCTGCGGCGAGAACCCGAGCAGCATGTTGCGATCGATGTGCGCGAGCACGTGGATCATTAGGAGCGCCGCGAGCACCAAGCGCGGACTGTCCTTCCAGCGCGTCGCGGCCGTCGACCGACGCTCCGCTGGACTAGGCGATCCGCCACTGACGTGGGTCATCGCGATGGCGTGTCGTCACCGTAAAGCGCCGCGGGACCTGAGCCGGGCCACCAGTTCCAGACACCTGCAAGCCGCATGACGGCAGGACCCAACAGGCAACGAATCAACGTCGCATCCACAAAGACTGCCACGGCCAAGCCCAGCCCGAGCATCTGAACGAGCACAACGTGCGCGGATGCAAACGCGCCGAATACCACAACCATGACGAGCGCCGCGCTGGTGATAACCGCGCCGGTATTGCCGAGCGCCTCGCGCACACTTCCGGTGTTGTCTCCCGTGCGCTGGAACGCTGCTCGCGCACTCGTCAGCAAGAAGACTTCATAGTCCATGCTCAGACCAAATAGGATGCAGAAAATTAGAAGAGGAATTGTCAGTGGGACAAGTTCGGTGGGCGCCGGGACGCCCAGCCACGACGAGCCGTGGCCTTGCTGGAAGACGTAAACCACCGCACCGTAGCCAGCTAGGACCGAGAGGAGGTTTAGAACGAGCGCCTTGAAGGCCGCGAGCGGCGCGCGTAATGCCAAAAGCAGCACAAAGGCGGTTGCGAACAGGACAAGACCGACGCTCCGCCCGTAAGCCGCTTTCACCGCCACATCAAAATCGTTGTAGTAGACGGGCTGCCCGCCGAGGTCGATGCGAAGTCCGGGGATATTCATCCACGCTGGAATCGCGCGCGCCAGCGCCTTCGTGTCTTCGAGCGAGCTTGCCCGGGATGGAAAAACATTGATGAGAATTCGCGTTCGGTCGCGACTCACAAAGGACTCCCGAATCTGCGGAAACATCGCGAGCGCCGCATCGACATCGGCATACAGCGTTTGATAGCGGGCGGCCGGCCAGTCGTCCGCGAGGTCAACTGGCCCCTGGACGATGGCGACGCGCGCGTCGCTTCGCAGCCGCTCGCTGAATGCCAACAGCTGGGGTATGCGCTCGCTCGTCAATGCATGGCCGCCTGTCCTGTCGGTGAGTACGATCGGCAGCGGCGAGAGCAATCCTTTCAGGTTCATGGAGCTCAGCAATTCCATGCCCCGGGTAAATTCCAATTCCGGGGGCAGGAACGACGCCTCCGGGAACCCGAATCGCGTCTGCAAACCGGGCCACGCCAGAAGCAACAACAACGCTAGACTGGCGGCAGCCGCCGTCAATGGCCACCGCATTACGAGATCGGCCCAATTACGCCAGCGCTCGCGCGCCGCCTCGCCGCTCAATCGGCGAGAAATCGCCTGTGGCCAGTCCAGCAGGATTGGACCGACGAGCGTCAACAGCGCAGGCAACAGGGTGAGTGTGGCTGCGACCGAAACCAGGACGACGACGCAGCCTCCGAGTCCGAGTGATCGGGTTTCGAGCAACGGCGTTACCAGCAACCCGCCCATGCCGATCATGACCGCCAGCCCGCTCAAAACAATCGCGGTACCAGCGCTCCCCATCGCGTCCTGCAACGCAATCTGGTCGCGTCGGCCGCCATTCGCCATGGCGTGTTGCGGCGATGGCTGACGCAGGTCCCGGCGGTAGCGGTATATAAAGAATAGACTGTAATCGATGCCTACGGCGAGCCCGACCATGCTAGCTACGTTCTGCACCAGATTGGATAGAACCGTGGATCTGGCTACCAAGTAGATCAGCCCGAGCGTCACCGTCGTGCTGACTAGGCCGAGGATCAGCGGCAGCCCTGCGGCGACCAGCGACCCGAAAGCGAAGATCAAGATCACCACGGTCAACGGCAACGCATGCAGTTCCGCCTTGGTCGTATCCTTTGCGTTGAATTGATTCAGATCGTAGGTGAGCGCGGCCCGACCTGTGGTCGCCCACACGAGATCCGGATGCTGCACCTTCTCAGCTCGCATAAGTCCGTCAATCGCCGCCCGCAACCGCGGGATCGCTTGCTCCGCTTGCCGCACGTCTGACGCCGCTAGACTGATCAAAGTGACATGACCGGTGCCTCGTGCAGGTCGAAGCCGCTTATCAGGTAGTTCCTCCTCGCTAAAAACCTCTGCGACCAGCGTGCTCTCTCTAAGTTTTGCTGCGACCGCCCTTAATAATCTGGTCGAATCTGCAGGATCCTGATCAAGGCTGGGCGATCGGAGGGCAAGCACGAGCAACTGGGCGTGGGCGCGGTAAAAATCGCTGCGCAGCAGCCGGTCGACGCGTAGCGAAGCGCTGTCGGGTATATCTCCCGAGCCGCCAAACAGCAGGTCGGGGAGCTGGCTTGCACCGACAGACGCAAGTACCAGAACGACCGCCCAACAGAGGACGACCGCGCGCGCGTGTCGGGCCGAGAAGCTGCCGATCCGGACGACCCAGCGCGTTGCCGCCTGTTGTGACATCATGGGTTGCGGGCCCCGAACATACTGGCAGCCAGCGCCGCGGGGAACTATGCGCGCGAAATCCGATCGAGACTACCGTATTCCGGTCGTGGCCAATCTCGTTGCGGTTGCCGTCTGTACCGCCCTGTATTTCACGCTCTTGTACGAGGCGTCACATGCGCCGAGCTTCTGGCGCGTTGCAATCCTAGGCTGCCTGTTTGCCGCAGCCATGATTCCCGTGTACTCGTTGATACACGAAGCAGAGCACAACATGCTGCATCCTCGGAGGTTGTGGAACGACTCTATTGGCCGCTGGCTCTGCCTGATGTTCGTCGTTTCCTTTACGTTCCTGACTCACTGTCACCTTCGTCATCACATGAAGAACCGCACCGACATCGAGATGTGGGACCTGTACCGTGAAGGCGACAATAAGTGGAAGCGGCGGTGCAATCTCTTTCTTATGATGAGCGGACTCGGCTACTTGTCACTGTGGCTTTCAGTCGTGCTATTCGCCGTCGCACCTTCACTCGTGTACTGTGGCTTCTTTCAGCGCCATACCGAAATCGCCGGCTTTCTCGAGGGCAGCAACCAACGCGATAAGCTCGCGGCGATACGCGCCGAATCCTGGGCCGTTATCCTCTTTCAGGGAACCACCATCTGGCTGTTGCATCTGGAGTGGCTGCCGACGCTCGCGCTTTTTCTGATTCATGGATTCGTCTGGTCTTCGCAGAACTACGTTAATCACGCCTATAGTCCGCGCGACATTTTGAAGGGTGCCCACAATCTGAGAATACCCTCATGGTTGACACCGGTGTACCTGAATTTCAACCTGCATCTAGCCCACCACCAGAATCCGCGCGTGCCCTGGTGCCACCTGCCCGAGTTCGTCGAACCAGAAACCCATCGCACCAGCTTCTTTGCGAACTACCTTCGACTGTGGGCGGGTCCGAGACTGACGCACGAGGCAAACCCGGCGCTGCGTAGCCGGGGCGCGAACTGACCGTCGCTCACGACGCGCGACTGGCCAGGGTCGCTGCCTCAAACCGGGAGTAGATGAAGCCACGATCTTTATCTCGGCATTCATCGCTGAGGTCTTGATCGACGACGAATTCGGGGCGCTCCGCAAGCCGGCGCGGTGCGAGCAGGTTACGTAGTGCGAAGCGGGCACCAGGACGCGCCGCGTGCGTCAGCGCGGTCAGTGTCTGGTCAAACAGCACTCTCGGGCTGTATTCGAATACGTTGGATAGCGCGAAGCAATCGATCGACTGAGGTGGAAGTGCCTGCGCTACGACTCCGATGTCGGCCAGAACGGGCCTGATTCGGTCAAGGCGGGAGCGGATCGTCTCAAAATTCTCGCTGCGCAAATAGTCCGGGACGGTAGTCTCATCCAAGTAGCGGCCGAGCAGCAGCTGGGCCAGCAAATAGTTGGGGCGTGCCGGTATCTCCGCGATAACGTGTTCGGCGAGCCGCAGGAAGTGCTCACCGAAGGACGAGACCTCCGCATGCGCGAACCAAGTCGGGTCGAGTCGTTTTCCGAGCATGTACTTGCTGCAACCGATGCGCACCATGGCGCGCCACCGTCGCGTGTCCCATTCGCGAACGTAGAAATCGCGCTGCTGGGCGCGGCTCAGGCTGAACAGATGCTCGAGTCGACGCCGACCGACCACGACACGCAGCAGCGCGCGCAAAAGAGCGTAATAGTGCTCGAAGCCGCCTTGTGTCAGAAGGCCGCGGTCGAACCATGGCAGGTGCGCGTTCCAGAATGCGAGCGCCGCTGGGCTAAGGTCCCCACGCAGCCGCCGGAATAATTGCCGACTCTCCCTAGTGGGGCGGATGCCCAATAGAGTCAGCATCTCCGCATACGACAGCCGCAAGAACGCGGCGCGCTTCAGCTCGAGCAGGTATAGCTGAGCGGGGTTCAGATCGACTGCGACAATTTGGGCCGGGTCCGTCAGCAGGAAACCAAGAAGGTTGTCACAGCCAGAGATGATCGCCAGAATTGTTTCACCGGGCCGTGGGCGCAGCGCCGCCAGATCGCAGGCCGGATCCTCCCACGACTGCGTGAACATCAGCCTGCCGGCATAGGGAACTGGCCGGGCGCTGGGATCAGACACGCGCGATGTCCGCGTGATAGCGCGAGATCGTTTCCTGGACGGAGGAAATCCGGGCGTTGCACGGGCACCCATACAGGGTGCTCCAAAATGACGAGCGGGGATATCGCGGTAGGCGGCGAAACAACGGATCGCGACCGCTGAGATTGACTTGCAGTACGTTTTGGCCATCGGCTACTGCCGCGGTCAACGCAGCATGAACCAGCGCGGCTAGCGTACCGCTGTCGTCACGAGTCACAGCAATCAGCCGCGTGGCCCAAAGACGCAACACTTCTCCGGGCCCCGGCAGCCGATTGCTTAGGCGCGCGCGTGCGGCAACCCCGATCGCGATCCGGAGCGGCCAATCGGCCAAGCGATACTTCATTACCCGCAGTCGTCGGGCAGGCTCTCCATCCCACGTCACCAGAGCGCCATATGGCGTGCCATTGGGCGACAACGCGATCCATGCACGATGGCGCCCGGAAGTGTCTGGCCAAGGCAGCGGCTCTGTAGGCGCGAAGCGCTGCGTCGCATGCTCGGCGGCGCACAGTGCGGCCAGCAGCCCGGCGTCGGATGCGGTTGCGGCACGAACAGCCACCTGGGGCGAGACCGGAACTCGCGGAAGCCGCGCCGCAACGAAATGCACGCTCGCAAAATGTTCGAGCGGCGCGAAAGGCGGCAGGCCCGCGCGCCCCTCAAGCGCGGGAATTACTGCCCGATTTCGGTCGCCAACCAGGCATGTCATCCAGTCGACCCGCTCGCTGACGAATACCTCCTGCGTCGCGCGAAGCAAGTGAAATGTCGTCCGTCCGCCACGTGCCCAGGGTGCCACGCGCAGATCAATAATCTCCCCCAAAGTAATGGTGTGGTCGCGGTCGCGAGCTGGGTGCCACAACGCGGTGACCGTGCCCGCGAGGCGGCGCTGCTGATACACCAGGAATGTCCGAAACCGGCCGCGCAGTGCGGGCAAGGCGCCAAAATCCGGCCGCCGGTCCAGGACGAAGGACGTTCCAGATTCCAGCGGCGTCGCCAAGACGAATTCCGCGACCTCCGGCCAATCGGCAGCCTGGGCCTCGCGTAAAATCAAGGCCGAACCTCTTCCGGCCACAGACCGTCGCCATTGAACAGCGGCGCTACCGTCACACCCGCCCTGTCCGCGAGGAGCCACATTTCTTCCATTCGCTCCACGGTGATGTGGCCGCGACCCCTGGAGAAAGGCTCAAAGCGGTTGTTCACCGCGAGCACAGCACCCTCGAGCATGCAGCCGTGTGCCGTGTCGGACACCGGGAACGTATAAAACTTCTCACACAAGGTGCCCTGCGGCTGAAATCCGCCGTCAAGCCTTCCCATGCCGCCCCAGAACACATGCCGCCTCGGCGCTCCGGATGGCGGTCGTATATTCTTCGGGTAACCGGCATCGCAGACAATCGCATTCAATGCGCAGCGGTCGAGCGTGAATTCTGGCTGCGCCGTGCTCGCGGCCGAAATGACGACGGTCGCCTGCCGAAGATATTCGAGGACATCCGTCGATGCGGCTGCATCGCACGAACGACGCAGTGTCGCGCATTCGGTTTCCAGGCGCTGCCGGTTGCGTGCCACGAGAAGCAACCGACGCGTGCGCCCCGCGAATCGGCGCGCGCATGCGGAGCCGACATCGCCGGTTGCGCCGATGATCAACAATGTTTCGTCGGCAAGCCCACGACCCAGAAGGCCGGCTGCGCGCTCCACCCCGCGCACAATCAGCGCCGCAGTCAGTGTGTTCCCCGTGGTCAGCGCAATTCCATCAGGCGCCTCTTCGGCCATTGACTCCATGAGGATAGAGGTGAAGCCGCCAAGCGTTGCGAGGCGCGCGCCCTCGCGCTGCGCCGCCCGAATTCCGTCCCGCACCTTGCCGAGCATCCGGTTCGTCTGACGCAGCGCGAGCTCGCTCGGCGTAATAAAGGTTTCGACGTAGATTCCGTGTACCGGAATCCCACCAGGCGCGCTTACTTGAAGCCGACCGACAGTCCGCGGCGGTATCCACGGGACGGTTTCGCGTATCTGCACGGCGCTTAGCGGTTTCTGAGCGGGCGCGCGTAGCGCCTGCAGCATAGCTTCGATCTGACTCCAGCTCTCCTGGTGACCGATTGCGGCAAACGCGGGTGCCGGCGGGTCATTCACATAGGCAACCGCGCTACCCACGCTAAGCTTCGTTCGCCGCGTACCCCTAGTCGGTCGAGAGTTGAAAGGTAGCGATTCAACGCCAGTCCGCGCAGCGTCGCGCGGTCAAGGCCCACTTGATCCAACGCGCCCTTGACGCAACTACCGCTGCACAGCCCGCAGTGACCCGCCGAGTCGTTTTCGCCGAGCATCTCCGCTAGCGTCGTCATGACGGCGTCGTGCACCCGCTCCGCCTTATTTTCGAATTCCTCACGGTCCGCAGTCAAAGCAGCGTTCAAGTATTTGACTGCGTGATCAACGTGGCCATCCTCCTCGTTACCAATAGCCCGAAATATGGTTGACAACCGCTCGCAGGCCACGTCGGCAACTGCGTGATACATCGAGTACGCAAACGACTCGAGCATGACCTCCTGAATCAAGAGACAGGCAACCAGATCCTTGGCATCTGCGTACTCAAGGAAAACGGATCGGATACGGTTCCAGTAGGGTGCTTCGAGATTTACGATCGGAGTCATACCCAGGTCACGGGCTACCCGTCTGAACCGCTCGGAGTGGTTCAGCTCCGATGTCGCCCGGATGAGCGTGTCGCGTTGACTCTCCTCGTCGCTATACAGTCGCACCATCGCGGCGTAATTCGCCATGCCAACCAATTCGCCGGTAATTGCTTGCGAAAGAATGTCCGTGTAGACGCTTCGCTGGCGCGCGGTTAATTCCGACGCGGAAGCGTAGGTCGAACTCATGGTGCCATCCTGCGTGGCCGACACTCTGCGGCGTCCCTCGTATCGACGGGCACGTTTTGGCCCAGTCGTCTACCGTACCGGAATTCTACCGACGGCGCCGGTGTTGGAAAGTCTAAGGCGGAAGCGCCACGCCAATCAGCGCCTGCCTCAGGACCCAGGTGCCGGGCCGCAGTCATTACCCGCCGCCAACCGCCTTTCCGCGGCCGCGACCATCGCCTTGTAGCGAGGATCATCGCGGAGCGGATTCAGGTCTGGATCCGCCTTGGCGTGGTTCAGGAAGCCGGCAGCCAAGCTTTCAAATACCGGACCGAGCATCTCCAATGCACCGTCGACATCCCGTTCCGTCGACAAGGTCGCCAGGCTGCAGGCGAAGTTGTACCGCGCGTTCATGTTATCTGGATCAATCAACAGGGTACGGCTCATCCAGTCCTTCGCGCGCTCTGTCTCCCCCAGAGTCGCCAGAGCAATGGCGCCGTAAGCCATGGCTGTCCCATTGTTCGGATCCTGTGCCAGGGTCTTTTCGGTTCGCGACAGCGTGACTCGCGCTACGCGCTCCGCCCCTCCAGAGTTTCCAACCGCTTTGTAGCAGGTGAGCAGCATGGACCCGGAATTCAGATCCGTCTCCATGAGAGACATGGAGTTTTCGTAATAGCGGATGGCCTCGTCGAGCCGCTGCTGCCTGAATCGCAAATACGCGGCCGACCGGTTGACCTCGTAGGACGCCGGGTCCAAACGCAAAGCGACATCGATTTCGGCGGCCGCCTCATCGTGACGACCGTGCTGTGCCAGGATTCTGGCCTTGACGGCGTGTGCTTCGGCGAGATTCGCGTCCAATGCAAGCGCCCGTTCAGCCTGCGCCAGGCCGTCATCGCCTTTTCTGCCGTGCACAAAGCGCAGAGTCATCTGCGCAATAGCCATGAGGGCCCAAGCGCGCGCATAGCCGGGATCGATCTCGATGGCGCGACTGCATACCCGGATGATCGCGTCCATGCGCCGCGCGTCCGCTTCATGGCCGCTGATGTAGGACTGCCGTGCCATGAGGTACAGATTGTAGGCTTCGACATTGTCCGTGCCGCGCTGCTCGATCGCCTTCTTCTCTTCTGGCAGGAGCTTGAGTCTCAGAGCCTTGACGATGGCTTCGGAGATTTCGGCTTGCAGCGCAAAGATGTCGTGCAGGTCGCGATCGTAGCGCTCAGCCCAGAGGTGATCGTTGTTCGAGCCGTCGACCAGCTGGGCAGTTATGCGCACGCGGCCACCCGCCTTTCGCACGCTGCCTTCAAGGACGTAGCCGACCTTCAGTTCGCGTGCGAGCTTTGGGACATCAACGTGCTTGCCCTTATACATAAAGGCGCTGTTGCGTGAAACGACGGATAGTGCCGAAACCTTGCTCAAATCGGTGATGATGTCTTCGGTGATGCCGTCGCTGAAGTACTCCTGCTCCTGATCTCCGCTCATGTTCGCGAACGGCAGGACACAGATCGCGACGCGCGGCGCGGCGGCGGACGCAGATGCGGCCAAACCGATGCCGGACTTAACTGATTGACTTGCACGCTGCCGCCTGATTACGGCCGTAAGCGATCGCAGCAGGCCCTGGAACGGTGCGCTGGCGGGGTCGTTCCCCCACCCGTCGAGGTCGGTCGTCTGAATCGCCCGTACGTCGATCGGCAGACGCGCATCTTCGAATCGCACCGGGACCAGGATGCCACGCTCAGCAGCGTCGCGCGCCTCGCCACGCACCCAGCGCGAGGCCACCGACGTCTGCGTCCAGACCACGATTACGGCACTGGCAGCCTGGAGTTCCGCGTCGATCTGGTCGTCAAACTGCTGGCCTGCGTCAATGGCCGGATCCCACCAGACCGACCAGCCCTTGGCTTCGATCGCGGCGACGAGCGGCGCGACGCGTGCCTTGTCGCTGCGCGAGTAGGAAACGAAGACGTCGGCCATGCCTGCTGTTCCTCAATCAAGGGGCGGTCGCCGCAAGGCAACAGCGGCGCCGGTAGCTTAACTCGGCCCGGGCAGGGGTTGCGGAGGATTTCCAGCCACCGGTCGTGCTCTCGCCAGCATCATAAGGCGAGGAGTTCGGACGGTTCCCGCGGGATTTGGCGTTTGTGGGGCGCTCGTCAGGTCCGCGATATTATCGGTGGGGAGATTTCGTATTTTAACGGTTTCGGCGGGAAATGCCTCCGCAGTCCCTGCACGCCGATACGCCGTACGTTTCAGCCTAGAAAGCAGCATTCAGTTTGCGCTTTAATCGGAGACTGGGTGCATTAACATCCGTGACCGCGGCCTGAACAAGGTTTCGGTCAGAGAGCTAGATGCCCCAGTTCCGCATTCGCGTCGGTTGGATTGCCCTACTGCTGGTAGCGGCCTCGCTGTCGCTGTTCTTTTTCCTGCAGCAGCGCGCCATCCTGATGCGACACCATGCAGTGCCCTACGATCTTGAGGCCGATGCCAATGTTGCCGGCTTCCCAGACAAGGTTCGCTACTTCCCGCGGGATCCTGGGGACATCAAGCTGATCACAAAGGAAGTCGTGGATTCTTGGGAGAAAGAGAAGCTCTATCTCCACAAACAGGAGCTGCCGCCGACGGCATATCTCGCCATTTCCGGCGGCGGCGATAACGGCGCTTTCACCGCCGGATTCCTGAATGGCTGGACCAAGGAGGGAACGCGGCCGCAATTCAAGCTTGTCACCGGTGTCAGCACGGGCGCGCTCATTGCACCGTTTGCGTTCCTCGGGCCGGCCTACGACGACGTGCTGAAGTCCTTGTACGTCAATGTGTCACCTAAGGACATCGTAGTGGAGCGGGGCTTCTATTCAATACTCCTCGAGGATGCGATGAATGACTCGGCGCCGCTCTGGCAACTCCTCGAGACACATGTGACACAGAACATGCTCGATGCCATTGCGGCCGAGTACGCAAAAGGTCGGCTGCTATTTCTGGCTACGACGAACCTCGACGCCAGGCGCCCTGTCATCTGGAACGTCACAAAGATCGCCGCCAGCCGCCAACCCGGAGCGCTCCATCTCATCCGCAAGATCATGCTTGCCTCGGCTTCGATCCCGGGCGCGTTCCCACCGGTCATGTTCGACGTGAAAGCGAACGGCAAGACATATGAGGAGATGCACGTGGACGGCAGTACCACGGCGCAAGTCTTCGTCTATTGGACGGGTGTCCAGCTGAAGAAGATGGCCGAGGAGCACAACGCTCAGCGCGAACGGAGGATCTATGTTCTCTGCAACGCCCGCCTCGATCCGGAATGGGGCGAAGTCGAACGCAGAACGTTGCCGATTACCCTCCAAGCGATCGTCACCATGATTGAATACCACGTGATCGGGGACCTGTATCGAATATACGATGTCACCAAAAGGGACGGCACCGACTTCAATCTGGCTTACATTCCTGCAACCTTCAGGGTCCCACACGCGAGGCAGTTCGATACGACCTACATGCGTCAGCTCTACGCGTTCGGCTTCGGACAGGCGGAGGCGGGATACGCGTGGCAGAAGCGGCCGCCCACGCTCGTGGGCGAGAACGAGGACGACGCCGCGCCATAGCCCGCCTCGGCGACGGCATGCGGGGGTGCGCCAGGTGAGCGCCTAACGAGGGTGATCGCCAACTGCTCGGTTCTAGTCGAACAGAACCATCACAGAATTGGGAGATCCAGCGCAAGTGACAAGCATGCTCAACGACCCCCGACTTGAGGCTATCCTGGAGCGGCTGCACGCACGGAGTCTCAAGCAAAGCCTGGAGATCGATGAACACTTCGCGGCACTGTCCCGGACAGATGGGACGCAACCACTGGTCGACACCGATGCAAGGGCGTTCCTGGCTGACAAATTTGTTGCGCTCGACAGAGATAAGGCGGAGTTCTGTTACGGGCTTTGCCGAGCCGTCGGTGCCAGGAACATCGTCGAAATAGGAACGTCCTACGGTGTCTCCACGATCTATTTGGCGGCCGCCGTGCGCGACACCTGCACGGCGAGTGGCGGCAACGGAGTGGTAATTGGCACCGAATACGAGCCCGCTAAAGCGCAGGCTGCCAGGCGAAATTTCGATGAGGCGGGACTCTCGCCGTTTATCGACCTGCGCGAAGGAGATCTGCGAGACACGCTGCAGCGGATCGACGGCAAGGTGGACTTCATGCTTATCGATATATGGACGCCAATGGCACGTCCTGCACTTGAACTCGTGGCACCGCGCCTGAGGCACGGTGCGATTGTCGTCTGTGACAACACCGCCGATGCGCGCAATGACTATCGAGAATATTTCGGCTTCATTGGGGCGCGCGAAAACGGATTTCGAACAATGACCCTGCCGTTCGGCGGCGGCTTCGAATTTTCCGTCAAGTGTGGATGAGCCGGACGCGCAGTAGCGTCCCGCGTCCGCGGGCAGCTGACGTGTAGCGTGACTGGTCAATTCGCCTTCGTGTCGGCGCATTGCGGGTTCGCGGGAGTCGACGCGGCGGTTCTGCTCCTATGCTCGGGTGCTCTGCTCAAGCGGCGACGTCCGCGAACCAGCCGGCGTGGCTTATTCCACTGACGGGACGGCTTGCGACGACGGAGATGCATCGAACTAGCAAGTGACCAGATCGGTGTGCCCGAAGCCCTTGGAGTAATCCAGCACCGAGATCACCGTGGGTGTAACACGAAAGATCCGCAGCTTCGTGACATCTGGCATCGGCAGCTGAGCCTCCTGCGGCGGGTACTGGTCAATCATCAGCCGCAGCGCCCTCTCTGCCTCGCGCGTATCGGTCACGACTTGCGCACGAGCAGCCATCGACAGCCCTTCGATGGCCATTACCTGCCCGGTATCGTCGTCGATGGTGATTGAAACGCGATCGTCTCGCGCCAGATTGTCCGCTTTCTGGCTGTTCGGCCCGCAGAGAAAGTAGATCGTCAGGCCGTCGTTCGCATATCCGACTGTCGTGGCTTGCGGCCACCCATCAGGCCGCAGCGTCGCAATAGTCAGCTTGCGATGCTGGCTCAGCAACTTGAGGATCTTGGTTCTGATCGTTTCATCCACCGCGTTATTGAATTCGCTTTGGAGCGCCTTTGCCATCGAGAGTTATACCTACCGACTCCGGCGCGAGCTGGATGCAGGTCGACTAGGTGTGCCGGCGTGTTAGGTGCCGGCCGCGCCCGCCTCGCTAAAGCCACGCACCATCAGCCACACTGCCAGAAGCAGGAGCGCCAGACCCAGAGGCGCCAGCAACGGGAACATGACGTCGCGGCCAAAGAATGGCAGCGACACGGCGGCAATCTGCGACGCGACTGCGGCAAGCCCGAAGCCAGCGAGCACGCGGGGCACGAGCCGATAGCGAAAAAGCGCAGCGAAAAAAACGAAGTACATGCAACCGCCAACGACGAGCTCGGTGTAGTGCGTCCAGTTCCTGAGCGATCGCGCAAGAAGCGCGGCGGTTTCGTAGACACCGCCTGCCACACCGCCGGTGGTGGCGCGCGCCGTGCTCAACGACAGCACACAGAGAATGCCGACGCTTTGGACCGCGAGCAGCGACAGGCTCACCGCGGCGAGCGCGACGATCCAGAGCGCGAACCGCGCGCTGTGGCGATGCACAACCGGCCAGGTCATGATTGCGATCGCCAGCGAGATGATCCCAATTGCCAATCCAGACAGCGCCCAGATACCGACGCGAATTGGACTATTCGCAGCGTTCGCAAGCAGGCCGCCTGGCGCTGATGACAACGGGTCTAGCAAAACAAAATTGACGATATAGCTGGCTGTCATCTGAACGACCAGAAGCGCACCGACGGCTCGGCCAGCGCTCTTAGCATTCACCAGCGACCTCCTTCGGCTGCCGTCGATCGGCGTGATGCGCATTCCGCGCCGGCATCAACCCGGCAGCGCGCTCCGCGCTGAGTCGACCGACCCCGGACAATCTGCGACGCCACCAAGACAATAAAGCGCGCCCGTCGCAAGCAGAGGGCTCCCGGTGCCGGACCGACCATCCTGGCGCATATGCCTTTGCGCGTCACCGGGCGAGTGTGAACTGACGCGCCCGGTCGTCGTACGAAAACAGTTCCGCGTAGCGCGCCCATCCAATTGCCGTATTGAGCGTGCGCCGCGCGTCATCCTTGCTTAGGTGGTCCTGCAGTTCGAAGTCAAATCTGGCCCTCGGCGCGGTGTGGCTCTCGCGGTCGTCGAGTACCCGCCGGATGTGCGCCGCCAACGGCACGAACCGCAACAGGTGCTCCCGGAACTGCCGCTTGCGATCGTCCGTACCACTGTGAGCGTACACGCGACCCGCTGCGGTGAGCCGGACGCGGCCATCCTTGACGTCCGCGAACTCGAGTACGTGAAGCGCTTCCGCGACTGGCAGCAGTTCGTTCACTTCGAGTGCAAGCTTGCGACCCAATTCGGCGAGCTCGGCGCACCCTAAATATGGAGGTGACGCGACGGTTTCGACGAACCCGCCGATGCGGTTGGTTGAGACGTGGGGTAGTGGTTGCGCGACGCCACCGTGAAGCGCATGCCGCGTTTGAGCCGACTCCGTCAAGCGCGCCGTCAGGATGGCGTATATGTCGTCTACGATCGATCGAAATTCCGAGTCTAACCGATCGCGTGGGTGCGCCAGCGGGACAGGGATTTCGGCTGCGATGCGCCCAGGGTGCGACAAAAGCACCAGGATTCGATCGCACATCAAGACCGCCTCATCGATGTTGTGAGTCACCATCAGCACGGCTTTCGTCGATAGTTGATGTTCGACCCATAAGTCGAGGAAATCGGTTCGCAGCGTGTCAGCTGTCAATACGTCAAGCTCCGAAAATGGCTCGTCCATCAAAAGCAAAATCGGGTCGCTGACGAGAGCCCGCGCGAACCCGACGCGCTGGCGCATCCCGCCTGATAATTCGCGTGGATATGCCGACTGGAATCCGTCGAGCCCAATCAAGTCGATAGCGGCCACCGCCTTTGCCAGCCCTTCTGTCGCCGGAAGCTTGAGCGCATCGAGGCCAAGTTCGACGTTCTGCAGCACGGTGAGCCATGGGTAGAGCGCAAATGTCTGGAATACCACGGCGATTCCCGGAGCGGGTCCACTGAGCGCGTCACCGCGGTAGCGGACAGCTCCGGAAGTCGGGCTGACCAATCCGCCGGCGATCCGCAACAGTGTGGACTTGCCCGATCCCGAACGGCCAAGTAATCCGAGGATCTCGCCTTCGCGCAGTGTGACGTCTATGTCCGCGAGCACCGGTACCGGATCGCCGGATGCCTTGGCGAACGATTTGCAGACTTTGCTCAGTTCGAGGACTGGGATAGCGGAATTGTCTGCCATGTGCTGGCCCGTCAATCCAAGCGCGTCCGGCGCTCCGCTAACGTGTACAGCGGTCGCCACAACAAGCGGTTGGTTGCAATCACTAGCATGGACATGACCGCAATGCCGAGCGCGATCCGCGGGTAGTCACCGGCCGCCGTCATCTGGGCGATGTATGCGCCCAGACCAGACGCGCTCAAATGGGTCGGCCCCCAACTGACCGATTCTGAGACGATGCTTGCATTCCACGCGCCTCCCGACGCGGTGATCGCTCCGGTAACGTAATACGGGAAGACTCCCGGCAGCATGACCTCGCGCCACCAGCGCGCCGGTCGCACGCGAAGGCTTGCTGCGGCTTCGCGCAAGTCGCTGGGAAAGGCGCTCGCACCCGCGATGACGTTGAAAAGAATGTACCACTGCGTTCCAAGAATCATCAGCGGTGTCAGCCATAGCTTGGGCGCGAGGTGGTAGCGCACGATTAATACAACCGCGACCGGGAACAACAAGTTGGCCGGAAAAGCCGCGAGAAACTGTGCGATAGGCTGAACGAAAGCGGTCAAGCGAGGGCGCAAGCCGATGGCGACGCCGATCGGCACCCAAACGAGCGATGCCAGCGCGATCAGTATCAGGACGCGCAGGAAGGTCAGCGCGCCCTGGCCGGCTACGATCTGCAAGTCTGACCGCGTCAGTTCCGGCCCAGCGAAATGCACGAGTCTCGCGATCACGTAGGCGATCATCGCACCCACAGCGGTCAGCCAGAGCGCGTCCACGATATTCCGCGGCAGCAGCCTCCGGGACCAAGGTGCGGCAGGCCGAAATGTGAGCGGCCAGCGGGCGATGCCCTCAGCGCAGCTACCAGCTCGCTCGAACAATCGATTTAGGAACCTAGTCCTGCGAAGCAGGTCGAGCAGCCAGCTATGCGGCACGACCTGGGCAGCCGCTTGCTCAAATCGAAACTTGTCGGCCCAAGCCACGATCGGCCGGAACAGCAACTGATCGTAGGCGACGATCGCGAGTGTCATTGCGATGATCGCGTAACCGACCGCCGCCAGATCGCGATGCTCGATCGCCGTGGCGACGTAGGATCCGACTCCCGGCAGCACGACCTGAATTTCTCCCACCGAGATCGCCTCTGAAGCGACGACGAAAAACCACCCGCCGGACATCGACATCATCATGTTCCAAACGAGTCCCGGCATGGCGAAAGGGACCTCGAGGCGCCAAAACCGTTGCCAGGGCGTCGCCCGTAGACTGCGGCTCGCTTCGTCGAGGTCAGTCGGAACCGTGCGCAGCGCCTGGTAGAAGCTGAACGCCATGTTCCAGGCCTGGCTGGTAAATATCGCGAAGATCGCCGCGAGCTCGGGGCCGAGCACGCTGCCGGGGAACAGTGACACGAAAAAGACGACCGTGAAGGACAGGTAACCCAACACAGGAACCGACTGCAGGACGTCAAGAAGCGGAATCAGCACGAGTTCCGCCCGTCGGCTCTTGGCAGCGATGGTCGCGTAGGTCAGAGTGAACACAAGCGATGCCAGCAATGCCGCCAGCATCCGCACCACGGTGCGCAGCGTGTACATCGGAAGAGCCGATGGCGCGAGTGAGATTTGTGGCGGCCGCGCCAATACGAATGGCGCCACCATCTGTCGCGCCCCGGCACCGAGCAGGATTAAGGTCGCAAGCAGCAGCAGGACCGCGACGATGTCCCGCCAATTCGGCGTTCGCTCATGCCAGCGGCCAGCCGCGAGTCCAGCCCCATGGGCGCGCGGCAGCGATCCTGCGTCAGCCATGCCAGCCCCAGTCTGATCCGCGCAAGAATGCCTGGCCGTCGGAACGCTCGAAATACGGGGTCGACACAGCAGCGCGCCGTCGGCACATTCCAGCGCGCTCCGCGCTCGTTGGCCATCCCCGCAATCCGACTACACCGCTCTTAGTCGGGAACTCACTGCAGTTGTTTGCGCTGCACCCAAGTCGAAGCGGGCGCTTGCGGTGAATGGCATCGCACGAATTCTTGGTGGCGCGATCCATGACTCGTGGACGCGAAATTGTGGGCCGCACGGCCCATGCTGCGAGCACACGCCCGACTACGCCGACCATACCGGGCACACCGACACACCTACCAGTCCGCGCGCTATTTGCTCGATCTCGGGGCTCCGTACGCCGTGAATAAGGCGGCCGGGCTATATCTCAACCTCAAGAACCTCACGAACGCCGGGCTGCGTTACAGGGAGGGCCCGGACAATCGCTCCATTCGACGCGAGTTCTACGGTCTGACCATCTAGGCTTGTAATCCGGTAGGTACCCTAGCCGCCTACGCGGATCTCAAATGAGTCCCGTAGCGCGTATGTGTGCGGGGATGCCGACCCGTAATCCTCCAGACGGTACATTTCGCCGCGCAGGCTCTGTCCGTCCACGGTAAACCGCAGGTAATGGAAGTTAGGAAATAGCGGATTCTGGAAGGCATCGCCTTCGTCACGCGCCACCGGCACCGGGTGCGCTCCGCCGCCGCCGGACACTAAATACAGGATTCCATCCTGCGTGTGCCGTTCATAGTTATGAATGTGGCCAGAGCAGACGATGAGCCGCGCGTGACTGCGGGCGGCGAAGCCTTTCAGATACGCGGCCAGCGCGAGCTCGTTCGATCGTGGATTATGGCTTGCGCTGAATCCGCCCTGCAGGTCGGCGACTAGCGGGTGATGCAAGTAGATAAAGACGAAATCAACAGTCGGCGGAAGATGATCGAGCTCAGCTGCGAGCCAAGCACGCTGGGGACTACCGTCTTCGAGCGCGGTGTCCGTATCAAGCGCAATCGCGCGTAGACGCGATCCGACGTCTACCGAATACCACCGGCGCCCGCCGACCTGCGGGTACGCGTTCGTCCAGTTCGCCAGGCACTGCTTCTCTGCACACTCGGAGAATTCGTGATTGCCGAGTGCAGGAAACACCGGTAGGTGAGCGTCACGCCAAACCTGGGTCTCAGCTTGCATCACCGCGTAGTCATTGAGCACGCCTCCATGCCACACGGTGTCGCCATTCAGGAAGATGGCAGCAGGCGCATCCGCCGTGACCCGCGCCACCAGTGCCTGGCGAGCGTTTGGATGGCTGGCGTCAGTTTCTGACGTCGCGGTGAAGCGCATATCGCCGTAAGCGACAAAGCGGAACGGTTCGTTTGGCGCTGGATCCACGCGGAAGTCCGCCGCCACCGTCGCTGGCACCTGCGCACTGAGCGGACGCAGCCCGCCGATTGCCAGGGCGGCCACGAAGACCAGCGCGGCCGGGCGCGTGAAACGGCGCGGCGCTCGATGCTTCGCAACCGCGCCGGCAGGCAACACAAGTCTCATGTCAGGAAGAGCATGCCAAAGCTCCTCGTTCAGCGACAAGGCCGCGGCCGTTGCCCGTTGATTTCGTCGCCCTAGACGACGGATCGCGGGCACCGGACCCGGCACAGCCGCAGGTTGCAGCGCAGGGCGGGCTACCTGATCGTCGATGATCGGCGCAGAGCGGACCACCCTCCCCGCCGCCAAGCGGCGGCGGAGCCGACGGCACTTATCCGAGATCAGCCGCTCGGTGCCTGTGCGCGTGCCGCGTCAAGGTGCTCACGCAGGTCCTTGGCCCAGATGCCAAGGATGCGGCGTGCGGCCGCCACGTTGGTAACGCGATTGGCGCTCTGACTGAACGTCCGTGGATCGGCCTGAGCGTCCATCACGCGCGCGAGGATCTGATTGGTTGCCGCATCCCAGAGCTCCATGTAGAGCGTCATGGAGCCTGCCGAATCGACGATCATCGCGGACCTGCCCGACGTCATCAGGTCCGGGGCGGTGACGACCACGTTGACGAGCGCGGGCCGCAGCACGAGCACGTCCGGCCCGGCGTCGTCCGTAATCTGATATCCACCGCTCTGCAGTTCCTTGGTGAACACCTTGCGGAATTCTTCCGCCAGGCCGTCTTTGATGTACTCGACGTCGCTCTGTGTGATGCGGCCCGACAGGTCGCGGACGGACCGATTGAAGTCATCCTGCCAGCCCTTCCGAAATTCCACATGGCAGTCAAGAATATGCGCGCGCTTGTACTTAGACAGCGACGCACCGGACCGCACATAGAGCACCCGTGTCTTGCTGTTTACTTTGAGCTGCAGCCCATCCTTGTCGACCTGCGGTGGCTCGTCGGCGCGCACTATTTGCGGGCAAATCAGCATCAATACTGCCGACGCAAACGCCGCCGCACCCCATAGCCGAAACGACTGCATTCCGTTCATCGAAATCCCCTCGTTAATGCCCGTTCGCCGCCGAGCAGCGACATCAGGCGCCTGCGATGCGGACGCCGCGAGTGCTCATTCAGTCTTGTCCGACCGCTCGGATGCGGAGGTGCGCAATACTAGCCGCATTCACCGCGTCGTGCATGCGGTCGCCCGAAATCGACTGACTCAATAGCTCGACAACGTGAGCCGTCCAACTACCACGCACACGTAG
>Ga0187780_10000456_pt1 | contig 30672 bp, 25 predicted proteins | sample 1015_Q2_SP10_20__FD_132429 | JGI IMG/M metagenome (GOLD analysis project Ga0187780, IMG submission 132429) | Tropical peat soil microbial communities from peatlands in Department of Meta, Colombia - 1015_Q2_SP10_20_MG | ecosystem: Environmental > Terrestrial > Soil > Wetlands > Peat | place...
GCTCAGCAAAATCAATTCACTTCCTGCACCTGCTAGACTTACCTTCACAGACCTTCAGAAAGGAGTCCCATCGGCTTCCTGCCTTTCCCTCCCTTCAGGCTCATTCTTGGATTGGAAAACACTGGAAGGCCCAAAAAACACCCCTCGGAAAAGATCACGGATCAATGAGTGTTATCGGCTGATAACAGAAGTTACGAGCAACCACCGTCGGAGCGATGAAAGAAAAGCCGCCCCAGCCTTCGGGCGGCTGTCCTGAAAAAGATGCGAGAGTCCCTAAGCCTTCCAGCTCAAACTGTTTTGCCCTTCAGTGGAGCTGGATTGCGCCTCCGCATGTGTAGACCTACGGTACGCCTGCTGAGCATTTCTGGCCGCCAGTATAGGTGACCGCTGCGATGCGGTTGTCGTTTACCAAAACCCCAATCCGCAGGGAAGTTAATGAGTTCAGAAAAGGTCAGGTCCTTTGTGGTCCAGTGCGTTGGCAAGTCCATCGTGTAGGCTTCGTCCCAACAATCGCCGACCATGTCGCCTAGATCTGTCTTGCCTCAGTCGGAAATGGAAAAGGCGTTCTTCCAGTAGGATAGCTGGCAGAACCAATGAAAAAAGAGCGCAAGCACTACACCGCGGAAGAAAAAGTTGCCATCCTGAGGCGGCACCTGGTGGAGCAAGTACGCACAACCCGGCCCAACAAGCACCGGCAAGACGTTGGATAGCGTGTCTAACGATTCTCTGCGTGAATCGACGACCTCAGCCTACACCAACTCCACCTCAATCGTCTTCCCCTCTCGGTCCAGCTTCACGATGCGAAAGCTCCGCACCATACCGGTGCGGATGTGTTCCGGCTTGGCAGAAGCCTGGTTCGTTCCGCTCTTCCACCGTGCCTGCAACATGGAAGTCAGCGAAGACAGATCTGCTCTAGCCGCCGGCGAACCCGGCCCATGGCGCTCTTCCCTGCCAGCGTCGTCCCGCGCCGTATCTGACTCCTTGATGCGGCAGGTGCCCTGGACGCCCTCTCCGAGCTCGACGCGCGCCTGCGCCCCGGAAACTTCGACGATGCGTCCAGTCACGACGTCGCCTGTCCTTCGTTCCGTGAGGTATTCATCGAGCCCCGTCGGCGCCAACTGTTTCATGCTCAGCCGCAGCTGCTTCTTGTCGGCGTCGACGGCGAGAACCAGTGCCTTCACTGTCTGCCCCACCCGCAGAACATCCTGCGGGTGGTGGATGCGCTTCTCGGCGCTGATCTCGCTGACGTGGATCATGCCCTCGACTCCTTCCGCCAGCTGCACAAAAGCGCCAAACTTGGTGATGCTCGTCACCGGCCCTTCGATCACAGCGCCCGCGGGGAATTTCTGCGGCGCCTCCGCCCAGGGGTCGCCCAGTGCCTGCTTCAGTCCGAGGGAGATACGCCGCTCCCCGGCGTGCACGCCCAAGATCACCGCGTCCACGGTCTCGCCTGGCTTGACCACGTCGTCAGGCTTACGGACCTTCTTGCCCCACGACATCTCGGAGATGTGGATCAGGCCTTCGATCCCCGGTTCGAGCTCGACGAATGCTCCGAACTCGGTCAGCCGGGTCACCGAGCCGCGCACGCGATCCCCGTTCTTGTACTTTTGGGTAACCGAATCCCAGGGATGCGGTTGCAACTGCTTCACGCCCAGAGAAATGCGGTGCTGGTCAGCATCGACCTTGAGCACCCGGGCATCGATTTCCTGTCCCGGCGCAAGTACGTCCGACGGCCTGTTGACACGCCGCCAGGAGAGATCGCCCACGTGCAGCAACCCATCCACGCCCCCGATATCGATGAACGCCCCGTAGTCGGTCAGGGTGCGAACCGTGCCGCGCACCGTGTCGCCCTCACGCAGTTCCGAGAAGCGCTGGTCCTTGACCGCCCGTTCCTCGTCCTCGAAGACGGCGCGCCGGTCCACCACAACGTCTTCGTCGGCGGCATCGAGCTTGATGATGCGGCAACGAATCTCCTGCCCCACCAATTTTTCCATCTCGCCGGCATCGCGGGCGCCGCTGCGTGAGGCCGGCATGAAGGCCCGCACGCCCACGTCGACACTCAACCCGCCTTTCACCACACTGGTGACGGTGCCCGTAATCGTGGCCCTGTCGGCGAAAGCTTTCTCCAGCGAGGCCCAGTCCGTCGGCCGTTCCACCCTCCCGCGCACTAGCTGGTAATAACCTTCCGGATCGCGTCCCTTCACCGTGATCAGCAGCTTGTCGCCGGGTTTGACCACTTCTCCCGCGCGCAACTCCGTCAGCGGAAGCAGACCCTCGGTCTTGGAGCCGATGTCTAGCAGCACCGAGTCAGCCCAGACTCTAATGACCGCGCCCTCGCGGCACCCGCCCGAGTCTCCCGCCGCGCGCATGTGGCTGCGCTCGTATTCGGCGAATGCGTCCTTGAAGGATGAAGATTCGGCGGACTCGCCGCCGTCAGTTGGGGTTGGCCTTTTCAGTGAGCTGGGATTGGAGGCGGGCGGATCGGACATGTAAGGTTACAGCCTCGTCGGAGAGATCTTGACCTAGGATACCATCGCGGCTGAGCACTGGCGGCGCAGGGGGGTACGACGGAGGCCGGAAGATAAGCCCAATGGCAAGGCGAAGTCAGTGTGCTCAGGATGCCTTGGGCGGCTGTTGGTCACGCAAGTCGAAAAGGTACCAGGACCAAAGCACGCGCTCAATGAAGACTACGACCGCACATATCATCATTAGAACTGCGACACGGGGCATGCTTTCCCGCAGGTCGAAACCGGCAATGAAAAGGAGAACGATGGCAAGATCCCGCAACCAGGCAAACGCTGTAATCGACTTGATCATCGGAACTAGGCCCTGTTCTCCTAACGTGTACATCCGCGGGAGGGGGCCGTCAAAGTCCTCTTTAGTACTATCTCCGAAGTAACCCGAAGTCAGATGCGTTTCACCGTCCCCCTGTTGGCCGAGCAAACGGTTGTAGCGCAAGAAAAACGGCAGCGGATTCGACTGAGCCGCTGCCGCTCAACACGGAGTGGGTGTCTAATGCGCCGAGAATTCGATCCGCCGGTTGCGGAATCGTCCCTCCTCGGTATCGTTGCTCACCACTGGCCGGGTGTCTCCGAAGCCCTTCGCGGTGAGTTGGGATGCGGGAACCCCCTGCTGGACCAAATAGCCAAGCACAGCCTCCGCCCGCTGTTGCGAGAGGGCTAGGTTGGCCGCGGCATCTCCAGTGTTATCGGTGTGCCCATCAATCTCGATGACCATAGCTTGCGGCCCGGTCTTGATTACTTCGGCGGCCTTGTTGAGGAAAGGCTTACTGTATTCGGGAATCTGGGCACTGCCGGTATCGAAATTGATGATCTCCAGGTTCAACGCACTGGTCAGATCCTGCGGAGCGAAGCCGCGTTTCAGGGCGGACAAGGCAGCCATCGCCTTGTCCGACGCCATCTTTATCTGGTCCTCGATATTGAAACTGACGGACTTTGATCTCGGCCACAGCCAGAAGAGCAACAGCAGTGCGATCACGGCCAGTAGCGGCCAGAGCCAGCGCCGGAGGTTCGTGCTCTCCGCGGCGTGGACCGCCTGTCGGGCCCCGGCCGTGACCATCCCAGTTGCCCCGGTCAGGTAAGACATGGCTTCTGGCGGCAGGCGTGTCGGAATGGCACCGCCCGGAGCCAGGCTCTGCACCAGTTTCGGAATCATGAAGCCCAGCGCGGACGTCACCGTGGCAAGGGACAAGCCCGTCCGGGAGGCAATGTTGTTGACGGTTTGCGACCCCAACGCGCTCTGCAGAGTGTCCGCACTGAGGGCGCTGGTCGGAGCGCCGCTCAACCAGCCCGACACCGCATCCGAAAGGCCGACCTTGCGAAAGCGGTCCAGGAAACCACTGAAGCCGTTCTGTTCCTGCATCAGTGACAACACCGAGGTGAGCAGTGACCCGGCTTTGGCGCTGGTGAGACCAAAGCGGCTTCCTACTTCGTCGACGAGCAGATCGATAGCACCCATGAAAGTCGTCTCCTCTTCGTGGAAGGTATTTGAAGGTGGCCCCTCGAGAACTGAGGGGCGGCTGCGGGCCTAGCGTTGGCGGCGGCAGAAGAGCTCTCTGCGATGCGTGAGGCGAGAGGAACCGGCCACCCTGTGAGAAATAAGCTTATCCCGCGTCAACACCGCGGTCAAGGGCCGGACTAGATCTTCTAGATCTTTGTGGATTAGAAATGTCCCCTTTGGGTTGATGTTGTCATTGGAATGGTACTGAAGCCAAGCCCCCAGTCGTCTGCGGCTATCTCGCTCTCCGCACACCTGAGGGGTCCGCCGAGGCCGCCGCGTTCAGATCCACAAACAGGCGCGTCGATTCAGAGCCCGGCGCGTAGCAGTTGCCGTCGCGATGGTAGTTTCGGCACCCTTGGGCCACGTCGCGCCGTCGGGGTGATTGCGCGAACTGCCAGACCTCGGCGAAGCTCACGCCACTGGCAGACGGCGCTGGGGCGCGGCGGGGGAAGGAGCAGCCCGGCGACGGCGGACAGGCGTCGTTGGCAACCCAATAGACTATTTCCCTCTCCCCCGCATTCTGCCGGAGGTCGTCTGCGGTGACTACGACTCCGCGACCTTCTGGCACCGGGATTCCGGAGCAGTAAACGCCGGCACGATATCCGGCACCCGCAATGCCGTCCACCCAGGCGTAGATGTAAGCTTTCTGCTCGGGCAGCATGCGGCCGCCTTCTTCGAGATCAAGAAAGATTACTGTGCCCGCCGCGAAGCCTTCCCGGCGTGCGGCTTGCGCGGCCTGGGATGCATCCGATCGGCCTAGGGCCGAAGCGTCCGGCGCCCGTTTCAATTCGGCGTCCAGCCGCCCGTTAAAGAGGACCAGAAAACCGAAGCCGGCTTGTTGCAGCGTCTCTCTCTTTCCCGACCAAGTGTTCCCGTTTGCTCCGGGCGGGTTGTTCAGCCAGAATCCCGCGTAGGCGAAGGTCTTGCGCAGCGCATCCAGGTTCTTGTCGCCGGGATATTCGTTGCTGTCGAATCCGAGAAAGGTTTGCGGGTTCGGATCGATCGGGGCGGGGGACAGGGCACTCCCCGGTGGTGCGACCTGGAGGACGACGACCATCAACACCGCGAGAATCGGGCGGTATTGTCTCATCCAGGCAGAGTACTGCAAACCGGGAAGGCGCGTTCGTCCAGGAGCTTACATTCTGGGCTATCGGTTATCTGAATTGGCTTTCGGATTTCCTCAGCGCGGGCGCGTGAAGCTGCTGCCTCGGCCACCCCGCAGGTCGGCTGTTCCGGAAGTGAGGGGTCGAGGCGATACCTCTGTGCAAAACGGCTGCTACTTTGCACTTGCGCTCTCTGCCGCCTGCAGGTAGCATTAAAAGGTACCCAGCGGCCACGCTCCCGTGCTGGCCCTCCGCGCCCACTGGCTCCAGGCGCTTAAGCGAACAAGATCATTCACGGTCGTCGCCTTGGATTCTCCGCGCAGGAAGACTCTGCTGGAACGCAGGCTCTGCCAAACCTGCGAAATGAAACAGTAAGCACGAACACCCTTCAAGATGGAAGAGTTGGGGACGGAAACAAGAGAAAACTTATGAATGCAGGACCGGGACAGGCCTCCGGAGGCGGAGGCAGAAACAGACGGCGTCGCGGCCGTCGCCCACCCAACCAGCGCGGCCGCGGCCCCGCCCGCGAGTCGCAAAATCATGGCGGCATCTACACCGCGCCCATGGATCACAGCTACCGCGCCGCCTTCGCCGGCGACAACGGTCAGAAGCCAGGCCGGGGCGGCCTCCGTGGCGGATTCGTGCCCCCCTATCAGCCGGCCGACGTCGAACCCCTGCCCGCCCGCGATGACTCCACCTCGCGCATCTTCGCTTTCGTCGATGACCTGTTTTTCCTGGCCAAGATTCAGGAAACGGCTCGTAAGATGAACGTGAAGGTCGAATTCGTGAAGACCGACAAGGATCTGCTCGACCGCATGAAGGAGAATGGCGAAGAGAAACCTTCGCTGATCATCTTCGACCTGAACAACGCTAACGCCAAGCCGCTGACGCTGATTCCCAAGCTGAAGAGCAAGCTGAAGAAGGGAACCTCGATCATCGGCTTCCTGTCTCACGTCCAGGGCGACCTGAAGCAGAAAGCACACGAGGTGGGTTGCGACATGGTCCTGCCCCGGTCAGCCTTCTCGCAGAACCTGCCCCAGTTGCTGCGCCGTCACGGCGCTCCGGAAGAAGAAGCGGGCGCGCAGTAGTTTCTCGCCGTCCTACCCAGGCGGCCATTTCAGGTCGCGGCCGCCGATCAGGTGGACGTGCACGTGGTACACCGACTGTCCAGACCGCGGCCCTACGTTCAGCACTGTCCGATATCCATCCTCAATGCCACGCTGGCGCCCGATCTGCGCCGCGATCAGGTGCAGTCGTCCGATCAACTCCGCATCCTCCGGCTGCGCCTCTTTCAGTCCCGCGATGTGCTTCTTGGGTACAACCAGCACGTGTGTGGGCGCCTGGGGATTGATGTCCTCGAATGCCAGGGTGTGCTCGTCTTCATAGACCCTTCGAGCTGGAATCTCGCCTCGAATGATGCGGCAGAACAGGCAGTCCTTCATAGAAGCAGGAGTCGGCTGTCAGTCGTTGGTCGTCGGCCAAGCCCTATTGGTGCGATGGTACTCTCCCCGCAACTGTGGTGTCGGACCGCTCAGGGCTGGCTTCGGAGTCAGAGCTTCCACCCGGCAACGGCCCAGCGAGCCTAACGACCACCGACGGGTTTTCGGCCTTCTCAATCCAGTCGGACCAGGAACACCGCACCCTCCGGCGTCCTCGTCTCCCCGGCCAGAGCCTCGGCTCGCTGCCGATCGTCGTTCAGTACGCGGACCCGCAACCACCAATCTCCCGTCGGACTGGGAAAGGTCAAGACCTTGGCCGTGTGATAACGGCGCGAAAGCTGATTGGCGAGTTCCACGGCCTTCTCCCGTCCACCAAAGGAGCCGATCTGAACCGCCCAGCGCCCCCCGGTTCTGAGGGGAGCGGGAGCCTGCATCACTTCCATCTTCACTTCCGCGACGCCCGCCTGCCACACATCCAGCTTCTTTGCCGCCGCAAACGAAAGATCGAGGATGCGCCCCGGCACGAACGGCCCGCGATCCGTGATGCGCACCACCGCCGTGCTCCCGGTCTTCACGTTCGTCACTCGCACAATGGAGCTCAGGGGCAGCGTCCGGTGCGCCGCGGTCATGGCGTGCATGTCGTATATTTCGCCGTTCGATTCGCGACGCTGGTGATAAGGCGCCCCGTACCAACTGGCCAGCCCGGACTCGACAAGAATCGGTTTGGCGCCGGCTGGAAACGGGGGCAGCGTTTCGTCTGCCGCTTCCGATTGCCCGGTAGGCGGGCCCGGGGATGTTCGGGCGGTTACTACGCCGGCCGGAGAGCGGGACTTCTCCGAGGGTCCTGGCGGCACGTTGACCCGGGCCTGTTTATGGCTGGCGCAGCCAGTGAGGCAGGCCAGCAGGACCGGGAGAATTGCGAGCAGGGCGAGAAATCGAACCATTACGGTTTTTTCGTGGCGTCCATGTAGTCGGCCAGTCGGGCGAGTTTCTCGGCGGCGAGGCGCAACGCCTTGGTCGACTGCGTCCGCACCGCCGGCACCACATCGCTGTTGAGGTAACGGATTAATTCCTCGCCGTCTTTTTCCAGCCGCTCGGCAGCGTCGGAGATCGCCTTGTTGGCGCGGTTGGAGGCATCTTCCACCTTGCGGTTGAAGTCGTCCATAGTGCTCCTCGAGAGGTGAGGTTACCCAAAAATTCACGCCGCGGTTGTGCGGTTGCCAAGCCTGCCTATTATTTCGTGGGGGGCAATAGGGGTCAACTGGGGAGCATCCGTCGCGCCACCGGCGAAACCCTCTTGGTTTACAATCGGCTGGCCATGCCTCCGCTCCGCGGCCTCGGGATTCTGCTCTGCCTGACTCCCTGGCTCGCCGCCTGTACCGTTTATGGCGAGCATCCCGTCAGGTCTTTTTCCGATGCCACCAGCGGAGCCGGGTTCGAGCGTTCCTTGTGGAACGACGTGAAGGACAAGGACTGGAAGGACCTGCAACTGCACCTCGCCTCAAACTTCACATTCCTGACGCTGTTCGGCCCGCTCGATCGCCCTGAGGCGCTGGCCGCGTTCCAGCAGATGGACGTCAAGGATTTCTCGCTCGGGGATCTCCAGACTCAGCTGAACGGCGACACCTTCGTGGTCACCTACACCATAGTTCTGCGCGGCTCCTCGGGCGGCAAACCGCTTTCCGAACAGCCGCAGCGGCGCATGACAGTCTGGCAGCAGCAGAAATCCGGTTGGGTTGCCCTCGCCCAAACCGTGCTGGGGCCGCCCTGACAACGCCTTGAGCCTCCTGCATGACTGCCGCCTTCTTCACGGACGTTCCCGCTTTCCGCAAATCCCTTCTTGCCTGGTATGACAGGAACAAGCGCGCGCTGCCCTGGCGCCAGAGTCGCGATCCCTACGACGTCTGGCTCTCAGAAATCATGCTCCAGCAGACCAGAGTCACAGCCGTGCTCGAGCACTACCGTAACTTTCTCCGCAAGTTTCCCAACGTGCAAAAGTTGGCGGCCGCGCGCCCATCTTCCGTGCTCGCCGCCTGGAGCGGGCTCGGCTACTACCGGCGGGCCCGGTGGATACATGCTGCCGCCAGGCAGATTGTCAAAGTGCACGGCGGCCACTTTCCCGGTAGCGTCGCAAAATTGCGTTCTCTGCCCGGCGTCGGCCGCTACACCGCGGCCGCCATTGCCAGCATCGCTTTCGATGTGCCCGCGGCGGTAGTTGACGGCAATGTGGAACGGGTCCTGGAGCGCCTCTGTGGCGAGCGTCTGGGCAGCGCGGGTTTGTGGGAGACGGCGCGAGGGTTGTTGAGCCGCCGGCGCCCCGGCGATTTCAACCAGGCCATGATGGAACTGGGCGCAACCGTGTGCTTGCCACGCAGCCCCAATTGCCTGCTGTGTCCGGTTTCGTCTTTCTGCTCCACGCGCGGCGAGTTGCCCGTGGCTCGGTCCATTTCCCGTCAGCAAAGACGCACCGTCCAGTACGCACTCTCCCGTCGTGGCAGTACAGTCCTGCTGACACGACGGGGTCGCCTGGAATCTCTCATGCCCGGCATGTGGGAACTGCCCGAGATAGCTGAACAGAACGACTCAGCCCGCCCTCTTTTCACCCTGCGGCATTCCGTCACCCAGACCGACTACCGCGTGCGCGTCGTCGAACTCTCTCCTTCCCCACATCTCGAGGGAGTCTGGATCGCACAAAAACGCCTGGCCGGCCTTCCGTTGACCGGGCTGGCGCGCAAAATCCTCCGCCGCGCAGCTATCATCTAAAATAAGGGCAGGATCCTTTATGTTCGGCAAGCTCTTCGGAGGGAAGAAGATGGCCGCACTTACCACTGGCGCCGCTGCGCCCGACTTTGCGCTCGAGACCCTCGACCACAAAAAGTTTTCTCTGAAAGATTCCCTCGCCCGCGGCCCGGTGGTGTTGGCGTTTTTCAAGGTTTCCTGTCCCACCTGCCAGTACACGTTTCCCTTCCTCGAGCGTTTATTCCAGGCCTACAGAAACCAGCACGTCACACTCGTCGGCGTCTCGCAGAACCCTGCCAAGGACACCGCCGCCTTTGCCCGCGAACAGGGCATCACCTTCCCGATGCTGCTCGATGACACGAGCCGCTATCCAGTCTCCAATGCCTACGGGCTGACGACCGTCCCAACCATTTTCTGGATTGCAGGCGACGGCGAGGTCGAGATTTCCAGCGTGGGTTGGGTCAAGAGCGACTTCGAGCAACTCAACCGCAGAATGGCCGAGGCCGAAAGCCTCGCTCCCCGGGACATCTTCCATCCCGGCGACGACGTGCGCGACTTCCGCGCCGGTTGAGGATCCAAGAATTGATCCCACGGTCGTGGGAACCAGGGCTGGCGCCGTTCACCTGCGAAAACTTGCCGCAATTATGTCCGTGGCAAGAACAAACGCGTTCCAGGTTTCCTTAGGTCTTGGCAGGTCTGAGGTGTGGTTTGGACCTCCTCTCCTGCCCTTCCAACCCGTTCCGTTACAATAGACCGTTCCCATCTAAACCACCTTTTCAGGAGCCCGATCCAACCATGCGTAAGAGCCTTTTGTCCCTGGGCAGTGTACTGGTCGCCGTCTTAGCTGGTGTGGTCTGCGCCGGACAAGCCTACCAGGGACCTGCCGCCGTTCCCCCGGCTCCGGCGCCGCGCCTTTCCTCGGCTGCATTTGCCGCCATGGAGACCATCAACCCCGAACACATCCGCGCCCACGTTCGCTTCCTCTCCCACGATCTGCTCGAAGGCCGGGGCACCGGACAGCGCGGCGGAGACATCGCCGCTGAGTACATCGCCACCCAATTCGCGCTCTACGGACTGAAGCCCGCGGGAGATAACGACTCCTACATGCAGAAGGTTCCCCTGGTCGGTATCACCCCCCTGCCGCAAACCACCTTCGCCTTCGTCTCGGGCAAGAGTTCCTCCACCGAGCTTAAACCGCTCGACCAGTACGTCGCCTACGACCAGACCCAGCAGCCGGAGTCAAGCGTCGAGGCTCCCATCGTCTTCGTTGGCTACGGCATTGAGGCTCCCGAGTACAACTGGGATGACTACAAGGGCGCCGACGTGAAGGGTAAAGTGCTGCTCATGTTGGTCAACGAGCCTCCCTCTACCGATCCCAAGTTTTTCAAGGGGAAGGCGCTCACCTACTACGGCCGCTGGACCTACAAATATGAAGAAGCCGCGCGCAAGGGCGCGGTCGGCGCCATCCTGGTTCATCAGACCGAGATGGCCAGTTACCCCTGGGAAGTCGTTCGCAACTCCAACTCCGGCGAGAAATCGTTCCTCAAGCTAGAGGGCGACCCGCAACTGAAGGTGGCTTCCTGGATTCAATACGAGATAGCGCAGCAACTGCTGACTTCTGCCGGCCAGGACATTGGTAAGCTGATGACCGCGGCGCAGTCCCGCGACTTCCAGCCCGTCGAACTGGGTGTCCGGCTCAAGGCTCATATGGTCAGCAAAGTGCGGCATTTCGAGTCCAATAACGTTCTGGCCATGCTCCCCGGTTCTGACTCGCGCCTGAGAAGCGAAGCGGTCATGTACAGCGCACACTACGATCACCTCGGCATACGTCCCGACATGCCCGGTGACAACATCTATAACGGCGCCGATGACAACGCCACCGGCTGCGGCATCCTACTGGAGATTGCCCGTGCCTACGGACAGGCCGTCGAGAAGCCCCACCGCTCCATCTTGTTCGCCTCCGTCACCGCCGAGGAGCAGGGCTTGCTCGGCTCGGAGTACCTGGGCAAACACCCTCCTATACCCGCAGGCAAAATTACCCTGGACCTCAACTACGATGACGTTCCTCCGCTCGGCTCGCCCGAAGAGGTCCAGGTCTCCGGCTCCGAGCGCACCACCTTCTACCACGCTGTCCAAGCCACGGCGAAAGACTTCCGCCTCGCCATCCGCCCCGACGCCCACCCCGAAGCCGGACACTACTACCGCTCCGACCACTTCAGCCTGGCCCGGGTCGGCATTCCTTCCTTCTCCATCAACGAAGGCATAAAATATAAGGGCCACGACGAAGCCTGGGGCCTGGCGCGGCAGGAGGAGTACACCCAGAAGCACTACCACCAGCCCAGCGACGAGTACCACCCCGAGATGGACTTCACCGGCGACAGCGCGATGGCCCGCTTCGGCTTCGCCCTCGGCTGGGAAGCCGCCAGCCAGCAGAAACTCGTGGGCTGGGAAAAGGGCGACGAATTCGAGCCGGCGCGCCTGAAGAGTGGGCCGTAAAGCACCGGGCCGAGACTCTCATAAATGTAGGGCCCTCGCCCGCACCCGATCGCGTATTTGGAGTGTGGTTTGTTTCCAGAAATTTGTTCAGACTTCCATTCGCGTTTGGATAGAGCCCGCTAACCCCTCCAGCAAATCGGCCACTTGCTCAGTAACTTGCGTAACGTTCCCCCGGCGCCGCCCGCATGCTAGGCTCGTCCCTTAGGCATATTGAAATCAGTCATTTGCGAGGTGTCCTGTGCGCTCGACTGCCCTCGTGCTGGTGCTTGCCGGCGCGGTAGCCTTGGGCTCTGATGCCAAGCCGCACGTGTCTGCGAATTCTCACCGAGCTATCCCCAGAAGTCTAACGTTGCCCGTCACCACGGCCTCTCCCGCCGCCCGCGCTAAGTTCGAAGCCGGCATGAAGAGCCTGGAAGTCCTGCGCCGCTCCGATGCCGTCGATGACCTGCGTGCCGCGGTCAAGCGCGATCCCAAGTTTGCTCAGGCGCTGATCATGATTTCGCACCTCTCCCATGATCCCAACGAGCAGCTCGCCACCCGCACTCGCGCCCTGCAACTGGCATTCCACGTCACTTCGGGTGAGCGGCTTCTGATCCGCTGGCTGAGCGGTGTGCAGGAGGACAACTACATTTCGGCTATCGCCGCCATGAACGACCTGCTGTCGAAGTATCCCCAGGACCACCGGCTCTACTTCCTCGCCGGGCGCTGGCTCATCCACCAGGAGCGCTACGCGCAGGGGACGGTAGTACTGCAGCACGCCATCGCCCTGTTCCCCGACTATCCGGCGGCACTCAATGAGCTGGCTTATGCCTACGCCTATAGCGGTGACTTCGCCAGAGCCTGCAGCCTCATGGACCGCTACGTTCAGCTCCAGCCCGACCAGCCCAACCCGTATGACTCCTACGGCGAGATCCTGCGCGCCTCCGGCCAGTTCGACGCGGCGTTGGACAAGTACCGCATGGCGATTCGTGTCGATCCCACCTTCGGTTCCGAACTCGGCGTCGCCGACACTCTTGCCGTCATGGGCAAGGAAGCGGAAGCGCGCGAAGAGTACGCCCGCGCCTTGCTGTTCGTGAGGAGTGAGAACGAACGCGTCGAATACGAGCTGCAGTCAGCCCTTACCTGGATCCGGGAAAACAACCATAAGCAGGTCGACAGCTCACTGCACGAAGTCGCCAGGCACGCCCACCATGTCGGCCTGGCCCGGCTGGAAGCAGAAGCCAACCGCATCATGGCCATGAGCGCTCCCGATCTGAGGGACGCGAACCACCATCTCCGCGCCGCCGAGCATGCTCTGACCGAAGGCCATGTTGTCTCGAAAACCGAGCTGGAAGAAGAACGCGCCCTCATCCTGAAGATCGTGGCGATGCGGTCGGCGCAGGCCAAAGCCATGGAGCCCGCGGCGAAGGCGGTCGTCCGCTTGCAAGCCATGGCCAACCAGAGCCGCAGCCAGGTGATCCAGCTCGCTTATCACACCGCAGCGGGCGTCGTACTGGTGCAGCAGGGCAAATACAGCGATGCCATAGAACACCTGCAGGAGGATGCCAACGGTCCCGAGGCCATGCTGTGGCTCTGGAAGGCGTACACGCAGAGCGGAGCGCAGGAGGACGCAAAAGTGCTGGCCAACCGGCTCGCTGGCCTCAACGAGCCTACGGTCGAGCAGGCGCTGGTGGTTGCGCGGTTCCGCGCCGCCCTGGCCGAGGCGCAGCAGCAGGCGGCACACTAGGACCCAACAGCCACGGAGCTTCATGCCCCGCATTCCAATCTTCAAACTCGGATCCACCGCCGAAGAACAGATCCCCCCTGTTCTCGCCAGCTACATTCCATCGCTCTCGCTCGACGGCCTGCAGGTCGGCGTCGACAACCTGCGGTACGACGTCTATCTCAGCCCCCGCTTCGTGGAAGCGGCTCGCGCCCAGATCGCGCGTCTGATCGCTCGTCATGGCGACGTCGAAGGTCTTTTAGCGGCCGAAGCCCCGCCGCCCGGGACGCAAAATCCTTTCCTCACCAAGCTGACCACTGCCCTGAAGCAGCGGTCCAAGGGGGAGCCCGCCGAGCTCAAGCCTGTCCTCACCGACTTGCTCGTGGCCGCTCTCAATCGCGCTAAGGCGGAAAACAAGGTCGCGCTCGACCTGCTGGCCCGCGGCGCCGTCGTCAAGTTCCTCCGCCTGGAACTGCAGCACCAGTTCGCGCAGGTGCTCGAGCGTTGCCGCATCCTGCTCAAGAACTACGACGGTGTGCGCCAACAGAAAGCGATGGAGTATCGGGAGCGGGTTGCCTCCTTCCAGGTGCGCAAGAAAATTATCCTGCGCAAGGTCGGGCAGGAACTTTTCCTCATGCTGCGCGAGATTGAGAAGGAAACCCTCGCGCACATGCGCCGCTCGCGCTTCGGCGACAGCGACAGCGAGGGCCATAAGCTGTTTATCAACCGGCTCGTGTTCTCTGAAGACGGGCGCGACGATTATCTCTGCGCCGAACACTACGTCATGCTGGGCAACTGGGATCGCGACCCCGACCGCTTCGATCCCATGCGGGAGATCGCCTGCAAGTTCCTGCGTTCCCTCAACCAGGTGTCGGAAGGAAATGAGGAAGTTGTCTTGGACGGCTGGCTCAACGTTCCGGAGAACGCGCAGGAACTGGTTGGCAACGGCGTCCCCGACGAAGCCACACCCCAGGGACGCTCGCAGAAAAGTCGCCTCGCCGCCTGGGTGCGGCTGCTCGAGGACGAATCCGTCATCGAGTACGTCATCGCTTCCTACGAGGTCGTGCCCCTGCTGCGCGAGTATTCCTCGCAAATCAACCCGCAGCAGCTGAAGAATGCGCTGGTTTCCCGCGCCGAGTGCGCCCGCGTCGAGCGCCTGATCCAGGAGGGTGGGCGACTATCGCCTCACAGCCTGTACGCTGCCGTCTCCCGCGTGGCCAGTTGCCGAGGCGCAGAATGCGCCAAGATCGCCGGCCGTTTTCTGCGCGACTTCCTGCGCTATCACCGCGACTTTCGCCGCTTGGAAATACTCAACGCCGCCCTTGACAGCGTCAACCTCGTCGGCACCGAGAAACTCCGCCAGCTTTCCTCCGTCAACGGCACGCTCTACGAGTTCCTTCTTCCTGAAGAGCAAAAACCGGCTGAGGAGCGGGTGCTGGGCCACGTCATCATCAAGGCCGATATTCGTGACTCGTCCCGCCTGACCCGATCATTGCTGGACTCCGGCCTCAACCCGGCCTCCTACTTCAGCCTGAATTTCTACGAACCAGTGAACAAGCTGCTCGCGAAGTACGCAGCCAGCAAAGTCTTTCTCGAAGGCGATGCCATCATCCTCGCGCTCCAGGAAAAAGAGGGCGAACCCGGCCTAGCCGTGAGCCGTGCCTGCGTGCTGGCCCGTGAAATTGTCGAGATCGTGCGTGGCTACAATGAACTGGTCATCCGCAGCGGATTGCCTCAATTGGAACTCGGCGTGGGCATTTCCTACCAGGACTCCGCACCGCTCTACCTCATGGATGGCGAGAAGCGCATCATGATCTCCGAGGCCCTGAACGAGAGCGACCGCCTGTCCTCCTGCAACAAGCGGGCGCGCAAGGCCATCGAGCCGCTGGGCAGTCCCTTCCACGTCTACGCCTTCCAGACCGTGAGCGACGCCGATGCCGGAGAGGTCGCCGAAGATTTCACTATGACCTACAACCTGGGCGGCATCCGCATAAACCCCGCCGCCTTCGCCCGGCTGAGGCAGGAAGTCTCGCTCGAACCCGTGGAACTCGCCCTGCCCACGCTGTGGGGCAAGGAAAAATTCCGTCTCCACACCGCCCTGGTTGCGGTCGATAACGAGATCTTTCGCCGCATCGTCGTGCGCGAGAGCTGGATCCCTCACATCGACCCGCGCACCTTCTCCCTCCAGAAATGGACCGACAAGCCCTACTACGAAGTATGCACCGACTCCGCCATCTATGCCACGCTGGAACGCGGCAAAGGCGCTATTTCCGGTTCCTAGCCGATGCAGCGTCGCGTACTCCTTGCGCGCTTCGTCTGCTTCATAGATTTGCAACATCCCTTTGACAAACAGTTGACACCGCCCGGTGCGACTATTCCGGATGGGCCGAATCCAACTCCTAAAGTGCACTGAAGACAGTCTTCATGAACAGACCGCGGCCTAGGGTTCGCGGAGCAGGCCAAACCAGGCGCTCTAGAGTGCGCCTGGGGCTGGCTGACTTGCATCTGGTTGTCGAACGCCAGTGGGCAGATCGCTTCGCGAATCAACCCAAGAGCAGCAATTAGCGTGAGCATCTAAGGAGAATTATGAAGAAGTTTCTGTGGAGCACACTTGTCACGATCGCCGGCCTGTTCACGGTGGCTACCGGAGCTCGGGCTCAGGCGGGTACGGTTGTGGTGCATATCCGCCAGGATTTTATCGCGGGTGGGAAGGCATTTCCTGCGGGCACCTACAAGGTGTATCAGGACTTGCCGCAAACCGGTCAAGCGCTGATTCTGCGGGGCGAAGAAGCCTCGGCTTTCCTCCTTCCCTGCACGCATGACGGGGCTTTCGCGGGAGAGACGGGGGCGAAGCTGATACGCGTCGGGGATGTCTACTACCTGAGCGAAATCGTGACCGAGCTCGGGGCCTACACCTTTTCCATCCCGCCTGCGCTGACGCGCACGGCCAAAGCCAGTGATCAGGTCTCAAAGGCTGCGGGAGGAGGCAAATGAGTTGAATCTTGCAGCGGTCACAAGCAAGCGGTGACGGCGAGAGCCAGGCGCCTGGCCCTCGCCATTTTGATTTTCTGCGGTTTCTTTTTACGAACCTGTTCCAACAATGTCACGCGAAATACACGCGGAGCCGAGTGCGGCCGCCGGTGGGCTGCGGTTGACGCTCGTTGCAGCCCCCATGCCAAGCCTCACTTCTCCAAGAAGGAAACTATCGAGGTGATCGGGCGCACCGTCTTCATCCGACTGATGTGTGCCCTGCCATGGCGCGGTTCGCTATCCTCCCTGGTCTGCCGGCAGAATGCGGGTCCTGCCTTCTTTGGCGGTGCGCATGGCACCGGCTTGGTCCCCGCAATACCTCCGCGACCTGGTCAACCCGCGATGCGCTCACACGCGGCGCGCCCAGGCGCAGAGGGGTCCTAATCGTGGGGTCGCAACTCCTGGACCGCCGTCTTGTACTGTAGTTTCCAAGCTGGCAGACACGTGGTGTAGCGCACCATCCGCGTCACATCGGAGTCGCGTTCTTCCCGCGCCAGCACGTAGGTACGCATCGTGTAGCACACCCCGTCCCGTTCCAATTCGACTGGCCGCCGCAACCCGCGGGAGGTCCGTGCGGGTTCGAGCACCGGCGACGCATCCGCCGCCAGAGGGCTAGCCGCATCGGGCTTGGCTGCGCTTTGAGGAGACGCCATCTGCGCGTGGCTCGCGGCTGGCGCCGCAAAGAAGACGATCAGGAGGAAGAGCAGAATTGCCAGGAGGCCCGTGAGCCGCATAACCCACCTCCCGCCGGAATTATACGCCCGAACCGAGCGCGGGCCCGCACAGCCGCCTTTTGCTATCGTCAGCGCTTCGGCCATTGCCACTTCTGGATCGGCTGGGGCGTCCACAACAATGCCAATCCCGAACTGGGCCGCCACCGCAGTTATGCTGCTGTTCGTTTCTCGTGTCTCCCTGGCCCAGCAGGTCACTGTCGCCGCCGCCGCCGACCTTTAGTTCGCGCGGATGTCGCCAGCCGGCTCGAGAAGCAGACCGGCAAGAAGGTGAGGGTCGTCTAGAGAGCTCATCGGCACTCGCCCGGCAAGAAGAAATGTCGTCATGATTCGGATTGCAGCTGGCGCAGCGGTTCAGAGCAGCGGTGCGCCTGCCTGTTTGGCAGCTCCGGCCGCTAAGGCGCGCTTGGATCGATTCGGAGTCAGCCAAGAAACACATACGCTCCTATGACCCCCGCATAACAGGAGCACAGGAAAGGGGTCGGCACCGGCAAAGCAAGGTCAGAGACCCCTTTAGGGGGTGCCTTACCCCTCAAAAATTCCGGTGGCGAACCGGCTTGAAAGGAATCATAAACACAGCTTCCAGGTCGATCGGGTTTCCATTTCTGGTGGCGGGATAGAAATGCCAATGCGATAAAGCCTCGGCGGCATAGCGGTCCAGGCGATCATCGATGCTGCGCAGCAACCGTACATCTCCCACGCTGCCGTCGGCCCGAATCACCGCCCGCAGCGCCACCGTGCCGCCAACGTTCTGCCGCATCAGTTCGATCGGATACGCCGGGTCCACCTTGTGTTGCGGCACCGGCGCCGACAGGTCTCCCTCGTTCCCGTCGTCGTTCAGCTCAGCAAAGCGGATCACCCAACTGCCGCCTCCGGAGTTGAGATTCGGCATGTTCAGCGTCATTGCATAGATGTGGCGCTCGCCGAAGACCTGCTGCGCCAGCGGCTCCGCTTCCGGGTCGGCCGACGTGTACGGTACCGCCTTCGGCAGCGTCGGTCCGCCGCCGCCGTGTCTCGTGCTCGCCATTTCTGCCGCGCTTGGCGGGTTTCTAGAGCCGGAGCCCGGTGCTCCGCCCCTGGCCGCACCGTTTCGGGGCGCGCCCACGTGCAACCCCCGAGGCGCTTCGCCGGTTACATCTCCTGCGTCAATTCCTGCCTGGCTGGCCGTCCCGTGCCCACTAGTATTCTTGTCGGCCACGACATCAGGCGTTGCTGGAGCTCCCGGCTTGCCCTCAGGGGAGGCCGAAAACGAGCCGCGTCGGTTCCCAGGCGGGGGCTCCGGAGGAGCAACCGCTGCGGGTTGAGTGCCCAGGGCGATCATCCGGCCGTCCGCCCCTTGCATCGTGGGTGGCGGCGGCACTACCGGCGCTGCCGGCTCTCGCAGTGAGGCCTGCGTTGGCGTCCGATGTGGGTCTCCCGTTCCAACACGGCCCATGCCTTCGACTTCAGGAGAAGGCGGGACTACAGGCAAAGCCTTCAGGCCCAGGCCGTTCAGCATCGCTGCCGCTCGCCCCGCGTTCGCCGCCAGCTTCGGCGCTGGCGCGACCACTGCTGCGCTCAAGTTCACAGTCCCCAGCGGCCGGGATGCATCCGCATCAACCGCCGGTGGCGGTACGACCACTGCCAATTGCGGCGCCGGCAGCGACCGCCGCTCACCCACGGCGCTCGCCCGCGGGGGCGGTGCCACCACCGCCTCCGCCAGTGAAGAGACCTGTCGCTCCTCTCGCGCCACCTCCGGCGGAGGCCCCACTACCTGATCGGGCGGAGCCAATGGCGGACCGGCGCCTCCGCTCAGGTCCATAGGCACGCGGTCATCGCCCCAAGCCACCATGTTGGGAATCGGAACGCTCTGTTTCAACTCGATGTGGGGCGGCGTGACGATGGTCTGGTCGTGGTTGTCCGCCTCGGGCGGCACCGACAGGATGGGCTGTTTGGCAAACTCCGGCTCACCCTTCCGGGTAGGGCCATTCCTGTCCGTGGCCTTCTTGGCCACGACTTGGCCCGTATCCAGCGGGGGCAAGTATTCGGAGCGCGTGTAATAGATCACCTGCGACCGATCGAACCTGGGCCCGGGGGCCGACTGGGGCCGAGGCGCCCGCACCCGCCCCAGGATCAGGAGCGCAGCCAGGGCCAGCCCATGGCCTAGACCCGACTTGAAGAAGCTTGCCCAGGGCCACGGCCGCCTCACAAACACGTCCGGCCAGAACTCCCCGGACTGCGAACCGACCGGCACTCGCGGGGGGCGGCGAAACAAAATCGCATCCTGCAAGTTCCGCAGAAAGGTCCGACCCCAGGGTTCCAGTTCCAGTAGCAGCTTCGGCTCCGCGTCGGGCGAGGCTTTAGGGCTGGGTGCGGACAGGATGCTGGCAGGCCCGAACAATGCGTCCATGGATCCCCGTACGCGAGCAAAAGTCCTTCAATTATAACGAAGCCGCCTGCCCGTTCACGGCGCAATGCACCCTGGCGTGCACATTACGACGCCCCAACCCGTGTAGTACCATAAGCCCAACAAAGACCCGCGTACGCCGATGAAATCGATATCCAGGTTCCTGCGCCTTGTCTGTGCGTTCCTCTTGTTGTTTGCCTGGACAAGCGCGGCCCTCCTGGCCCAGGAGCCTGGGGCGCAGCAGCGTATCGCCCAGGAGAAAGACAAGCCTGCCCCCTCCGACGCGAAGCCCGACACTCGCCCAGGCGCCCAGTACTCGGGAATGTACACCTTCCTCCAGGAAGGAGAATTCGTACAGATCACCGTCGAAGACGAAGGCCACGTCACCGGCTTTGTCTCCCGCTACGGCGATCAGGAGAGCGACAGGGGAGCCTTCCTGGACCAGTTCTTCAAAACCGGCAAGCTCGAGGCAGACAGGCTGGAGTTCGTCACCGAAACCGTGCATGGCGTGTGGTACGGTTTCAAAGGCGCGGTGGAGCGCGGCGAAGGAAAAAATCCGGGGGACGAAGCCTACTACATACTCAAAGGCACTCTCACGGAAAGCGTGACCGACGCCAACAAGAAGGTCACGACAAGATCACGCTCCGTCACCTTCAAAGCATTTCCCCAGGAAGCTACTCCCAAGCCGGCGACGCGCGAATAGCGAGCCTTGTCCGCTCGCCCAGACGTGACGGGCGCCCTCGGTGTAGCTATCGCCGCTAAGCCTATACGCATGCCGCCCGTCCGCCTCCCCGCCTGCCCCTCGCACTTCTGCGTCGCCCTGAGGAAACACGGACAGCACCGCAAATAGGGGGAGTGGCGCAAAAGTAAAACACAACTATGTGACTCAGAAATGAAACCCTAAGCCCCGGCCGGGGGCGACAGGAAGGGAATTCTACGCCAGCTTGGTCCCACTGTTGAAGCGCCGGGTTTCGGACAGCTTCTGATCCAGCCAGCCACAGTGGTTGGTTTCGAACGCCAGCAGCTCGCGATACTGGTCCAGCAGATTTTCATCCTGCGTCGCCTCCACCAACCGGCGGTAGAAGCGAATGGCGCTGTCTTCGGCGGCGATCGCCACTTCCAGAGCCATCTCGCGAGGAGAACGTCCCACCTTCACCTTGCTAATGGCGAAAATCTCGCCGTTGGACAACCGTGGCACCTCGATGAAATCGCTGATGTCGTCCTCGGTCACCGCACAGGCTTGGGTCCCAAAGCGCTCGAAGTAGCGCTTCTGCAGTTGCGTACCGTGTCCCCGCTCATCGTTCGACATCTCCCAGAACGCAGCCGCAATCTCCAGCGAGGCTGGATCGCGAAACTCGGCGAACATCTCGGCCAGTTCTCGGTAGATCTCGGCGTTCCGCTCCTCGATGAAGATAGCCACGTGCAGCGCTTCCTGGGACGTGAGCGAAGCGAATTCCCGTTTCAAAGGGCCTCCCTGACAAGCATAAAGCATACCCCCTTGAACCGCTGGCGGCAGCATCCCCGCGAAGATTAAGTAGGCCTGAGGTGCCCAGAATGGAACTGGACCTCCTGCTCCGAAGCCATGCCTTAGTAGGTGACTCTCTGCTCCGTCCGCCGCTCGAGATACCAGCAGGGCGCGTATCCCATGTGTGGGAATAGGGCATGCACGCAAGTCTCGACCAGGGGTTCTTCGAACACAAACTCAGTTTTCCCGGCTTTCTCCGGAATCGCATCGTAGCGCCGTATGGTCACCCTCCCAAACGGTTCCCGGCTCCTCGGAATGCGATAGCGGACGGAAATATGGTCTCCCGCGTAGACCGCTGCCACAACCGCCACTGTCGCGAATGTGATCCGCCATTTCATAGTCGGACCCGGGAACCGTCTCTGAACAGCCGAGACCGCCTTGTAAAACCGTCACTAAGTTTCTCATCTTAAGTCTGGGGGATGCGCCGAGAGTCCCACAGGCACGATACAAATCTCCCCCTGCGATACCAGCCGCGAACCAGAGATAATCGTAGCGCCCGCGTCCGGCGCCCCTTCCAGTCTACGTCTTGCCGGGGCGGCGCAACTGTCTCCGGCTGCTAAACTGTGGTGTTGCCTCCCAGAAAAAAAACGCCGGCGCCCAAAGAATCACCCTGCCCTGCGCCCCACCGAGGTGCCGGGGCCAGGGGCCGCATCTTCCTCATCGACGCTATGTCGTTCATCTTCCGCGCTTACCACGCCATGGCGCGGCAGCGTCCCATGTCTACTAAGACCGGCATCCCGACCGCGGCTGCGTACGTTTTCGTCAACATGCTGCGCAAGCTGCGCGATGACTTCGCTCCCGAGTACCTGGCCGCGGTCTTCGACGTCGCTGCTCCGACGTTCCGCGACCAGGAAGCCGAAGCCATTACCACCGTCCGCAAGTTTGACATCAAAACGCAGACTTTCCAGGAGATGGAATACCGAGGCTATAAAGCCAACCGCGCCGAGATGCCCGCGGATCTCGCCCAGCAGGTGCCTTACATCCGCCGCGCCCTCGAGGCCTACCGCATTCCCGTTCTCGAGCTCAGAGGCTTCGAAGCCGACGACGTGATCGGCACGCTAGCCCGTCTGGCGGCCGAACGGTCCCATCTCGTCTACGTCGTCTCCAGCGACAAAGACATGTTGCAGCTGGTCAACGACAAGATCCTGGTCCTGAATCCGCCCAAGGACAACCTGGTCGCCGACGCCGCAAAGGTGGAAGAGATCCTGGGCGTTCTTCCCGAGCGCGTCATCGACGTCATGGCCCTGCGCGGCGACGCCATCGACAACATCCCCGGAGCCCCCGGCATCGGCGACAAAGGCTCGGTGGAACTCATCAAGCGCTTCGGCACCGTCGAGCAGGCGCTAGAGCGCGCCGCCGAAGTTGAAAGAAAAACCTACCGCGAATCTCTGCAGAACAACCGAGAAAACATCCTGTTCAGCAAACGCCTGGCGACGATTGACACCCACGTTCCGGTCGAACTGAATGTCGAGGCCATGAGATCCGGCGAGCCGGATGTCGAGACCCTGCGCGCGCTGTTTACCGAACTTGAATTCACTTCGTTGCTTAAAGACCTCCTGCCCGTAATCCAGGTGACCGAGGCGCAGTACCGCGAAGCCAAGTCGGCGGCCGAGGTCGACGAGATCCTGCGCGCCGTCCCTGCCCTTGGTTTCCTCGCCGTGGCGCTTGAGAGCGCTGCCGATGGCGGTGCCCTGCAGCCGACCGCCCAGGAAGAAGACGAGGAAGAAGAACCCGCCGCCGGCCTGCTCCCGCTGTCAGCCGATGCTGCCGAGCCTGCCGCCATGGAGACACCGCGCAGTATCGCCATCTCCGCCGCGCCCGGAACGGCAGCTATAGTGTCTCTCCTGTCCGAGGCGGTGGAGAAGCTGAAGGAGGCGCTTCCCGATCCCAACCTCCCCAAAGCCCTGCACGGCTACAAAGCCGCCATCCATGCCCTGGAGGCTGCGAGATTCCACCTCGCTGGCGTCCGCCATGATTCCCAGCTCTACTCCTACTTGCTTGACCCCACCTACTCCTCCCACGCTCTTGCCGACGTTGCCTTGCGCCGCTTGAACCTGAAGCTCTCGGGAAACCTGGCCGAAGCCGCCGACATCACCGGGCGCCTGGCCACCGCTCTGGCAGCGGAAGTCGCCAGCGCCGGCCTGAAGGCGCTCTACGAGGAAATCGACCTCCCGCTCGCCCCGGTGCTGGCGCGTATGGAAAACGCCGGTGTCAAGATCGACACCGCCGTCCTCGCGCAGATGTCCTCGCGGCTCGACACTGAGGTCGAGGCCAAGGCACGGCAGATCTACCAGCTCTGCGGATTCGATTTCAACATAAACTCGCCCAAGCAGCTGGGCGACGTGCTCTTCAACAAGCTGAACCTGCCTAAGCCTGTGAAGTACGGCAAAGGCAAGACCATCTCCACCGCTGTCGATGTGCTGGAAGGGCTTGCCGCCTCCCACGAAGTTCCCCGCCTTGTCCTCGAGTACCGCCAGCTCGCCAAGCTCAAGTCCACCTATGTCGACGCCCTGCCTGCGTTGCTCAGCCCGGTCACCGGCCGCTTGCACACGACCTTCGACCAGACCGGAACCGCAACTGGACGCCTCTCCTCCGCCAATCCCAACCTGCAGAACATCCCGATCCGCAGCGAACTCGGCCGCGAGATTCGCGCCGCCTTCATTGCCGAACCTGGCCACCTGCTGCTGGCCGCCGATTATTCGCAGATCGAGTTACGCCTGCTGGCGCACTTCTCGCGGGATCCCTTACTGGTGGAGGCCTTCCGCCGCGGCGACGACATCCACACCCTCACCGCCTCCCAGGTCTTCGGCGTGCCCCCGCTGATGGTCACTGCCGATCACCGCCGCCAGGCAAAGGTGGTGAACTTCGGCATCGTCTATGGCCTCTCCGCATTCGGGCTGTCGCAGCAGCTGGGCATCGACCCCGGCGAAGCCCGGCAATTCATTAACGCCTACTTCGAGAAGTACCGGGGGGTGCGCGAGTTCATCGACCGTACCCTCGATGAGGCCCGCCGCGAGCAAAGGGTGAGGACGCTCTTCGGCCGCATCCGCCCCATCCCCGACATCAACAGCAAGAACACCAACCTCCGCGGCTTCGCTGAACGCACCGCCGTCAACACCCCGCTGCAGGGCACCGCCGCCGACCTCATCAAGGTCGCTATGATCCGCATTGACCAGGCCATGCGCGAGCGCGGACTGAAATCCCGCATGACCCTGCAGGTCCACGACGAGCTCGTCTTTGAAGTTCCCGAGAAAGAGGTGGACCTCATGCGTTCCCTGATCCGCGAACAAATGGAGCAAGTCCATCCCCTGGCCGTTCCCTTGGTAGTCGAATTCGGTCTCGGCCCCAACTGGCGCGACCTCGACTGATCGAACTACGATTGCTGGAGCCTCAACGGACGTGACCTGATTGGCGGAACCCGACTTCGCTAACCCGCCGGTCGCGATTTGGACCAAACCCTGCAGCACGGTGGCATCGCCCCGTCCATACTGCGAGGGAGATGTAGGACCCGCGGCCCTGGCATCCTGCTGGTTGTCCCGAGGGCGTCTGCGCCTAGGATGCCAGCGAGGCTCCCGCCGGGCAGCCGCCGCGCCCACGAGAACACCAGGCCACGAGGCCGCTGCACCTTGCTGTCGGCCGGCTTTGCGCTAGACTGAAGAGCGTGGCAGATCTTGGCAGAATCCTTATTCTCCTGGGCCTCGTGGTCGTCGTGGTTGGCGTGTTTTTTCTGCTGATCGGAAGGACCAACCTGCCCCTGGGTCGCCTGCCCGGCGACATCCTTTACCGCGGCAAGAACACCACGTTCTATTTCCCGCTGGCGACTTCCATCCTGCTAAGTGTCATTCTTTCGGTCGCGATCTATGTCATCGGAAAGCTTCGCCACTAGCAGGCTGCCGGAATTGTGTTTTTGGGACCCAGCAGCGCTTCCGGCGGTGCGTCACGAGCCGGACGGGGGTGGCGGGTGTCCGGCGCCGGCTTCCGCGCTGCGATTCAGCCACTGCTGCAACGGCGGTTTTGCGCCGCTCAGGTCGGCCAGTCGCGGGCGCAAATGCTTCAGGAAAGGCATAGGAGCGCCACAGACCCAGGGTCAATCTGGCGCCCAGTCTGCAACAACGGTACACTGCCAACAGTGTCCGTCCTGGACCAGCTCGGCTTCAACTTCCGTCCCCCGGAGCGGCGAATCTGGGCTGTCCGCGAGCTGATCGCGTCCGTGCGTGCCCATGTCGAGCGCGAGTACTCCGAGGTGTGGGTAGAGGGTGAGATCTCTAATTTCCGCGCCCCCGACTCCGGCCATCTTTACTTCACCCTGAAGGACGGCGGCGGCCAGATCAGCGTGGTTATGTTTCGCTCCTCCGCCCGCCTGCTGCGTTTTCGTCCTGCCGACGGCATACAGGTCATCGTTCGCGGACGCGTCACCATCTACGAGGATCGCGGGCAGTTGCAGATCAGCGCCGAGTACGTCGAACCACGCGGTGCGGGCGCGCTGCAGATCGCCTTCGAGCAGCTGAAAGCGAAGCTGGGAGCGGAAGGACTGTTTGACGGCTCACGCAAGAAGCTGGTTCCGGCCTTGCCCGTCGCCATCGGGATCGTGACCTCGCCGCAAGCCGCGGCGCTGCGCGACATCCTGAATATCCTTCGCCGCCGCCACCAGACGGTCAACGTGCGGATCTACCCCGCGCAGGTGCAGGGTGAGAGCGCCGCGGCGGAAGTGGCGGCTGGGGTTGGCTACTTCAACCAGACACAATCGGTCGACGTCATCATCGTGGCCCGGGGCGGCGGTTCCGCGGAGGACCTGGCGGCGTTCAACAACGAAGCGCTGGCCCGCAGCGTAGCCTCCTCCGCGATTCCGGTGATTTCGGCGGTGGGCCATGAAACCGACTTCACCATCCTGGACTTCGTTGCTGATCTGCGCGCGCCTACGCCTTCGGCCGCCGCCGAACTGGTGATCCGCTCGCAGCAGGACGTGGAAGAGCAGCTGGAGAGTCTTCACAACCGCCTCGGCAAAGCCGCGCGCTACCAGTTGCTGATGTCCCGGCAGCGCCTCACGGAAATGGCGCAGCACGGCGCGTTCGGGCGCATGATGGATGTGATCCGCCGTCGCCAGCAGGCGGTTGACGACCTCAGCTACCGTCTGCTCCATGCCATGCGCAACATCCTCGAGGCACATCGCCGCGCTTTCGAGACCCTCGCCGCTGCGGTTCGCCATTACGACCTGCGGCTGGTGCTCGCCGGAACACGCCGTGAACTCGAGGCGCGCACCGGTGCCATGGCCGCCGCTATGCGCGGTCGCCTGTTGCAGCTGCGCTCCCGCTGGGAACGAAACACCAGTCAGCTCGGCTCCCTATCTCCCCTGGCCATCCTGGCGCGCGGCTACGCCCTGGTTTTCGATTCCGCTGGCCGGCTGCTGAAGGACGCGACCAAAGTAAAACCAGGGGACGAGATCTCCGCCCGCCTAGCCCACGGCATGATCGCCGCAACCGTCAAGAAAAGCTCGGAATAGTTGCCAACAATCTGTGGTGCGGGTGTGTCCGAGTCCTTCCATGATCTTCCCCCCCCGCCATTCCCGCCGCAGCCGCGACCTGTCCCCGTCCACCGTTTACTACCCAGGCGACCCACCACCCCGGCTGCGAAGTCCGAGCTTGGCAGCGCCGCGGTCCGCAGCCTGCTGGATTACAATAAGAATTGCGGTCGGCCGTCTCGATATTCTTGAGCAGAGAGGCGCAGTGTGAAGCAGTTTCTGGCGCCGTTACCGCAGGTGTCGCTGATCACCGTTCTCGACATTCTGCTGGTAGCGGCGGTGATCTATCAGTTCCTGATGCTGATCCGCGGCACCCGTGCCGTGCCCATGCTGGTGGGCGTCGCCGGCATCGCGCTTGCCGTCTACATCGCCCGCATCGGACAGCTGACGACCTTCAACTGGCTGGTCAGCACGCTTATTCCCTACGTGATCTTTGCCCTGATCGTGGTCTTCCAGTCCGAAATCCGCCATGCCCTCGCCAACCTCGGCAGCCGCCTGACCTTCAGCCGCGCCATCAGCTCTGAAGCCGACGCCTATGATGACATCGTGCTGGCCGCAAACCTTTTTTCCCAGAATCAGACTGGCGCCCTCATCGTCATCGAGCGCGAGATCGGCCTCCGAACCTACATCGAGAGCGGTGTTCCCCTCGATGCCAAGCTCTCCTACGACCTGCTGGCCACCATCTTCCGGCCCAGCGCCCCGCTGCATGACGGCGCCGTGATCGTGCAAGAGGACCGCATCGCCGCTGCCGCCTGCTTCCTACCGCTCTCGATGAATCCCGTGCTCTCCACTCAGCTCGGAACGCGTCACCGCGCGGCCATTGGCATCACCGAAGAAACCGACGCCATCGCCGTCGTCGTCTCCGAGGAGAGCGGTGCCATCAGCCTGGCGGTGGCGGGCAACATCGAGCGCGATCTCACCGTCGAACGGCTCCGCGATCGCCTCAGTGCCCTGTTGCGGCGTTACGTCCCGCCGGCGACTTTGCCCACCCCGATCGTGAACCACGGCGAACCCGAGGTGGACCGCGCCACCGGACCCGGTGCCAGCGATCCAGCGTATTCTCCCGAGGTCGATCGCTAGCCATGCTGGACTTCCTCCGCCGCTATGTCTTTGCCAACCTCGCCCTGAAACTGCTCTCCCTGGCGCTGGCCGTAGGACTGTGGCTGGCCATTACTCGCGATCCCATCGCCGAGGTGGAAGTTACCGTGCCGATCGAGTTCCACCACGTTCCCGGCAACCTGGAAATCAGTTCCATGAACATTCCCGAAGCGCAGGTGCGGGTTCGCGGACCCGAGCGTGTCATCCACCAGCTCCGCCCCGCCGATGTGCGGGTCGAGGTGGACGTGTCTGGCGTCAAGCCGGGCGAGCGCACCTTCGACCTGACCGCCCAGCAGGTGCACCAGCCTCGTGCTCTGGAAGTTGTGCAGGTGGTTCCCAGCCAGGTTCGCCTCAGTTTCGACACCGGAATCACCCGCCAGGTCCCGGTTCGTCCGCGCGTGATCGGAGTGTTCGCGCCGGGCGTGCGCATCACTCAAGTGCTGGCGACTCCCGCCACGGTTGCGATCACCGGGCCGAAGCAGCGAGTGGAAGCTGTCGAAGCCGCCACCACCGATCCAGTCGACGCCTCGGGCACCATGAGCCGGAGCACATTCGTGACCAGTGCCTACGTCGCCGATCCGCTGGTGCAGATGATCCGCCCGGTCCCCGTCCGAGTCACCGTTGTCGTGGAGGGCGAGGCCACTTCCCCGGAGCCGAAGGCAGAGTCACGCCCATGAGCCAACCTACCAGACAGCTGTTCGGGACCGACGGCATTCGCGGCGTTGCCGGCGAGTTCCCGCTGACCCCCGAGAGCGTGTACGTCATCGGCCGGGCCCTCGGTCACGACCTCCTACGTGCTGCTGCCAAACCGCGCGTCCTAATGGGCCAGGATACGCGCCAATCCAGCGCCTGGATCGCCGATCGCGTCGCCCTGGGCCTGGCTTCCGTCGGCGTGCAGGTCGAAAGCGCCGGCGTCATCACCACCCCCGGCGTAGCCTATTTGGCCCGCGCCCACGCCTTCGCCGCGGGCGTAGTGGTCTCGGCTTCGCACAACCCCTGGACCGACAACGGCATCAAGGTTTTCTCGGGCGACGGCTACAAGCTCCCGGACGCCCGCGAGATGGCCATCGAGCAGGAGATCTTCAGCCTGCTCCAGAATCTTCCGCCGGAAGTCGAACCGCAGCCCATGCCGCCCAGCCTTCCTGGAGCCAGCCAGTTGCGGGAAGCCTATATCCGCTGGTTAGCCGGCAATGTCTCGACCAGTCTGAGCCGCTACCGGATCCTGGTCGACTGCGCCCATGGTGCGGCAACGGCCGAGGCCCCGGAACTGTTCCGCGCCTGCGGTATCCCGGCAACCTTTGTGCATGCGGCTCCGGACGGGAAGAACATCAACGAGGCTTGCGGAGCTTTGCATCCGGAGGCGCTTGCCAGGTTGGTAGCCGAACAGCCCGGCAGATTCGACCTGGGCGTGACCTTCGATGGCGACGCGGACCGCGCCCTGTTCTGTGATGGCGAGGGCAGGATCGTCAACGGCGATGCGGTCATGCTGCTGGCGGGTCGTGATATGCAGGCCCGGGGTGCGCTCGCGGGGAACACGATAGTGGCTACCACCATGTCGAACATGGGGCTGGAAGTGGCGCTCCGGCGTTCCGGCATCAGCCTGATCCGGGCTAACGTCGGCGACAAGTATGTGCTCGAGACCATGCAGAAGACCGGCGCCACTCTGGGCGGAGAACAGTCGGGCCACATCCTGTTCCGCGACGGCGACGCTACCACTGGCGACGGCCTCCTGACCGCCCTCCGCGTCCTAGACATTATGGCGCGCACCGACCGCCCGCTTGCCGATCTCGTGCGCGACCTGAAAGTCTTTCCCCAGACCATTCAGAACGTGCGCGTGCGGGAGAAGCTGCCGCTTACCCAGGTTCCCGAAATTCAACGCGCCATCGAGAAGGCCGAACAGGAGCTCGACGGCAATGGCCGTGTCGTAGTGCGCTACTCCGGCACTGAGGCCCTGGCCCGCGTGATGGTCGAGGCCGAATCCGAAGAGAGAATGCGGGCTCTGGCCGAGGACATCGCTTCCGCTATCCGCACCTGCCTTGGCGCCTGAATCTTGCCCTCCGCGTCTGATCGCCCTGTTTTGTAGCCCGGGACGGCCTTGCACTGTCACAGACCGCATGACTGTTCTGGTTCCCCCTTGCGCAATCTCCGGTTCACATGGTATAAACATTTCACCGAGAGCAGTGTGTGTGGCTAGCCGGGCGAAATTCTGCAGCTCTCGTCGCGCGTCCGGCATCAAAGGAAGTGAACCAATTAACCCCGGCCACGGGGTTCGCATTCGGGGACAAGGTTCCTCGAAGGGTTTAAGCGGCATTCGCAAGAACCTCCAAGCGATCTTTTCCCATGTCAAGCCCTTCCGCCTCGGCTCGTGCCGAAAGTCGACCCGGGTTCGCGCGGAAGACGCGTTTCATCGCGCTTGAAGAGCTGAAAAAGCTCCTCTGAGTCGAGTCCGAGCTGCCACAGGTGGTGTGCAAATCTTGTGGAAGCCCTGTGATTTCTTAGGGTTGACAGTGTTCTGATGAACGCGGTAGGCTGGCAAGGTTTCGAGGACAGACGAGCGCGCGTTGGTGTGCGTCCGTTCTGGACTGAAGCGCGCCGCCCAGTGCGGACAGCGATTCGGTCTTTGACAAACAGGTTGAACGTGCCAGTTATGAGTAGGGAGGTTCGGGCTCAAGTCCGAGCGTACTCACGAACTTGTTCAGTTCAAGGCGGTCGGTAGCATCCGGAGCAATCCTGAAAGCTAGCGGCGCGCCAAGGGCTGAACTTCAGGTTTCAAACGAGAGTTTGATCCTGGCTCAGAATCAACGCTGGCGGCGTGCCTAACACATGCAAGTCGAACGAGAAAGGGGAGCAATCCCTGAGTAAAGTGGCGACCGGGTGAGTAACAC
>Ga0187780_10000457_pt1 | contig 30664 bp, 30 predicted proteins | sample 1015_Q2_SP10_20__FD_132429 | JGI IMG/M metagenome (GOLD analysis project Ga0187780, IMG submission 132429) | Tropical peat soil microbial communities from peatlands in Department of Meta, Colombia - 1015_Q2_SP10_20_MG | ecosystem: Environmental > Terrestrial > Soil > Wetlands > Peat | place...
GATCTACCCCTTCCACCTTTCCTTTGCGACCCGGCCCCTGACGTGTTTGACAATCTCTTCGAAGGAACTCCCCGGGCCATAGAGCCCGGTGATGCCTAACCTGAGGAGCTTCGGCTTGTCCTCCTCGGGAATTATGCCACCCCCCACCACAACAATGTCGTTCCCCCCCATCCTGTCGAGCAGCCTCTTGACCCTCGGGAAGGCAGTCATGTGCGCCCCGTTGAGAAGCGATAGCGCGACGACGTCGACGTCTTCGTCTATGGCCATCTGGGCAACCTGTTCCGGCGATGGGAGGAGGCCGCTGTAAATTACCTCCATACCTGCGTCCCTGAACGCCCTCGCCAGCACTAGCACTCCCCTATCGTGGCCGTCGAGGCCGGGTTTGGCGACCAGAATCCTGATCTTCTTTTGGACCGCGGCGGTCTTCTTCGCCATGTCGGTCACCGACGCGACTTGGAGGGATTCAAAACCTTTGCTGGCACGCACTCAGTCTCACAGAATCATGGGCTCGGCGTAGACGCCCCAGACCCTGCGCCCCACATCGACGACTTCTCCGAGGGTGGCGTACTGTGTCACTGCCTCCAGCATGGGGTAGATTGAGTTTGCATCCTCGTTTTCAAACGCTCTTCCCATTTTCGCCAAAGCTGCTTTCACCTTAGCACTGTTCCGCTCGCGCTTTACGGCAGCGAGCCTCCTTAACTGCGCCTTCTGTGCCTTGAAGTTAATCTTCAGGAATTCGATTGGTTCCTTCTCGGGTTTGGCGTACTTGTTGACCCCGACCACCAGGTCCTTGCCTTCCTCCACGCGCTTGGACAGTCTGTATGAGTTCTCGGCTATCTCCCGCTGCAGGTACCCGGTCTTGATCGCCTTGAGAAGCCCGCCAGCCGCCTCTATCCTGTCGAAATACTTGTAGGCCTCCTCTTCCATTTGATCAGTGAGCCATTCCACGTAGTAGGAGCCCCCGAGAGGGTCGATGACGTTCGGCACCCCTGTCTCCTCTGCGATGATCTGCTGCGTCCGAAGGGCCACCTCTACGGCCTGCTCCGTCGGGAGCGCCCAGGCTTCATCGTAGGAGTTGGTGTGCAGGGACTGGGACCCGCCCAGCACGCCCGCCAGCGCCTCGATAGCCGTCCTGACGATATTGTTCAGCGGCTGCTGCCAGGTGAGCGACGCTCCGGACGTCTGCGTGTGGAACCTCATCAAGAGACTCCGCTTGTCCTTCACACCGTACTTCTCGCTGAGGACCTTCGCCCATATCCTCCTTGCCGCCCTGAACTTCGCTATCTCCTCGAAAAAGTCCATGGTCGAGTTGAAGAAGAAGCTCAGACGAGGGGCGAACTGCTCGATCTTTAGCCCTGCCTCGAGACCCAGCTCCACGTAGCCGAAGCCGTCGGCGAGGGTGAAGGCGAGTTCCTGGACCGCGCTCGACCCTGCCTCCCTTATGTGATACCCGCTTATGCTGATGTAGTTCCAAAGAGGCATCTCCTTGGTGGAGAAGACCATCAAGTCCCTGACAAGCCTGAGGTGGGCTTCCGGCGGATAGACCCACTCCTTTTGGGCGATGTACTCTTTGAGCATGTCCGCCTGGACTGTCCCCCTAAGCTTCGACATTGGCACCCCCTGTTTCTTCGCCACTCCCGCGTACATACAGGTCAAGACGGTCGCCGGCGCATTGATGGTCATCGAGGTGCTTACCTCGTCCAGCGGGATTCCGTCGAAGATCACCTCCATGTCCCTGAGAGAAGACACGTTGACGCCGCACCTTCCCACCTCTCCGTGGGCCCTCTTGTGGTCGCAGTCGTAGCCATACAGAGTCGGCATGTCAAAGGCGATGCTCAGGCCCGTTTCGCCGTGATCGAGGAGGAGCTTGAGCCTCTTGTTGGTGTCTTCGGGGGCGCCGAACCCTGAGAACATCCTCATGGTCCACCTCCTCCCCCTGTACATGTTCGGATAGACACCCCTGAGGAAAGGATAGACGCCAGGGAACCCCTGATTGGCGTAGTCCGAATTCGAAACGTCACCCGGCGTATAAAGTGGCTTCAGAGGGATCCCCGATGCAGACTGAAAATGCTCGGTAGCCTCGGACGAGTTCTCCCCTCCTTCGTTGTAAACCGTCTCCTGCCACTGCTTCAGCCCCTTCCGGACGTTCTCCAGAGCCTTCCGATCGTAAAGGCTCCCTGCGCGCGCCCTCGCCTCGACTATTTCTTTGGCCTTCCTTCTCCAGTACGCGTCCTTCTCCCCTCTGAGCATTCTGCGCTATCGTCGCCGCTGCCTAGAGATAAACAGTCCTTCAACCAATTAAAAGGGGTCGGCTGACGGGCGTCGAGGCGGCTTTGCAGGTCAGAGAGCTGGCATCGAGAATCAAGAAGGGGGACAGGGTCGCCCTTGCGAAGGGAATCACCCTGGCCGAAAACGATCCCGTGGGCGCCTCAAAGTTGCTTGCGCAGATGGGTCCTCCAGGGAAGGCCTTCGTGGTCGGGATAACGGGTCCTCCCGGCACGGGCAAGAGCAGCTTAGTTGACAGGCTGATTGAGGCATACCGCCGGAACGGGCTGAGGGTGGGCGTTATCGCCGTGGATCCCACCAGCCCGATAACAGGAGGCGCTCTCCTCGGGGATAGAATCAGGATGTCAGACCACGCGGGGGACCTGAACGTCTTCATCAGGAGCATGGCGTCTCGGGGATGGTCCGGGGGGCTGTCAAGGGCCACCTCCCAAGTGATCAGGCTGATGGACGCTGCGGGCTACGACCTCATCCTCCTCGAAACTGTCGGCATCGGGCAGTCGGACATAGAGGTAGTCGGGGTCTCTCACGCGGTGCTGGTGGTGCTCATGCCTGGGCTCGGGGACGACATCCAAGTCTCGAAGGCAGGGCTAATGGAGATTGGTGACATCTACGTTGTGAACAAGTCCGACCTCGAAGGGGCAGACGTCATGGTGGTCAACCTGCTTTCTCTTTTCCGAGGCAGTCCCAAGTCCCCTCCCGTCCTGAAGGCCTCCGCGCTCTCCGGCGAAGGGATCGACGAGATGCACGACGCAATCGAGAGAATCCGAAGATCCTTCGTAGCCGGGAACGCCGACCTGCGCCTTAAGAGTATCAGAGGGATGATCATAGAGACTGCGAGAGGTGCGGCCATGGAGCGACTCGCGGTCGTGTCAGAGTCGAAGGCCGAGGGGCTCGCCAGGCAAGTGCTCTCCAGAAAGATAACCATTGAGGCAGCAGCAGTCAGGCTGTCTGACTAGGGGTTCCTATCATGGATAGGGACGTACTTCAGCCCTGAAAGGCCCACGTAGGTCGAGTCGGGCCTGATCAGCTTGTTGTCCTCCAGTTGCTCGTTGTAGTGCGCCATCCAACCGAAGATTCTGCAGGCAGCAAAGATGGGCGTGTACAACGGTACTTCAATCCCCAGGGAGTAGAATATGGGCGCGGCGTAAAAGTCGAGGTTCGGCGGGATCCTTTTCGCCTTCCACATCTCTGACTCCATGGCGTCACAGAGCCTATAGAGAGTGTCGTCCCCTCCTCTCCTCGCTAGCATCTCTCTGAGGTACTCCTTGCAGAGCCGGGCGCGGGGGTCGAACTCCTTGTACACTCTGTGCCCAAACCCCACGATCTTCCTTCTCTCCTTGAAGGCTGCCTGAAGGAACTCGCCTGCCTTCGCAGGGTCCTTGACGATGAGCAGCATCTCCATGGCCGCCTCGTTTGCCCCTCCGTGGAGGGGGCCCTTGAGGGAGGATAGCCCCGCCGAGGCGGCGGCGTAGGGGTCTGCGAGGGTGGACGCGACTACTCTGACAGTGAAGGAGGAGGCGTTCAGGTCGTGTTCTAAATAGAGCATCATCACCCGCTCGAACACCCTGCGCTCGTACTCCGTTGCCTCTTTGGTCGTCAGCATCTGAAGCAGGTTGTCCGAGAACCGAAGACCACCCTTGGGAGACCTGAGCGCCTCTCCTTGAGGGACCCGACGGGAGTTGGCAGCCAGCACCGACATCTTGGCCTCCAAGGACATCTGCTTCCCCAGCAGATCCTTCTCCGAGTCTATGCTCCCAAGAGCCGAGACCGCAGTCCTGATCACGTCTATCGGGTCCGCGTCGCGCCCCAGCTCCCGCATTATCCTGAGAACCTTCGGGTGCACCTCACCTCTTTTCCTGAGCGCTTCTGTGAACGACTCGAGCTGGCTCCCCGTAGGGAGCTTCCCGTTCAGAATCAGGTATGCGGTCTCCTCGAACCCCGCATTTGTTGCGATTTCCCAGATCGGGTACCCTCTGTAGACCAGTGACCCGTCTACGTCGCTTCTGGAGATCCGAGTGTCTGTTACGGAAACCCCCGCGAGTCCTCTGTGCACCTTGACTGGGTCTGGCGCGTCAGTCATCGGTTCCCTTCCTAATCTTTTTCGCGGCGCGCAACGCCCTAGCATCCTCATCCTCGTACCTGTAGTAGTCTATCAGCTCGTAGAACTCTTTCCTCGACATCAACAAGTCGAGCATGCCCCTCTGCGTCCCCTCTGCTTTGAGTTGAGTGAAAGTTTTCTGGACAGCCTTCATCATGGCCCTGAACGCAGTCACCGGGAAGATGACTACTTCGTACCCGAGCTTCTCGAACTCCTTCGCGGACATGTAGGGCGTCCTGCCGAACTCGGTCATGTTCGCCATAAGAGGCAATCTCACCTTCTTTCTGAATTCCCTGAACTCCTCTGGGCTTTCAAGCGCCTCTGGGAATATCATGTCCGCACCTGCCTTCGAATAGACTTCGGATCTCTCGATGGCAGCGTCCAGCCCCTCCACCGTCCTCGCGTCCGTCCTCGCGATGATTAGCAGGCCCTTCCCGGCGGCCTCCTTTGCGGAGATGAGCTTCTTGACCATCTCGTCGACATCCGCCAGTTCCTTCCCCTCAAGGTGCCCGCATCTCTTGGGGAGCACCTGGTCTTCGATGTGAACGGCCGCCGCGCCGGCCGCCATCAACTCCCGCACGGTCCGAGCGACGTTCAGCGCCTCGCCAAAGCCCGTGTCCGCGTCGACGATCAGGGGAACGCTGACCTGGGACGCTATCTGCCGGGTAGCATGGGCGACCTCAGTGAGGGTCGTTATCCCGAGGTCGGGGAGAGCGAGCAGGTTGGAAAATCCGGCTCCGGAGAAGTAAACTGCCCTGAATCCCGCCTTTTCCGCGAGCTTCGCCACCGACGGGCTGAAAACGCCCGGCGCGACCAAGATTCCCTTGCCAATGAGCCTTCGCAGGGCACCCGCCTGTGTCGCCAAAACTAGCAGGCGACCACGCTCCGGGCTTGTGCTATATGCTTGTCCCCGCTCCGAATCCCATCATCATTAAATCGAGCAGGGGAGGGTCCCGCCAAGTGCTCAACTTCATCACGCACGGCGCTCCCCACGACGCTGTCTTCGTCCATGGCGCCGGAGGGAACAGTCTCCTTTGGAGACGGATGCTTGAGGGTCTCTCGGGAAGCTCGAGGGCCTTGGCGGTCGACCTCCCAGGCCACCCTAGCGGAGAGATAACGTGTAGGAGCGTGGGGGAATACGCTGAGGCGGTGCACCGGTTCATTACTGTCACCGGCCTCGACCGCCCTGTCCTGGGGGGACACTCTATGGGAGGAGCAACGGTGCTCACCCTCGCCCTCTCACACCCGGAGGACGTCGGCGGACTCATCCTATTGGGAACGGGGGCCAAGCTCGGTGTCGCCCCCGAGATACTGGAGGGGCTCAAGAGCAATCCCATGCGGGCCATCGAGAACATCATCACGCCCTGGAGCTTCAACTCCATTGACCTCAGCCTCGGCCGAGAGTCACGAGCGGCCCTTTCCGTCTCGAACCTCCCCGTCTTCCTTAACGACTACCTAGCCTGCACGGGCTTCGACGTCCGCAAAGACCTCCCCAGGATTTCCGCAAGGACACTGGTCGTATGCGGGGACAAGGACAGGATGACCCCACCCAGGTTCTCACAGTACCTCGGCGCAAACATCCTTGGTTCCGAGGTCCGATTCATCAAGGACTCGGGGCACATGCTCCCCCTAGAGAAACCCGAGGCCCTCGCCTCTCTGGTCCAGGCGTTCCTCGCTAGTTTCACTCGGTGAACTCCTCGCCGCCCCTGGCTATCCTCGACATTTCTCCCACAAGGGCGACCATCCCTTGGCGGGTGGTAGACGAGACGGGATACAAGTCGGCTCCGAAAGACAGCCTTCGGATACCCCGGAACAGTTCAGAGTAGAGGGAGTACGCTTCCCCATTCTTCGTTCCCGCCAGCGCGTCTTCGAAAACCCTGCTGTCCTTACTCCAATCGGCTATCAGCTTGACCCTGTCCCTGGCGATGTCCCTCTTGGTCAGGACGGTAATCTTGGGGATTCTCAGCCTCAGCCCCACGGACGCGGAAAGGAGGGCGAGCGATAAAAAGTTCGAAGGCGTGTTCGCAAGCAGGGGGTCTACCAGAAACAGAAGCAGCTTGGAATCCGCCTTCAGCTCGCTGACGATGAACTCCCCGCTCTCCCGGTAGGCGAACAGCTCTGTCTGCCCAGGTGTGTCTATGATAACGTTCTCCGCGTTGTGGGACTCTATCTGTTCTTGGAGCTCCCCCAGCTTGGTCGCCACCATGTCTGTGGCGAGTATCAGGGCGCCGTTTGGACCCAGGCCATACTCTTCCATTACGTCCTGGAGCTGCACGGTCTCCCTGACGTCCACGTCTGGTTCGTACGGGAGCTCGACGACACCAGGATCCAGGTTGACCGCTATGGCATCCTCCCCCCTGTTGACATACCAGTCTTTCAGGGCCCCCGTGAGGAGTGACTTCCCCGAGCCGGCGGTACCAGTTACGAATGCCACATCCATTGCTAGCTCTCGAGCCCCCTGGCAGACTTCACGCTACCGCCTGCATCCTCGATTTCCCTCCGCATATCGCCTGCGATATCCTCTCCTTCCTCGTCTGTCCTTCGTCTGTCTTCCCCCACCACGGCGATGTCGAGCTCAATCCTTGAGATTCCCTCCTTTATCCCCCTGGGATGTGACTTGATGTACGCCCCTGGATGCTTCTTCATCTCCTTCGCGATTACAGGGGCCAAGGCCGACTCAAGGATCCCTTCCAGCTTCATGGTGACATACTTCCTGTACAAGTTCCCCAGCCTCTCCCTGATTTCAGGCTCCACGGTCCGCCTGAATATTCCCCGCATCTCTACGGGGACCCCGGGCAAGCAGTAAACAGTCGTCCTCCCCTCGACCAGTCTTACTCCGGGTGCGGTCCCCGCCTCGTTTAAGACCGCCTCGGCCCCCGCCGGTAGCCTCGCCATCTTCATACGAGCAGGGGTCATCTCAATTTGCTGCAGGCCTCGCCTCGCGTAGTGTTCCCTAATCAGAGCGAGTGCCTGTTCGCTCCTGCGAAGTGTCACGCCCATGCCGCCGGCGATACCCATGAGGGTCATGTCGTCGGGCGTAGGCCCTAACCCCCCTACCACGATCAGGAAGTCGGGGTTCCTCTTCACAGACTCCCTGTACGCGGAGGCGATTTCGTTGAGGTCGTCGTCCACCGTCGTAATTTCCTTCAGCATGGTGCCCATCCTGGCCAGCCGCTTGCCTATCCAGTGCGCGTTTGAGTTCATCGTCCTACCTATGAGGAGTTCCTTCCCCACGGCGAGCATCTCGACCCTGACCACGGCGCGAAGCTCTCCGCCTCACGCTTAAAACGAGTGCGAAGGCCGATGCCCAGCAATGGAAGCACCGCGCAGGTACCCCACAAGACCACTGGTGGGTGCGGGGGCGGTCGTCCACCGGGGAGGGCGTGTCCTGCTCTTGAAGCGGAGGAACCCTCCCAACAAGGGGAGATGGGCGCTCCCAGGGGGCCTGGTGGAGCTGGGGGAGGCGGTCCAAGACGCAGCCGTTCGGGAGATAAAGGAGGAGACGGGTCTCACTGTGAAAATCGAGGGGCTCCTCGACGTGCAGACAGACCTGCACGCGGACGAGCACTCAAGAATCGAGTATCACTACGTACTGGTCGACTATCTGGCGAGGCCTGTCACAGGCATACTCAGGCTAAACTCCGAATCATCAGACTTCGGCTGGTTCACGCGCGGCCAGCTCAGGGGGCTTACAATGAGCAATGGCACGAGAGTGGTCCTGAAGCTGTTTTTCGACAATCGGCTACGCTAGACGCTTCTGCGTTAGCATCTTCCTGGGGTTGCTACTTCTCTTTGTTTCCGCTGAGCCACCATTCGAGGTAGTCGGCCTGCTGTCTTGAGCGCTTACGCCTCTCGTCTTCCTCGGGCGTCTTCGCCTTGAACCTCGCGTCGGAAAGCTGGTCTCTGGTGAGGAACGCTCCACAGTTCTTGCAACCATATCTCTTTGTCGGCGCGTCATACAGCATTATCCCGACGTGGCATTCGGGGCAGATTTGATCCAAGATGGTTCGGTTCCTGCCCTGTCTCGGTGTCCTTAATGCTTTCCCTCTGTACCTCCTCGCCGGGTTCACACTCACACTCGTTAAATAGCAACGGAGGTGGAGCCGGCTTGAGCGACAGGTGGCCGAAAAGCTAGTCCTGGCGGGCCCTGCCTCCGAGGAGCTGGGGCGTTCCTTGTCGGAGAAACTCGGCCTTCCCATGCTCGCCGCGGAGTTCAGGGTTTTCGCCGACGGTGAATCCAAGTTCACCATCCACGAGAAGGTGGAAGGGAAGAGCGTCTTCGTCGTTCAGTCGACCTACAACCCGGTTGACCAGCACATGTTCCAGCTTCTCTTGGCATCTCACCAGCTCAGCGAAGCGGGGGCCAAGGTGACAGCGGTCGTCCCGTACCTTGCATACGCTCGCCAAGACAAGGAGTTCCTACCCGGAGAGGGGGTCACTCTGGGCGTCATAGCGCACCTCATGCGATCAATGGGCGTGCGGAGGCTGGTGACTGTCGACATTCACTCGGCAGAGGGTCTCGCGCTCTTCTCCTTCCCGACCTACAGCGTCTCCGCCATTCCGAACCTCGTCGAGTACGTGAAGGCTGAAATGGACCTGAAGAATCCAGTGGTCATGTCCCCCGACTTCGGTGGCTCGAAGAGGACTGAAGCCTTTGCTCAGCTCTACGGCGCCAAATTCCTCCAACTCAGCAAGACCCGGGATAAGGCGACAGGCGGGGTCAGCATGAAAGAGTCAAAGCTCGACGTGACCGACAAGGAAGTAATTATCGTGGACGACATAATCAGCCAGGGGGACACGGTGAAGGCCGCGGCTGATGCCGTCATCAAACAGGGGGCGAAGCGGGTTCTTGCAGTCTGCGTCCACGGCCTGTTCGTCGCGGACGCGCTCCAAAAGCTGGAGAAAGCTACAGTCGAACCCATCGTCTGCACGAACACCGTCCCCAGCAGGTTCAGCAAAGTGGACGTCTCCGAGGCCCTGGCATCACATATCGGAACTCTTGAAGAATAGTGCTCTGTTAACTTGGATGGACACGATTTAGCACGTCAACCTCCCCTAGCCAACAGAACCAAGAAGAGGTCACTGGTGCTCCTGTCGGGGGAGGGGATTACTGTTCCCGCCTCTGAAGCGAAGGCCCTTTTCCTCGCCGCAGACCCCCACTCGTCCTTCGAAACCCCGGAGCCCAGAGTATTGATTGCCGATTCCGAGGCTGACCCCCTGGCGGTTGGTGCGCGAATCGCATTCGCGAGGAGGGTGGGCTACCTCTTGGGGTCCCCCCCAGATGCGAGTGCGCTTCTGGTAGGCCACCGTGTCAGATTCAGGTCATTCGATCTGAGCCCAAGGAAGCCACAGCCGGACCCCGGTGAATATCTGAAAGGAATAGGCGCCACCGTCGACCTAACGGACCCGGAGTACGAGCTTACCCTTGTGAGAGGTCGGAGAGACTACCTGGCGGTCACCGCTCCCTCCCACATGCTGCAGGGGTGGTCACAGCGCAGACCGAGGTCCCGACCCTTTTTCCATCCCTCTGCTATTTTCCCAAAGCTCTCGAGGGCCCTGGTCAACATGTCACGCTGCAAGCAGGGAGACGTCTTCTTGGAGCCTTTCGCAGGAACCGGAAGCATAGCGATTGAGGCCTCGTTGGTGGGAGCCGACGTCGTGGCCATAGACCTAGCTGAGGGGATGGTGCGGGGTGCATCCTCTAACATGAGGCACTATGCGCAAGACTGGTTGGGAATCCTTCGCGCTGACTCCGCCCGCCTCCCAGTTCGCGGGGTGCGTGCCGCAGCAACTGACATACCCTATGGGAGGGCATCCAGCACCCGAGGGCGCCTCCCTGAGCTGATGATTGAGCTGCTACTTCCTGAGCTCGCCGGTGCAATGGACCGGGACTCCTTCCTCGTCCTTATGCACCCTAAGGGTGCGGCGGTGGAGCCCACGTCAGATTTCGCGATTGAAGAGGAGCACCACCTCCAGGTTCATAAGTTCCTCACTAGGACAATCACGGTCCTGAAGAGGAGTTAGCATGGTCAAGCTCGTCGTAACATTTCTTGGGACGAGTGCGGCCGCCCCCACGGCCCACAGGGGACTCCCTGCAGTTGCGGTAAGGCGGGAGGGGGAGGTCGTCCTCATGGACTGCGGCGAGGGGGTCCAGCGGAGAGTGCTATCCGAATCTCTGGGGATCGGGAGCGACATGACCATCCTGATCACCCATCTCCATGGCGACCACGTGACGGGGTTGCTGGGTCTACTCCAGACCATGAGCCTCGCCCAGCGACGCAAGCCCTTGAACCTGGTCGGGCCGGAAAAGCTCCTGAAGTGGTTGGAGATTACCGCCGAACTTCTCCACATAGGCCTTACCTTCCCCATTAGATTCTCGCCCGCCAAACCCGGGGTGGTTCTCCGGACGGGCGGCTTCCGCATCAGGGCCGCCAGGGCTGCCCACTCCGTTGAGGCGTTTTCCTACGTCGTGGAAGAGCCGGGTCGTCCCGGAATCTTTTACCCCGAGAAGGCCAAGTCTCTAGGGGTGCCCGAAGGGAAGCTATGGTCTAGGCTCCAGAAAGGGAGGTCTATCACTCTGGGGAGGAGGAGGGTCGAACCTCTCGAAGTCACCGGTCCCCGTCGGGTCGGCAGGAAGATAGGCTACTCCGGCGACACCCGTCCGTCGGAGAGACTCACCCGATTCTTCTCTGGCTGCGATCTCCTGATATTCGACTCGACCTTCAGAGACACCGATAGGGAAAAGGCGGTAGAGAGGAAGCATAGCACGAGCCTCGAAGCTGCAGAATTTGCTAGGAAGGCGAAGGTCCGCCAGCTGGTGCTGACGCACTTCAGCGCAAGGTACACAAGTGTCTCGAGCCTTGTAAGGGAGGCGCGCAGGGTCTTCCCCAACACCATTGCCGCATCGGACGGGCTATCTATCGATGTGGCCTATCCGGCATAGGCGGTCAGCCAGTCTATCACTGCGTCGATCTTCTCCGATTCGATAGTGAGGTATACGGGCCCGAGTGGCGATTCTTCTGGGCTTCCGCAGAGGGCTACTACGCCTGCAGCGGCAGCCTGCCGGTTGAGCATCAGGGAAGTCGAGCGCCCCGAGCTCTTCAGGAGCATCTGCTTCCTCGCGGCAGAGCGCACATGCCTGTCTCTCAGTTGGTCCCTTATCCGGGCCAGCGCCGTGGGGTCCTCCGTCACAAGCCTCGCCGAATGGGGGTCAGTGGTGATATCGCACAGGGCTTCCCCCACGACGCTCTTCATGGCCCGTGAGACTTTCTCAGGATCTTCCGATGGCGAAACCGTGGCTTCCAGCGCAAGTTTCGCTTTGAGCTCAGGCTGCGACATGTTTGTCCCACCGCTCGACCACCTGGGCAATTTCGGCAGCCAACCTTCCTGGGGTCCCGTGCTGGTTTGAGACCGTCTCGTCGGCGAGTGCGATTGCCTTGCCGATTCCTACACCGAGCTCGCGCCCGTCCCTCTCGACGAACATTTCGTAGGTGAGAGGGTCGTCTTTCCTTCCCCTTTCCTTCAAGAGCTCGAAGCGCCTCTCGGGAGATGCGTCTACGGCGACGAGGAGAACCGCCGCCCTCCTCCGAAAGGCCTCCACCTCGGCAATGGATCTTATTCCGTCAACCACCACTTTCTCTGCCTTCAGTTTAGCAATCGCCTCGAGGCAGAGGTCCGCCACTGCGGATTCTCCCTTTTCCTTCCTCAAGAGCCTCATCACCTCACCGGTGTTCTTGGCGTCGGGCTCCAAGCTCCGCCGCTTCGTCTCCGCCCTAATCACGTCCCCCATGACCACGCGTGTCCACCCGAGCTTGACGAGCGCCTGAGCGGCGGTCGACTTTCCTGCCCCCGGCATCCCGGTGATCGCTACGATCCGAAGCAACCCGTTCGCTTCCCGGCCGACAGGTAGCGGATTTAAAGGAAGCAGTGTTGGCTCGGCTCGTGCGCGCCTTCGTTGCTCTCGAAATGCCGGGTGACGTGGTCGACTCCCTCTTCCAGGCTCAGAAGGAGCTGGAAACTGCAGGAGCTGACGTCAAACTGGTCGAGCGCGAGAACCTCCATCTGAACCTAAGGTTCCTTGGCGATCTTGGAGAAGCAGAGGTTTCAGAGGTGAAGTCTCGGCTCCGCAGACTTTCGCTCAGGGGCGCAGACGTCACTGTCAGAGGGGTGGGAGCATTTCCGACCATCGCCAGGCCGAGAGTAGTCTGGGCAGGTATCGCGCAGGAGGACGAGCCGCTCGTCATCCCCATAGCAAGGGAGGTCATTGGCACCCTCGAGGGCATCGGAGAAAGGGACGACAGGCCGTTCAGGCCGCATATCACGCTGGCGAGGGTCCGCTCTGGCCGGAACATGCGCGAACTCACGGAGGTCCTGCGCCAGATTGCAGGAATAGAATTCGGGACCGTCAGCCTGCGGGAATTCAAATTGAAGTCCAGCATGCTCACGCCGAACGGTCCGATCTACAGGGACGAGGAGGTGTACCTCCTCTCGTGAGCCCACTGGCCACGGTGCTAAATCAAGCCACCAAGCGTGTTGTCCCTTCTCCTGCCGAGGCGGCGAAGATCGACAGGTTGGCGACCACACTCCTTCAGAAGACTAGGCGGGCTTCGGAGAGATTCCCCGAGGTGAAAGGCGTGTTGATGGGGGGATCGTACGCAAAGGGGACTTGGCTACCGAAACACGTCGACCTCGATATCTTCGTCAAGATCGACTCGGCCACTCCGGTGGAGCGGTTCGAGAAGGTAGGGCTAGATGTAGGGTCTGCCACCACGAGAGGCTACCCCATGGGGAAGAAGTACGCCCAGCATCCCTACACAGAGGCGACCGTCGAAGGCGTCCGGGTGAACATCGTCCCCTGCTTCGCCGTGAAGGCGGGCGAGTGGAGGAGCGCGGCAGACAGGTCCCCATACCATGTCGAGCTCGTCGACGGGCTCCCCGGAGACATGAAAAACCAGATCAGGCTGCTGAAGCTCTTCATGAACGGCGTCGGCGTCTACGGCGCCGAAATCCAGCGGCAGGGGTTCAGTGGGTACGTCGCCGAGGTTCTAGTGATTAAGCACGGGAGTTTCGAGTCTGTGGTTCGGTGGTTCGCCGACTACAACATGCCAGCCTATGGGAGGGTATTCAGTCTCCCTGATCCCGTCGACGAAGGGCGGGACCTTGGGGTAGCGGTGTCTGGGGACAGTCTGGGGAGAATGGTCCTAGCATCCAGAGAGTTTCTAAGACGCCCCAGTCTGGCCTACTTCGTCGAAATGAAAGGCAAGGTCCATCCGTCGCTCGACGCGTATGTCTACGCCGTAGTCTTCTCCCACAGGGAAGTGAGCGAAGATACCCTCTGGGGAGAGCTCCGGAAGACACTCAAGCATGTCGTCCGTCATCTGGAGGTCCAGGGCTTTGCCATCGCCCGTGCCATGGCCGCGTCGGACAACGTTTCGAAGAGCGCGATTCTGCTGATACCCGAGTTCACCGACCTCCCTACAGCCGAGCAGCGTGTCGGCCCCACTGTGGACAGGAGGAAGGATGTCGAGGCCTTCATCTCCACGAACTCGAAGCAGTCCCGTCTCGTTTGGGTGGATGACGACGCTCGAGTCAGGCTGCTGAGACCGCGGAAATACACAAGACTGTCTGACCTCCTTGAGGACGTCATCGGGGGCAAGGCCGGCCCCATCGGCGCTTCGAAGGAGATTGAGGTTGGCATGAAGAAAAACGGCGTCGTGTTGCGGGGGCGCAACCTCACAAGAGCCGCATCTTCCTCGAAATGGCTGGGCGATGGAGTCAGGGAAATCACCTCTGATGCAATCGGAACGCGCTAGGCCGCAGGACCTTTCTAGGACGCCGTACATCCTGATAATAACCTACCCAAGGATCTCGCTCCGTCAGGCGAAGTCTAGGATAAAGCAAATGAAAAGACTCGGGGTCGATGAGCTCGTGTTCGAAGGGCACGCCAAGGTCGGGAGCCTCGGCATCCTCGGTCTCGGCACAGTCGGGATTGTTGTGAGGGCAAGGGCAGGGGACAGGCTCTGCGCCCTGAAGATCAGGAGGACAGACGCCAACAGGCCGGACATGGAAGAAGAAGTCAGGATAGCGACCCTTGCAAACCGAGTAGGGGTGGGCCCCGAAATCTACGGGCACACCGAGGACATGATCCTCATGAAGTTGCTAGAGTCGCAGGAGATCGTCGAGTGGCTGAAGGCCCTTCGCGGCAAGGGACGGAGGGACGAGGTCAGACAGATGCTCCACTCCCTGCTCAATCAGTGCCGTACGCTCGATATAATGGGGATCGACCATGGTCAGCTCAGCAACCTGAGGAAACATGCTGTCATCGCCGAGGGGAAGCCCTGGATCATTGACTTCGAGTCTGCTGGAACCGAGCGGAAGCCTAGGAACGTGACCACAGCCGCCCAGTACTTGCTTGTCGGGGGAGGCCTATCGCCTCTGATGAGGAGGACGCTGGGATTGCGCGACACAGAGACCTTGAAGAGGCTCTTGGGAGAGTACAAGAGAGACCTGTCAGACTACTCGTACTCCAAGATCCTGGAGTATCTGAAGCTCGTTCCGGCCTGAAGCACGCTTTCGGGGAAACCGAAAGAGGCAGATGGAGAACCGTTGAGACGATTGATATGTGTGAACCCAACGCCTAACCTTTAAACTGACTTCGGAGTCGGGCCGGTCTCATGGGGTCGTAGTGTAGCTTGGTCCAGCATACCAGAGTGAATGGCCTTCACGGTGAGCCTGGGGCGCTGGCGATCTCGGGTTCAAATCCCGACGACCCCATTGCTGATTATTCTCCCTTGAGGCGCCTTCTTCTCCCCTGACTTCACACAACGGAAGATCGCTCGGTGAATCTGCCACCTAGCGCCCAATGAAGACTCTCTCAGGTTCAAACCTCGACGGCCCCAGCCTTTATACGCCCAGAATGAAATCTGTTAGGCAAATAGAGCTTGATAAGAGCTAATCGTAATAGTCCAAATCTCTAGGCCGTTCTAGAGCGTAGACGTAGAATTTCCACGACCGTCGGTTAGTGGCAGGGCGGGGTGAGATATTGAAGTCTTGGACAATTGGTCTGCGCCATTTCCTACCAAAGTGATAGAGAAGATAGGCGAAAAGAACGACAAGCACGGCTTAGATGATGGTGAGGAGATAGAACGCCCTCGCGACAGTGCTGGCTAAGATGCCGATTACGAACAGCATAGTTCCAATTGCAGGAAGGAAAAGACCTAAGTCATCGGTTGTCCGGCATATTCTCCACGCCCGCTCTTCGTCGCTTGGCTTTTGTGTCAAGAGACCGTTTCGCTGAACTTGGCAATATCATGGGGAATCAGAGCCCTGGCACTCCTGTAGAGAGAGTAACCCCCAGCTATCAAGAAGGTGAGCGTCCATAGCGCGTTGTTCAACAAGGGGACGAAGATTATGAAAACGACGAAAGCCGCGAACCACCAGAGACTTTGGTGAAGGGGCTCATCTTTGGTCCGATGAGCTGCGAGTGGTAACGCCACGACACCTGTTGCTACAGCCACCAACACCGGTAGAAACCCAGCGCCCCAGTTCGGGGTCGGGTTGAGTTGGTTCGGCTGAGTTGGTATGATGTAGTACATGAATTGTGGTACGCTACCTGTCACGAGCTCGTAGTAGGTAGCAAGCCCGATAGACACCACTGTTGCCGCAACTATTAGGCCCCAGAGCCATAACCGGAGTTCCTGCCAATGGAGGGTGTCTCGCGCCAATGGATCTGACCTTCTCGCGGCAAGCACCGCCGAGTCGATCCAATAGAACAACAACAAGGCGTTCAGAGCATCCACAAGAAAGAAGAGGGTGTAATAATGCAGCGCCCCGACTATCACGAAATTTACGAAGATCAGAATCCAACCCAGCGAAATAGCACCGATGGCGGTGGCTTGCTTGCGATAGATCCCAACCGAAACCGCGCTTCTCAGGCGGAACGCCCAGTACGCATCATACGCGAAGATTGCGTTGGATGAGAACGCCTCGACCGATACGATTGCGAGTACTAACGCAGAGAGTATGCTCTCAGCCATTTGTCCCCCCACCTCCCGGGCCCATCCTGCTGGATTCCAGCAGCCGCTTCACCAGCTCTTTTTCGTAAGCGATTCTCAGTTTGATGATTTCGCCTCCCCTGCCTCTCTGCCCACGAAAGAAGCGCGCCTCGACCAAGCCACTCGAAATCAGCTCTTTGACCACGGGACCAAACCTGCCGTTGGCACCATAGAACGAGGCCCTTGCAATGCCAGTTGCGTTTTCGATGGTCGTTCGGGTCCTCCATCCCGACTGTTCAACGGCCAACCTGTTAGCCGTATAGTCATCAACGAAAGACTTCAGCAGGTAGTCGAACGCCTTCCCGGGTTCAGTCCCGGTGGCCATTGGTACTTCAGGTACATGTTGGTTTTCAGCCATTCCAATTCCCGCACCCTTGGGGGCGAAGTCTGAGAACGCCCTGTCGAACCGGACGCCAGTTGGCGTAAAGGAGACGATGTGATAGTCTTGATCAGGATTCGTCCCCTTCATCTTGCCGATTCTAAACAGTGGAAGTACTTTCAGCCCATCTTTGAACAGGCTCAGCTCCATCGCGCCGTCGAAGAGCTGCTGCATTGCCACTATAGCTTGCGAGGGATGCATTCCCTCTTCCAATGTCGCGAGCAACGTGGCTTCATTCTGCTTTACGACTTCGATAAGCTTGTGGGCGAATCTGTATGCCGCTTCAGGCTGATTTAGTGCCAGGACCGTTGACAGTATGTCAGTGAAGACCCTCGCCCTGTGATCTCTCCGCTGTACAAGGGATTCCTTGATCTGACCGAGGACGCTTTCCAAGTTGTCGAGATCGAGCTTGACCTGGCCACCTTCCCGGGCCAGATACTCCACGGAACCAGGAGGCTCTGTGATTCCGAGCGCCTTCTCGTCTTCTTGAACTTCGCGGACCGAAAGCCTCGTTATGTGAACGCAAAAATCACCCACCTGCAGCCCAGCCTTGGTGAACCAGTAGCCGAAGGCTTCCTTGTTAATTACAGGAGGACCTATCACGAGAATAGCGGATTTTTCGGGATAGCCCGTTCCTCCGAGCATCTCATCAAGGCCCGAGAGACCGGATGAGAGCAACTACCTCTCAGCCATCCGCCGACCCTTCAAAATAAACGTATCCTCAGATTCTCGGTCGAAACCAAAGTAAATACACCTGGTGACCACTGTCGAAACCCCGCGCAAATTTCCTGGCTCCAAATCGCTCCAATTCGAACTCCGATTTTCCAATCGAAACCAAAGAAGGGCCGATTGGCCTGAGAAAAATAACCAAGTAATTTTCACGCCTGGTAGCGCCGACAGGAAAATTGAGCCAATCAGGCATCCCACGCAATTCTCTTCTCTTTCTGGTGCCCTTCCTAGGTCTGCTTTATGCTGCAATTCGTCACTTCTACGCACTATTCCTGGTCTACCCAAATAGCGCCGCCCTGTATGCGGGACTGACGATAGTACCACTTGTAGGAGCGCTTGCGGTCTGGCGAGGCGGACGGGTCGGGTACATGGCTGCAACCCTCGTCTCCTTCTTCTTTGTCTTGGCAGAGGGTTCGTTAATAGGAAGTACCTTTAGCGCCGTGACACTACCCTCTTACTTCCTGCTCTTCGTGACCGGAGTCCCGATTCTCCTTGCATCTGTGATCTACTCGTTCCTCGGTCTCAGACAAGTCTGGCGTGGTGACTCTCCACCTACTCCAAGGAGGATGATTCCAGCGAGTAGTCTAATCATACTCCTGGTCCTCGGCTTTATCATCGGAGGCGTTGTGATAGGAGCATTTGCAGCCCAGACGGAATCCAGGCTGGCGTCAGGCAATTCGGTCGCATCCCCCGACATCATCATCGCCCAGGGTGCTGCCAGTTCCAGCAGCGGGCAATTCTACTCCCCTGCCAACTACACTACAACCGAAGGGGCTACAGTGACTTGGGTAAACCACGATGGAACGACCCACTCCGTAACTAGCGACACGGGACTGTTTGATTCAGGTCCGCTCCCTCCTGGCGCCTCCTTCAGCTACACCTTCACTCAGGCCGGCACCTATCAGTATGCGTGTTCGTACCACCCTTGGATGACGGGAACCATAGTAGTGAAGCAGGCAGGATAGACCGTAGATAGACCACAATTGAGCGCCAATGGAACGCCGAGGGAGAACAGATTCGACGAAAAGGCATGGGATGGGCTCCTCAAATTAGGGGGATTCTCGTTGCTAGCCAGTGGGTTCGTCATCCTGCTGGGAACTCTGATGAGCTTGTTTCTATCGACGACCGTCGTGACCATTCAGTTTGAGACAATAATCGGCATGCCCCCGATCGGGTTGGAGAATGTAACGGGTTACAGCCTCGCACCGAGTGTCCTTCCAAACTCGACCTTCGCAACCAATGCAGAGTATGTCTCGGCTCACGCGACGTCATTTGAGATATTCTTCCTGCTAAATGCCCTGACCTTCGTGTTCTTGATTCCTGGGATCCTCGCACTGTATGTGTCTCTCCGGGCTCATGGAAGGGCACCGGCGTCAGTAGGGTTAGTCTTTGCAATCTCCGCCGTCGTCCTTGGACTCGCGTCCGTGCCCAGCGCGCTCGCCACTATTCACATGGAGCAACTTTACGCTACTGCGACGAGCGATTCGGTTCGATCTGGGTTCTTTGGCGCAGCGATGGCCTCAGGTGATGCCTTGAATGTCGGAAGCAACATAAGCACACCCTTGCTCAACGGGGCTCTGATTCTTGTTGGTTATCTAATGACCAAGGATGCGGTGTTCGGCGGGAACCTCGGTTACCTCGGAATCTTCGCCGGGTCCGTAGGAATCGTAACTTCTTTTCTGCCCTATCCGTTATCGATAGCTGGTTCAGTCCTGTCATTGTTTGCACTGGCCTGGGTATTCCTGTCAGGAGTGCGTCTCATCAGGCTCCCGGAGCGGCTGGCGTCGCGAAATGCAGCTCCTTTTGCCTTCAAGACCTTCGAAGGCACCGTCGACGAAGACATGAGGGCTTCAAACGCGCTGGCTTGCATCCAAATGCGAGAGAGTACTGATTGATGAGTTTCATCAGTTGGGCAGCTGTGGTCGCATTGTGCGTAATATGGCTGGCTTTTTCTTACGCATTGGTCGCCTATACCAGTTTAGCTGGATGGATAGACGCTATCATTCTAGCAGTTTTCTGGTTCGGCTATGCTGTCATTGTTCACTACATCAACCAACGATACCCATTGGAATCATCACGGGTACCGACGCCATGATGAACCCTTTCAAGAAGGCACCGTCTTTGTGCGCACGCAAGCCCCGCAGGCCGAAATGCAAAACACACTAAACTGTGTGGGATTTGCTCTAGTCGAACCCGAGTTCAAATGGGATTTGCGCGGCAAACCTGTCGAATCTCGACGCCCCCGCGTTGAATGGCTCAGGATGAACTCTGATTGACTAGCGGAGCCTGATTCGAGTCACTCAGGGGGGTATTTGACGAAGTGAGGGTTTCTCGACTAGTAACTGGATGCGAAGTGGCAAGAAATGTTCCTAGTAACTCACTCTTAAATTCATCATAAGATTCAGCGAAATTGCCTGGATAATTGTTAGCAACCTTAGATTATCTTTTTCTCGTATCCATCACAGGGCTTACCTTTGCATCATCTTACTACCTCCTCATTGATCCCAGATCATTCCGCCAGATTTTGATGCATCGATATTTCTCACTGGAAATCTGGAAGGCATCCGATAGCGAAGAGAACCACGAGATTCGCGAGTTCAGTCGAGATCTGGCGATGAGTGCTGCAAGCTTGGGCGGAATATCGCTGGCCATCGTGGCTTTCTTGATGAGTGGCCTTTTCGTGAACGGTGCGTCGATAACCGACACACTTTCAGGTTCCGTCGGCGTTTCCTTCGTTCTAGTATCTGCAATGCTAGAAACTTGGGCATTCAGTCAATTTGTAATAGTGTCCGCGAGAACAGGCAGCGAGCGGACTTCGGACCTTGCTAGGGACGTTTTCAGGTATGCGTTCTACCTTCAAATCTATGGATTGTATTTTTTCTTGATTGGATTCGTCTGGGCGTTGGCAGCTTTCAATATCTATTTTTCAATTCTGTTCGCTTCGGCTTACTGGGCCCTATTCTTCGTCTCTCTCTTGATTGTTCGACGCATCGGTAGGTATTCGAAGGCGTGAAAGAACCCTGAGCGTAATTGAGGTCTTGAGCTCAGGTCGGGCCTCCGGGCCCGAACCCAATTTGGATTTGCACGGTAAACCGGTTGGGTCTCGACGGCCCCAGATATTATGTGCCCAGAATTGACTCCGTTTGGCAAGTGGGGCTTGATTCTGGCTATTTGTGGCATGTGGGCGAACCTGCACCTATCGCCCAATCTCATCAACCTAGTGAGATAAGGCTAAATGGAAAACGGCGGCAGCCGGGATTGATCAAGGAGGACCAGACCCGCGTAGTGGAGCAACAAATCCGTTACTGCACCTCCAGGGATGGCGTGAGCGTAGCTTACGCCACCACAGGCCAAGGTTACCCCGTCGTCAAAGCTGCTAATTGGCTCGGCCACCTGGAGTTTGACTTACATGGGATCTGGAATCATTGGATAACCGAGTTGTCAAAGGACAATCTGCTCGTCAGATACGACCAACGTGGTTGTGGTCTCTCAGATCGAGCAGTCCAGGATTTTTCCTTTGAGGGGTGCGTGAACGACCTGGAATCCGTAGTCGATACTGCCGGGTTGGATCGTTTTGCCCTCCTGGGTATGTCACATGGTGGGTCGGTCAGCGTTGCCTACGCTGTTCGTCACCCCGAAAGGGTCTCGCACCTGATTCTCTATGGTTCCTTCGCCCGGGGATGGTCCAAGCTTGGCTTGCCCCCCCAAAAGGTGGAAGAGATGGAGGCAATAACAAAACTGATTGGGCTGGGATGGGGGCGGGACAACCCTACCTTCCGTCAGCTTTTCACGACTGGTTTCATGCCGGACGCGACAGCTGAACAGATGCGGGGCTTCAACGAGTATCAGAGGGTCTCGACCTCTCCTGAAAATGCGGTACGACTTTGGAAGTTAATTGGCGATACCGACGTTCTTGCCCTACTCCCAAGAGTCTCTATCCCTACTGTAGTCTTTCACGCCAGAGGAGACCAGGAGATAACCTTCAGAAACGGAGCCCAGCTCGCTGCTTCGATCCGAGGAGCACGGTTCGTTCCTCTTGAAAGTAGGAACCACATCCTCCTAGAGGACGAGAGCGCCTGGAGAGAATTTCTGCACGAGTATCGCCGCTTCCTCGGTGTAAGAGATGACGCGGCAGGTCCGCCCCTGATGACGGGCGTGTCAAGCGGACAACCAGCCCTCGACGGGTTGTTGAAGGGATATCCCAACAAATCTGCTGTATTGGTAGTCGGCCCCTCAGGGAGTGCAAAAGAGTCGTTATTGTATCGGTTCATCCAAGATGGGCTGGCCCACGGAGACACCTGTCTATATGTGACCAGGCTGTCTACCAAGGAAGTCCTCGAGGACGCGAAGGGGTTCGGTATCGACCTGGGGGAAGAGGGTCCTTTGTGGATATCAAGAGATAGTGGTCAAGTCAGGTGCGACGTGAATAATCTGGCCAGTCTCTCATTCAACGTCAAAGAAGTCCTCCGGCAGAACGCGAATCACAGAATCCGGGTTGCACTTGACATCATCTCATCAGTTCTGATCATCAATGCGGCGGAGACGGTCTATAGATTTCTCACCCAGCTATTTCAGGAGGTGAAGGAATACGACGCTGTGCTGCTAGCAACTTTAGAGGAAACCATGCACAAGCCCGAGGTCTTGGCCTCGATGGAACAGGTTTTCGATGGTGTTGTCGCGATCAGGATGTCTAATGCCGGCTCATACGGAGGACCGACCCTACAGGTGAAGAAGATGAGGGGCACGCCCAACGTACTCGAAACGCGCTGGGAACCAGAAAGAGACACGCAGAAGTAGCCTACAGATTCCGGGCGAGTTTTCCATGTAACTTGGTTCGGTGCCAGGCCTTCGAGCCCGAACCCAGTCCAGATTTGCATGGTAAACCTGTGGAATCTCGACAGGCCCCAATGTAGAGTAGCTCAGAATGAACTCTGATTGATGAGCAGAGGCCACGCTGGGCTATTTCTCCGACGCTGATTGTCGTTCGTTGTTATCATGGTGGCGGACCGCAAGTCAGCTCAAAGGCCGGAAAGCGGTGCTGAATCTGTCGCTAGAACTGGGTATTGGCCGGGATCATCTCCCATGCAACGCTTATCAAACGAGCACCTCTGCTAGGCCCGGTTGGCGTCCAGCGGATTCCCTTCGCTCGACAAGCTACTCGGTCACGAAGGGTACCCGGACAGATCTGCCATCCTCGCGGTGGGACCTCCGGGAATCGGTAAGGAAGCGCTCGGGTACAGATTTGCCTATGCTGGTCTCGAGAAGGGGGAGTTCAGCGCCTACGCTACCTCGTTGGCGGTCAGAGACGTTCTTCAGGACATTAAGGCGTTCGGGATTGACACCGCCCAAAGAGTCCCGTTCTGGTTCGCGCCGTCAGGGGGACAGCTGACTTACGACGTGAACGACCTCGCGAACGTCTCCTTCAACATCAAGGACGTCCTGAAGAAGAACTCTGATAGGCGGGTCCGCATCGTAATGGAGTCCTTCTCACCCTTCCTCATGCTCAACCCTCCCGACACTGTCTACAAATTCCTCTCCCAGCTTATAGCAGAAGTGAGAGAAAGCGATGCAATCCTCTTCGGGACCCTTGAAGAGGGCATGCACTCCACTCAGGTTCTGGCCGCAATGCAGCTCCTCTTTGACGGTGTCCTCGAGATGCGGTTCTTCGAGGAGGGGCTTAGGCTCGTCCCCCTGATGAGAATCAAGAAGATGCGTGGCGCACCACCAGAAGCAGGCTACTACCGGTTTTCAGTTTCGCGGAACGGGATGGAGATCAATGCCTATGTCAAGTGAACTCCTCACCTTTTCGGTCCCAGTCCTCGGGATTACAATCGCGTTTGACGCCTTCTCGCTATATGGGGCCTACTTGTCCGCATCGGTCTGGCGCGGTCTGGTGGTGCCGATCTACCGTGGGCGAGCCCTTTGGTTGGCGGCAATCTGCGTGCTTGGTGCCTCGATGCTTACAGAATTTGGAGTGACGGCAGCCCTCGCCCCGAGTTACGGGTCTACTTCTCCTGCTCTGCGCGAGTTCGTGTACCTCCTCCCGCTTGCCGCGATATTGATTTGGATCGACCGGACAGTGAACACAGTGATCAGACTTGACTATCTGAGAAGAGACGTGTTGCTCTGGAGGAGGCTCCGTTACGCATACGGATCAATCGCCGCGGTGGGCATACTGATCTACTACTCTCGCTACTTGTACCCAATCCCGGACGCAATGACTGTCGGCTTCGCCCTAATCTTCTCCCAGTTGATTTATGGGATGTTGACACTCGCGAGGGGAGCTGCGGTGACGAAGGACATGACCTTCAAGTCGCACATCAGGTGGTTCGGCCTCTTCCTGCTCGCTTTCATTGTCGCCGGGTTCATCTACGTCCTGACATATTCTGATGCATCATACTTGGCCCCCAATCTCCTCGCTTTTGCGGCCTCTGCGTATTGCCTGTACAGAATGGCGAAGTCTCTCGTACCATCGGGAAAGCTCTCGGCAGGTTAGGTCTTGCCGGGGACTCCAGGGCCTTCGACCACCATTCAGCACACCCCAACGGCAGGACGGCTTGGTTAACCTGATTCAGGTCAAGCCCTCGCATATGTGAGCTCCAGGCGTGCCTTGGGAGAGAATACGATGACGATGCCCACGACCTTGTTCTACACATTGCGCACATTGGTGAACGGCTTAAGTCAAGTTACGCGCTTCACGGCCCGAAATTGTCACCCCAGTATATCACAGATCAGTTTGGGGGGCAGGAGAAGATCGAGGCCGCGCCCGCTCGCGGAATTAGAAGAACGAAGAGACCCCTAGTACGACCATCAGTACAAGGAACACGATGGCCAACAAGAATGTCCTTTGGGCGTTACGCACCTCTTCCACCTTCCTGTCGACCTTCTTTGACAAGATATACACCTCTTCCATTGTTTCAAGATACCATTTCGTGTAAAGGTCATCCAATTTGATGCCAGCGAAGTAGTTGGTCCATTCCTTCCTATCCATCGACGCAATCTTGTCGGCATATCCAGTGGGGACTGGTTTCATCGCCCCTTCCTGACTCCCCCGCTTGAAGGGGTTCAGGTGGAATCTTGGACCCATCGCCTCGAGCATGAGTGCCGTCGAGGCGGCGACAGAGATGATGAAACCTACGTATAGCAGCGACAGTAGGTCCACGCTTCCCACTCGGAAGAACAGCTTTTCGCTGAGGAAAGACGTGTACACAATGGTCGCGCCCACCGCAAGAAAAGACATTGAACTGAATATCCTCCCTACCTTCTCGTCTAGATTGTCTGTTGTGTGAATTACTCTCCCAAGCATTTCCTGGGCGACTGAGACTTTCCGCACTAGATCCGTACTGTCACTGGATTGCAAACTTCGTCTTTGCGTCGCATTGTGTCGATTTAAGGCCTGCCCAATCGGCTCCCCGCATGAGGGAGTAGGGTATCGGCTGCGATCAAACCCCTCGGAATCCTACTCACTATCCTTCCGGTAGGGGCCAGCCTACCCGGGGTGAATGCAGGCGTATCGTTTGAGCTCCAGCATCGGGAGTACATTCTGCCGCATCGTGGGGAGGCAATAATGGTTCTTCACGAAAGGCTCGATGAGCTAGCACACCACGCGGCAATCCTGGGGCACGAAGCATTATTACCTTTGGCAGGCGACCAGTTCAAAGAGATCGGGGAGGCATACCTACAACTCGCAAAAGGACTTGGCGCCGGAACACACGAATACTAGCTGAGTCTCTGTAGCGGGCGGAACACACTAATACTCTGCTCTGGCACGAGCCCCGCCAAGTGACAAGCACACCGCCCGATGAAGCGAAGCTGAGCAGTGGGTTGCCTGGCCTCGATACAATGCTCGACGGAGGATTCAACCGAGGGAGGGTCGTCTTGATCCTAGGAGAGCCTGGTACAGGCAAGACGATTATCTGCTCCCAGTACCTGCATTACGGGTCCTCGGTTCTGGGTCAGAACAGCATGTTCATCGGAATGAACGAGCCCAAGAGCCGATTCCTGAAAGAGATGATGAACCTGGGGATGGACTTCGCGAAGCTTGAGGCTGAAGGGAGGTTCAGGTACATAGACGCCACAGACGTCCGAAAAATTCCGGAGACAGCGAAGGTGGGTCGAATCGCGGTCGGGGGGAGGGAGCTAGGCCTCGTCAACCTGCTCCAGACTGTTCAGGACGCCATAGCGAAGTTCGAACCGGTCAGGATTGCTCTCGACTCAATGGCGGACCTTGTGTTCCGCTTCCCGACAGTCGAGGAGCGAAGGCCGGTGGTACTCGACATGATCGAGACCCTCCAGGCGACTAGCGCAACTTCCCTGCTGACCAGTGAACTACTGTCCACGGGCGAGGAGAGGATCTTGCAGCCTGAGGAGTACTTGGCCGAAGGGGTTATGCTCATGAGGACGTTGCGCAAAGGAGTCAGGACGATACAGATCCTCAAGATGCGAGGGTCGAAGGTAGATACCCATCCAAGGCCGTATGTCATCACAGGGAAAGGGATAGAGGTTCTCGCGACAGAGGAAGTCTACTAAGTGAGCAGGCGGGTGCCAGATTTCTGGACTTCTGCCTGATACACCTGTCAGACTTCCACCTCAGGACATCCACCCAGCCCCAGACTGACAAGATTCTGAGCACCCTTGCGGCCGACCTGAAGACGAGAATCGAGTCGCTCGACCTCCCGCGCCCGCACATTGCCCTCTCCGGAGACTTGGCCTATGGCGGAAGGGACGAGGAATACGCAATTGTCGATTCTTTCATCGGTATGCTCGCAGAAAGTCTTCAGGGCAGAAGCGTGACTTTCTGCGGTGGCAATCACGATGTGAACTGGTCAGTCTTGGACCCCCTCAGCACAGATATGATGAACGAGATGGTCGAGAAGAGAGGAGGCGTAGCCACAACGGAGTCGAGATACTCAATCGAGTCTGAGAGGGAGGCCATGAAAGCAGGGATGGGCCCCTACTACTCATTCCTGCAGCGGCACGGTATCAAGTCTGAACCGGACCTGTATTACATCGCCTCGCACACTGTTGCCAACCTCAAGCTGAATCTCATTAGTCTGAACTCGGCCTACCTTTTCAGCCGGAAGTACAATTACCACGGCTACGTAGGCCGGCCGCAGCTTATGGCCGCGGAAGGAGCAGTATCCAGCCAGAGGGAACCTTCCTTCAACATAACCCTGGTTCACCATCCGTTGGAGGCCGTTGTACCACCATCTCAGGAGGAGACGAAAAGACGACTCTTCGCTTTCTCAGACATCATACTGAACGGCCATGTGCACTCACCCAGGGTGTCCGTGGAGTACACAGCCAGAATGCTAGGCCGATCTCGCGAAGGTCCACCCCCCGTCATCAGCTGCGCGAGGTGTGTGTTCGACGAAGCCAACGACCCCACGGTCACTTCGGGTTACTCGATCATCGGAATAGACTTTGAGTACGAGAAGGTCGCGGTGATAAAGGTCTGGGAGGTGGAGTTCGAGAAGCAGAAGGGGGAGTGGCACTACGATGAGAAGAAGCAGACCTACCCGATGGTCGTGAAGGTCTCGTCTGGATCAGGAGAAGAAATGGGCAGGGTGGGCCCCAAGGTTACTGACGCGGAGAGGAGCCTCCTAGACAGATGGAAGAAGGAAAAGGGAGGATAAGTCCCCCAGTATGGGAGACTTTGGGTGGTTGCTAGCGGGGTGGCTTTCCTCCACGCTTAGATAAGAAATGGATATTCGGGAAGGTCCGCCTTTTTGGTCATGGGACAAGATGTAAGGAGCGCGATGCCTTTGGGTCCAATCTATCTCAGCAGTTCCCACCCGCATAAGTGTGACCTAGAGTAGCGGATTTGCACTGTAAACCAGCCGAATCTCAACGGCCCCACGTAGAATAGCTCAGAATGAGCTGCGTCCGGCCAGCGGAGTTAGGTTATGGCTATTTGTGCTAGCACCGATTATCCGCGAATGTATCTTGGCGGGAAATTGGAACGACTGCGGTTAGTCCGGTCTAATGAATTTGGAAGCGATGTTCAATTCTCATCGCTGAGAAATGTACTGCAGTTGTAAATAATCACCCGAGGGCGTCTTGGCTACGAGGGGTGGACTGAATCCCTTGCCTTCAGTAGTTGTTGACTCACTGAGAAAGAGCTACGGAGAGATAAGGGCAGTCGATGGCGTTTCATTCTCTGTTGAAGACGGAGAGATCTTTTCGCTGCTCGGTCCCAACGGAGCCGGCAAGACTACGACGATAGAGATTCTTGAGGGATTGAGAGCGAAAGAAGGCGGTGAGGTGAAGGTCCTCGGATTAGATCCATGGAAGTCAGGCTACGCGCTTCACAGGAAAATGGGGATAATACCTCAGGGATTCAGGTTCTTCGACTATTCCACTCCCCGCGAGGCAGTAAGTTACTACGCGAAACTCTTCGGGGTCAAGGCGGACGTCGACCGCATTTTGAAAGAGGTAATCCTCGAGGATGCGGCGTCGCTGTACTACAACAAACTGTCAGGAGGGCAGAAACAGAAACTGGGACTTGCGCTATCTCTCGTGAACGATCCGCAGCTTGTCGTTCTTGACGAGCCAACCACCGGACTAGATCCACAGGCCAGGCGTGCTGTATGGAATGTCATACGGGAGCTCAAGAAAGAAGACAGGAGCGTCATACTCACAACTCACTATCTGGAGGAGGCTGAAATCCTCGCGGACCGGGTGGCGATCATGAACCACGGCAGGATTATCGGTGCAGGGACCACGGAGGAGATTCTGGAAAAGGAGGGAAGCGGCGAGAGGCTCGAAGTAAAGGCAGCAGAGTCACTCGCTGATTATCTAGAGAAGGAGACGAAGCTCAAGGTCGAGTACAGAAATGGAATCGTGAGCATACTCCTTGAAAGGCCGCATGACGCTATGGTCGCGTTAAGCCAAATCGAGCAGTCAGGAATCGAATGGAAGAACCTTCGCACGCGGGAGGATACTCTAGAGGATGTCTTCGTGAGGATGGTTGGCGGGTCGACAACGGAGGCGGGGGAGGTCGTGTGACCGTGATGCGCGGATGTGTGGATGCGCCCGGAATCGAGGGAGCGAGTGATGCTTAGCATAAGGAGAGTAATAGCAGACCTTCAGGTAACCTCCAGGCAGTTCCTTAGAAGTCGAGTGGGAGTCTTCTTCTCGCTTATCTTTCCGATAGTCATAATGCTGATTTTTGGCGCGATTTTCAGTGGGGGGAACGGAGCAGTTACTGCCTACGTCCAGAACAATGACAACGCTAGCGGGATTCCCACACAGACTAGCTCAGCGTTCGTCTCGGCCGTCAACAGCACGGGAGTTGTCCAACTGTCCCCGGTTCCACCAGGCACAAACTTCACCCAGTTCCTGGTGTCACACTCATCATCCGACGGAATCGTTATTCCTGCAGGATTTGAGGCCAGATTCCGAGCCGGCGAGCCTGTCAACGTCTCGGTATACGGAAGCCCCGCTTCTCAGACGAGCGCAATAGTTTCGGGAGTGGTGACTCAGGTAGTCAACCAATTCAACCTCTACAGGGCCGGGGGGAGCGCAGTGATCAAAGTCGCTAGCCTTACACTGAAGTCGACCGGTGCGAAGTACATCGATTTCCTGATTCCTGGCCTCGTGGGCTTCTCGATACTCACAGCTCCCATGTTTTCGCTGGTGAACATCTCATCTCAGTATAAGCGGGACAAGCTCTTCAAACAGCTCTCGCTGACGCCGCTCACCAGAGGGGAGTGGCTACTATCGAAAGTAATATGGTACATCATCATTACGATAGCAGCCTTTGTTCTGATGACTTTGGTGGGAGAAAACGCCTTCGGAGCCCACATAGCACTTTCTCTTTACATTCTCCCATTCCTCGTTGTCGGGCCTTTCCTATTCGTCTCACTGGGGATGCTTGTCGGGACTGCGTCGAATAGCCCTGAATCTGCTGCCATAGTGGGGCAGCTAATCACCTTCCCAATGATGTTCCTTTCCGGCACCTTCTTTCCAATCAGTATAATGCCCAACTGGCTACAGACTGTAGCGCATGTATTCCCGCTCTTCTATGTTGTCGAGGGGTTGACTAACGTGCTGACCTACGGGAATGTGGGTCCGGCGACTTTGGACTTGGCAATCACTCTAGTTATTGCGGTTGCTGTCTTCGCTGCGGCTGTACGGCTTTTCAAGTGGCGTGAAGATTGAGCGCAGACTACCCGTAAGCTGTGCGTCCGCTCTCATGGCCGGCATCAGAGGTTTCGGATTTGCACGGTAAACCCGTCGAATCTCGACGGCCCCATTCTCCACACACTCGGAATAGGCTTCGCTTGGCTAAAGGGACTTGGTTCCGATTATTCGGAATCCAATGCAAGAATGGAATCGAATCCGTGATTAGGTTCGACGCCGGGGGCTCGCTATCATGCGGGTTCGATGCCCATGTAAGCACCCCGGCTAGGATTCGCTACCAAGATAGGGTTCTTTTCCCAACACTGAGAATCGTCCTAATGGGATAAATATTAGGCATCGCCTAACGGGTTAGGCATCTTCATGAGGACCAGCGCGCTCGTAGTGGCTTCGATGCTTGTGGTCCTCGCAGCTGGCATAGGCATTGGATGGGGCTTCCAAGCCACGGTCCTCCCCTCCGGGTCGGTATCCACGACGTCGGGGACCCAGGGACCCGCCTCCGTCACGCTCGTAATCACCACTGGAAACGGGTTCAACTCTACCGTCGGGGACCAGCCCGCCTACTACGTCCTGACTCCTAACGGGCTCCAGCCGGCCATTCATCTGACGTTTCCCCAAAACTCCCTCATCAAGTTGACGATAATCAACTATGACGACGGAAATGCGACTCTTCTAGATTCGCAGTACGCCAACGTCCAAGGAACTGTCAATGGGACAATAACGTATGTTAACAACGACAATGTGAACTCGACCTACGGGGGGAACGGCATCGTGCTCAAGGGAGGGCAGACGGTGACGAGCGTCCCGCCTGACATAATTGCCCATACCTTCACCATCCCTTCTTTGCACATAAACATCCCCGTCCCGTTGTCGTCAACCGTGGTTGCCTACATCAAGGTCACCGCCGCCGGGACCTTTCAGTGGATGTGTGAGACCGCGTGTGGCGCCGGCCCTGCAGGAACCCTGGCAGCAATGGAC
>Ga0187780_10000458_pt1 | contig 30542 bp, 28 predicted proteins | sample 1015_Q2_SP10_20__FD_132429 | JGI IMG/M metagenome (GOLD analysis project Ga0187780, IMG submission 132429) | Tropical peat soil microbial communities from peatlands in Department of Meta, Colombia - 1015_Q2_SP10_20_MG | ecosystem: Environmental > Terrestrial > Soil > Wetlands > Peat | place...
ATCCTTGAAACTTTCCTTTACAAGACGGGCAACCGCGACGATTCAGCGAGTAATCGTTTACCCAGAATTAGGGCAATCTAGACTATTCCGTAATGCTTGTCAATTACAGCTTTCTGCTTTGCCAGACAATTCTAACCCACGGATGGAGAGGCGCAGAGCGCAGAATTGCAGGTCAGCGGTGGGCGGCAGCCGAGTTCTTGCGTGACCCCGACCGGTTCGAAGCGGCAGGTTTTGCCTTATGTGCTCCTGGCACGGCCAGCGCTGTGGAATGCCTGAGGACCAAGCTGGTGTTTAGCTCATATTCCGTGCGTTCAGGGGATGGCGATATACGGGAAACTTCCTTAAGTAGGGCTTCAAAGGCAATTCGCGCAAGGCCTTTTTGTGACATCTGAACCGTCGTCAGTGGAGGAATAGTGAATTCTGCCAAGCGAATATCATCGAAACCAACGACCGAGAGGTCATCCGGTATTCTGATGTCGTGATCATAAGCTTCTCGCATCACCCCGATCGCTGTCATATCGTTGGAGCACATGATTGCAGTCGGGCGATCGGCCAGCTTGTTAAGCTCAACCAGAGCCCGCATGCCCCCTTCCATATGATGATCTCCGGCTACGATCAAATCGGGGGAAAGCCCAATCTCCGTCATCGAGCTCTTGAAGGCTTGCCGTCTCGCCAGAGCCGATTTCAAGTGCGGAGGCCCCGTCACAAATGCAATTCGGGTGTGGCGTAATGCGGCCAGGTGTTGGACGGCCTGGCGGATTCCATTCTGATAATTGATGCGGATGTTTATAATTCCCCGGGCATCCGGTCCGACGTCGATGAATACCAGTGGAACCTTGCGAAAACGAAGGTGATCGAGCAGATATTCTTCCATTCCGAACGTCAAAATAGCGACGCCATCTACTCGGCGTTCAATCATGCGTCGAACGGCCAGCTCCATCCGTTTTGGGTCATGCACGGTAGAGGTCAGCAGAATCTCGTAGTTATTTTCGACTGCAAGATTCTCAAAAGTCTGCACGATCTCCGGAAAAAACGGGTTTGTAATTTCTGAAACAATCAGGCCAAAGATACGGCTTCTTCCTGAAACCAGTGCGCGTGCCTGGGTATTCGGGTAATAGCCGAGTTCATCGACTACCTTCCAAACCCGCTTGGCCAACTGAGAATCGACAGTAGGAACACGGTTAATCGCTCTCGACACCGTGGCAGTAGAAACCTTGGCTCTGCGCGCAATCTCCCGAATATCCATGGCTTGGCGAGTGTAGCCGTCGTACGTCTGCCCAGCATGTTATCACGTGGCGGGTATAAGCAAACGTTTGCTCAGATTGTGAGGGTTATCTGGTTTGCAGGGTAATATGCTGGCCTTATCTCCTTGGGCCTTACAATCGCGTAGGAGTGGAAGGCAGGCCATGTTCCCCACGGAAACCACCGCGAGGCAGCTTGCGGAACTGCGGCGGCACTTTGTTCAACGGTATGGAGGCGTTCCACGATTCTTTCGGGCCCCAGGACGGATTAACCTCATTGGAGAACATACTGATTACAACGACGGTTTCGTGCTGCCGGCGGCGATTGACTTTGCGGTTTGGGCAGCAGTTGCGCCGCGTAACGACGGCAGGATCCGGGCTTTCTCCACCAACTTCGGCGAGGAAGCGGAGTTTTCTCTTGCACGCGGGCAAGAACGCCAAGGACGTTGGAGCGACTTTGTTGAGGGGCCAGTCTGGATCCTGCAACGTTGCGGATATGCTCTGCGTGGTGCTGACCTCCTGATATGTGGGGACGTTCCAATAGGCGCGGGTCTGAGTTCATCGGCGGCCATCCAGGTGGTGGTAGCGCTTGCGTTGTTGACGAACTCAGGCCTAACAGTTGAGCGCAGCAAGTTAGCTGAACTCTGCCGTCGTGCGGAAAATGAATTTGTAGGCGCCCGCGTGGGAATCATGGACCCATTTGTCTCGTGCTTTGGGCGCGAAGGCCAGGCGCTGGAATTAGACTGCCGGTCCCTGGATTGTCGCTGGCTATCCATACCCGAGCGAGCGGGTCTAGTCATTTGCAATAGCGGAGTAAAACACGAAAATGCTGCCAGCCAGTACAACAACAGGCGAAGCGAGTGTGAAGAGGGAGTTAGCCTACTGTCCGATTACTTACCGGGAATACGAGCGTTGCGCGATGTAAGCCGGCTTGATTTGGAATCTTACGGGGACAGGCTACCTGAGACGATCTATCGGCGATGCCGTCATGTTATTTCCGAAAATGCGCGGGTCAAAGATGCCTCGGCCGCACTGGAGCGCGAGGATTTGGAAAGCTTCGGGCGTCTTATGGGCGAGTCGCATCGCAGTTTACGAGATGATTATCAAGTGAGTTGTCCGGAACTGGATTTGCTCGTCGAGCTGTCAGAAAGCACAGCGGGTGTGTTTGGTGCGCGTATGACGGGTGGCGGCTTCGGGGGCTGTACTATCAATCTTGTGGACAGGGATGCTGTGTCACAATTTGAGCGCCTGATCGCACCAGTTTATGAGAAGCGAACAGGCCGGGCAGCTCAGATTTGGGTTGTATCGGCCAGCGCTGCAGCTGGTGAGGTTCAATGCTGATGTGCGCTGGCAGGCTTTGCGGTTCGCAACAATCGAATGACCGACTGGGACCTAAATAAGCATTCTCATCGCCGTTGGAACCCCCTAACCCGCGAATGGGTTCTAGTTTCGCCGAACCGTATACAGCGGCCATGGCAGGGGCAGACGGAGCCCGAAGGCAGCTCGACCCGGGCCGCGTTCGACGCTCGTTGCTACATGTGTCCAGGCAATACGCGAGCCAGTGGCGTGCGGAATCCTGAGTACAACGGAGTTTTTGTCTTCGACAACGACTATCCCGCACTCGGCAGCGAGGATCATGCGGAAATCACAGGAGACGGTGGGCTGATCCGAGCGGCAATCGAGTTTGGCCGGTGCCGCGTGCTCTGCTTTACCGGGCGGCACAACCTCACGATTGCCAGCATGCCGCTTTCCGGTGTTCGTGAGGTGGTGGATGCCTGGGTTCAGCAACACATAGAACTTAGCGCAAACCCGTCGGTGAGATATGTACAGATCTTCGAAAACCGCGGCGAGATGATGGGAGCAAGCAATCCACACCCTCATTGCCAGATTTGGGCCAGTTCCAGCGTGCCCAACGAGCCGGCGAAAGAGCAGCTTGCTCAATACGAACATCGCGCCGTAAAGGGATCTTGTTTGCTTTGCGACTACGTATGCGAGGAAGTGGAACGAAAAGACAGAATCGTGATGCACAATCGCGAGTTCCTGGTGGTGGTTCCGTTCTGGGCGATTTGGCCTTTTGAGACATTAGTGCTTCCCCAGCGCCACCTCGCTAACTTCCCTGAGCTCACATCAGAACAGCGGGATGATTTGGCAGATATCCTCAAACGTCTGACGAGCTGTTATGACTACCTCTTTCAAACCCCCTTTCCCTATTCGATGGGATTCCACCAGAGTCCGTCCGATGGGGCCCACAGCGAATGGCATTTTCATGCCCATTTTTATCCGCCCCTGCTACGTTCTGCCAACGTGCGCAAGTTCATGGTGGGATACGAAATGTTGGCCTCGCCACAACGCGACATCACGGCGGAGGAAGCTGCCTCCCACTTGCGTTATGCCGATCTGCGTCGATGAGAGGGAACGAGGCACTGGCACGAAACTTTCTTTCCGCGGGGATCACATAAGCTTCCCACCTCGGACTTCAGCGTGAAAGTGGAGTGGACAGAACCAGTCGCACGGATCTGGGTACTCTCTGCCATGGGTGATCCGCTGTGTAAGCGTATGACTTCCGCCTTCATTGGCTGGCTGGTCTTGCACGCCAGCCAGCATGGGGCCGTAATCGTACGATCGAGGAGCCGCACCCAGCCGCAGCGGATCGTTCCGCCGCCCTTTCACACGCGAGCCACACCTGCCTCCGACACACAATAGTGTGATTTCAGTCACAGCCACGCCGGCAAGGTTCTGGGATTATGAAAATGAAATTCATTTTCAATTGGAATTTCACGTGCATTGTTCTTCGCAAAACTCATATTCGGTGAAAAGCAAGGAAGCCAGCATGAACCGCGAAAGTGGTGGTTTACATATTCCTCATCTTCTTCCTGACTCTATTGTTTTCCTGGCTGGCGCCGTTGTTGTGTTGTGTTGCGCGGGATGGGCACAGGTGGCGTCAATCACCGGAGTCGTTGTTGATCCCAGCGGAGCTGTGATTTCAGGAGCCACCGTGGTGGGCGAGAACCCGGAGGGTAGCTGGCGAAAGAAGTGCGCGACCGGCGAGGATGGTTCCTTCAGTCTGCCTGTACCAACACCCGGTAACTACCAACTCCGGATTGAAGCTCCCGGATTCGAGCCATACGTTGAAAACGATCTTGTGGTAGATGGTTCAGCGCCGGCCGGTCTCAATGTGAGGCTGGCTCTCATTTCTGCAAGAACAACGGTGGAAGTCACGGCTGATCGCCTCCAGATCGACCTCGCCGATACCGAACGAGGCGAGACCATCGGTACAACAAAGATGACGAGCGTTCCATTGAATGGCAGAAGCTTCACCGATCTGCTGGGCATCCAGTCCGGCATTGTGCCGAACAGTTCGCAGCAGCCGAATGCCGTCGTGATGAGTGGCGTCACCAGCACGCCGCCATCGGGCGACTTGAACGCCGGCAACCTTTCGATCAGCGGTCAGCGAGAGACCTCGAATGGCTTTCGCGTCAACGGAAGTGATGTGGAAGAAGACGTGAACATGGGCGCAGCCATTGTGCCGAATCTGGACTCGGTGCAGGAGTTCCGGGTTCTCACCAACAATTTCGATGCTCAATATGGCAACTACAGCGGCGGGCAGGTCTTGCTGATGACCAAGGCAGGCACGAATCAATTCCACGGGGATGTTTTCGAGTTTCTGCGCAACACGAATCTGGATGCGAGAAACTACTTCTCGACGCAACGCGCCCAGTTCTCCCAAAACCAGTTTGGGGGGACACTGGGCGGTCCTATTCGACGAGACAAGGTCTTTTTCTTTGCGGACTACCAAGGCACGCAAATGACTCAGGGCATAGACACGGGACGAATCTCTGTTCCGAGTTTTGCCGACAGAACGGGTAACCTTTCCGATCTGGCTGGTTCGCTTACAGGGACGGTGAATGGGCAGGCATGGGCGCAATCGCTTTGGCAACGACTTGGTTATCCGGTCTACGTAGGGGAACGGTACTATACACCCGGCTGTACAAGACCCTCAGAATGTGTCCTCCCCAATGCCCGGATTCCAGAAGCTGCATGGACTGTGCCGTCGAAAGTGCTGCTGCGCTACATTCCGATGCCGAACGAAAAGGCGTCGGCATTTTCGACCTCTGCCTTTAACCAAAGTCTTCGCGATGACAAGTCGGGAGTCAGGATCGATGCCGACACTTTTTTCGGTTCCATCGCTCTGTATTACTTTGTCGACGACTACGCGCTGAATAATCCGTATCCGACTGGGGTCGGGGGAGCGAGCGTTCCAGGATTCAACGCAATGACCTTTGGACGGGCACAACTGCTGAGTTTCGCTACCACGAAGGCAATTGGAACGACAGCGCTCAACGAACTTCATTTCAGCTACATGCGTTCTGCCAACAACGCTGGCGAGCCAATTGGCGGGGTTGGCCCGAGTCTAGCTTCTCAAGGTTTTGTTGACTCGAAAGGCGCGCCTGGAATCGTGCCCCTCGCTCCCAAGATTGAAGGTGTAGAGAACGTGTCGTTCAACGATTTCACCTTCGGTCTGAACACCACAGGGTTGACACAAGCGAATAACTCCTTCCAGTGGATGGATAATTTCTCCAGAATTATCGGGAAGCACACGCTCAGAGTTGGCGGCGAGTCCCATTTTGATCAGATTAATACTCACCCGAATGTCGTCTTTAATGGAGCTTTCCTGTTTCAAGGAACCGAAACCGGAGTGGACTTCGCCGACTTTCTCCTCGGCATTGCCAGCAGCTACACCCAGGGAGACTCTCAGCCGTTCTACAACCGCAACAGATACATCGGTGTGTTTGCACAAGACACTTGGAAGCTGAAATCGAACCTCAGGCTAGATTACGGACTTCGTTGGGACGTGATCTCCCCGTGGTACGAAAAGTACAATCAACTTCAAACCCTGATCCTGGGCGAGCAATCTCGCGTGTACCCCGGCGCACCGCAAGGATTGGTCTTTCCGGGTGATGCTGGGGTTCCGAGAAGTCTTGCTCCCACAAAATATGACAATGTTGCCCCCCGTATTGGTGTTTCCTTCTCGCCGGACGCACAGAATGGAATGTTAGCGAAATTGCTGGGCGCAAATGGGGCAAGCGCAATCCGCGCCGGTTATGGCCTCTACTACACAGCTTTCGAAGGACTATCTGCGGGGATTATGAGCGCCAATCCCCCTTACGGGTATACGTATTCAAGCGTAGCACCTCCACTGTTTGCCACTCCTTTCGTTACGGCGGCGAGCGGGCAGAGCGTCGGACAACGCTTTCCGCTTAACTTTCCTCCTATGGGTGCTTCGACACGCAATCCCAATGCAAATGTTGACTGGTCGCAGTACCTTCCGATTACCGGAGTGCCGTCTTTCTTTCATGGCAACGTACCGCCCTACACGGAAAGCTACACACTTTCACTCGAGCGACAAGTAACACCCGGGACATTGTTGAGTGTCAGTTACGTTGGGTCGGAGGCGCACCATTTATTGGTGCTCACATCAGCCAATCCAGGCAACCCTGCGCTTTGTATGAGTCTCAGCCAGCCGAACGAGGTCATGCCGGGAACACCGACATGCGGGCCTTTTGGTGAAAGCGGTACCTATATCAGATCTTCGGGCGCGGTCGTTCGCGGGACGCGAGGGCCGTTCAGTTCGCAGTTCGCGGCAGTCACTTACCAGAAAACCATGGCTAATTCAGATTACAACGCACTTCAGATCAACCTTCGCCACAATTCAGGCCCTCTCGAATTTATGGCCGGCTATACGTACAGCAAATCGCTCGACGAGTCTTCGAGCCTGGCGGAAGCCGTGAACCCGATTAACCCAGAGTTAAGCCGGGCGCTCTCCGCCTTCGACATGCGGCACAACTTCGTGGTGAGCTACAACTGGCGGCTGCCCGTCAATAAGCTACTTCACCGCGAGAACCAATGGACGCAAGGTTGGGCAGTTTCTGGAGTGAGCCGTTTCGCAACAGGTTTTCCTGTAACCTTATTCAACAACAACGATACATCACTTTTGGGAACAATTCCGAACGGCATTAATAACAATGGCGTGGATACTCCTAATGTTGCTCCCGGCATTCTTGACCTCAATACTAATCCCCGTCACGGAGCTCCCGCGTTCAACACGGCTCTCTTCAGCCTCCCGTCGCTCGGTCAACTCGGCAATTCTCCGCGACGATTTTTTGATGGGCCGGGAATTTATAACTTTGATATGGCGGTGCAGAAAAACGTGCGGTTCTCGGAGTCCAAGTTCCTGGAGCTGCGCCTGGAGGCATTCAACTTCTTCAACCACGCCCAGTTCTATGGGCCCGCAGCGGTCAACGGCAACATAAGCAGTGCCAACTTCGGAGAGGTGATCAGTGCTGCCGCTCCTCGACTGATGCAGTGCGCGGCGAAGTTCTATTTCTAGATGTGTTTACTTCTTTTTTAGGGGCACCGCTCCGAAGGAGGAGAGGTGTGATCCGGGCTACTCACGCACTCGACTGCTGAATGCGGCGCAGGAGCTGATAAACGGTGTTGCGGCCCACACCGAGAATAGCAGCTGCTTTTGCCTTATTACCTTGAACGTACTCAAGAACCCGCATCACATAGCGTCTCTGCATATCCTCAAGAGTGCTGAACTCGTCGAGTTCAGAAATTTGCGGGCGCATAACAGCGCGCAAGCGTTCCGGCAAATCCTCCAGATCAATCACGTTTCCGGTACCCATGATACAGCTGCTGCTGATGACATTCTCCAGTTCGCGTACGTTACCCGGCCAGGAATAAGCGGCCAGGCGAACCTGGGCGCGGCGAGTGAATCCGATGATCTTTTTTTGATACATGCTGGAGTATTTCTCCAGAAAGTGCCGCTGAAGCAAAGGCAAGTCCTCCTGGCGCTGGGTCAAGGTGGGCAAAGAGATCTCCACTCCCGCGAGACGGTAGAACAGATCTTCGCGGAAACGGCCTTCGGCGACCATGGCGGGCAGATCGCGATGAGTAGCTGCGATTACACGCACATCGACGTGCCGGAGAACCGGGGACCCGACTCGTTGAACCTCCTTGTTTTGGAGGACTCGCAAGAGTTTTGCCTGCGCTGACGGTGGAAGTTCTCCAACTTCGTCAAGAAACACGGTTCCGCCATTGGCATATTCAAATATGCCTTGCTTGTCCTGGACAGCGCCAGTAAAAGCACCGCGCACATAACCGAACAGTTGGCTTTCCAGCAGGGTCTCCACCAGCGCTGAGCAGTTGCAAACGGCAAAAGGAGCCGCTGCTACCGTACTGAGACGGTGAAGTGCTTTGGCCACGAGTTCCTTGCCCGTACCCGTGGCCCCATTCACTAATACCGAACGGAAGTGCGGACCGATGCGGCGAATCTTCGCAAAAACTTCCAGCATCAGGGGGCTGCGACCAATCATTCCTTCAAACTCGTACGCGCCGAGCAAATCGTGATCCAATTGGAACGTACGTGACCGCGTTTCCGTTTCCTGGAGCAGAATGTGAACGCATTCACGCAATTTCTCTGGATCCAGTGGTTTTTTCAGGTAGTCGCGAGCTCCCCGCCGAATGGCCTCAATTGCCGATTCAGTTGAGTAATGCGATGTCATCAAGACAAAGTCGAGTCCCGGATCTTTTGCCAGAATGCGATCCAGCAACTCGAGCCCGTTCATCCCCGGCATCACGAGATCTGCCAACACGATTCTCGGGCGCACCTGGAAGAGGCGCTCCAATGCGACTTCCGCGTTTGGCGCGGTAAAGATCTGCACGGGTTGATCGGCGAGTGTTTTACGAATTAAATCTAAATTCTCCCGCGAGTCGTTTACGACCAATAGCTTCAGCCGAACCCTTGGCTGGTTCAATGCCAGGTCCCCCCTCGATTTCGAATGTCGCACAGCGTGCGTTCCCTAGCATGGGTCCCGTGGGAGTGTTCTAAAAATGGAACAGGCCCTCTAAATCAATCTAAAATAAGGTAAATACGGTTATATCTATCGTTTGGGCGAGAACCGACGGCAGGATTTGGACGTTTGTCTGTTCCGAAAACCGAACAGAGCATAAAACGAGTCACACCACCGCAGTAAAAATTGCTTACACCCATAAGGGCAACCGCTACCCGCATTTGATCGTATGGTCGGGCTACGGATGGGTCTGTGATGAAAATCACATCCCAAGAAGCCGATTCCTTCGTAACGTCCCGGCGTAACCCATTGGTCCGCGAGATTGTGCCGATAGTATGGGCATGTCCGCGCGCACAATTCTTGTTTTCGTGGCGCCGAAGCGTTGCGATTTTTGCACAGAGGGGAAGTTCGCCAAGGCCTATGCATGCCACCCTTTCGTGTTCTTGAAAGGCACACCTATGGAGGCTCACGCGCGACAAGATTGGACGGCATGCGCAGCGTGCGCGGAGCTGATTGATGCGGACAAATGGCAGGCGCTCACCGAACGCACGCTGCATGGTCTTGTCAAGGATCATGGAGCCCCATACGAGGATGTGCCGGCAGTGCGCAGTCAGATGCGAGATCTGCTGGATGCCTTCCGCCAGAACATGATTCCGGAAGCCTAAACAAACTCGACTCAGATGATCACGTGTTGCGGCAGGATGGTTCGTTCAGGGCCCAGCAAGATACTTGCGCGTTCGATGACATTGCGCAATTCGCGCACGTTCCCCGGCCAGGTATGCTGGCGCAAGAGCGCACTGCCTTCAGGGCTGATGCTGACCTCGCGAGCGCAAAATATGGATAGAAAATGCTGCGTCAGCAGATCCAGATCGTCCAGCCTATCGCGCAGAGGCACGAGTTCGATCGGAAAGATCGAGAGCCGGTAAAAGAGATCCTCGCGGAAATTATGTTCCTGCACCAGGCGACGGAGATTTGCGTTCGTAGCCGCAATAACGCGGACATCCACGCGGAATACTTCCGTGCTGCCGAGCCGCTGTACTTCGCCCTCCTCAAGAAATCGCAGCAGCTTCGATTGCAAACCAATAGGTAAATCCCCGATTTCATCAAGGAATAGCGTTCCCCCTTGCGCGGCATGGATTCTGCCGATCCTGGACTGCACAGCGCCGGTAAAAGCGCCCTTAACAAATCCGAAGAGCTCCGCCTCAAGCAGCGGTTCGGGAATGGCAGCGCAGTTAATTACGACAAAGGGCTTCAGACGCCGTTGGCTGAGCTGGTGGACCGCTTGAGCGACGACGTCCTTGCCAGTTCCGCTTTCACCCGTGATCAGCACGGTAGTGTCACGCGGTGCTACTAACCTCACGATAGAGGACATGCGTTGCACGGAGAGCGAGCGGCCTACAAATTTTGGCAGAGAGGTTCGGCGCGTCGAGTCGTCCTCAGAGTCGTAGGCCGCAGATGCTGCGATCGGCAGCGAAGCACCCTGACCGATCCGCTTCATGATCTCGAATGGCAAGGAATTAGGAGATGGAGTCGCTGCCAGTGGCTGGCCCGTGTGGGGGTTGATCGGAATCACCGTGATGGCAGGATATTGCGACCGGATGATCTGTTTGAACTCATCTACGGTGAGGTCGGGCAATCCAGGATCAAGCAGTATCAGAGAAAGGTCCTCGACAGAGATCTTCTCCAGGGCTTCAGCCCCGCTGGTGGCCTCATATATGCTCCACCGATCGGATTTAAGCCTCAAGCTGAGGTCCCGGCGCAAGTCCTGATTGCGGCTGATCAGCAAAAGACCGACGGGGGGTACCGAAGGCAAGTGATCCGCTGCCAATTTCTGCGACGCTATTCCAGTATCCATGACTCAGTTCGTTCTCACTTCTTCAATTTGCCCCACGTGACTCGTTGCCGGCACCACCTTCATTGACGTGCTTGACCGTTTAATTCGGTACTCGCTCGCTGGCCTGATCGTAGAAGCTTGCGGACTTCGTCGAAACAGTCAGCAACGCGACGCAGTTCTGCAATGGCTCGCTCACAGCATTTTCGGTAATCCTCGACTGTATCGGCCTTCGACAGGGCCAATTCGAGCACACCGTGCAAGACCGTGAGCGGCTGAGCCGTCTTGTGCAGTTCCCGTGACATTTCTACTGCTGTACGGGGATTGATCTGTATCTCATGCCCTTGCTCGTCAATAAACATTACCCATCCTTACTGTCTGTCGCTCAAGAGATATCCAACACCACGAATGGTTCGTAGCAACTTGGGCGAGAAATCTGCATCCACTTTGTCGCGAACATATTTCATATACACATCGACTAGATTTGTGCTGCCGTCGTAGGAGGTTTTCCAGACATTCTCCATAATCATGGCCCGGGTCAGGGGACGGCGGGCGTTGACCATGAGGTACTCAAGGAGAGCGAACTCTTTGGCGGTCAAGTCTATCGCCTTGCCCGCCCTCTCGACGCGGAACTCATCGCGGTTCAGCATCAGATCCCCGACCTGAATCTGTCCGACTGAGGTGCTGTTATGGCGCCGCAAGAGCGCCCGAGTCCTGGCCATTAGCTCCTGGAAAGAAAATGGTTTTACAACGTAATCATCAGCGCCGGAATCCAGGCTTGTAATCCGATCTTCGACAGCGCCACGGGCGGTCAGCACAAGGATTGGCAACCGCGACGTGGTAGCACGAATGCGCTTGAGCAACGACACCCCATCGAGTCTGGGGAGATTCAAATCGGTTACCAGCAAGTCGTATTCGCCCTGAAAGAGAGCATCGACTGCGGCTTCCCCGTCATGAACCAGGTCCACGTCATATTCGTTGTCCTGGAATCCGCGCTGCAGGAAGCGTGCTAGTGGAATATCGTCTTCAGCGACAAGTACGCGGGATTGATTCGAACGCCGAGCCAATTCCTGGTTTGCGGTGTTTGCGTTCTCGAGCTCCATGTTCCCTCGTTCACCACTTTCGTTCTGTTGACAGCAATGCACTCGCAATGTCTGAGAGCGCCACCGGTCTGCGGCACCAAAAGTTCACCGATCCAGACCGGCTTGTACGGCTTGGGGGAGGAATATCCAGGCAGGTTCTCCTGGAGGAATTTGTCCGTTGCAATTAGAGAGCCTTAATTCGAACTAATGATTTTTCCTGAATTTCCTTAATTCTCGATTGGTTTTGTGGAAAAACTGAAAAAATGAACTGTTCTCGATTCGAACAGGTGTCATTGATTTGAACACATCGAGATCACGTGCGAATGGAATGGAAGTTCTACGAGGGGCTTCATATGAATTAGTTTCGCTGAAAGTCGACATGTCTGTTTGAGAATCGTGGAGAGCTGCGGTCAGAAGTTTGGGAAGACATCGGTGAAAGACAATCATTCGTCTAATGTCACGCTAATTTTCTTGAGCCAGGAAGTCGCTGTACAAGCTTTCGACAGGACGAGGTCCCTTCTGCTGCCAGTCCACAAAGCCAGATCAGTTCTTCGCTGAAGGCTTTAGCTCCGGGCTTGACGCGGTCGGACTCACTTGTGGCTCTGAGTTGTCCAACGGTAGCTCGGTAGTGACATCCAGATATTGAACAATCACCGAGATTCTGCGATTGGAAGGGTCGAAGGGATTGTCGGGTGTGCGTAGTCTTTCATCCGCAAACCCTCTAACTTGTGAAACCTGGTCTGCGCGAATGCCGTTCTGCTGCATGAGACGGCGGGCTGCGTTGGCACGATCCGTGGAGAGCTCCCAGTTTCCGTAGTCACCCTTTCCGGTATAAGGCTTGGAATCGGTATGTCCCTCGACAGAAAGCTTGTTGGGAAGCTGGCCCAGTTCCGAGGCAAGCAAAACCAGCATCTCAGTTCCGTCGGCGTTTGGTTTTGAACTGCCACTCTCGAAGAATGTTCCCGAGGCGGTTTCCAGAAGTTCGATGCGTAGTCCTTCCGCGGTGACGGTCATCTGGATCTGGTTCTTAAGCTTTTCGAAGTCGTTCAGGCGCCGCACGGCCTTCTGCAGCTGTTCTTTTAGCCTCGACATGTCTTCTTTGGTCAAACTGAAGTTGTCTCCGGAGCCGCGCTTGTCGGTTCCGACCATCTTGGAATTTCCTGAAGGATCTTTGAAATAACCGCCCACTGCCTCCTGTATCTGCTTGCTGCTATTCATCAGCCAGAGCACGATGAAGAGCGCCATCATGGCAGTGACGAAGTCCGCATAGGCCACCTTCCAAGCCCCCCCGTGGTGGCCGCCGTGACCGGTCTTTTTCTTCACGATGATGATGGGCCGTGCTTGAGCCATGGCAGCGCTTCTCCTCAGGCGGAAGCAGCGGCGGCTGCTGGCGCTTCCTGCTGCTGGCCACCACCGCGGCAGGTCTTTTCAACTTCTGTGAAGGCGGGGCGTAGATGGCCGGGGATTGCGCGACGGCCAAATTCGACTGCCATGATTGGCGCCGCACCCTTGAGGAAGGAAATCATCACAACCCGAAGAACATGAAGATAGGCACGCTCTTCCTCGGAGGTTTTGGCCATATTTGCCGCCAGCGGCCCGACCAAGCCGTAACACAGCAAAATGCCCAAAAACGTTCCGACCAGCGCTGCGCCGACTTTGTGTCCTATTTCTTCGGGAGGACCGCCTAAAGCCCCCATCGTGATCACCACGCCCAGAACCGCAGCGACGATGCCCAGGCCGGGCAGCGAATCCGCCATGCTGCTGAGCGCCGTCACGGGCAAGCTGGAGTCGTGATGATGCACCTCCATATCGAGTTCGAGGAGTTGATCCAGTTCGAATGCTTCAGTCCCTGTGATCGCCATCCGCATCGTGTCACACAGGAAAGCAACTACATGGTGATCGCTGATAAAGCTTCGGTATTTGGAAAGTATCGGGCTTTTAGCCGGCTCTTCCACATCATTTTCGAGAGCCATGAGGCCTTCCTTGCGGGCTTTGTTGAGAAGCTCATACATCATCTTGAGTGAATCGAGATATCTCTGTTTGGTGACCTTCGGCCCCTTGAAGACTCCAACCACGCCAGCGGCAATCTGCTTGAGAATGTGGAGGGGATTGGCAATCAGAACCGTACCGATGCCCGCGCCGCCAATGATGATCAACTCGGCTGGCTGGATGAGCACTCGCAGGTTGCCGTGCTCCATGCAATACCCACCCACGATCGCGCCGAAGACCACTACGATCCCAACAATGGCAAACATAGTCGTTCACCCAGTAAGGGGTTTCCCCTAATCGGCAAAAATCGCTGCAAACTTTAGAGAAGTGATTGTGTTACAGGTACTTGGGATATTTCTGTGCGGGTAACGACGAGACCCTATTGGCCAGCCCGAAGATCCGCGGGTCGCGTCCGACTGTAATCCGTGTGCGCCACCACTATAAGGTCAACCCTGCGGTTGGCTTTTCGCCCCTCCTCTGTGTCGTTGCTGGCGATGGGACGATACTCAGAATATCCGGCGGCGGAGATTTGATGGGGATCGAAGCTGTGCTTTTCGATCAGTAATGAAACGACTTCGGTAGCCCGCGCGGTTGACAGCTCCCAATTGGACCTGAACCGGTTGGTGTGGATCGGCTGATTGTCCGTGTGGCCCTCAACCCTAACTTGAAAGCCCTTTTCGTTCAAAACTCCCGCGATTCTGGTCAGCGTTGCCTGCCCGCCGGGCAGAAGACTGGCATCGCCGCTGGCAAAGAACCCTACTTCACTCAGACTGACGACCAGACCCTCTGGCGTAACTCGCATCTGGATCTCGTGTTTCTTGATCTCTTCACCCAGGGCTTCTTCCAGATCGTGGCGAAGCTTGTTCACGTCCGGTCCGCTTCCCCCGACCCCGGCATTCCCCATGCGGTCTGCCAGAAGCTCCAACTGGGGTCGTTGTTGCGGGGCAGGCTGGATTGCGGGCGACCCTGACGCTTGTCGTGTGCCGCCGCCCGAACCGTTTCCAGTGAACACGCCCAGCTCCTGAAACGCGCCCTCAATGGCCGCCGACACTTGGGCGACTTTCTTGTTATCGACCTGCGCCGAGGAATACATAACCACGAAAAATGCAAACAGGAGCGTGATGAAGTCGGCGTAAGAGACCAGCCAACGCTCGTGGTTCACGTGATCGTGCTTTTTCTTCCGGCGGCTCATGCTTTCTGCGCCTCCTGTACCGGGTGATCATGCATGTAGCCGACGAGTTTGGTCTCGAGCATACGTGGGTTCATGCCTTCCAGGATGGATATCACGCCTTCGAGCATCATTTCCCGCCAGACGTGTTCCTGGCGGCTTTTGATTTTCAGCTTGCCGGATGAGGGAAGGAACAGAAGGTTTGCGGACCCGACGCCATAAATGGTGGCGACGAAGGCTACAGCGATACCCTTTCCGACCTCGTCGATGTTCTGCAGGTGCTGCATCACCTGGATCAGGCCTAGCACGGCCCCAATAATGCCGATGGTGGGAGCGAAGCCGCCAGCAGATTCGAAAACCTGCGCAATTTTCTCGGCATGCTCCGCCTGATTATCCAGTTCAAGCTCCATCATTTTTCGTAGTTCTTCAGGGTCAGTGCCGTCTACAGCGAGCATCAGAGTTTTCTTAAGGAATGGATCCTTAATGTTCTCAAGTTCGGAGTCTAGCGAAACGATTCCGTTCTTCCGTGCTTGATTGGCAAAAGCAACCAGGTCTTGCACCAATTTGCCCGGGTCTTGGCCTTTGTCAAGAAACACATGCGCCAGTTTCTTGAACGCCTGTAGTACGACAGGCAGGGGAAACTGAACCATGACCGCGCCAATGGTCCCACCGAAGACGATCATCGCCGCAGTCGGCTGAAGCACCTGGGCGATTTTGCCGCCTTCAATGAGAAGGCCGGCCAAAATGCCTCCAATGGCGACGAATATTCCTGCAAACGTGCTTTTATCCACGGGAGAATCTCCCATGTTCGATCGGATGGTTCTCGGATGGATGTTTCGAGGTTGCAGAAGTGGTGTGCGGGTCCACACCGAAGTTGGGCAAGCCCTCCAATAGAGAGCGGCGGAAGGCGATCACTCGCCGTACCACCTCTTCCACGTTCTCGCGTACCACGATCTTCTCGCCGTTCGTCAGGGTCAGAACGGTGTCCGGGGCGTTCTCAATGAACTTAATGAGATCGCAGTTGACGACCAGAGTCTGGTGGTTGAGTCGCGTGAGGTTGATCATCGGCCTTCCACCATAGGGCAGTGAAGTCGCATTCAGTGCCGGGTCAATTAATCGGCACTGGGCAGGCAATGTCTGCAAGAGACGTTCGCAGAAACGTGCACAGAGGTAATCGACAGAGGTTACCTGGCCACGAGATACGGAGGCAGGGCGACACAAACCGGGGCTTCGCGGTCGACGCCCTCCTTATTTATTAGACCCAGATGAGGCCATGGGATTGCATTCGCTTAGGCCTTAGGCACAAGGGCACTGTTGTGCCTCGATACGCGTGCCATCTGAGTGGGCTCACTCAAGGAAGAGGCAATGCGACGATTTCAAATCATCCTGGTCCGGCCCGAGGGATTCCCGCACACGGAAGCCTTTCGTGAAGTTGCAGAGACCGTGCAGTTTGGATTGCAGGCGCTCGGCCACGGTGTGCGAATTCAGGACAATGTCGCCGAGGCTGCGGCCACCAACATTTTCCTGGGAGCCCACTTGCTGTTGCTGGAACAGGCGTCGATGGTCCCGCCCGGCTCGATCATCTACAACCTCGAGCAACTGGGTGGGCCGAACCTGCCGAAAAGCTATTACCAACTGGCTTGCAAGCGGCAGATATGGGACTACAGCCTACAAAACATCGAGAAATGGAAGACGCTGGCCTGCAGCTCTATGCCTGTCCACGTGCCGCTGGGATATGTCCCGGAATTGAGCAGAATTCAATCCACAACTGAGCCGGACATAGATGTTCTGTTTTATGGTTCGCTCAATGATCGCCGAAGCCGCATCCTGGCCGCCCTAGAGAAGGCGGGGGTGAAGGTACACGCAGTCTTTGGCGTTTACGGCAAAGATCGTGATGAGCTGATCGCTCGCTCAAGAATTGTGCTCAATGTCCACTTCTACGAGGCCAAGGTTTTTGAGATGGTTCGGGTCGCCTATCTGCTGGCGAACTCCAAGGCAGTGGTGACTGAATGCTCTGCGGACGTTCCCGTCGACACCAGACTGAACGGGCCAGTCCTGAGTCTGCCTTACGATTCGCTTGTCGAAGGCTGCCTGGCACTCCTCAAGAATGAGGAACATCGACGAGAGTTGGAAAAGCGCGCGCTGAACTGGTTTTCTCAGCAACGCGAGCCGGAGATTCTGAGAAAGGCGATACAGCAAATGGAAACGAGGACCGTCATTCAAACGAACACTCCATCTCTGCCCCGAAAACTCAACCTGGGGAGTGGGAAGGACTGGCGTGCGGAGTATTTCAATGTCGATTGCGATACCTATTGGGAGCCAGATGCGGTTCTGGATTTCAATCAGCCTTTGCCGATCGGCAGGCCTCTCGAAAGTCCCCGCTTTGGAAGCGTCACGATGGAGAATAATTTTTTCGATGAAATTGTCGCCAATGATTCCCTGGAGCACATCCCGCAGCTGACTACGGCGATGACGTCGTGCCTGAACCTGCTGCGGGTTGGCGGTCTGTTTCGCATCAGCGTGCCCTACGATCTTTCCTGGGGAGCGTGGCAAGACCCGACTCACGTGCGGGCGTTCAACGAACGCAGCTGGCTCTATTACACCGACTGGTTCTGGTACATGGGGTGGACGGAAGCCCGTTTCGACCTGGTTCAATTTGAGCTGGGGCTGAGCCCGATTGGCCAGGCTTTGAAGCAACAGCAAATGAAGAATGAAGACCTCGTTCGGCACCCGAGAGCGGTCGATTACCTGCGCGTGGTGCTGCGCAAGCGCTTGTTGACCGAAGCAGAAAAGCAATTGGTGCTGGCTTACCTGAAGCGTCCAAACCGCCGGGCTGCCGTGGCCACGGCATCTGCGGCAGAAATCGTCGTCGCGCAGGCAAAAAGCCTTTCGACGTTAGTGGTGCCCAAGTCTCAAACTCAACAGGCACAACTGATGGCTTCCGAGACGGGAGTGCAGAGAAAACTCTCATGCAAGAGCTGACCGAACTGCGAAGACTGTATTTAGACATGGTGCAGAGGTGCATCATCAACACCATCTATGAGGACCCGAATCAGGGATTCTGGTCACCCCAGGTTTTTGACGGGCAGCTAAGGGATCTGGGACGGGACTGGCCCTCCAGAGCCCACAGCATGATTGGCAACCTCCGCATGTCGAATCTGCGAGACATCATCGAATTCGTGATTGCCAGCAATATCGCCGGCGATTTCATTGAGACGGGAGTGTGGAGGGGTGGCGCGTGTATCATGGCGCGCGCCGTCTTCAAGGCTTACCAGGTTACCGATCGCCGAGTCTGGGTCGCGGATTCGTTTTGCGGCCTTCCCCGCCCGAATCCAAAATATTCAGCCGATGCCGGCGACCAGCACCATTTATATGCGGAATTGGCCATCTCCCTCAATGAAGTAAAGTCTAACTTCGCCAAATACGACTTGCTCGACGATCAGGTGGTTTTCCTGCAGGGGTGGTTCTCGGAGACTCTACCCAAGGCTCCTATCGAGCGCCTGGCCGTCCTACGGCTTGATGGCGATATGTACGAATCGACCATGGACGGATTGCAGAATCTCTACGACAAAGTTTCTTCTGGAGGATTTGTCATCGTCGATGACTTTGGTGCAGTTCCAGCTTGCCAACAGGCGATTATGGAATTCCGCAGCCGACGGAGGATTGAAGATCCTATCCAGAACATTGATGGGATTGGCGTATTTTGGCGCAAGTCTGCGGTTGCTGATCGAGGCCTAAGCGCGACCCCAGTGGGCGCCCACGCCGATTAACTATCGCTGTGAGAACTGTGATGCCGACGGTAGGACTCTCAATGATCGTGAAGAACGGCGCCGAGACGCTGCGTCCCTGCCTTGAGAGTGTGCGCGGTATCGTCAGCCAGACCGTCATCGCCGATACCGGATCGACTGACGCCAGTTGCGACATCGCTCGAGAGTTCGGTGCTACCGTCATTTCCATTCCCTGGGAAAATCATTTTGCCAATGCGCGCAATGCGGCCCTCGCGCCAATGACCACGGACTGGGTAGTCGTGCTCGACGCGGATGAAGAACTAGATCGCGACGCGAAGAAAATGCTTCCTGATCTTCTGAGTGTGCCGCACGTGGGCGGCTATTTGGTCCCGATACGCAATTACATGCCTAACAACTTCACCCGCGGTTGGGACCGGGTTGGCGTGGCAAATGATCACCGGAACGAGCGGGCCAAGGATGCGCCCTCCTACGTAGTTCATGAAAATTGCCGGCTTTTCCGACGCGACCCAAGGGTCTACTTTGCCGGGCGATTGCACGAACTGGTCGAGAACCAGATCCTTGCTACGGGACTCGAACTGCGGGTCGCGCGCTTTTGCATTCATCATTTTGGTCAGATGGTTGATATGGAAGCACGTGCGCGAAAGCACGTCTTCTACCGCGATTTGCTTCGCACGAAACTCGAAGAGCATCCTCGCGATCACCAGGGATGGACCCAGCTTGGGCTTCACGAATTCGAGTGCTTCAATAATCCCGATGAAGCGATGCGGTGTTTCGAGAAGGCGCTAACCTTGCAGCCGGAGTTTCCCGAAGCCTGGCTTTTCAAAGGGATGGTCTACCTCAATCAGGGGCGTTGCGAGGAAGCTTTAGCCGCCATAGAACATGACCGGCGAAAAGATGTCGGCGGCGCACTGCGGGAAGAGTTGAAAGCGGATGCGATGCTCAGCCTGCGTCGCTTCAAAGAAGCGCGAATGGCATACCGCCGGGCAATGAAATTGACACCAGAGAACGCCATGCTAGAGAGCAAATTGGGTTACACAGAAGTTCACTTGGGACAAGTGAATAGCGGACTCGCAAAATTGCGGCGAGCAGCACGGATGGCCAGAGATCACCACGTCATGTACGACCGGCTATTAAAGGCATGCATTATCGCGGGCAGGCTTCCGGAGGCTGCCGAAGCCGCAGAAAAGCTTGCCACGTTAGTTCCCAATCCCAGGACGTTTCTGCGCGCGGCAAGCATACGAGCGCAGCTCAAACAGTGGGACTTGGCGCAGGAGATCCTGTCCCGAGGATTGCAAAGATTCCCGGACTCGGCCGAATTGCAGCGGGCGGCGACGGAGGCAGGAAATTATGCATCGCGGCATACCGCTGATGGCGAGGGCCGGTCACAGGATACTCAGTTGTCTTCAGTGTGAGGCCAGAGAAGGGAATTGCATTAGAGGATGATGAGAACGCGGGCGGTAACTTCGTGAATTTAGCAGGCAAACACTCAGAAAGCGAGTTGTCCGACTTCCCATTGCGGATCGAGTTTCGTCGTAACACAGCCAGGATTACTAATGTGACTGACGGAGGGACCTGCAAGATGCCGATCATTTCCCCCGTCAAAATCAAACCCCCTGCACGAAAAGGCGATTCCGGCAAAAGCCGTGCGCTTCCGGGCAGGTGGCATAACTGAGGAGATTCACCATGTCACTTAGCATCCTGAACAACATTTCGTCCCTGGAAGCGCAAGATTCGTTGACCACGACGAAATCGTCTTTGGACAAAACCCTGCAGGCTCTTTCTACAGGGCAGCGAATCAACTCCGGAGCAGATGATGCTGCCGGTCTTGCGATTGCCAACGGTTTGGAAGCAAACATTACCGCTCTTAGCCAGTCCGTGATGAACGCAACTGACGGAGTGGGCATGCTGCAGGTCGCTGATGGTGCCCTGTCGCAGGTTACCAGCATGTTGAACCGCGCTATCACACTGGCGACGGAAGCCGCCAGCGGCACAGTATCCACCAGCCAGGACGCAGCTCTCGATGCGGAGTATCAGTCGATCCTGACGGAAATTGGCAACATCGGAACCGCGACCACCTACAACGGCCAGCAGATCTTGACTGGTGGCTCATTGACGGTGTACATGAGCGATTCCAGCACCAACGGCAACGCTTCTGTTGTCGTTAATATGCAAACCCTGACCACAGCGGCCCTGACTCTGAGCGGAACCGACCTGACCAGCGCGGCAACTGCTGCTACAGCGTTGGGCGATCTGAACGCGGCTATTGCGGCGGTCGCTGACTGGCGCGGTAAGCTGGGTGCGAGTTCCAACCAGCTTAGCGATGCGAGCAACGTTATGAACGCTCAGATAACGAATCTCACTGGTGCTGAGAGCGGGATCATGGATGCGGACATCGGAAAAGAAACTGCCGATCTGTCGAAGTACAGCATCCTGCAGCAAACGGGTATCGCTGCGTTACAGCAGTCGAACTCGATGCAGCAGAACGTGTTGAAGTTGCTCCAATAACTCCACCCTGGTTGGTGGGACTCGGAAGCGAGTCCCACCAGCTGGTTTTTGAAGTTTTTGTACGCAGGAAAACGATCTAGATCACCAATATGGGTTCTTCATCGATCAACCTAAGTTCCTTGCTGTCGGCGCTTGGCTCCTCCTCCTCTGGTATTGACGTGCAGAGCGCGGTTGCCCAGGCGATCGCCGCTGACTCGGTTCCCATGCAGCAATGGGAGCAGCAACAAGCGACTCTGCAGACTCAGACCAGCGCTATTCAGTCAATCGAAGGCGACATCACAACTTTAACGGATAGCCTGAATGCTCTGGGTGATCCCGCCGGGGCGCTGACTTCGATGACGACCACTTCCTCGAACACGAATGTCGTAAGCGCGTCTGCGCTTGCGGGCACAACGGCTGGCAATCACGTGGTGGTGGTCAATAACCTCGCGTCCACGGCTTCCTGGTACTCCAATTCCGTAGCCAGCGGTGACACTCAACTCGCGGCCGGCAGTTTCACCTTGCAGGTTGGCTCAGGACAGCCCACGGTCATCAACATCGGCGGCGGTGTCGACACGCTGAATCAGCTCGCCACCTCCATCAACGGCCTGAATCTCGGAGTGAGTGCCAACGTTGTGAATGACGCATCCGGTTCGCGCCTGGCAATCGTGAGCAACACCTCCGGAACTGCAGCCAATTTCACGATCAGCAATGCCAGCGGCTTAACCTTTACGCAAGCGGTGGCGGGTCAGGACGCCTCTCTGACGATTGATGGCATTCCCATCGACAGCGCATCGAACAGCGTTAGCGGAGCGGTAACTGGAGTCACGTTTAACTTGCAGAGCGCCGCCCCCGGCACCGAAGTCGATGTTTCGATCGCCCCCGACAACAGCGCGGCTTCTCAGGCAATCAGCAGTTTCGTCAGCGCCTACAACAAAGTCATCGGCGATGTGAATACGCAGTACACCGTCGGGTCCAATAACCAGGAAGGCCCGCTTGGCGGCGACAGTGCGCTGCGCATGCTGCAGAGCATTCTGTTGGGCTCCGGCAGTTATACCGCCGCGAGTGGCTCCATCCGTTCACTCGCCGACCTCGGCATTACGATGAATAACGATGGAACGCTGACGTTAGATAGCTCGACGCTCGACAATGCCATCCAGAATAACTTTGGTGGGGTGCAGAGTTTCTTACAGGGCACGTCCTCAAACGGCTTTGGCAACTCCCTGAACACGCAGGTAAGCGCGTTGACGGATCCAGTGAGTGGTGCGTTCACGGTTGATCTACAGAGCATCAGCAACGAGAACAAGGATCTGCAGGACCAGATCAACAACTTCCAGACCTATTTGAACAATCAGCAAACGCTGCTGACCAATGAGTACAACCAAGCGGACATCCTGCTGCAGCAGTTGCCGGAAGAGGAAGCGCAAATCAACGCTGAACTCGGATATCCGCCGACCACGAAAAGCTGATGAGTCTCACGGAGAGAGAAAAGACGTATTTGCGGGCCGCAGTACAAAACGCCAGTCCGTCAGGGCTGGTTGTTATTCTCTTCGACATGCTCATTGGCGATCTGGAGCGCGTAATTGCAGCGGTCGCCGCGCACGACGTGGAAAAGCGCTCTTCCGAGTTGAAACACGCCTTTCTGATCCTGCAACAACTTGAGGGCTCTCTGGACACGAAGAATGGCGGTGAAGCAGCCAAGAATTTCGCGCGCTTCTACGCTTTGATTCGTTCCAAGCTGCTGGAGGCGCACATCAAGATCAGTTCGGACATTGTGCGGCGCCAGATCGAACTTCTGCTAGACGTGCGTCAAGCCTGGCAACAGAGCAATAGGCTCTCCCCATCCGCGGCACAAAGCTCACCACTCGCGACGGAAGGGTCGGCTGCACAAGCTGTCCCAACTCACGAGCGAGCCACAACCACCAATTGGACGGCGTAAATCGGTTTGAAATCTGATTGGGTCAGCGTTTTAGGTCACGCTGCAGGTGGATTGGCGCCAGCGAAGGCTTCCGAATACGATGCTGCGTGGCATTGGCTTAGCTGCCAGGGGATTATTGGCTTTTTGCGGGCGGTCGAATAAATCTATGCCAGCTTCACTGAAATCCGATCTTGCCCTTTTTATCGCGAGTGGGAGTTCAGGTCGCGTGACAACATGAGTTTTAGGGTTAGTCTATCCGCACCGCCGCTCCAGCCGACGCCAACTCCGGTCTCAATATTCAGGAATCCGCCATTACGATCCACGACCGCCCAGCTTTCATGAAACTGCTGACTGGGAGGAAGGACGTTGCGCAGCACGCCAAAGCCGTCGTATTCCTCTGCTGCGACGATCCATTTCTCGCTCAGATTGTAGGCAATGCGACCAGCCGGATTAAATTGGAGACCCTTAAGCCCACCGACGTAATCGGTGTCCATGATTGGGTTGTAGATGAGATCCCAATGGCCAAGATGCACGCCGATTATCGGCCGAAATTCCGACGAGATACGTTTCGACTCCCAGTACAAGGCACTAACGCTGAACTCAAAGTTCAATCCGTAAAAGAATCTGTGGTCGTGAGCATGAGGACGCACTAGTAGTTCACGGATCTTGAAGCCGTTAATGCTTATACCGTGATTGGTCGAATTGAGACTGTACACCGGCAGGTAAAGGCCCTGCTCGAACCAGGGCTTCACTCCGTAAGCCCATTCGGCGGCCCCGTTAACTGAACGATTGGCGATTATGGCATCCGGGAATACTGGGATTTTCCGACCAATCGGAGTGAAGTTGGTATGAATCATCACATTGAAAATGCCTTCATCTGCAATCTCGGCATCGTAGACCTGGATTTCGTCCGTTTGCGCAAGTACCGCCGCCGGAAGCACGAGAAGACCCACAAAAGCCAACAATTGGACACATCTGAGCATTTTTGACCGAAGAGCAGGAGCCCCTGCCTATCCAGCTAACGCTAGGTCGAGGCACTCGCCATCAATTTAGGTGCTTCGCGAAGCTGGTTATCCGGAGTCATGGTTCGCTTCCCGTAGGTCAGCGACCGCGCAGGACACGAGGCTGAAATCTTAGGTCTGCCGATAGTGCAAGTCAATGAGCTTTACTATTGCTTCAGAATGATAAATCTCTATTACAGTCGAAATCCCCGTTCGGTGACCACTTTCTCTCTGATACGCAGAACTTCGCCAAGGCGCCGCAAAGTCGGTGCGAGCCGCTACAAATGCAGGTCGCAAGGGACCGGCAACGCGCGGGACAGCGCCTTCTTACTTCAGGTAATCCAGCAGGCTCTGGGGGATGACTCTGGCGAGCGCGGCCAGCGCGGCGCTCTGAGCAGTTTGGGTCTGCGCAAGATTGGTGGAAACCTGCGCCATGTTGGCGCCTACCAGAGTATTGTCCTCGCTCTGCAGGTTCACTTGCTCCTGTTGCAGGAAGGACTGGTTCGAATTGAGCTGGTCGACAGCGTTTCCATAGAAGACACGCTGATCGGACAAATAATTTAGCGCCGTACTGACCTGCGTGGTCGCAGCCCCGATATTGGTTGTGTTGCCACTCTGTAGCGCGGTGACTAGCTGCTGAAGAGCGCCGAATATGTCTCCGCCTGCACCCTGGAAGACCTGGCTTCCGGGAAGATTGATCTGGATGCTGCGGCCGTCGGCGATCTGTACATTGTTAGTTGCAGTGTTTCCGTTATAGACGACCCCGTCGGCCTGCGTGGGATCGAGGGCGAAAGGAGGCGTCGTGCTCTTGGTGCCGGAAAAGATGTAACTTCCCTGATAGGAGACATTGGCGAGTTGCAAGACGCTTTGCTGGATGCCTTGCACCTGTTGCGTAATCGTCTGCCGATCGGATGCTGATAAATCCCCGTTGGCGCCTTCCGTGCCAAGTGAAACTGCCTGGTTGAGTGACGTCACCACGGAGCTAAGCGTCGAGTCTGCGGTTTGCAGCAGACCTTCCAGGCTGCTGGTGTTCTGCAAATATTGGTCCGTGATGCTTTGTTCAGCTTGATTCTCGACGTCGGCGGCAGCCGCGGCGGGATCGTCGGAAGGCATGTTGACCCGTCTGCCGGTGGATAGCTGTATCTCGGCCTGCTGTTGCTGAAGCTCAATCTGGTTGAGATTGTTAAGCAGGTCAGGCGCAATGTTGGGATTAACTCGCATGTTCTCACGGCGCCGTCGGCGCCGATGCTCCCATCTGCAGAACGCTCTGCGTCAGTTCGTCAACGGTGGTCACGATCCGGGCCGCCGCCTCGTACGCGCGCTGGTAGCTCAGTAAATTCGTGGTTTCCTCGTCGATGGAAACGCCAGAAATGGAACCAAGCTGATCATTAAGCTGATTCAGGCTGACGGTGCTGGCGTTCACTTCGGACTGCGCTTGCGAAGTAAGATTGCCGGTCAGTGACACAAGATTGGCGTAGGTATCGGTCGGATCGGCGCCCGCGGGAAGCGCTTGGGTCTGGACCGCCATCAGGTTTGCGATGTTGCCGTTGCTACCTGGCGTGCCATCGGAACTGGCAGCAATCAGATTGGGGTCGCTAATCGCGACGCTAAGACTGGATGCAGCGCCGGGACCCGCTGTGAACGAAAACAGTGGCTGACCAGCATTGCCGTTCAGATCGAAACCTTGCCCCTGCGCATTGTTCATGGCAGTAGCAAATTGGTTCGCAAAGGTGTCGATCGTATTGAGGAGGCCGGGGATGACCTGATCGCGTACCTGCAATGTGCCGCCCAGTTCACCACCCTGAAAGTTGCCGGTAATGTCCTGTCCCTGGGACAGAACATGAGTCATGCCGTTGACCGCCGAAGTTTGCAGAGCAAAGTTCTGGTTTCCGGTGACCAGAGCTGCACCGCCCGCAGTCGTGATAGCGAACCCTTGCTCAGTCTGGATGACGTTGACATCAGTTAACTGCGACAGTTGATCGATAAGCTGGTTTTCTTGATCCAGCAAGACTCCGGGATCCTGGCCCAACTTTTGCATCTCTCCGACTTGCCCGTTGAGCTGCGCAATCTGCTGTGTCAGGGAATTGATTTGAGAAACCTGCTGTCCAACCGATTGGTTCAGGCCGGATTGGATCGTGTCGAGATTGCTCTCCGTCTGATGAAAATCACTCGCTAGGTTTTGCGCCGCTGTGAGGACTGCCTGGCGCTGCGGAACACTGGTCGGATCAGTGGAAAGCTGATTTATGCTGTTGAAGAAAGATGTCAGGTCGGCACCGAGGCCCTGGGTAGGATCGGAAAACAGCGCTTGTACCTGTTGCAACGCGTTGTACTGCGCCTGGGCGCTGCTCTGTTGCTGTGTTTCTTCTGAAATCCTCAACTCCAGCATCTGATCGCGGATGCTCTGCACCTGTTCAAGCACTACACCATTGCCGTAGGTGAGATTGCCTTCTTCTGTAGGCGTCGCTTCCGAAAGAATGGCTTGCTCGCGAGAGTATCCCGGCGTGCTGGCGTTTGAGATGTTGTTGGTGGTGACGTCCAGCGCACCCTGGGTGGCGTCGAGTGACTGCTGCGCCATGTACATGATTCCTGTCAAGCCAGGCATGGAGTCATCCTTCGCAAGACCAAGTGTGATGTTCCACCGGGGAGCGGTCTTTGCCGTATATCCGCCCGAAGTTGTGGTACAGGTTAGCGATCAAGCTGCAGGATCTTTGTGAACGCCTCAAAACCGCTCCATAAAGGCGATTAAGTTGTGCCAAGGCTCGGATTTCTTCAATCAGGGTTGATTGTTCCGAGGTTGGCAGCTTGCTTGAGCTCAGAGCCGGATACTCCCAGTCCGAGCTGTTGATCTCCTGGCAAAGCGTCTCCTGTGCAGCCACACTGGCCCTCAGCTGGCCAAGATCGCTGCGTTCAATGGCAGAAATCGCCGAGGAAATCTGCTGACACAATGTGCGCACCTGAACGAGATGCTTCTCACGCAGTTCTTTCTCGTTCACTTGGGACATGATTCTTCTCTATCCGGTTCCTGCGGCCGTTTACCGCTCCTGATTCACAATCGCGTCGGCGATTGCCCTCGCATCAACTTGATACTGTCCGCTCTCGATCTGCTGCCGCAGGCTATCTACCTTGTCTTGGCGGATTTCGGGCGACTGCAAAGCGCGGCTTGCAAGTTCACTCAAGCTGACCGTGTCGCTCGAGAAAGCATCGCTCTGTGCCGGCACGACGGACTTTGCATTTGGGGAAGCTGCGGAGTCCGACGTTCGTTCGCTGGAAACGCCCTCCGGAACCGGTGTGTTCAGTCCAATTCTCATAAACTTGCCTCGTAGCTCATTTAACGCCAATTGCTAATCGGCACTTCGGGCGTAAAACTTTAGTGTTTCTCGTAATCGGTCGATCCCCTACATAACTACTTTGTATTCTGTGCGTTGCCTGGCCCCTTGACGTCTAAGCCTTGACTAGACGCACCATGAGCTTGCGCCTTCAGTAATTGTTTGCTGATCATGCTGGCGATTCCGAACCCGCCGGTTTTGCTCAAACCCTGAGCCAGCGTCTGACAGGCGATGCTCTGGAATTGATCGTGAGCAGAATCGGTTTCTTGATCGGGATCGGTTCCCGGGACGGTGCCGAAGGATTTCTCGGCTTGCTCGAGCCACTGCCCGATCAAGATGCTCTCGAAGTCGCGGGCGGCTTTGTCGATCCTGGAAGGATCGTTTTGGGCGACTCCGTGCCGAAGGTTCTGGGTGGCCAGATCGCCCTTCGCTTGGTTAAGACTCTGGCTCGTAATTGCAGGGTTCGAGATGCGCAAATCACCCATAACTAAAGGACCTCCAACTCAGCTTGCAATCCACCGGCAGCTTTGATGGCTTGCAGAATTGCCACAATGTCTCGCGCTGTTGCCCCCATGGCGTGAAGACCGGTAATCAATTCTTCGACGCTGGCACCCTCTTTCAATTCGATCGATCGAGCAGGACCCTCATGGGCTTTGAGCTCAGTTTCCGGGACAACTACGGTCTGTCCATTTTTCGAGAACGGTGCGGGCTGCGAGACGGAAAATGTGGTGGTGACCTCGACGGTCAGATCTCCATGGAGGACCGAAACCGGAGACAGCTTCACATCTCCGCCCATTACGATTGTGCCAGTGCGCTCATTCATAACGACTTTAGCTGGAGGATGGACGGTAACATTCAGATTTTGCAGTTGCGAAATCAACGTCGGCACCGAAGGAACTCCCGATTGTGCGATGTCGACATCGATATGGCGGCTGTCCAGTGCAGCAGCTAGCGGCTTGCCGAACTCGTGGTTGATCGCCAACGCGACATCATGTGCAGCCGTGAAATCAGGCTCGCGCAGGGAGAATGACAAGACTTTGAGATGGCTCAGATCGATTGACGCGCTGCGCTCTACGATTCCTCCAGAAGGCACGCGGCCGACGGTCACGTGATTTACCTCTTTGGCGTTCCCATTTCCTCCGACGGTGTAGCCACCAAGGGTCAGCGGCCCCTGCGCTTCTGCGTAGACCTGCCCGTCAGCAGCATGAAGCGAAGTCAGCAAAAGGACCCCGCCCTCCAAACTTTTGGCGTCTCCGACTGAGGACACGGTCACGTCGAGAGTGGTTCCGGGTCGGGCAAAGGGAGGAAGTGAAGCCGTGACCATGACTGCAGCGACGTTTCGGACTTGCACGGCAGCGGCAGCAATTTGAAGTCCCAAACGTTGCAGTACATTGGCCAGCGTTTGCGTGGTGAAGAGAGTTTGCTGGCTATCTCCACTTCGCTTTAGTCCCACGACGACACCGTAGCCAATGAGCGGATTGTCGCGAATCCCCTCGATGGTTGTGATATCGCGAACAAGAACGTGCCGGACATCTTGACCGGAGGTTCGAGTCTCCTCTGCGGCGACGAAGATCGACAGGAATGCCGTGCAGAGTACAACCGTCAACAAGAGAGACTTGCTATCGCGGCAATTTGAAACGGAAGCGAGCCAAGCGCGCGATGCACTAGCTGGCAAGAAACGCGATGCTTGGAACGGCTCGCCCCGATTCCCTCGGCTTCTCCTCACCAGGTGAGCAGCCATAGCAGCCCCCGGATGATGGGATTGGGCCGGCCGATGGAATCGGAGACCACACCCTTGCCTTTGAGTTCAATTTCCAGATTTGCTAACGCTGTTGCCGGCGCCGTATTGTTCGGCCCGACGTCTCCCGGACGCAGCACGCCACGCACGATCAGGTCTTCATGCTGGCTGTTGATCAATATCTTGCGCTCCGCCTCGACGACCATGTTGCCGCTCGAGAGCACGGCAATAACGTGAGCCGAGACGGTGGCCGTAACACTGGAACCCGCTGAGGTCTCGCCTTGTCCTTTCAGTTGCTTTGCGGATTGCATACCGAGCAGAGGATTCACGGGGCCGGGTTTTAATTGTCCGGGAACGCCGGTGATTGCGGAGTTCGCCTGAAAGGTTCTCTGCGTATTCACGTCGCCTGTCGACGAGGCAGCAGTAGTTTCGACCACGAGCAGCGTCACAATATCGCCGGCGTGGTGCGCTTTGTAGTCAGATGCCATGTCGGCGAAGCCGCTATCGGGCAGGTACAAACTTCCCAGGGTAGCAACAGACTGGGTGGGAGGCATTTCCTGCTCCATGCGGGCAATGTAATCCCGCTGCAGCTGTTGCGAATCCTGCTTTGTTTTCGTGCGAGCTGATGCGTGAATGGAAAAAGCCAGCAGACCTATCAAAGTGGCGCATACGGTGCGAGCGGCAGCGTTTCTCATTAGAGGCTGCCTTTCAGTAAGCTGCTTGCGACAACTTCACCTCGGTACAACCGTTTGCCGTCATTGCTGCGCACGCGAATGGTTTCTCCACGCCAGCCGCTCTGCAAGCAGATCACCGGCATGCTGATGCGAGAATCGGCGGTTTCCAGAATCAGGGTCGCGTGATCGCCACTACGGACCAACTGCGGCGATAGCGTGCCTTGTGCCCGGTCCTTCAGCGATGCGAGTTGAAGTGGTGCGTGCGATCCGTTGCTGGAGTGGATGGCGGTCATACCGTGGACCAATACATAGAACGGTAAGCATTCACGGTGGTCTCGGCAACGCAGTTCGACTATGGCCGTGCTACCAGTCTTCGGGGTAGCTCCTATTACCTGTAAGACCACATCCCGCGTGGTTGCGCCGAGGTCCGAGAGGAACTCCACCTGGCCGGGCAAAACGTAGATGCCGGCGGAGGTGATTGCCTTGGC
>Ga0187780_10000459_pt1 | contig 30540 bp, 26 predicted proteins | sample 1015_Q2_SP10_20__FD_132429 | JGI IMG/M metagenome (GOLD analysis project Ga0187780, IMG submission 132429) | Tropical peat soil microbial communities from peatlands in Department of Meta, Colombia - 1015_Q2_SP10_20_MG | ecosystem: Environmental > Terrestrial > Soil > Wetlands > Peat | place...
CTTCGGTGGCAGTCCAGGAGAGTTGAAGTACGTGGTGAGGATCGGTCCCGAGAAAATCTCGCCAATACCCGCCACGTTGTTGGTAGTGGGAGAGGCGGCCCGAAGCTGACTGACCGCGAACTTGGTCGTGCAGTTGCTGTTGAGCCAAACCAGGGAGACGTCGTCCTCGGTCGGACCGATACCAGTCGGGTTGGACGGCGATTCGGAAAAAGGGATGCAGCCGAGGTTATCCAGAATCGTGGCCGGCGACGTGGTGATCGGGTCGTTCGGCGAATTCGAGATGCCCAGATAGCGGGCAGAGTCGATCGGACTCTGACCATGCTTTGCTGTAATTGCGATCAACGTACGTTCCAAAATTCCGTTCTTCTTGAGGGCGGCAACCATCGCCCCGATCGAGGCGTCCGCGAACTCGATTTCCCTGCGCAGCGCCAGGGTTGGCGTGCCGATGGAGTCCGCGTAACCCCCGGTGAGGCCGAGCTGTTTCTCAATGAGCTTCTGCCCAACGCTGACCACCTGAAAATTCATTCCCAGGAAAGTGGGCCTGGGAGCGGTGGCCATGCCGTTGTGAGTCTTGCCATTGATTTCGTTCACCACCGCATTGACCTTGAGCTGGTCGTAGCATTGGATGTTCTGGAAGCTGTCAGTCCAGGCGTTCGAGGGGCTCACCGCCGTCTGGTCGGGAAGGGGATTGCAGCTGACACCCTGGGCACGCACTCCAGGCAGTCCTACGGGGATCGAGTTAATCTCCGGCGAATAGTAGTCATCCACAGCCTTTCCACCGGTGCCGTGGCCGGAAAACGGAGGAATAAGAAGGATGCTTGTCGGACCACGCGGTGTAGCCGCCCGCCGCATGGATCACCCCGAAGTCAGGAAAGCTGTGGTTGCGCGTCTTGGCCTTTCATCCTGCCTCCCCTGTAACTTAGTTATCCTTTGCGCATCCACTGGCAGGGACAGAAAGAACGGCCTAATATGTTCCCGAGCCGTGCCGTGGGTCATGCGTAGTTTCACCTGTTGTCTTGTCGAGCGGCTAGGCTGAACTTGACCAGCCGTGTTGATGAACAACTCCGAGTCGCGGTGAGCTCATTCGGAGCAGACAGTAGGTCATAACATCGATCCGAGACGGCATTCGGGACTCGAGGATTCCACAGCGGCTGCGATTTTGTGATCCCAAGATCGAACCAGCGGTCTTGCACTGAATCGGGCCCGCTCTTTTTGCAAACAGGCTCAGCATTGATTAGTTCTGAGCTTAACGATGGCAGCGAACGCGATCCACGGACCGATCTGGACCGGCAACCAAGTACGTGCTGCAAACGGGCTCGCACTGGTTCGGCTGACGATTGGCAGTATGTTCGTGTGGGTCTTCTTCGAAAATCTGGGAAAGGGTCTCTACACTCCATCGGGCTATGCAGGTCTGATCAACTACTACATAAAGGCGAGTCATTCGCCTGCTGCGTGGAAGACAGTGATGGGGTTGATGGTGAGCCATGCTGCGATGGCGGCCCCCGTGCAGCCGTTGACCGAGATCGCTTTCGGGATACTGCTTGTCATCGGTCTGCTGACACGCCCGGTCGCCTTTGTAGCGTTTCTGTACCTCGCCAGCCTTTGGGTGTCGGAGTGGGGTACGGCGTGGATCTGGGAACTGCTGGTTCCAGTGCCGGCATCACTTGCGCTCGCGGTGGGGAGAGCAGGCCGAACCTGGGGCGTCGACGCGTGGCTGGCGCGACGGCGACCGTCCTCCCCGTGGTGGTGATTTGAAAAAAAGCCAAGTGCGAGTGTCGGTCATCATCCCCACGCACAACGAAGCACAGTCCATCGGGTGCGTCCTGGCTGATCTCCCGGCAGGAATTGTCACAGAAGTCCTGGTTGTCGACAGCAATTCAACTGACGGGACGCCCGAGATCGCCGCAAAGCTAGGAGCCCGCGTGCTCCGCGAACCTCGTCGTGGATACGGTCGCGCCTGTTTGACTGGGCTGGCCAGCGTGAACGCCCCTGACATTGTGGTGTTCCTCGATGGCGATTACAGCGATCGACCGGCAGAACTGCCGATTCTCCTGGCTCCGATCACGGACGGGCAGGCTGATATCACGTTGGGTTCACGCCTGGGTGAGCAGAGCATTCCCGGGGCGCTGCCATGGCACGCCGTGTGGGGCAACCGCCTCGCGGCTTGCTTGATCAGGCTTTTGTACGGCCTAAGGATCAGTGACCTCGGACCGTTCCGCGCTGGGCGGGCAGATGTTCTTCGCCGGCTCGGGCTCGAAGAGACCACGTACGGCTGGGCGGTTGAGATGATTCTAAAAGGCGCTATGGCCGGCTTCCGCATCGTGGAAGTGCCTGTCTGCTACTATCCGCGGATTGGAAAATCAAAGATCAGCGGCACGCTAAAGGGCAGTGTCGGAGCGGCTTGGTTCATCCTGAGCCGGATAGTGCGCTATTATTTTCGGCATCGAACACCAAGGCCAGCATAAGCCTGTACCGCTATCTCCTATGGAATCTTCCAGCCGAACTTCAGTTCATCTACGCAACCCTGACCGTTTGCTGGTTATCATGGCGAAGGCACCCAAGCCGGGCACGGTCAAAACCCGCTTAGCTCAAAACCTTCCAGAGGAAGCTGTCACCGAGCTCTATCGCTGCCTTCTGGACGACACAATGGTGCTCGCGCACTCATTGGGCACGGTTGCGGTTGCCATTATGTGCCCCGATTCCGATGTCGAGGAACTGGCGCAGTTGGTAAGTGGGGACGTGGACGTCGTGGCGCAGAAGGGCGAGGGCCTTGCAGCGGGACTGACTTCGGTGTTTGCCCACTTCGCCGCAGGCGGCCGGCGACGCATCGTTGCCTTCAACAGCGACAGCCCGCATCTGCCGGCATCGGTTCTAGGGAGGGCATTCGAGACGCTCACGGAGCACGACGTGGTTGTTGGACCGACACACGATGGAGGCTACTATTTGGTCGGGGCCAAGGCGCCTCATCCAGCGCTTTTCGATGGCGACGGGATGGGTACCAGGACTGCGCTTGACGTCCTGCTCGCTCGCACTCGCGGGCTCCAGCTTTCGGTCGGCTTTACAGATCCGTTCTACGACATTGACGTGGAGGACGACTTGATTCGGCTCGCCGCGGAACTCCACCTGGCTCCGGCGAGAGCGCAACGCACAGCAGGCTGGCTGAGAAAGTGGGGACAGGCCGTGGCACTGTTGCGGACGGGCACGTGAGAACGGTCAAGCTCACGCCATCGCGCAGGCTGTACGCGTTCGGCACCATCTTGCTTGTGGCGCTTACGATCTGCTCACGCAGCTTCCGCAGCATAGGCAATCTATCCTTCATCCTTCCGCTAGCGGTTGCTGGTGTTGCCTACCTCCTCGCTATCCGTGAGTTCCACTCGACACCAAAATTCCCCCCTCGCGTCATCATCATCGGACTCGTGTTGGCCGCTCTGTGGCATCTTCTATTTCTTCGCATGCCGCCGGGTCCAGATGATGACGTTCATCGCTACGTTTGGGATGGCCGCGTGCAGCGGCTCGGTTATAACCCTTATGTGGTCGTACCCAGCGATCCGGCACTCGGCGGGTTGCATACATCCCAAACCCGCACGCTGAACAACCCGGATCTACCGAGCCCATATCCAGCTGGCGCTGAGCTTTTCTTCCGCGCCGTAACCGCGATTCATGAGTCTGTCTTTGCGCTGAAAGTAGCATTTGTGGTTTGCGATTTGGCAATTGTTCTCCTGTTGCGCGACGCCTTGCTTTTTAGTCAGCAAGGAGAGCACTGGGTTCTGGCCTATGCCTGGCACCCACTGCTCGCCACGGAGGTGGCGGGCAGCGGTCACATCGACATTGTCGGCGCGCTGCTGCTGTTGCTATCTGCCGCCGCGCTCGCGCGGCGCTGGCGTGGGGTTGCAGCGCTGGCATTTGGGTTGGCGGTTGCAGTGAAATTGCTCCCGATTGTACTGCTGCCCCTCTACTGGAGGCGTGTTCGCATACGCGACGGCGCACTGGCGGCAGTCATGGTCGGACTGCTATACCTACCATTTCTCAACCACCGGCGGATTCCGATCGGTTCGATCGGCACCTACGTGCAGAGTTTCCGCTTTAATGATCCGGTGTTTGCAACGCTCGAGCGGGTGGCGGCTCCGCAGCTTGTAGCGGGGCTGGCAGCCCTCGTCGGTTTTCTTACAGCAATCTGGCTGAGATGCAAGTCTCCGGAATGGTCTTCGGACGCATTTGCCTGGCCGATGGCAGCATCGCTTCTGTGCGCGCCGGTGGTATATCCGTGGTACCTTCTTTGGCTACTGCCATTCCTGCGCTCGACCTCGACGTTGCCAATCATCATGTGGACGGTGAGCATTATCCCTACTTACTATGTTTGGCATCTGCGCACGCTCGGACGTCCATGGTTAGTTCCTGGCTGGATTATGCTGCTGGAATACGGCTCCGTGGCAATGGTGGCGGCAATGATTGCATGGCACCGGCTCACACGACCGGCCGTTCCCCAATGCTCTGCAGACTAGATAGATTATAGGAGCATCGCGTAGCGTTGCGATCTTCGGAGCTGATAGATGCCGCCAGGGCGTGAAAAGGTCATTGCGCTTGCGAGCTGAAAGCGCCGGATGGCCTTGTAAGTTCTGCCGTAGCCCAGAAGAGGGGTCATGCCGGTGGCATACGAGACCAGAGCCTTGCGGGTTCAGACCGCCCTTGTTGAACCCGGCCATAAGCAATGGACGGCTTGTGGAGAGCAAGCGACAAGATCGCTCGCGGTTCGGACCGCCGTCCTGCCATCACAGGGTCACGAGTCGGCTCCCCTGGCGATCACTACGGTGGTGCAGGAGCTGCTTAACTTTGGCAGATCGCGACTTGAGGCCATGCGGATTTGCAGGCGTGGTCGTTCCCCGCGAATGATGGGACAATAGAAGTCAGGCTCCGACAGTGCGCCTTGCAGGCGGCGTCGTCCAGCACATCCTCCACGGCATGAGTCCCGGAACTCGCACGGCTGGCAGGCACTCGGAAGCGTCCGGGCTTGCTCGAAGGGCGCAGAGTTCAGAACGTTCGGCCCTGTCAGGATCAAGTTCGAAAGCGGCTCACCTAATCCTGGCCAATAGACACATGGTTGTGTGGTGGCTCGGGGCGTCACTCGTACTGTGCTGACGCCACATCCTCCTCTAAGCGGTGGCAAGCCCGCCATCGCTCGGACGAGCGGCTCGCCGATGGCGATCACATCGGTCTCCGCAAACAGGCGCCGGAACCCCTCCCAATACTCCTCATAGGTCAGCGCATAAATCTCGGATCGGACAGCTTGGTAGACGTTCAACCGCAAGGGGGCTTTGAACCGCTTCGCGACTCGCGAAACCTCCGCCAGACGCAGAAAATTTGACTTCATCATGACGGCGATTATCGTTACGGGCACACCCAGCCTCATACAACGTTCTGCCTGCTGGTGGATGAGCTCCCAATTGCCGACACCTCGCTGTGCATCCTGCTCCGCTTGCGTGGGGTAATCAAGCGAGAACTCAATGTCATGGAAGGCACGCAAGTCGTTGTCTTCGAGGACCGCAATGCTGTGGCCGTTGGAGGTGATGGTGAGCTGAACGGGTTGGGTTCGCAAGTAGGCCAATATTGCCTTGAAGTCCGGATGCATGCCGTTCTCGCCGGTGCCCAGATTCACCGAGCGAGCGGGCAGCCGTTCCATGACTGCCTTCACCTGATCCAGAGAGAGACGGTCCGCGCGAGTGGGATCGCGGTAGCAGAAGGCGCAGGCGAGGTTACACTCGTTGGTGAGCGCGAGGCCAAGCGTGACGCCAGCACTAGGCGGCACCCCGACCGAAGTGGTCAGTGAAGAGGGAGCTGTGACGTTGTTCACGCACCATCCTCCATCACCCGGCGTCAGAACGTGCCAGCCAGTGTGTGTAGCGGGCGACTGCTGCGAACTCCGGCCGGCTCCCCAGCTTGCGCTCCAGCGCAAAAATCCGCTGGTACTCAGCCGTTCGAGGGACCTGCAGCGGCAAATAATCCACGAGGACGCGTACACCCCGCTGGACCGTTACCGCGAGCGACACCGCTTTCAGCAAGACTTGCAGGCGGTCAGACCGGAACAGTCGCACCCTGCCTCCATACAGAGACTCCTGTCCCCACTCTGCCGTGAGGCCATCTTCCGCCGCTGCCAAATCCCCCGCTTGGATAGCAGCTTTTAACACCTCGCCCGCCTGGTTGCGCACCAGAACCGATAATATCGCCGCCGAATCGCGCAAGGCGTGAGCCGCCCCCCGCAGCACGGCGCTGGGGTCGTCGACGTATTCCAGGATGTTGTGGCAAAGAACTACATGGAATGATCTGCCGTCGAGTAAGTCTGCCAATGCGGCGGCATCGCCCTGTTTCAGTGCGATCTTGTCTCTAACCCCTGCTTCCTGTGCCGTGCGCTTCGCGATATCCAGCATCGCCCGAGAGCAATCCAGCAGCGTAACGTGAAAGCCCAAACGTGCCAAGCGCACCGCGGTCGCTCCCGTGCCGCAACCCAGGTCCAGTGCACACGGCGAGTGATTGTGCGGCAGAGGAAGAAATTCCTGAAGGTTGGCAAAGGCCAGGTCGAGGCGCAACCGTCCTTCGGGAGTCTGGAGGTAGGCAGCGTACTTTTCCGCGCCGCTCTGGAAGCGTTCCCGGTCCGACTTGGAATTCATCTTCATGAGGCACTGAAGTCGTTGTCGCCGCCTGCATAGATCAACCAGAGAACCCCAACACCTTTTTCTCCATCATCCTTCCCCAGGAGAAGAGTGACTTGGTCTCGAGAAGCCCTGAATCAAGATGGAAGGTGGTTGCGCGTAATGCCACCCTCTCCTGTGGGCAGCCCGCGGGTGTCTTGAGCAGGATACCATTCGCTACTCAGCACGGCACACCGTCGTTGCTCAGAAACCAGATCTCGGGAACGATGAGGAATATTCCGGCGAGCGAGGCAAGCAATCGAGATTCAAGAAGGCTATCGGTGAGCGCAACCCACTGTTCCGCCCGACTACAGCCGGCGATACCATATTTGCTGGATTGCGGAACTGGCTTTTGCGACACAAGGATTCAAATTCCCGCGTACCAGGAATATCCCTGCGAAGGTGAAATGGAGCCTCGTCCATCGCCAACGTGCTTCATCGAGTCCACGAACCTAATCTTCTCCAGGTACTTCACGCTCTTGTAACCGAGCTGCCGCGCCACCCTCACTCGCAGCGGCGCTCCGTGATCCGGCGGCAAGTCTTCGCCGTTCAGGTTGTACGTTAGAAACGTCTGTGGATGATACGCATCCGGTAAATCCAGACTGTCCCAGGTTTCGTCAAAGGCATAGAACACCGCAAACTTTGCCTGTCTCGAGATACCCACCAGATTCAAGACATAGGCAAGCGGTATGCCCGTCCACTGCGCGATGAACGACCAGCCCTCTTCACAAGCCTGGTGGGTAATCTGGCTGCGCGCCGGCATGCGCTTGATCTCATCCAGCGAGAATGCCGCGGGCCGCGCCACGAGCCCGTCAATGGTCAGCCGCCAGTCTTTGAATCCTCCGGCGAGCAGGCGCTGGTATGGATCGGTCTTCGGCTGGGGTCCGCTCACCGGGATCACCTTGGAGATTTCGCTGCGGCTGAACTCTCGCGCCATGGAGTGGGTCGACATCAAAAGCCGCTGCGTCGCATAGGTTAAAGTTTCCCCTGGCCCCCAGATTCCGCCGCAGTCGGGCGGAATCAATCCATAGTGGTTCGCAATCTTTGCCGCCGCTGCCAGTCCGGAAGCCCCTGCCGCCGCCACCAGGCCAGTCGTGATCAGTTTTCTCCGCGAGAGGTTGATGCTCATGGCCACTCCTTGCCGAGGTTGACTCGGCCGGTGATCATCGCCCTCGTACGTTGCACGAATCCCGCCAGAAAAAGCATTCCGAGGTGCACCAGGAAAAACAAAACCAGCAGGATGGCTGTGAAAAAATGGATCGTACGAGCGGTCTCTTGTCCGCCCAGCCAAGTCACAAAAAAGGGAAAGACCGACGTCACGGCCGGTGACATCGCCATCCCCGTCCAGATCATCAGCGGAAACAGCAGGAAGATCACCCCAAGGTAAGAAAGCCGCTGCAGCACGTTATAACTGTGTGCTTCTGCTTGCGAGGGCTTGGTGAACCGCAGATGACTCCTGATTTCCCGCGCAAGTGAATGCCGCGAAAGCTGCCCTTTCACCGGCCACAGATTCTTGCGGAAGTGCTCTGAAACCAGTCCCCTGATTACGTATAGCAGGCCCGTCAGCACGCACAACCATGCCGCCTGGAAATGCATATACCGGCCCCAGCCGGACGGTCCGCCGAGCATGAACGGCAAAGGCAGATCGAAGAGCGAAGGGGTCCCCACGGCGCCGGTTTCGCCCCAGTAAAAGCGCGGATGCGCCAGAATGATCGCGAAGCCGCTCACGGTCAGCGCGAGGAAACTAATCGTATTCAACCAGTGGGTGACGCGGACAAGCAAGGAATGTCGCGCCAAATCCGGTCGAGGTGCCTCTCGGATCGCGGCTCCCGGCAGGTAGGCAGTCTCCGCCATAACGGAATCCGCCGACTGTAACACAACCCGCCCGTCCAGTCACCGGTACGCTGGAGAGAGGGCCCGACTGGCGTTCACTACGGATCTCGGCGTCCAGTGATGGTCGTCCCTGCGCAACAGTCACCCCACCCGTATCTGGAAGCCGACGCAAAGCGCTAAGATTGATTTTCGATCGGAGACTGCCATGGAACCATTTCGTTTCCATCTCTTCGTCTGTACCCAGCAAAAGCCGGAAGGCGTCCCATCCTGCTCGGCCAGCGGGTCGTTCGCAGTGCTGGAAACCCTGGATCACGAGATACAAAGACGTGGCCTCAGCAGTAGCGTGCAGCTCACTACTTGTGGCTGTATGGGACTGTGTGATGAAGGTCCAATAATGGTGGTTTATCCGGCAGGAGTCTGGTACCGGCGGCTGCAACCGTCGGATGTATCCGAGATCGTCCATAGGCATCTGCGCGACGGCATCCCGGTCGATCGCCTCCTATGGAACGATGCCCCGGCGATGACGGCCATGGCGATCGAGCATGGGGAAAAGTTCCGTGCCGCGATGGCGGCCCACGACAAAGCAGGAACGCTACCCGATCGCCTGGATCAGATGATCCGCGGCTACATGCCCAGTCGCTGCCTTCTCACGGCACTGGAGCTCGATGTCTTTACCGCCGTCGGAGACGGGGCCAATGCCGAACAAGTCGGGACGAGGATACACGCCGATGCCCGCGCGGCGGGCCGGCTGCTCAACGCGCTCGTCGCTCTCGGACTGCTCGCGAAAAGCGAGGACCACTACAGGAACACTCCTGAGTCAGCTCGCTTCTTTGTTCAAGGCTCCAAGGACAACCACCGCAATGGTCTACTGCACTTAGCCAACATCTGGCATCGCTGGAGCACACTGACCGACGCCGTGCGCCGTGGTAAGCGCATCCCCATCGATCGTGATCAGACTCCAGAATGGACGCGCAGCTTTATTGCCGGTATGCAGCGCAACGCCAGGGATCGTGCCCCACTCCTGGTCGAGACCCTGGGCGCTGCCGGTGTGCGCCGCGTTCTGGACCTGGGCGGCGGTTCTGGCGCCTACTCCATTGCCTTTGCCAGGGCCTGTCCTGATGTGCGCTGCGAGATCCTGGACCTCCCCGAGGTTGTGCCGCTCACAGCCGAATATGTCAGCCAGGCCGGGGTCTCAACGCAAATCACCCTTCGCGCTGGCGACATGCTCCTGGACGATTTCGGCTCCGGCTTCGACCTCATCATACTGAACGCCATCTGCCACATGTTTTCCGAGGAACAGAACCAGGACCTCTTCCGCCGCGCCCGCCGTGCACTCGCGCCCCGCGGCCGCTTGGTCGTGCAGGACTTCATCCTCAACCCTGACAAAACCGGCCCCCAGCACGCGGTGCTGTTCTCACTGAACATGCTGGTTTCGACCGTCGCCGGGGACAGCTATAGCGAGTCCGAATACACGACCTGGATGAAGGCTGCCGGGTTCCCCGAGGTGCGCCGGATTAAGCTGCCCGGGCCCAGCGATCTGATGGTCGGCCAAGTAAGCTGACGCCACCTCGCGGGCTCGAAGTTGACTCAACCCGGCGAGTCTGCGGGTTCGCTAGGATTTGGCATTGGTCGAGAAATAGCGGTCGGCGGGGGAGACGCCAGGAATGCCTCCGGCGGCTAAAATCAGGCAATCCCTAGACTTACACACATGCGGATCACAGCAGTCGCGCTTCTCCTAATCTCACTGCTTGCTGGCCTTTGCGGTGCACAAACCAGCGAGACGCTGAAGTTCGACATCGAGGCCGTGGATAAGAGCGCCGATGCCTGCTCGGATTTTTATCAGTATGCGTGCGGCGGATGGCTCAAGAGAAATCCGATCCCTGCCGACCGCTCTTACTGGTCGGTATTCCAGCAGATGCGGGAAATTAATCAGAAACGGGTAAGCGCGATCTTGCAGCGGGCGGCCTCGGAGCCGACCTCGGCCGATGGGCGAAAGATCGGGGATTATTACGCTTCGTGTATGGATGACAAGACGATTGAGGCCAAAGGCCTGGGGCCACTGCTACCAGAGTTGGCGCGGATTGATGCGATCAGCAATTCCGTCGACCTGGCGAAGGAAGTTGCACGACTCCATGGGTTTGGCGCGGATGCCTTGTTCTCCATGAGCGCGAACCAGAAGCTAGAAGATGCCACCCAGGTTATCGCGTATCTGGACCAGAGCGGATTGAACCTGCCGGAGCCGGGGTACTACACCTCCGACGACGCCGAGATTGTGAAGGTGCGGGCGGCATACCGCGCGCACGTGGAGAACGAATTCGGGTTACTAGGCGAGAGTCCCCAGCAGGCGAAGGCGAGAGCCGAAGATGTGATGAAGATTGAGATCGCACTGGCGCACACCGAGCTCACGCCACTCGAGCGGCGCGATCGAAAAGCCTGGTATCACCTCATGGGGTTGGCAGACCTGGAGAGGCTGGCGCCTGACTTTAGCTGGAAGGAATATTTCTCTGCCATCGGATTTGTGCCGATGGGAACCATTAACGTGGCGATCCCCAAGTCCATGCAAGCGATTAACGAGTTGATGAAGCAGACTCCGATGCAGGCATGGAAGAGCTATATGCGATGGGAACTGGTACGGGTAGCGACCCCGGCATTGCCAAACCCCTTTCGCCACGCAGAATTTGATTTCTATCAGCGCACGCTGGGGGGCGTGAGCGATCCGACATCGCGGGCCAAGCAGTGCACCGATTTAACCAATCGCGACTTGGGTGAGGCTGTGGGAAAAGAGTATGCGCAGCGCTATTTTCCCCCAGCAAGCAAGCAGGAGGTGCTGGAGCTGGTAGGCCGCATCCAGCAGGCCTTGCGCATTGACATCGAACAAAGCTCCTGGATGGGTACTTCGACGAAACGAGAAGCGTTGCGCAAGCTGGAGCTGCTGCGGGCGATGATTGGATATCCGGATCATTGGCGCGACTACTCTCACCTGGAGATTCGACCGGGCGATGCGCTGGGCAACGCGCTACGCGGTGAGGAGTTCGAGTTCGCGCGACAGATGGCGAAGATAGGAAAACCCGTGGATCGGGGCGAGTTCTACGAGTTAGTGCAGGGCGTAGAGGGATACCACGACAATCCCTTGAACGTGATCGTTTTTACGGCAGGGCTTCTGCAGCCTCCGTTTTTTGATCCGCAAGCCGATGACGCGGTGAATTTCGGCCTGGCGGGAGCGGTGATGGGTCACGAATTGAGTCACGCCTTCGACGATAAGGGTCACCAGTTCGACGGTGAGGGCAATATGCGCAACTGGTGGACTCCGGAGGATGCGCAGCAGTACGACGCACGGGCGGCGTGCTTCGTACGGCAATATTCGCTTTATCCGGCTGGTGATGACTTGAAAGTAAACGGCGAGCTGACGTTGGGAGAAAACATCGCCGACAATGGGGGCTTGCAGCTTGCGCACATGGCATTTGAGGCGAAGCCGCATTCCTCGCAAACCAAGGATGGCTACACTCCGGAGCAGCGCTTCTTTTTGGGCTGGGCGCAGTGGCGATGCATGAACGTGACGGAGCAGAAAGCGCGGGAGTTGGCGCGCGACGACGAGCATGCGCCGGGAAGATGGCGTGTCAACGGGGTGGTTAGCAACATGCCAGCGTTTGCTAAGGCATATGGTTGCAAGCGGGCAGACAGGATGGTGAGGCTGGAGCCCTGCAGGATTTGGTGATTACTCGCAGACGGCCGAGCTCAGGCCTGACTGATTAATGGCTGGACTCTGCTTGGACAGTGACGGGGAAGGAACTTCGTGGCGCCTGGAAGCACCGACCTGTGCATTCTGAAGCAAGCCGATGCGAGTTCGCGAAGCTGCCAGACCGGTTGACGGGCCACCCAGCTGGGGAGCACTAGGCGCCGAGCAGGTCAGGCAGTACCTCGCCCGCTCGCCCCCAAATGCATTCCGTGAACGAGGATGCGTTCGCCGGTTCCTCCGGCCCCACGTAGAGGGTCCGCGCATGACCGGCGAGATGAGCCACGAAGCTGGCGGCGGGTTCGACCACGCCTGAGGTTCCAACCGCTATGAACACCGAGCAGATCTCGAGTGCGGCGAAAATCCGATCCAGATCGAACGGCACCTCCCCAAACCAGCAGATATGCGGGCGAATCCGGCCTCCGCATTCGCACCGGGGAGGCTCGGCTGGCGGGTCGTAGGTATTCGTGTCATGAAAAGGAGATCGGCTGCACGTGTCGCAGCGGCTTCTGAAAAGTTCCCCGTGCATGTGGATGACATTTTTGGAACCCGCCCGCTCGTGCAGGTTGTCCACGTTCTGAGTGCAGAGAAAGAGACGCTCTTGGAGTGTGCTTTCCAGCCTTGCAAGGGCCAAGTGCGCCGGATTCGGCATGGCAGCCGCAGCCGCACGCCGCCGCATGGAGTAGAACTCCCAGACCAGCCGAGGATCGCGATGCCACGCCCGCGGCGAGGCGACTTCCTCGATTCTGTAATTCCGCCACAATCCGCCAGCGCCACGGAAAGTTTGAATTCCGCTCTCCGCGCTCACTCCTGCTCCGGTGAGAACGAACACACGATCACGGGGAGAAATGGCAAGCATGTATAGGAATGAAGTTTACGCTGGGGATCAGAACACCGGAACACTTTCAACCCACCCGAGTCGGTTCATAGACGGCAGTCGGCCGCGAGACGCGATGCTTCTGGGCGGCAATCTCGCCCAGGGCACCCGATTCATCGCTTTCTTCGATGATCTACCAGAATACGTCTCATCCACTGTATCGATACCGCGATGAAATGCGCTCGATCCTGCCCCCGCATCCGCACACGATGGCGTGACTGCGGAGTATTTCCCATGGCTCGACCATTGTCCCGAGCGCAACCGATCCCTTCGCTTTAATAAGACTGCGCTGCAGCACAGCTCGCAATCACAGCGACTGCAGAACACTGATGAGCCCGGTGGCGATCAAACTCACCGCCCAGAGCAGATCGACGTTGAACCACGTCTTGCGCAGAATGCCGACTCCCAGTTTTTCGAACACCAGCAACGCCACGGCCGAGGTCACCAGCAGGTAGCCAGCTGTGTGCAACCCGGTCGCAAGCAACGCGCTGGCAGGCGAGACAGCAGCCATTTGCATTGCATGATGACCGCTCCGGTTGAAATCCGTGGCCGTCATGGCCAAGAACACCGGCACAACCATAAGACCAGCGCCATGAGCTGAAGCCATCAGGAAGGACCACAGCGTAAGCGCGCCGGCACCGACCCGCATACTGGCCCAGCGCGGATGTCGATGCCGGAACAAGCGCGCCAGGCCGAAAGCAACCAGTGTCCCTGCCACTAGCCAGCGCAGCCAATGCACCGGTAGCACCACGCCCGCCAGCAGTGCGACCACGATGGCCGCGGCCACCGCCAGGGTATGCCCTAGGCCCAGCGGCAACAAGGCGGAGAGAACCGCCCGGCGGCGGCGCTCCTGCATTCCCAGCGCCACGGCGAACAGCCATCCCATGCTGGGGTTAATCCCATGAAAAGCCCCCAGCCCTAAGAGAACACCCCACGACATCGTCATCTCGCCCATACGCCTGTCCTCAGGAAAAGCAGTACGAGTCTGATGATGCATCGCCGCCTTCGAGGTGCACCTGGTGGGGACGGTAGTTCTCTGTCTCCAGGAAGAACCCGGAGTCGAGTCTCATACCGCCGCTGGGTTTCGCGTCAATCACCGTCATCCAGCCGCGAATTCCATCGGGATAGAACTGCTCATCCCAGGAACGATAGAGCGCATTCGTTAGGTACAGGCGTTTGCCGTCGCGGCTCAATTCCACCATCTGGGGGCCGCCATTCAGCGCGCGCGCCGGAATTTTTGGATGAGCTTGCCGCCGTACCATGCCACCGAGTTGCACCGTTCCGGTCAAAACGGGATTGAATGGATCGGAGACGTCGTACTGCCGCAGTTCGCCCGTGCCCCAGCACGAAGCATAGAGGAAGCGGTCGTCAAGCGAGAGGTTAATGTCCGTCAGCAGCGGTGGAGCTGCCTTGAAACCCTGCAACAGCGGCGGCAGTTTCTCAGGCGGGGCCGGTTCGGCAGGAATGTCGATCACCTTCCGCAGTTTCCAGGAGCCGTTGCTTTTGGAGCCCTCATGATGCCACAGCCATATGGAGGACGAGAGGTCTTTGAACGACACCACGACGCCGACGAACCCGTAAGCTTCGGCAGGATCATGCGCCGGCCGCAGCTCCAGCGGCATTTGATACTCTGCCCCCAGGTCCAACACCTGGCGATGGCGCCGTTTGTCCAGGTTCCAAACGTGGAGCGCATGCCCGTACTTGCCGCCCAGCAGCAGCTCGGGGTTCACACCGTTCTCCACCATGTCCGGCGTCCCCCACTCGCTGGTGATCATGGTGTCATGTCCCAAGTGCCACCAGAAGTCGTAAGCCAGGTATTGGGGGCCGCGGTCCGCTTCCCACGGCCCCTTGATCTGGAAGGTTTCCGCATCAAGAACAAAAATTCCGCCCGGCCCCTGGCCCTCCGCCGAACCGATGGCATTCATGTAGATGCCGTCCGGTCCGCAGTGCGTGGTATGAGGGCGGCTGTAGCCGGATTTTCTCTTCACTTCCTCGGGCTCAATCACCTTGTTCAGCGCCGGCTTGCGGGGATCGGGCTTGGTGTCAAGGATGTGAATGCGGGAAGACCGCAGTCCGGGAACCACCAGGTAACGCCGTTCCATGTGCGGATGCGGCGAGTGGGGACAGAGACAGGAACTGCAGGCATTCCAGCCGAAGTGGTGCAGTTCGTCGCCGGCATTGGGCATGTCAATTCGGTGGATGATTGTGCCGTACGTCTTGGAAGCCGGATCAAGATCTACCACAGCCATGGCGTCAGGTAAGCCGGCCCTCTCATTCAGCATGGCCACGTAGGCCAGCTTTTCCTCAGCCGCCTCCATCGCCATGCGGGCTGAAGGATAGAAACTCTGGTCGGGAAGTAACTGAGGCATTGTCCTTGTCTCCTTGTTGATCTGGTTGATGCCGCTCATCAGTCCTGAGACTCTTGATTTATTTGCCAACTCGCGCGCATGTACGGATTAGGCACCGCCGGGTATCTGGAATCCTCCCGGTTTTTTATGAACCAATATGCCGCGGACCGCGGGTTGTTATCAGTTCGGACCATTCCAGCTCGATCCTGCAGAGCACCGGCTGCTGCGCGGAAGAACAAATAGCAGGGCGGCGCGCGTTGCGGACCCTGGTGCGGCTGGATTGGGGCAAGAACAATCCGGATTTCACGTCGATGTCCACGAAGTTTCATATTCCCCACAACTCCACACCCGATCAACACCAGTGGTTCAATGACCTGCAGCGGATATCAGCCAGTCCGGAGACGCGCATCATGATGCTGATCGACGAGATCAGCATCCGGCCGCTTTTGCCTCAAGTCTTCCTGCCTACCATCGTCTTCCACGGGGACCGAGAACGAGTTATACCCGCAGAAGAAGGGCGGATTCTGGCCGCCGAAATCCCAGGCGCGCGATTTGTCCCGCTCAGCAGCAGCAATCATATTCTGCTTGCGGAAGAACCAGCCTGGCGGGTGTTCCTGGAGGAACTTGGAGCGTTCTCAGGGTGGCAGAACACCCTAATCCGTCTGAAGCCTGGAAGCCACAGCAAGACAACTCCCGGGATGGCGTGACGGAAGAAGAAAGTTGCGCAATCGCAAAGCCCGCCGAAACGGGTTTGATGAACCTGGGCTCGGATAACTTTGGGCGGTCGGAATGAAGCCGCCTTGGGCCGCAAACGTAACCGGCTTATGGGCAACGGTTTTTTCGAAAGCGTCGTGACACACGCACTTGGTTCTCAGGTGCCGACTTCCAATAGGACGCAGCATCATCTACCGGCAATCGGATGACGATCCATCGACTTTCCAACAGAATTTCTGGCGGGTGAGCAACAATTTCCCTTGCCTGGGTAACCCGATATACTGGCCGATGAAGCGGCTCGATGTGACAGGATGAGAACCGGTGACAGATGAAGCTGATATCGGTGAACACGGGGCTTCCCCGGGAAGTGACATGGCACGGGAGAAGGGTGACCACGGGAATCTTCAAGCAACCGGTAGATGGGCGCGTCGCGCTGCGCAAGCTTAATTTGGACGGTGACCGTCAAGCGGATCTCAGTGTTCACGGGAGAAAATATAAGGCCGTCTACTGCTATCCACTTGTACACTACGAATACTGGAGGAAGGAGTTAGCGGGCCGGGAGTTGCCGATGGGTGTCTTTGGGGAAAACTTCACAGTCGATGGCGGGTTGGAAGAGTCAGTCTACCTGGGTGATCAATTCTCCGTCGGTTCAGCGGAAGTGGCAGTGACCCAGCCTCGCCTGCCTTGCTACAAACTTGGGATCAGATTTGAAGCCGATGACATGGTGAAGCGATTCTCCCTAAGCCGCCGGACAGGTTACTATCTCGCCGTTACGCGCGAGGGAGAGGTTGGCGCGGGCGATGAAATGGCCCTTATCAGCCGCGACCCAAACGCCGTTTCGGTTTCGGAAATCACCCGCCTCTATGGCGAAACGAGGTATAGCGACTCTGATGTGTCCTGGGTGCGGCGCGCCTTAGAAGTTGCAACCTTGCCGGAAAGTTGGAAGCAGCATTTCCGCCAGCGACTGGCGCAGATGCCGACCTTAGGTTGAAGCCGAGATCGCGATATTTCTTCTGGTTGGAGGGAGCTTCATGAGCTCCGGATTGGCGCTATTGCTGACCTTTGGTATCGGGGTGGTAGCGGGGTTGCGATCCATGACGGCGCCTGCGATTGTGGCGTGGGCGGCACACTTGGGCCGGATTAATCTTTCGGGCTCTCCTCTGGCCTTCATAGGATCGACTTGGGCAGTCGGCGTGTTTACGCTTGGCGCACTGGGCGAATTCGTTGCCGATCAACTCCCTAGCACTCCCGCCCGTACGACGGCGGGCCCGCTAGCCGCCCGAATTGTGATGGGCCTGCTCACAGGTAGCTGCCTGGGCGTTGCTACGGGTACTTCCGCCTGGCTGGCGGGGCTGATGGGGGCCATCGGCGCAATTGTCGGAGCATTCGGCGGCTATCAGTCTCGCGTCGGATTGGTTCGAGCTCTTCGCGCTCCCGATTTCACAATTGCTGTGCCGGAAGATCTGCTCGCCGTCGGATTGGGTCTGCTTCTCGTTTCCCGACTCTGAGAGACCCGGTTTTTCCCGAATGAGAAGTGTTGGTCTTTCGAGGTTGGCGCAGTCGTCATGCAGTCATGACCTCGCAGCCAAGCTCGCCCCCTGTCGTGGTTCCACTATTCTGCTGAGTGCGTGATCGCTAGACGCTGGGCGACGATCGAGTACGCACTGGGATTGAATGCCATCCCAATGTGTGTACCCGGGACTTCGAAATCACTCCCCCTTTTCCTGGTCATACAATAGCGCCAGTCCACGACGCCGTCGTGGCGGGTATAAATCGCGGTCTGGAGCATGGAGTCCGGGACCTCGTGGCGCAGGGAGTCGATGAAATTGCAGGTGCAGCGCCCGGTGTAGCAGTGGGGCAGCACGTCCTCGCCGTGCTCCTGCAGAATTCGCAGACGGACGGCCTCGGCGGCGTGGATCACAGCGCGATTCGCGACTGTGCCACGAATGGGCGAGGCCAGCGTGGTCACCGACGCAACCTCTTTGGGCCGCGCGCCGGCAACGGAACGCGCGATCACGCCTCCAAGGCTGTGGCCGATCACGTGAATTTTGCGCCCAGTTTCGTCCAGCGCTCTCTTGATGGTCTCGTTCACATGACGCTGGATCAGCAAGTTGGGGCAGTCGGCATTGATGCCGATGCCTGAAAAATATGGGCGGTAGCCGATGCGGCCCAGCCAACCGTGGAGTTCCGTCAGGTATAAATCGGTACCGAGAAAACCGGGAATGACGATCACACCGGATTGATCACCACGCGGGACTCCAAAGCCGTAGTAGACGGGGGTGGCGTGCAAGAGGAGAACCTCAGCCCCGAACAGCGCTTCGGTCCAAATCGGGGTCTCGGCTACTCGATGAGGTTGAGGGGATTGCTCCCGCAACCGAAGTTTCGAAGAACCGCTTACCCTTTTGCGCAATTTCCTCCCCCGTGCCGTGGTCGCCTGAGTCACGCGGGCATGTCTGTCGCGGCGCGATGTGAATTATACCGACAGGCCGCAAGAGGCTCCATAGCACGTTAGAGGCATGGGGCGAGTTACAAGCAGGCTCGTCATGCAATTCCGGAGCAGGGAGCGTGCCTCGTCGCTAAGCGACGGCCGCGGGCGGCTGAGTAATTCTTGGCCGGGCATGTGCCAGGCTGCCTCGCTCAGCCGGGGGATGGCTGCCTGGTCCGGGGGGAAGGTCTTGTTGTGAATTTCATCTATGTTGCAATGCAAAAATAACAAATACATCTTGACATAAGTTGCTGATTATTGTACAGTTTAGTTGGATGCTGCAGTGCAGCAACGAGGAGGCATCCTATGCCGGCAGTGCCAACCAAGATGTCCCGGACTCATCCGTCGTCCTTTGTTTCCATCTTGTCGGGTTGGACGCAACAGGGCGTCCAGAGCTTTTTTGCGATGCAACGCATCTTTCTGGATCTTGCCATGCGGCAGAATGCGAACATCATGCATGCTCTGCGGCAACAACTGACCGACCCGCATCACTCTGCCGCTGCGCTTCTCAATGAAGTGGCCGGCGAGAGCATGAGCAACTTCATCGATGGCCAGAAAGTCCTGCTCGAGCTGGGGAAAGAGCAACATGAAATTCTGATGAACGGCGTGCAGCAGCGTATTGGAAACTGGCCCGCAGTCCGGGCTACAACCAACTTGCTGCGCCGTAGCGTGGAGACTTTCATCGACACGCAGGAAGAGCTGTTGAAGATCGCGGGCAAGCAAACTCACGCCTGGGTGCAGGCCGCCAAGGCCGGCAAGCCGTATGGCACTCCGAGTCTGCTGGGCCTGGCCCGCGAAGGTATGGAACAATTTATGAAGGCGCAGAAGCAGTTTCTCGATGTGATTGCCGAGGAGACTGCCAAAGCCACCGGCGGCAAGAAAGTCAACGGCGTCAGAAAAATCAAGCCCGTCGAGCTGTCAGAGATGGCGCAGCAGGCCACGCAATCGTTCATCGAGGCCCAGAAAAAGCTGGCGGACATTGCTGGGAAACAGATGAACGCCAACGTGAAGACCGCGGGCAAGAGCCTCGAACTGCTGCGGCCGTTCCCCTTTCTGCCTCTGGCCGAGTTGACGCGGGAAGCGGTCAAGAGCTATGTAGAGGCTCAAAAGGCGCTGATGGAGGTCATGGCGAAGCCGGTGGGCGAACACAAGCATCCGGCCAAGCCAGCGCAGCGCACGAAGAAATCAGCCACGCCGGCGAGGAAGAGAGCGGCGGCAGCAGCCGTCGCGTAATCAGGGTGAAGCCGGGAAGGGCGCGGCTCCAGCCGTGCCCACAAGAGCCGAGATGCGAACGGCTTCTAGCCTCAAGGGTAACCGCCCCGAGGCTAAAGCCTCGGCCTCTTATGCAATCCTTAAACGGGCACGGCTGAAGCCGTGCCCTTCCCGTGGTAAAGCCCGCCAACCGCCCCAAACAGGCCTTTGTCTTGCGAAACAAGCGACGATACATTTGCACATTGCTCGACTTGGCGGCCAATCGCTCGGCTGGCAGACTCGGCATGGGGTCGTGAATGCGCCAGATGAAAAAGGGAACAACTCTGGGAGCGAATGCCACTTTTCGCAGTCGCCGGCTCCTCCAGCCCATTGCGGACGGTCAATGCCTTGTTGTATGCCCGTGGGATGCCCGTGGGATAGCCGCGACTGCAAGTATTGAGCTTGCCGAGAAGGTGGTCGTGGGCAGCGCGCGGGATGGAGTGCCAATTATGGAATTCTGAGGCGACTATCCCTTGATTGTGGTGGCTAAAAACCACTGCGGAGAGCGCCTTCTCTGCGCTTCAGGCGTCCCGAAGGACTCGTGCGCGCGCCTCTGGCACTATGGACCGATCCCCACGGGGCGTCCGCTTCGTCTCCAGTCCGGTTGCGTTGGGTTGCGGCAACGTGCGGGTTCAATAGAATCTAGAGTAGATCTCGATAGCGTTCCAGGGCAACTCGAACCAGTTGACTCCGCGTCCGCACTTCGGTCTTACCAAAGAGTTGCTGCAGAGTGTTCTTGACGCCACTCTCTGAGAGTTCCATCCGCGATGCGATCTCCTTGTTCGATAGGCCCTGAACAACCAATCGGAGAACCTCCAATTCCCGGTTATTCAGGGAAGGCCTCTCCTTCTGATCGAACGATGCCCTAATCCCATTCGACTGTTCCTCGCTGACATCTGCGATGATCGCGGCTAGTTTGGGTCGCGTGCCTTCCCTATAGCTCGAAAACCAAACTTCCGCCAGAAAGGACTCCCCGTTTCCACGATGGCCGCGACATTGCATCGAACTCCGGAACTGCGGACCTTCTTCGGGACGCAGTGCGTGATGCAGTTCCGGCAGAAAGGCCGCAATCGGTTGGCCTACCAGGACGCCATTGTGCGGAGCCATGAGCTGGGCAGCGGCTTGATTGGCTAGTTCAATGAAGCCTCGCTCGTCGACAGTCACGATTGCGGCAGGGCTTGTTTCGACCAAGACGTGCATTCGTTCTTGAGCTTCGAGGCTCAACCGTTTGTTCCGCAAAACCTCGAAGGTCAGGAGTCCGCAGCCGCAAAGGGCTAGAGTTTCAAATCCCAGCCGAATATGGGCATCGGCCGGATCCAGGTTACTGAAACGTTCGCTGAGCAAAGCGCATGCCAAACCCAATACAGCGATCGCCCACCGAGGAAGGAAGCCAGCGGCGAGCATGATTGGAAACAGATAGAGAAACCCCAACGAGAAGTACGGCTTCGTCCACCAATCTACCAAAGCGATTGCGAAGACAAGGACACTACTGGCAACCAGAACAGGCGCACGACTACGCCGCTCCCAGATCCAATCCAAGTGGGGCATGAAGTTGGTGTCAGACTTTCGATTATGTCACCCAGGCTGCCGTTGCACAGAGTCCAATCGAACGATTTGTACTCAAGATTTGTGTTACCGAGATCGAACCAGCACAATTTCCACGGGCATCTGCATTTCCAATGCTCTCCAATCGAAAGATTGGCAGGCCGGTCCGGGTCTTTGCGATCGAAATACCTCCTCCCAAGTCCTTTGAGTGGCTCCCGTGAATGGCGCCATTCGCGATACACAAGATCTTTCATCAGCTTGGGGAAAAGTGTCGGCTGGGGACGTCCTGTCCGACGAAGTGCGCCAGGCAGATCGGAGCGCTCTGAGCCTGGAAGCGCTGATGGTTAGGCGTTGGTTTTCCTTCGCCTGTTTGGCGTCGAGGAATTGTTCAGGCACAGATGGCTCCTGTCCATTCAACCGTTCCGCTGGAAAACCTCGCCCCAATGATGGCTCGGCAGCCGAATCCTAACGCACGATGGGCGAACCGGCTTTTTACCATGCTTCTTCTGTCACACTCTCTCTCCAGCCCGGTTGTTGCCCAGCAGAGTTATACATGGCAGCAGATCCGGGACAGGTTCGAAGCCGCCAACCCCACGCTGCTAGCGGGAAAGCTCAACGTCGAGGAACTGAGAGCCCAGGAGATTACCGCCCACCTCCGCCCCAATCCGGATTTTACTCTTTCAGCCGACGGGACCCAGATTGCTCCGAGTAAGGGAGTCTGGCAGCCGTTGGCTGGAACGTTCGTTTCACCCGGAGTCAGTTATCTCTTCGAGCGAAGAAATAAACGCGGGCTACGCTTCGAGGCTGCCAAAGAAGGCACGGCGATCGGCGTCGCGCAGCAATCCGATGCCGAACGCAATCTGCTTTTTAATCTGCGCAGCGCCTTTGTGGGCATCCTCGAGGCCAAAGCCGTATTGCGTCTGGCGCAGGACAACCTCGATTACTACGACAAGATTCTTAAAATCAGCCAGGACCGCTTCCAGACGGGAGATATCGCCGAGATCGATCTCGATCGACTGCAGCTACAACGGCTGCAATACGAATCCGATCTGCAGATTGCCCAGGTCAACCTGCGCACGACAAAAATCAACCTGCTGGCCCTGCTCGACGATCGTCGGCCGGTGGACAGTTTTGACATAGAGGGTCCATTCGATTTCCAGGAAAACCTTCTTACCCTTGACGAATATCGCAGGGATGCTGTAAATGCGCGTCCGGACCTGCGTGCGGCAACCCTTTCGCTACAACAAGCGGAAACGAACTACCAACTAGCCGAAGCCGACGGCTCAACTGATCCTACGGTAGGTCTGTGGTTTACGCACAACGGTTCGTTCAACAATCCAGAGGCTCTCAACACGCTCGGGGTCAGCGTCAGCATTCCACTCCGCATCTTCGACAAAAACCAGGGAGAGAAGCTGCGCACGAAAATTGACGTCACGCGAAGCGAGAAATTGCGCCGCGGTGTCGAGACCCAGGTCTACAGCGATGTCGATTCGGCTTACGCAGTCCTCATCAGTGACGTCAATCTGCTGAAGCCTTACAAGCGTCAATACCTGGCACAAGCCGTGCACGTGCGCGACACGATCTTCTTCTCCTACCAGCATGGGGCGGCGTCGCTGTTGGACTTCCTGAATGCAGAAAGTGAGTACCGCACGGTGCAGCTGAATTACGTGAACCTGGTTGGCTCCTATCTGACGGCGGCAGCGCAGCTGAACTTAGCCATCGGTCGCGAGGTCATTCCATGAACGATGTTGCAGTTGGTCGGATGGTTCCTGCGGGCCTTTGCCTATTCGTGAGCCTGCTGCCAGTCGGTTGCAGTAGCGGAAAGGCGGATCCGCGTGCGGAAGCACCACCCAAGGCTGTTGTTGAATCCGCCCTGGATGCGAACAACTTTAAGGTGGACCGCCCTGACCGGTTCCCGTTGGTAACGGCGGTCGAGCACAAGGCGGCTGCTACGTTAAATGTGACTGGAGTGGTACAGCCAGACATCGTGCGCGCCGTTCCGGTTGTCTCGCTTGCCTCAGGACGTGTGGTTGAGATCAAAGCTAGGCTGGGTGACGCAGTGCAGAAAGGCCAGCTCCTACTGCGCGTTCAAAGCAATGATGTTTCCGGTGCCTACCAGACCTATTTGAAAGCTGAAAACGATGAGCGCCTGGCTCGTACCCAGCTTGCGCGGGCTCAGATTCTTTACGAAAAGGGAGCCATTGCCAAGAGTGCTCTGGAGCAGGCGGAAGCGGCGGAGGTCGACATCAAAGCCGACCTCAACGCTGCAACCGAACAACTGCACCTTCTCGGCATCGACAAGCAGCATCCCTCCGGCGTGGTTGACATTGTGGCGCCCATCTCGGGGGTTATTACCGATCAGCAAGTTACGAATTCGTCAGGTGTTCAGGGTCTATCCGGCCCGAATCCCTTCACCATCGCGGATCTTTCTTACGTCTGGATCGTCTGTGACGTCTACGAAAATGATCTCGATGCAGTCCACGTCGGGGAGTATGCAGACATCCACCTCAATGCGTTTCCCCATCAGCCCCTCAAGGGACGCATCGCCAACATTCTGCCGATCCTTGACCCCAACATCCGCACCGCCAAGGTCCGGATAGAAGTTAAGAATCCTGGAATGCTCCGGATCGGCATGTTCGCCAGCGCTACGTTTTACGGAAAACAACCGGAAATGCACGCTGTCCTTCCCGCCAACGCCATCCTGCACTTGCACGATCGCGAGTGGGTCTACACGCCTCTGGGGGATGGCCATTTCAAGCGCGCTGAGGTAGTCACCGGAAATATGCTGCCCAATCAACAACAGGAAATCGTGTCCGGGATCAAACCCGGCGACCAAGTCGTTTCCAATGCCCTAGATTTGCAGAACACGGTGGAGCAGTAGGTGATTCGGCGCGTTGTCGATTTCGCCCTTGGAAACCGCCTGCTGGTCCTCGGGCTGGCATTTGTGTTGTTTGTCTGGGGAATCATTTCGTTCCACAATCTGCCCATCGAGGCTTACCCCGATGTCGCAGACAACTACGTCGAGATCATCACCCAATGGCCGGGAATCTCGGCGGAACAGATCGAACAACAGGTTACGATCCCGCTCGAAACCGCCATGAATGGCATCCCCGGCGTTGTGCATCTCCGCTCCTTTTCCCTGTTCGGCCTCTCCGATCTGAAGCTGATCTTCGAGGATGGTACCGACAATGCTTGGAACCGCGAGCGCGTCCTGGAGCGCTTGAACCAGGTGACTCTCCCTCCGGGCGTCGCGCCGCAGATGGGCACCGACTGGAGCCCGGTGGGACAGATTTATTTCTTCACCTTGCACAGTACAAATCCGAAATATGACCCCATGGAGTTGAAGTCCATTGAAGACTGGGTGGTCGAAAAAAATCTCAAGTCGGTTCCCGACATTGTCGACGTTGCGAGCTTTGGTGGCCCGACGCGCGAATACCAGGTTCGCGTCGATCCCAACAGACTGGTTGCCTACGGTCTGAGTCTCGCGCAGATCGAGCAGCAACTCACCAATAACAACGCCAATGCAGGCGGAAGCTTCATTCAGGAAGGGTTGCAGCAGATCAATGTCCGCGAAGTCGGCCTGGTCGAAAGCGTTCATGACATCCTACAGACTGTCATCTTCACCAAGGGTGGCACGCCTCTCCGCGTGAAGGACATCGCGGTTGTTTCCCAAGGTCCTAAGATCCGGCTTGGCCAATTCGCGCGGGCGATCCACCGGGAAAACGGCAAAATCATCGACGACGCTGACGTGGTTTCAGGCATCGTTCTCTTGCGCAAAGGCGCCGCGGCCGATCCCGCCCTTAGAGCCCTCCATGAGAAAGTGCGGGAGATGAATGACCACGTCCTTCCCCCGGGAGTGAAGATCCTACCGTTCATTGACCGCAGTGATCTCGTTCACTTCACCAGCCACACCGTGTTGCACAACCTGAGCGAAGGAATGATCTTCGTCTCGGTCATTCTGTTTCTCTTCCTCGGCAATGTCCGCGGAGCAATTATCGTCGCCGCTACGATTCCATTCTCATTGCTGTTTGCTTCGATCTGCCTCGATTTGAAGCAGGTCCCTGCCAACCTGCTCTCCCTCGGAGCCTTGGATTTCGGCATGGTCGTGGACGGTGCCGTGGTAATGATCGAAAACATCGTCCGTCATATGAGCTTTGCCGGCGATACCGAGACGCCCATTGAACGCATTGGCGATGCGGCGCACGAAGTGCAGCGCCCCGTGTTTTACGCCATCGGCATCATCATCACCGCCTACCTTCCCATCTTTACTCTGCAGCTCGTTGAGGGTCGCCTATTTCAGCCCATGGCCTGGACGGTTGCGTTCGCCCTGCTGGGAGCTCTGCTGTTTTCAATGTTGATTGCTCCCGTCCTCGCCAGCTTCGCATTTGCGAAGGGTGCGAAGGAATGGCATAACCCAATCATGTTGTTTCTGACGGAACGCTATCGTATGGCGGTTCGCTGGGCCATTCGCCATCGAATCGTCACCGTTAGCGCAGCTGGATTCGCCGTAGTGGTGGGAAATTTTGTGGCTTTTGGCGGCATCATCGGCTCGGAATTTCTGCCCCATCTCGATGAAGGTGCTCTTTGGGTGCGGGGTACACTCGCGCCCAGCACCGGCCCCGACGAGGGAATCCGAGTGGCCAACCAGGCACGCATCGTTCTGTGCTCGTTCCCCGAGGTTCCGCAGTGCACCAGTCAGGTAGGCCGTCCCGATGACGGCACGGATACCACAGGTTTTTTTAACACCGAGTATTTTGTGGACCTGAAACCAAAGGAAGAGTGGCGGCCCATCTTCCACCAAGATAAAGATGAGCTGATCGCGGCTATGCAACGCGAACTCGACAAGATCCCAGGAGTGGTTTGGGGATTCTCGCAACCGATCGAAGACAACATGGAAGAGGCGGTCAGCGGAGTTAAAGGTGAATTGGCCACCAAAATCTACGGCGATGATCTGAAGACCCTGGAAGCCAAAGCGGACGAGATCGTCAACCTAATGCGTCAAATTCCAGGAATTGAAGACCTAGGTGTTTTTCGAGTCCTCGGTCAACCCAACTTGAACATCACGGTAGACCGGGACGCGGCCGCACGTTACCAGATCAACGTCGCAGATGTACAAGATGCAATTCAGACTGCAGTCGGCGGCAACGCGCTGACGCAAGTCCTGCAGGGCGAGGCTCGATATGATCTCGTGATGCGTTATCTGCCGCAATATCGCGAGACCAAGGAGGCAATCGAGAGAATTCGTCTGCTGTCGACCACTGGAGAACGGGTTTCTCTCGGGCAGCTCTGCAGGATTCAAGTGGTTGATGGCGGTTCGGAAATTTATCGAGAAGGCAACCAGCGCTACGTGGCGATCAAATACAGCGTCCGGGGCCGTGATCTTGGAAGTGCGGTGGAAGAGGCGATCGGGAAGGTGACTCGGCAAGTGCAACTCCCCAGCGGCTATCACCTCAGATGGGAGGGGGAATATGCTAGCCAGAAGCGCGCCAATGCGCGGTTGCTTATCGTGCTGCCCATTACCATCTTCATCATCTTCGTTATTCTTTACACGATGTTCAGATCGTTCAAATGGTCGATGCTCATCATGGCTAATGTCGCCATCGCGCCGATCGGCGGCGTGCTTGCTCTTCTGATAACCGGGACGAACTTCAGTGTTTCCTCAGGAGTCGGTTTTCTGGCTCTCTTTGGTGTCTCCGTACAGACAGGTGTCATCATGCTCGAATACATCAACCAGTTAAGGGTGCGACACTATTCCGTCGAGGACGCCGCGGTCGAGGGAGCCGTGTTGAGGTTACGCCCCATAATGATGACCATGCTCGTTGCGACTCTAGGACTGTTGCCCGCGGCCCTTTCGCACGCCATCGGATCGGATTCCCAGCGCCCGTTCGCGATCGTCATTGTGGGTGGTCTGATGGCAGCACTGGTGATGAGTATCTTTCTGCTACCGACACTTTATGTGTGGATTGCGGGTGACCACGACGTTCTGCCGGCAACCGACGGGGAATTCACGGAGGGAGAGCACATAGACTGAAGTACGGACGAACTTCATGAAGGGAGGAAGGCCGGAGCGCTGTCTGCCATCAACGCACGCAGGCGTCACGCCCCTCATTCCACAGACAAACAGCAGAATATGCGCAGCCGCGTATTCTCTGGCCGATCCTAGGCAATCATGAGGGACTCGGGAGCGAGCAGCGTGACCCGTCCACGCTGCTTGCAAAGCTTTCCGTCTCGTTCCCATCTGGAGAGTAACCGACTGGCGGTAAAGGAGCTAATGTCGGAAAGGGAACCAAGTTGTTCATTCGTGATGTCGATGGCAATTCCCGACGGCTGCACCTCACCCGCTGCGGTGGCCAGTTGAAGCAGAGTTTGCGCGAGCCTCGACTCCGCATTCTTGGTCACGATGCTGGCGTGGCGCTTCATCGATGCCCCGAGATAATGCAGCGCCAGCCGGAAACCATTCTCGGTGAGCTGGGGGTATGCCTTTGCCAGCCGGCGGATGGTTGCGTGATCCCAGACCAAGAATTCGCATTCGGTAACTGTCGTGGCGTTGGCCATATAGGTTGGAGGGTTAGCCAGCAGCGACACCAAGCCGATGACGTCTCCCGGAACCAGCCACAATAGGAGGACTTCGGCACCGGACTCAGTCAGAATGTGAGACCGGGCCCGTCCCGCCTGCAGTAAGAATAGGTTGTCGGGTCGTCCTCCCCGGACCACCACGATCTGCTTTGACGCCATGCGGCGTACTTGTGCCGGGCCGAGGATCTGTCGGAGCGCGATGTCGTCCAATCCCGCGAACAACTTCCGCTTTGCTGGCTGGGTCGAACAGGGCGGGGAACTCATCATAGTTCTGGAATCCGGGGTGGTCCACTCCGATCAGTGGGACGAGATGTTAGCGCTCCCAATCTGGCAAGTCAATTAAGCCCGTGAGCGAGTTGGCGAGATGTCCTTAAAAAACGGTTGTAGTTGGCGCAAATGTTAAGGGACTATGAAACCTGCACCGATGCCGACGGTTCCTGCCCAGGCGGCAAGACGGCTCCTGGACCTGCCGCTGGATTTGCTTAGAATGCGGCAAAGGGCAGTCCGCTGTCGCCTCAACCGCGCAGCGAGCGTGAAGGCGCGCGTGTGTTGCCATTCTTGAACCGCATTCTGCCTGCAACCAGGGAGAAGGCGCGTAGAACAACCTCGCGGTCGCTTAAGGCTATTTTGTGCATGATTTCCAGGCTTTGATTGTCCCCATTTCATTGACATGGAAGCCCTCGCGCAACTGTATGGGCAATTCAAGCTTCGGCTGCTCTCCCTTCACGGCTACGGCGCGCCATGGTTTGCACCGACTCTTCTGCTCTGCCTAACCGCCCTTCTCCTCTTGACCAATCCTCGGTTTGGGTTGATCGATGATGAGGCCTACCAGGTCGGTTCTGCCGCGCAGCCCCTCTCCATCCTGGCAACGCAATTCGAGGGCGACGCTGCCCAACTGCTCGCCCCTGTCCCCGTGTGGGTTCAGTTGCTAGATGTGTTCCGGTCCGTTTTCGTTTCCGCGGTTCTGTGGTCGGTTTTGGCGGCAGGGGGCTACTGGGTTGGGCGCAGACTCGATGGCTGGTTGGCTGCGACGATCGTCGGTGCGGCGGTATTCCCGCACTGGACCCTGGAACTGATTGTGCATCGGCATGCTCGTGATACAGGTCTTCCTTTTTCTTCGGTCCACTGCCCCAGTCCGATCGAGCTGCAGCCTGCAGCGCGCTGATCTGCTACTCTTCGTTCGCCGCTGTCGCACATTGGCTTGAAATAAAACGTGCTCAGGAGATAGCGCTTATGAATTACCGACAACTCGGATACTCGGGACTCAAGGCATCAGCACTTAGTTTTGGCACAGGAACGTTCGGCGGCGGGAGTGAATTCTTTCGCGCCTGGGGCCAGACCACGGTGGACGAGGCCCAGCGACTGATCGACATCTGCGTGGATGCGGGAATCAACCTCTTTGACACCGCTGATGTCTACTCCAACGGTCTTGCAGAGGAGATTCTGGGCAAGGCGCTTGCGGCAAAACGGCAGCGCCTGCTCATTTCCACCAAGGCAACCTTTCGGCTGGGGGAAGGACCCAATGATGTTGGTTCTTCCCGCTACCACATTCTGCACGCCTGCGAAGCGAGTTTGCGACGTCTCGGCACCGATTACATCGACATCTATCACATGCATGGGTTTGACGGGCTGACACCGATCGAAGAGACGATCGCGACGCTTGACATCTTAGTTCGCAGCGGCAAGGTGCGCTACATCGCATGCTCCAATTTCTCTGGCTGGCACCTGATGAAGTCGCTGGCGATATCCGACAAGTACGGTTGGGCGCGCTACGCCGCGCACCAGGTGTACTATTCCCTCCTCGGACGCGACTATGAGTGGGAATTGATGCCGCTCGCTATCGATCAGAAAGTCGGTGCGCTGGTCTGGAGTCCACTGGGCTGGGGACGCCTCACCGGCAGGATTCGAAAGGGACAGTCCATGCCGACGCTGAGTCGCCTTGACCAGACCGCGCAGAGCGGTCCTCCTGTAGCCATCGAACACGTCTACAAGGTAGTCGATGCTATTGATGTAATTGCCGCGCAGACTGGGAAGACCGTTCCCCAGATTGCCTTGAACTGGCTTCTTCAACGGCCGACGGTTGCGAGCGTGATTGTCGGCGCTCGCAACGAATCGCAGTTACGGCAAAATCTCGGGGCCGTAGATTGGGAGTTGACGCCCGATCAAGTGGCGGCCCTCGACGCGGCGAGCGAGGTAACGCTCGCGTACCCGTACTGGCACCAGCGTCAATTCACGGAACGGATTCCTCCTCCAGTTCAGGGAAAGGTAGCGGCATAGAAGGTTCGCGAGGTGCGGGAACAGGTATGGTCCACCGCCGAGCCGCAAGAGGAATTATTGATCTCTGCATAAAGAATGCAATAGACTAGCGCAAGAAAGAGGGCAATGCGGATTGCACGATGCATCCGCGCAGCTTGTGACCAGAATGACGAATCCCATTGATCGAGTGGATGACGTCCTCGACCAGCTCTTCCAGATCATTGGGGCAACTATTGGCC
>Ga0187780_10000460_pt1 | contig 30534 bp, 33 predicted proteins | sample 1015_Q2_SP10_20__FD_132429 | JGI IMG/M metagenome (GOLD analysis project Ga0187780, IMG submission 132429) | Tropical peat soil microbial communities from peatlands in Department of Meta, Colombia - 1015_Q2_SP10_20_MG | ecosystem: Environmental > Terrestrial > Soil > Wetlands > Peat | place...
ACGCGCTTTAAATCGGCACACAGACTGGCGGCTCCATCACCCGCCCCTCTTATTCAGAGTTCACTTGATGAGTGAGAGCACGACGAGAAGCCCACCATCCCTTCCACTTCTCTAAGTTGGAAAGGCGCGCTTGCTAGCGTTTTGTGACCAATCGGTAGTTTCTAGCGGTTCTAATACCCAAACGCCTGGCAGCTCAGCGTAATTGGCCCTCAACTCATCGAGAAATTTCTCGTAGAGTGGGCCCGTTGTCTGAAACTCCTTGACCTTGCATATAGTTCGAAACGTCCGTTGCCAACCCTGCTCCGTCGCGACGAACAAGAGAGTGATGCTGTCATCAATTTCCATCCGATGAATTAAACTTTTGTTCGCTTCTTTTTCTGCACTTTGAGCAAGAAGAATGATGTCTGGTCTCGGTGCTTTGATTGATGTGAGTGGTAGTACCTCGAGTTTGCCATTCTCAGAGTAGATACCAATGATTTTACCTACCCCGGGCTCATTCAACAACCTTAGCAATTCTGCCGGAAGATTCATGCTCGTCGTAAACCCCGTGTATGCGCTCCGAGATCACGACGTGTCCAAACTTGAAACGTAAAGCACATTGTTACCACGTAATATCACTCTTTCCAGCTTCGTCGTTTGGTGGTCAGCGTATTCTTGAGCTTCGGCAAGTGATATATTCCAATGGGGATCATATCCCAAGAACTTGCCTGTGAATACCTTCGAACCCTTCAGCTTTACTTGCACGCTGTTCCCAATGTTCCGGGACAATACTTCAAAAGGTCTTTTAGTCTGTGTCATACTCAATAACCAAAATGTCAGTTTGCACGCGGTCGTTGTCGTCACCACGGCGCGACGAACGTAACACTGTGCATTCACCTACATAAATAATACTACTAATAAGAGTGTAACAAGATCTTTATCTTAAGAAACCGGACAGTATGAAGTCATGGTTAAGCTGCTCGCTATTTTAGCCTCAATTCTACTCATTGCCCTCTCCTGTGGCTGCTTGGAAAATACACAACAGCACACGCCTGTGAACAATTCTGCCGCCAACACTGTTCTCACATTTAGCAGTCAACCCACGGTCAATCAAAGTGAATCCGCAACGTTTGTGTGCCAGCTGAACGTGACGCGCGGCCAGGGTTTGGATGGGAAAGAGATTCATTGGTCAGTTGATGATGTCCAAAAAGCGGTCTCACAAACTATGTGGGGATATGCAACCTACAACTTGACCTCAACAGACACGTCAAATCTAACAGTCGGCAAACACGTTATGCAAGCGTCCTTTAACGGAGATAATGACTATTCGGCCTCAAACGCCACCACTACGTTCCAGGTGCAGGCAGCTCCAATTTCGACTCCAGCCCCGCCTGTTTCAGCGAATGCAACAGCACCTCCTGTCCCAGAGTCAATCGCGCTTAACGCTCCTGCACAGGTGAAAGCAGGATGCACAGATATTCCGGGAACGCATTCAGATCTTGCGAGCGGCGAGAACGTCTATGTGCTGATTAAACCTTCGGGAAATGATACGTGGACAGTGCAGAGTCTTCCATATGTATTCGTTAACGGAACCTTCACAGCAAACGTCTGCTTTGACAAGCCTACAAGCGATAACATTCAGTACGATGTTTTAGCGTTAATAACGAAGAACCAGCTGAACCCGAGCACTACTCGTACCGATGTGCCCCAAGCAACCGCGGAAAACCGCGCCACTGTTACTGTAACGCAAGAAGATGGAAAGAGACTTTCGATGCGTTTTGCTGGGATTATTTCCGCTAAGACGAGCGCGTACTAGCTTTCACGAGACTACGCAAGATAGCGTGCGTCTACGTTTGACGCTTATCCTTAAAATCAAAACCTATAAATAAAACAGTGCCAGCATAGGACATCATTAATAATGATATTTAAGAACGCGCCTAACCCAAATCAAAGCGTTTAAGAGGTGGAATAATTGGCGATTGAACGGAATTACGATTGGGCCATAAAAACGGTGAATGACCACGAGATAATCGATAAGAAATGGACAGGTAACATGGAAGAATACGAACAAGCCTGCGCTAACTTCCGATTTGAAGACGTTGAGCGAGAGTTTACGTGGCGTGAAACTGGCAACGTTAACATGGCACATGAAGCGATCGATAGACACGCAGAGAGCTGGCGGAAGAACAAGGTAGCCCTATATTACGAGGGTCCTGACGGAGAATACAAGTACACGTTTCTCGAGCTTCAGACGCTCTCCAATAAATTTGCCAACGTATTGAAGAGCTTAGGAGTGTCCCGTGGCGACCGGGTCTTCACGTATATGAGTCGGATACCTGAGCTTTACATCGCAGCCATCGGAACAGTCAAAAATGGGTCTGTTTGGGGACCGCTCTTTGGCGGATTTAGAGCAGAAGCGGTGAAGGATCGGCTGGAAGACAGTGGCGCGCGGGTGTTAATAACTACTCCCGATCTCAAGAAGGCTAACGTTGACGAGATTGTTAGTGACCTTCCCGACCTGGAGCACGTGATCGTTGCCAAATCGGATGCAGCTCGGCCTGATGACAGAAGCATAAGCTTTGAAGAGGAGATGAAAAACGCTTCTTGCTATCATGAAACAGAGTGGATGCAGCGCGACGACCCCATAATGATACATTATACGTCTGGAACCACCGGTAAAGCCAAAGGAGTTATTCACGCCCACAACGCGATGGTAGGACATTTCATCACCACGAAGTACGTGCAAGACGTCACCGATATCGACATCTATTGGTGCACTGCTGACCCTGGATGGGTAACGGGCACGTCGTACGCGTGTTGGGGCCCGTGGCTAAACGGCGTTTCCCAACTCGCTTACAGCGGTCGTTTTGATTCGTCAGTATGGTATGGGCTAATCGATAAATATCAGGTTACTATTTGGTACACAGCACCTACGGCGCTCAGATTGCTCATGAAAGATGGGTTAGACCTTATTGAACAATTTGATCTCGGCAGCCTACGGCATATTACGAGCGTCGGCGAGCCTCTCAATCCAGAAGTCATCCGCTGGGGGCTCAAGGCCTTTGATCTTCCGATCCACGATAACTGGTGGATGACTGAGACGGGTCAGATACTCATCGCTAACTATCCGTGCATGCCGATTCGCCCCGGTTCCATGGGCCGCCCATTTCCGAGCATCACTGCATCTATTGTCGACGATAAGGGCAACGAGCTGCCGCCGAATACGCCAGGGAACCTCGTGATTAAGCCACCTTGGCCTGCACTTATGCGGGGCATTTGGCAAAACGACGAGAAATATCGGAGCTACTTCGAGATACCGGGATGGTACAAAACGGGGGATAGCGCGTTTAAAGATGAAGATGGGTACTTCTGGTTTATGGGACGTGTTGACGACGTTATAAAAACGTCAGGAGAACGCGTCGGACCGTTCGAAGTGGAAAGTGCGCTCGTTGAGCACCCAGCAGTCGCGGAAGCGGGCGTCATTGGCAAGCCTGATGCATTACGTGGGGAGATCATTAAGGCTTTTGTCAGTCTCCGCGGCGGATATACGCCCTCCGAAGATCTGAAGCTTGATATATCCACTTTCGTTAAGCAACATTTGGCGGCGCACGCCTTCCCACGTGAGATCGAGTTCATGGAAAAGCTGCCAAAGACGAGAAGTGGCAAGATTATGCGAAGAGTACTCAAAGCACAAGAGCTCGGATTGCCAATGGGAGATCTCGCTTCCCTCGATGAGGACTGAAAGCCCCTTTTTTCATCTTCACTCCAAGAACTGATTCCTCATTCCCTTTGCAATACCATGGCCGAGACTGAAGATATAGTTAAATTTCATATTGTGCCAATAGAGGATGAGCATAAACAGCCGCCACTAGCGACATTGCCATCACGCGTCAAGGAAAGAATCCACCAGTGCGCCGATCTGAGCCCAGTGTACTACGCGCCTTCAGATGCTTATACTTATTTGGAAACCAACTGGCTTGACGCGCACGGCAAGCTCGATTATTTGAAAGCTATCCCAGATCATAGTGTGACGATTTTTCATTGCGGCAGCTATGCAAGTCGGTTTGACCACAAGAAAGAGGAGTTAAACATGAAAGCAATCGTCCTAAGCAAAGGTTATGATATCGGGATCTGCACCGGCAGGAGTTTCGTCAGATATTACTGCAGTGATCTGATGTATGTGGATCGCTTTTTTAGCTATCGTTTCGGTGACAGGAAATACTGGTTTGCCTGCTATTCGAACACAGCAGACGCCCCTGAAATTATCAACGACAAATTCGTTGAGCTGTTCGGGGCGGACCGAGGGCCCCAAGTATTCTCGGAGCTTCAGCAGGCGTTCGAGCTGAGCAAACGAGGAGGATGAACACCGTTAATTAGTGACGTTGGTATATACTCATCTTGTGAAAGAAGTGTAGCCTTAGCTTTGAATTTTTCGCTCAGATGGCTGCCGAAGTCGCTTAAGCAAGGACTTATCGAATGGGGGTAAATACTGTGCGCTTAAATCCGCGCCAGAAGTGACTCGTTCACGACAAGCCAAAGAGGGAATGAACGCGCTCGACTGGCAGCGCATGGCGCTGATATAGATCCCACGTGACGTTGAGCCACGACCCGCGTTTTCTCAGTCTGTCTTGCTTTTGTTTTAACAGAGAACGACCAGTCGAGAAGGGGTCTCTTAATATGCAGTAGGTAAGGTGTTCTTTTTCAGCATAAGTGCCCGCTGATTTAGCGCTTTCAGCATCTTCTTTGCATCATCTAGATTCTCTTCTATAGTCTTCGCGAATCTGCTGCCTACTATGACCCCATGTGCACCGCACTCAACCACTCTCTGCACATGGGAGGGTTGCGAAAGTCCAAATCCGACGGCTACTGGCACGCCCTCTCGAACAACAGACACGGCTCTTTTTATGAATGCGATGCTCTCGTTTTGCAACGTTTTCCTCATGCCGGTTACGGCGTTTGCAGAGACTAAGTATAAGAACCCAGTAGAGGCGTCAGCCACCCGCGCCAACCGCTCTTCTGAGGTGCACGGCGCAGCGAGGAAAATAGTGTCCAAGTTATGAGCTGCTGCTACCTGCCTGAATTGCTCTGATTCTTCTACAGGCATATCTGGAACAATAACTCCGTCCACGCCATTTCGCTCGGCTGCGCGACAGAAGAGCTGGATACCCATGCGATAAATGATGTTATAGTAAGTCATTACTACCAAAGGCACTTCGTCTCTTCTCTTTATCGCACGAGCAATTTCAAAAACCTTTTTAGGAGTCGTTCCTGATGTCAATGCCCGTTGAGCAGCGCGCTGGAGTATCGGGCCATCTGCAATCGGATCGGAGAAAGGAATCCCAAGCTCCACGATGTCGACCCCACCAGAGCGCAACGCATCGACGAGTTGACAAGTGTACTTAGGCGTAGGGTCGCCTGCCATCACGTAACCAATGAGAGCTGTCTCGTTTTCTCTTCGTAACTCATGAAACGTAGAAGTGATCGCGCTCATAGGTTTGCCCCCATGCGCCGTCCTACGAGGTGTACGTCCTTGTCTCCCCTTCCTGATAACGTAACGACCACTACATCGTCCCGATCCAAAAAGGGGGCGAGCTTCATAGCGTGCGCGATAGCGTGCGCCGACTCTAACGCGGGAAGAATACCCTCGCTTCGTGACAGTTCGAGAAAAGCTTCAAGCGCTTCTGTGTCGCTCACCGCGCTAAACTGCACACGTTTTTTCTGTTTCAAGAACGCATGTTCGGGGCCGACGCCTGGATAATCGAGGCCGGCGGAAATGCTGTACGTCGGCTCCACCTGCCCGTTAGCATCCTGGAGAAGGTACGTCAGCATTCCATGGAATACTCCCTCAGACCCTGCACATAGCGAGGCCGCGTGCTTGCCCGACGCCAGTCCTGCCCCTGCCGCCTCTACGCCATGCATTGCGATATGCTCGTCGTTAAGGAAAGCATGGAACGTGCCAATGGCGTTGCTACCTCCGCCGACGCACGCGACGAGCGCCTTCGGAAGATGTCCCACCTGTCGCATTGTTTGCTCCCGTATTTCACGTCCGATAACGCTTTGAAAGTCCCTGACGATCATTGGGTACGGGTGCGGCCCGACGACCGAGCCGATTAGATAGTGCGTCGTGTTTACGTTCGTGGTCCAATCACGCAAGGCTTCGTTGATCGCGTCTTTCAAGGTCTTGGAACCAAGCTCGACGTGGCGTACCGTGGCGTTGAGCAGCTCCATCCGAAATACATTGAGCTTTTGTCGCTCCACATCTTCAGTTCCCATATAGACTTCAGCCTTGAGCCCGAGTGCTGCGCACGCGATAGCAGTAGCCACGCCGTGTTGTCCTGCGCCAGTTTCAGCGATAATTCGTGTCTTACCCATGTGCTTGGCAAGCAATGCCTGACCGAGCGTGTTGTTGATCTTGTGTGCGCCACCGTGGGCGAGATCCTCGCGCTTGAGATAAATGCTGGCACCGCCGAGTTTCTGCGACAGGTTTTCCGCGTAATACAAAGGGGTTGGTCGACCAGCGAAAGTGCAAAGATATTTGTTAAGCTGTTCCTGAAACGTACGGTCATAGCGTAAGCGCGCATATGAGCTTTCCAGCGCTTCTAGAGCCGGCATCAAAGTTTCAGGTATGAACTGGCCGCCAAACCGGCCATATTTGCCGTTGATTGGATAGTTGTGATAGCCGTTATAGGGCATCACTTGCCTCCCTCGCCGCACGAATGAAGGCGCGAATCTTCGCGCGATCTTTTGCACCGGAGCGAGCCTCTACCCCACTTGAAACGTCGACAGCGTAAGGTCGCACCGTTTTGATCGCTGTCCGGAGGTTTTCTGACGTCAAGCCCCCTGCTAAAATAAATGGGGTTGGCGCGACGCTTTTCCTGATGGCCCGACTGATTCCCCAATTGTGACATATGCCCGTGCCACCGTACGCGCCAGGAACGCCGGAATCGGCGAGAACTGCATCGCAGCATGCTAAACCGTATGGTAGCGCATTCGGTAATATCTTATCATTTACTTCAATGGTGCGGATAACCCGGACGCCATCAAGCGGCTTGCTGATGGTATCATTGCAAGCAGGTGTACCGGCTACTTGCACTGCGTTGGGTGTAAGGTACGCACAGAGCGCCGCAAGGCGATCGATTGTTGTGAACACCGAGACGATGACGGTCTGCACGAAGGGCGGCGTCGCTTCAACTAGGTCTCGGGCCCGTTCTAGTGACACGTTTCGCGGAGACGAAGGCACATCCACTACGAAACCAACGGCGTCGGCGCCTTCGTCGACTGCAGCGTCAAGGTCCTTTCTTCGGGCTATGCCGCAGACCTTCACTCGCACGCGCCTCACAGAGCCATCACCAACGTTTCTACTGCTTCGCGCACATTTTCGGCCCGCATGAGTCGAGACCCGACTAATAGCGCGTCAGCGCCGCATCGTCTGAGAAATCGAACATCTGCAGGCGTCACAACACCGCTTTCACTGACTACGATTCTCCCGTCAGCTGGAACTTGTTCCAAGATATCCCTGGTGGTTGCAAGGTTGACGTCTAAGGTCCTCAGGTCCCGGTTGTTTATTCCTATAAGGTCCGCTTCGGTCTGCAGAGCACGCTCAAATTCAGCTTTCGTATGCGCCTCCAACAGTACCTCAAGCTCCGCGACGTGGGCGAATTCGATCATTTCGGTGAGTCCGTCCGCGGCGTATCCTCGGTCAAAGAGCTGTTGAATGAAGAGAATCGCGTTTGCGCCGGCGGCACGTGCAGCTTGGATCTGGGCAGGGCTCACAATGAAGTCCTTCATGAGCAGTGGAAGAGCAACGCGGCTTCGGACTTCCTGAATCACGCGAGGAGTGCCTTGGAAAAAGCGGGGTTCTGTGACTACAGAAATCCCTGCGGCTCCTCCTGCCTCCATGCACCGGCCCGTTTCACCGGCATCCACGTGGTTCCGCCGTGATGCCACAGTCGGGGATGTCACTTTGATCTCGGCAATAAGCGGGATGCAGGTGCACTTGCGGACGTGTTTGCTCAGTCGAACCGGAACAACCGGGTTCACAGGCTCGGATTTCGTCATCAGCGTGTAATATCCGCTCGCGACGGTTTTTTGAGCGGTAAAGCAGAGGACATCGAGGAAATCAGGCATACGATCCCTCCAGCTCGTCTAGAGTTGAGGTATCACCGTCAGAAAGCTCAACGAGCGCCCTGAGCTTACCGTACGCTGCGCCGCTTGCGATCGATTCTGCTGCTAACTCGCAACAATAGCCAAGGTCATCGCTCAGACCACCGACTGAAATGGCCGCTGCCGCGTTAGCAAGAGCGAAGTCCAACTTCGGTTCACGAACACGAGGGTCTGCGTTGAGTATGGTGAACGTCATGTATGCGCTTTGTTGCGGACTCGCTGCGAGAAGCTGGGTTGGCCTGACCGGTTCGAGGGCGAAGTCTCGAGGGCTGAGCTCGTAATAGGTCAGGCTTGTGCCGTTCACCCGCGCGACAATCGTTCTTCCGAACAGTGAGACTTCATCGAGTCCGCCGATCCCATGGACGACCATGGCCTCTTCGCATCCCAAGGTCATCAACACGGTAGCGAGTAGTTTTACCCATTCCCTCTCGGCGACCCCCAAAAGATGCGCATGTGCGTCTGCGGGATTGACGAGCGGCCCGAGAAGGTTGAACACCGATCGCACGCCGATCTCTCGCCGAGGACCGAGGACGATCTGCATCGCTGGATGAAACAGAGGCGCGAACATAAACCCAATGCCGATGGATTCTATTGCTCGTTTGACTCTCTCGGGCTCCTGCGAGAGATTCAGTCCAAGTTGTTCCAGCACGTCTGCGCTGCCGCTGTTGCTGGTGACAGACCGATTTCCGTGCTTCGCGATAACGACGCCTGCCCCAGCTGCGATCAAGGCCGAGACCGTGCTGACGTTGAAGGTTTTCATGCTATCTCCACCCGTGCCACACGTATCAACCATCCGGCCGTTGACCTCGGGGTGAATTTTACGGCAGAACTCTTTCATAACAGAGGCAAATGCCGAGAGCTCCTCGATTGTTTCCCCCTTCAGCGCAAGGGCCGCAAGGAATGCACCCACCTGTGCCTGCGTCGCGGCATCTGACAGCAGTTCTATCATGACAGTGCGTGCCTCTTCAGACGTCAAGTCCGCTCCGCTTACGATCTTTTTTATACTCTGTCGGATCACGCTGACCCTCCGTCCAGAAAGTTCTTGATCACACGCTTGCCGCCAGCCGTCATGATAGATTCTGGGTGGAACTGCACGCCTTCTATGGGATACACGTTGTGTCGCACTCCCATGATCTCACCGTCGTCGCATGACTCGGCGGTCACCTCAAGACACGACGGGAGGGACGCGAGATCTGCGACGAGTGAATGGTAGCGGGTGGCACGAAAAGGATTCTCGATCCCCTCGAAGAGCCCTGACCCACAGTGTCGGATTAGGCTCGTTTTGCCGTGCATCACATGTCGCGCATTGGCGATTCGCCCTCCAAATGTCGAGACGATTCCCTGATGACCAAGACAGACCCCGAGGGTTGGCGTGGTACGGCTTAGACTCCTCAGGACAGCAGAACACACTCCGAAAAAACGCGGCTCTAGCGGGGTACCCGGACCAGGCGATAGGATGATCCGACTAGGTTCAAGCGCTCGAGCCTCCTCGAGCGTCAGCTTGTCATTTCGATATATGAGGACGGTTTCTCCTAGCTCCCCGACGTATTGCACGAGGTTGTACACGAATGAGTCGTAATTGTCAATGACGAGCACGTTCATCAGAAGCCGTCCCCTGTGTCCTCGAGCGCTTTCAGTAACGCTCTGCCCTTAAATTCAGTCTCCATCCATTCTTTTTCCGGGACGGAATCGGCAACGATGCCACTTCCCGTTTGCAGGTAACATGTAGCTCCTTGCGCAAACAGCGACCTAATAGTGATCGCGAAATCCATGTTGCCGTTGTAAGAGAAGTAGCCGACTGCACCCGCATACGGCCCCCGTCGGACGGGCTCAAGCTCTTCAATGATCTCCATAGCACGAATTTTCGGCGCGCCCGTAACGGTGCCTGCGGGAAAAGCAGCGCGCAAGACATCAAAGCAATCAGCATGTCGTCCTAGTTGCCCGGTGACCTGCGAGACGATGTGCTGCACGTGGCTGTAGCGTTGCACCTCCATGAATGCCGACACGTTTACGGTGCCAGGATTGGCAATCCTCCCGACGTCGTTACGCGCAAGATCGACAAGCATCACATGCTCCGCTACCTCCTTCGGGTCGCTCAGCAGTTCGTTCGTCAACATCGCATCTCGCTGGGGGTCTCCCGTTACCGGGCGGCTACCGGCTATCGGGAAGGTTTCCACCCTGTCATCGACAACCTTGACAAGGGCCTCTGGGCTGGTCCCCATTACGGTGCGATTCCTCATTTTAAGGAAGAACATGTAAGGCGATGGGTTCATATTTCTGAGCGCCAGGTACACTGGTGCCAAATCGCCCGTAAACGCAAAGCCGTACCTTTTTGACAACACTGCCTGGAAAACGTCGCCAGCGGTGATGTAGCGCTTCGTCCTCTGCACCATCGACTCGTACACTTTCTTGGCAACGCTTGGCCGGGGTCGCGCATAGGAAAAGTCGCCGATCTCACAGGGCCTGCTTAGAAGGTTGGACAGCTCTTCGTAACGGTTTTCGTCGATGTGAAAGTAGAACGCCTCGTGGCGGACGTGATCGCAGACTATCCCGTCATTATATATCCCCATCTCGAGGTCGGGAAAGTCAAGATCGTCACTAGCTGTTTGGGGGATATCTTCCCAGGATCTGACGGCATCATAAGAGATATATCCGACCGCGCCACCGAGATATCCATACGTGTGCTGCGCGTGCTGCTTGCAGCAAATGAGTCTCTTGATCGCGTCTAAGGGATCCTGAACGTGTTCTTGGCGGTAATTAGTAGTAGCAATACCGTCCTTAACGCGCACAACAATAGCAGGGTCAAATCCCACGTAGGAATATTGCGCTGTGTTTCCCAAGCCAGTTCGTGATTCAAGAAGAAACGCGTAATCGTGCCTCGCTGCCACTTTAAAGAAGATTGAAGCGGGCGAACAATAGGGAATTTTTTTGAAGCCTATCTCTCGCTCGAGAGGTACGTTTGCCGCTGTGTTATCTTCGTCGCCAAAAACATTCACCCATGACAGCGCTCCGGTTATCAACAACCATGTACGTTAAAGTACTATAAAAAACTTCTTAGTACACAAGTTAACCATGAAGAATATTAGTGTACTGCGAAAATGCTGTGTTGGCGTTTCTTAGACTCATCACCACACAGATTGGCCACAAGACTGATTGAAGATCTCTTCAGTCGTCAACTCTTTGCTCAATACCCTAGTCGTTCTCTGATGAGAATCACAGTGACTCTACTTTGCACTTCTTCATAAGCCAAGATCACCCATTTTCCCAGCTGGCTAGGAACTCCGTATTTTCTATTCGCACGTAAATTCTCCAATGGGTACGAGTACTCTCGCACTCGACGAAACGCATCATCGAGTGTCCGGACGATCTTATTGATACCACAAACCAGAATCAAGTGATCCGCAGCAAAATGCCAGGCACCAACGCGGCTCCCCGCCGTGTCACATGCCACGAGTTCGCCCGACTCGGTTATTGCATTTACACCTGAAACGAAATACTGTGCAGTCATCGATTTACGTCTGAGTTCATGTCTTTTTGCAGGATCATTCTCCGCGTGGACAGCGGCGCGCAGATTTTGCCAAGCAGATTGGCCGCTATCTACGAACTCCCTATATCCGATCTCAAAGAGTGTGACCGAAGCACCATCCATAACTTCCGCGCCACTGGGGATCAATGTTCTCAATATATCTAAAGCTTCACGACCATCTGCCGCCTGTATTGCTCTCATTCCGTGCCGTTGCAGCGTTAGGACTATATTAGCCAGTTTTTCGTTGGACGGCAGCTCATTCCACCTTACAGCGTCGACGTGAGCTTCTTCAATCAAGTTTATCGCGCTGTATTGGGTGACTTTACTCATTCGCATACCTCAATACCGCGTTTATTCTTGTCCCAGGATATAAGTGTGGCATGCAATCGAATCGAAAACGGTTCCGGGATTCGCTCACAGTGTTTGGTAATCGCATACGATACTTCTAGGACTTTAAACAGGTCGCCATTAGAACCTCATTCTTTTGAAGCACAAGAGAGCTGAGCCACAAGGGCAACGATAACGCACTGCCATGCTGGATCGCACTAATGAGAGAGATAGCAGTCGTGTGACACGGTTAAGTGAAAGCAGCAATCGCGTGAGCCTTAGCGACAAAGAGTGAGATGCCAGAGGCTCACATCCAATGCTGAAAGTTATAAACCCCGCACCGAGGCTTCCGCCTCTTGCACGCCTTGTCGGATTGCCAGCCGCGGATATTTGGAAATACTTGCAGCGCCCTGTTAGCTTCACGACCTCACATCTGAAAGCTATAGCTTAGAAGGATTGACCGATGATATGGGGGTTAGCCCATGGTGAGGAGGAGTCTTGTCTTCCGTAATAGCCGCTGATACTGATAAGAGGTCAGATAATCTTAAAACCAAGAAGATTGTTAGTTGCCTGAGGTGGCGCAACGCTAGATAAATATCGTAAAACTCATTGTCCAAGCTCCAGTGAATCGGAGACAAGCACCGCGGTAAAAAGCGGTTTGGACATCGATTATGAGTGGATCGCGCTTTCGGTGACGACGATCGGTGCTTTGATGGCAGCCATAGATCTCTCCGCCGTTATCATCGCTTTGCCGAGTATCCTGGTGGATCTACAAGCAGATTTCATAGCGATTATGTGGGTGCTTTTAGGCTACATGCTAATCGTTGCGGCGGTTGTCCCAGTCGTGGGCAGGCTTGCCGACATGCTCGGACGCAAAAATCTCTACAACTTGGGCTTTGTTATCTTCATCGTCGGATCGCTTCTTTGCGGGTTATCACAGCCACAGTTCCACGGCTGGGACTTGGTCGCGTATCGCATGCTGCAGGCGGTGGGAGGCGCACTCCTTCTCACAAACAGCGCGGTGATTGTAACCGATGCCTTTCGCAAAGGACGCGTGGGCTTCGGCTTGGGCGTAAATGGAATCGCCTTTTCCGCGGGGTTCCTCCTCGGCCCCGTTATAGGAGGCGTACTCACTGCTATCTCGTGGCGACTGGTATTCCTTATAAACGTGCCTATAGGCACTTTTGGTACGATATGGGGGATTATGCGGCTCAGAGAACCGGTTAGGCCTCTTGTAAATCAACGGTTTGACTGGGTTGGGAGTCTCACCTTTACGTTGGGGCTTGGAGCACTCCTTGTTGCCGTTTCTCTATATGCGTTTCCCATCTCCGGCATAAGCCTCGTGTATTTGCTCCTTATTGCGGCCGGCACGTGTCTAGTAGCGTTCGTCATAGCAGAGCAACGAGTAGCCCAGCCGATGATTGATTTGCGCCTCTTCAAGAATCGGGTTTTCGCCTACGCATCCGTTGCGAACGCACTCAACGGACTTGCAACTGGAGCTGTGCTCTTCGTTTTGACATTCTTCCTACAAGGGCCGTACGGCTACGACCCACTGACGGCAGGCATCCGCTTGGCTCCCTACGGGATTGCGTTCTTGTTTGTCGGGCCACTCTCAGGATACCTGTCGGATCAATACGATCCAAGATTCTTAGCAAGCTCAGGACTGCTGATTTCAGCCGTGGGATTGGTTGGATTGACAACCGTGATAAGTACAACACCTTACTCGGTTCTCGCGGCGTATATGGTACTCCTAGGAGCCGGCGGCGGGCTCTTCTTCTCCCCGAACACCAACGTGCTGATGAGCTCGGTGAAGCCGAACGAACGCGGATCTGCATCGGGAGTCAGAACTATGCTCAATAACACCGGTCGAATGTTAGCTATCGCCATCGCTTTTCCTCTAGTACTTAGCCAAGTTCCAGAGTTCGTGCTGTATCACGTCTTTTTGTACGGGGGGGGCTTGGGTGGAACGCCGCAGGTTTTGGCGTCATTCGAATCAGGAATGCACGATGCGTTTGTCGTAGCGGCCGTGATCACCATGTTCGCTGCCATAGTCTCGCTCAGGAGGCCATCGAGCATGCTCCGAAGCACTGGAGTTGTTCAAGGATAAACAGCGGTGGACCGATGTCTAACAATTATCTTTAGAACTAACGGCAATTCGACCTTGTCCCATTCATAGTTTGAATTTGCGGCATAAGCTCGCACGGGTTCGTCGAGTGCTTTAGTCTCTCGCCTCGTAATTTCAAGCAATCCCGCACATCAACTTGTCGGATAGCGCTAGCTGCTTGTCGTAACTCGGAGCAACCCCCGCTTGATCTTTCTTCACGACTTTTTTCTGCGTAAAAGTGGCAAAAACATTTTCAAAGAGTAAGACAGTGCTTGACTCGATCAACATGAAAGACATGGAAAGCTTGCTCAATGAGTGCAAGGCAGCAGGACGGGCTCTCAATTTTGATGTGCACTCCAACGTAGATATCGGCGCTGGTGAAATTGACGTGATCTGGACGAAGAAAGACCATCCCAACTTGCCGCCGTTCAAGCTTGGATTCTTTTTCTGTCCAACAGACGGCGAAATTTCACTGGATTTCTTAACGCACGGTGTGGTAAAGGCGCTTTTGTCAGTGTGCGACAAGGCGATCTTCCTGGTGCACGACGAGGCTGCGTTAAAATCAGTAAAGGGTAAAATAACCGCGATAGACTCAATCGGCGGTGTATTGCAGCTAAAAAAATACGCACACGCCATTACGTCAGAAGAGCTACTCGGCGGAATTAAGTGAGGGAGTGAAAATCATGCGCATCTCACGTGGCAAACATGCGACCCTAAAACAGGTGGATGAGGATCTTTATCTTGAAACGCGCGCTCAGCTGCATCCAGAGAATAAGGATGCAACGATAAACGTCTTCGGTATCTTGACAGCAGAAGATGCAGTAGTCATACATGGATCCGTGGAGTGCTCTGAGGCATTTTTTAGCAATGACTGCCATGTTAAAGGCTCTGTTATTACCGGAGGCATCGTAACTGGAGACGGGTTTCGCGCACGACGCGTCGAAGCTGGCGAAGGTGCTAGTATTGGACGCGACGCTGAAATTGATAAAATCGATGCGGTTGATGACCTCATTATCGGCGAACGCTCGCGGGTGAGACACGCGGTGAGCGAGCGAGGGTCGATAGTGTTAGGCAAAGACGCCGTTGTGGACGTGTTAGAGGCGGCGAAGGGAGTGCGACGACGTTAGTTATTCAAGGTCTAAAGGAAGATCTTCATTAGATCGTAACCGATATCGACTCTACCGGGAAATTTCTGTTTTATAGTCTTAATCATATCGTTTTCGTAGCCTTCAGCGTGCGGATATAAGTGAGTCAGCACGATGCGATCGATTCGCTGGTCATGCACGAGATCCCGTAATCCCGCGGGCGTCGTATGGTTAGAGATCGCTGCGTAGGTGTCCGGAAATGAACACTCGTGAATCAGAACATCCACTTTACCGTGACATAGATCGCGCAATGCTTCGGTCGGTTCAGTATCGCCTGAATATACGAGAGTAGATGTTGGCGTTTGCATCCTGTACGCGATCGACGGGACGCTGTGTTTAGTGGCCCGCGCGGTAACGACTCCAGTCCCTACACGAGCGATGCTGTCATCGACAAGCTCAGTTACAGTCAGTTTTGGAGCGAGATAGCTGTAGAGATCAAGCAAGCTGGATATGTGATTAGCCGTGCCCTCAGGCCCATAAACGTGAACAGTTCGCATCGCGACGCCTCTGTCATCGCTCACTAATTGCTGCGCCTTCAGCAGTACCAGCAGATCTGCATTGTGATCAAGGTGATGGTGAGTGAAGAATATGGTTTGTATCTTGAGATAATTGTACCCGCTTTGCACGATTCTCCCGAGTACTCCTGCCCCACAGTCGAAGAGTATAAATTCATCAGGAGTCTTCACGAGAATGCCCGACTGCGCTTTCTCAAGCTGAGGGATAGCCACGCCAGTCCCGAGCAGAATAATGTTCATGGAAATCCTATATCAATATATAAAAGCTAGTTAAAAGTGTTTGCTCATTCGTCTCCACACGATCCAAATGCCAATTGCACGGCAGCCTCGGGCGAATCTGCCTCGACGCTCCCCCTAATTTTCCAAGGCGAGGCGAGCGTCACCACGGGCTTTCCCATTTTAAGGGCAAGGGCCATCTCTGATAAGGTGCCGAGTCCTCCAGCAATCGCGATGATAGAATCAGCAGACCGCGCGATAATCGCGTTTCGTGCGTGGCCCATATCGGTCACGATCACAACATCGGTGTACGGGTTGGACTCCTCTTTTGAAGAGCCAGGGATGATGCCCACAGTAAGCCCCCCAGCAGCCTTTGCTCCGCGCGAGGCGGCCTCCATTACGCCTGTTCTGCCGCCATTTATGAGAATCGCCCCTTTAGCTGCTACGAGCGCTCCAGTTCGCTCGGCAATACCTATAATCTCGTCCGCGCAGTCAGTGCTCCCAATGATTCCGATTTGTAAACGCCGGTTCACGTTCACCACCCGCTCACAATAACTGGCTTAGGCTTTCAAAAAAGTTTTGGCCTCTCGAGTCATGCAGTAAAAATCTTATTTTGACTCCGAAATCCATTTTTACTGGGTATTATTCCTTCAAAAAGGAAAAAATACCGAAAAAGTTTATATATGTTGAAAATCTCATTATAGAGCTGAGGTAATTCAAATGGCAGAATTACAAGCAGCAGGAGTAAGTAGAATCATACGAAAAGCCGGAGCAGAACGAGTCAGCGCCGAAGCGACTGACCAATTTAGAGAATACCTTGAAACATATGGCAAAGATTTGGCTGAAGAAGCAATAGAGATGGCAAAGCACGCGGGTAGAAAAACGGTCAAATCTGAAGACATTAAGCTCGCGTACCAGAGACTAAATCGTTAGCACGCGCCGAAAAAACTCCCCATAGCACCTGCTTCTTCGGAAGGAGGTGCTACAGCTATTTTTATATTCCCGGTCTGTTCTTCACGTCTATAATCAGCCATTTCCCCGAACTGTTACACTTTTTGCACGTTAAGCGCTCGAGCTCCACGAAGTTGGCCCAAACTTCTGAGCCGCACACACGGCACCGGTACAGATAAGATCTCACCACCTTGCCTCCTTAAAGCGATATTGTGTTCTGGATTAAGCTAGCCAACTTTCCCTCTTGTTGTTTGCGAACAACTGCACCGCGCTTGGTAGATCGTCACGAAACAGCCCTCAATTCACCTGTGGCACAAAGCGTTCGTTTGAGAGTATTTGCTTTTGCGTGCGCCAGTCGCAAAGGTTCCGGAAGTTTATGGCCCCTTAAGCACCTTTGGACCACGTCAAGTGAGCGGTTGAGTGATACACGGTGCCCTGGACTTATAAAGATCGGTCTCGAATCTTTCCCCGTTTTTAGGACAAATCCTACTGCTTTACCGTGAAATCGCAAAACGCTATGATCCCCTACCGAAACGGGTTGTGTATGCTCTCCGCATAGTAGACGTTTCGATACACCTATTGTCGGTAAGTCTAGGATAACCCCAACGTGAGACGCGAGTCCAGCATACCGATAATGATTGATCCCACACGCGTCAACAAGGAGAACGTCTGGCCGTTTTTGCAACTTTCCGAAAACATCAATTATTGCGGGGCCCTCGCGGTAGAAGAGGGACCCTGCTACGTACGGCATCGTTGTTTTCAGAACAGTTGAAGCTTCATCAACGAGGCGCATATCATTGTTTACGACGACTACGTAGGACAGCACGTTGTTGTCATAGAATGCTTGATCGACACCGGCGAAGAATGATACGTCAGCTGTTGAGTCTCTCAAGATGACCCGTTTGGCGATATCATTCTGGATGGCCTGCAGCTCTCGTATTTGGCTCGACTCTTGTAATCTGATGTTCTTTCCGTACATGTCCTTGTAGCTGTGGCGTTTTGTGCTGCATTGTACACGCAGGCAAGAAATTGCGCATTTGCCTGCGGAGACGTCAAAGCCAGCCTATATCCTCAGCGTCCACTCATAGCGCATCTACGTCGCTCTTATTTGACTTCAATTCCGTCTTTTCGTAGCCTCGCTTGACGAGATGTGTGTTAAAAAGCTGCACATATTTTCGCGCGATTTCTCTCCACGTAATTGAGCGACCGTACATATACGTCCTTATTTCCATCTCTTTCCGCAAGTTGTCGTCCTGTATTAGGATAGTGAGCTTGTCGGCGAGGTCTTGTGAATTACCAAATTCTGCGAGCAGCCCTCGCTCATCAGAGAGCGCATCCCTTGCGTGCATGTAAGGACTAGAAATGATGGCTTTTCCGCAGCCGATCGCTTGCGATAGAACTCCGCTGGAAATCTGATCTCTGCTTAGATACGGGAGCACGCAAATGTCAGTGGCGAGGAAGTAGAGGATTAGGTTTCTGTTGCTCAGATACCTATCGATAAACACGACGTTACCCTCCAAATTCAAAGCTCTGACCTTGTCTTTGAGACGTTGTCGATAGCGTTCACCGTCGTTTTTAACAACATTCGGATGCGTCTCTCCGACAATCAGGTAGAGTACGTCTAAATGGGGATTTTCGGCGATTACACGGGGTAACGCTTCCAGGACGTACTCTACCCCCTTAGCAGGGTGAAGAAGTCCAAATGTCGCAAGCACGAATTTTTGAGAGAGCCCCAGGTTCCTCTTCGGTTTTTCTGTGCTGATAAAAGGAACGTCTGGCACTCCGTGTGGGATGACGACCACTTTTTCGGAGCTCAACGCGAAGGCGGTTTGTAGGATCTCTACGCCAATACGCGCAGGAACAACGACGTTACTCGATAGTTGATATATCTCTCGTGTGACATCTATAGCCTGTGCGGGAGGCGTTGGCAACAATGTATGCAAAGTGGTGATAATAGGTTTTTCTAAGACGTCCATAAACTCAACAATGTTGCGCCCCCACACGCCCCCATACAACCCATATTCATGTTGTATGTTAACCACGCTAAACCGCGAGGCATTTATCTTGTGAGCTGCTTCGACGAAGCTTATGGGATCAGTGTCCTTTATGACGAATGAAACTCGTGATTTGGGATATATTAGTGGGCTCAAACAACCGTAAGCACTTGCCTCTTTGCCCGGATCAATCGCGCAGACGCTCGTCTTGATTCCTGGATCTTCGTTAATGATATTGAAGAGTAAGTCTTGTGTAAACGTAGCTATGCCGCATTCACGGGGGGGATAGGTGCTAACGAACAACACGCTTAATCGACTAGACGGCATTCACGTTTATATTGGAGTCCGTCGAACATAAACCTATTGAAGAGTGCTCAGCGGTCGGCTGGCTACATTGGTGGCATTAGGCCTCCTCAAGGTTCTCTTGCAGGGGCTTCATTTGAGGCCAGTGACTTACATTTAGTCGCTCAAAGCCGAACTCATCTCTGGTGTCGGACTACAGGTGAGCAGGTTTATAGATACGCAGATCAAAGATAGGCAATCGAAACAGCATTGAGTTTAAGGGTGTAAGAAGTGGTGGCACAAAGGACATCTTGCATTTCGCTCTCGGGCATTCGAGAGATGTTTGCTGCAGTGAAACCAGACGCTATAGACTTAGGACTCGGGCAGCCGGATTTTGACACTCCTTCCCATATAAAAATGGCCGCAAAGCGAGCAATTGAAGAGGGTTGTACTGGCTATACGCCAAACAAAGGCCTTCCAGAGCTAGTCGACGCAATTATCGATTATTACGCAGGGTATGGCGTGCAGGCTCGCGAGGAAAACGTGCTATGCACGTCGGGTGCCAGCGAGGGTCTTCATCTTTCGTTAGAGGCGCTAGTTAACCCGGGTGACGAGGTGATTATACCAGATCCAGGATTCGTGGCTTACAGGCCGCTTACGTATGTGGCAGGAGGCGTGCCTGTCAGGGCTCAGGTCCTGCCAGACAATGATTTCAGATTGATGCCTGACACGGTGGCTGACGTTATAACAAATAAAACGCGAGCATTAATTATCAACTCGCCCGCAAATCCAACTGGAGCGGTGCAACGGTATAGAGACATGACAGCTTTTGTTGATCTTGCGAACGATTATGACTTTCACATAATCTCAGACGAAGTATACGACAAAATCATCTACGGCCAAGAACATGTCAGCCCGGCTTGTCTCGACCCTGAGAGAGTCATCGTCGTTAACTCAGTCTCGAAAACCTTTGCCATGACCGGATGGCGACTTGGATACACTATCGCACCAGCAGACATTGCCGAGGAGATGTTGAAGGTGCATCAATACATACAAGCATGCGCTCCTTCAATCTCACAGAAAGCAGCGTACGCGGCGCTCACGGGTCCTCGAGACAGCGTCACGTCCATGGTGCGCGAATTTCACCGGCGCCGTCAACTTGTTTTGCGACAGCTCAAGAACATCGCCGAATGCGTTGTCCCAATGGGCGCTTTTTACGTCTTTCCGCGATTTCAGGTAGACGCTACGAGTTTTGAACTGTCTGCAAAGTTCGCACGGGCAGGGGTGATCGTAGTACCAGGCAGCGTTTTTGGACGCTTTGGGGAAGGTTACGTGCGAATCTCGTTGGCTGCTTCCCAAGAACGTCTTAATCAAGCTTTCCAAGCTATAAAAAAACAGATCCAGTAGAATTCTCGCCGAGCGCAAACGCTGCGACTATGTGTTCTTGCGTTGCGGCTTTAACTCCGCTTGCAAGTCAACATTCCTCTTCGATTTTCCGTCGCTTCGAGTCCCCCTTTTTGGCCTGTCTCTGCCTTTGCCTGAAGATTCAACGCGTTTCTCGTCCAATTTTGCTTTTTTCCTAAGACTTGCGAGTTGCCGGTTTCGCCCTCAAGGCAGGCATCCGCGAGTTCGATGTAGACTGTCGTTTCGCGGAGGTGCTTTACCTTCTGCAGCACCACTTGAAATGGCGGCGTTCTCGGAATCGACATCTTGCCTGTTCGATATGATTAAAAAACACGTTTACGCCGCGTTTGACCAACATATCGTCGACTAGGCCAGGATCTTTAGGTGACTACCCTGCTGTACGCACAATCTGAGCTTTCTATTGGCGCGATATGGCCGGTTTCAACCATGTGAGCAGGAAGCGTCTCTTTCGCAAGCGATGCAAAGATCAATCGCCCCTCTCCCTTCTAACATAGCGTGCCGTCGGGTTTGAGCATTTCAAAGACAAAGTGATCGCCCCTAAAATGAAGTAGTTCTCTCCTTGCATTCGAGGGGGTCCCTAGCCGGTGCATCTCGGACAAACAGTAAGAATCGTTGGCTTCTATTCTTAACTCGTGCCGAGTGCGCGCGCGTCTTAGGACCACGGTTGTGCCCCCAAAAGCGGCTTGTCCTGAGTGGCAAGTCGCGTGTCGAGTCAACCGCGAGTTTATCAACTATCCGCTAAGTCGAAGGTTTGTCCCGGGTTGCGTGCCCCGCCTGTTATATCGTAATCAATCATCATTCTTGCCTGTTTTTTGCTGGCTTCACCGTAGCGCGCATTAATCAGCTCCTTAATTCATTCCTAGGCAGCCAGTGAAGAAGCCGTGGTTGACTGCGTTTCAAACACATCGCTTTGACCTGCGTGGAGACGTCGAGCCTTTATGTTGGCCCAATGGTAGTATTCGCGCTGTTTAGCCCGCGACTGTCGCATGTCATTCTCAGGCGGGGTTTCTCTAATTCTTGGAACTGTCGCGTAGACAAAATCCCTGAGTGCTGGCGTCAGTATTGGCGCGAAGGGTTAGGATTCTTCCTGTATCTCGCTAAGCATTGCACGCGCACGCCTTAAAGCTCTTCATCCGGCCTTTGTTCGCTTATCAAGAATTAGTTTCTTAAATTGCACAGCTTCAAGGCTCTGAGGATCGATTTCCAAAGCGCGGTTGAAACACGTTAGCGCATCATCGAAGCTCTTAAGGCTGTACAACGCACTACCCTTTGAAGTCCACGCGAGTTCATCATTTGGATCGAGCTCCAGGACGCGGTCAAAGCATTTGATAGCTTCTTCGTATTTTCCTAGACCATCGTAGGAGCTTCCTTTGAAAGAGAGAGCGTACGTATCATCTGGACTGACGCCAAGCACGTGATCAAAAACTTCTATCGCCTCGTCATAGCGTTCGATGCTAAACAAGATGAACCCCTTTCTGTTCAGGATCCAGAAGTTCTCAGGGTCTAGTACAAACGCCCGATCGAGGCAATCGATAGCCTCATCAAAGCGATTCATGCTGTCTAGGGCGAGAGCCTTGTTTATCCATGCGAGGACATAGTCGGGGCTCAGCTCGAGCGCTTTGTTGAACTCGTCTAACGCCTCATCAAAACGCTGAAGATTGTAGTAGACAAATCCCTTGTTGTTGCAAGCAATAAAATAGGAAGGATCCAGTTCAAGCGCTTTGTTGAAGCTTTCTAAAGCATCTAGCCATCGATATTGATTAGCAAGTGCAAGGCCCCGGCCATCCCATGCAGACGCGCGGTTACCATCTATTAGCAAACCTTTATCGTAGTTGATGATGGCATCATCATATCGTTCCATGTTCGCAAGGGCGTTTGCTCGGTAAAACCAAGCATCGGCATTATCAGGCTCCAGAAGAAGCGCTCTCTCGAACATGCCCTCAGCTTTTTCGCTGTCGTTCATCAACGAGTAGCATACGCCCATGTTGAACCATGGCAGGTCAAATTCGGGATCCGCCTCCTGCGCCTTGTTGTAACATTCGAGCGCTTGCGCGTACCGACCCTCATTCTGCAACAAATATCCTTTGGCGTTATAAGCCAGAGCGAAACGCGGATCGCTCTGTATAGCCGCGTCAAACAGCTGCAGGGCCATTTCAGTGTCTCCGGCGTCGCGAAGAAGGCTCCCTTTCGCCACAAGGGAAGCGACGTGTTGTGAATCAGCCATTAACGCTTTATCGTAATACCTCAGCGCGTCAGCGAAATCGCCTGACTCTTCTTTCAAAGCCCCGATATTGAAAAGCGCGTCCGCATTTGTAGGCTCTCGTTCTAGCACTTCATTGAATCGCGTGAGTGCTTCTGACATATTGCCTTGCCGTCTTGATATTAAAGCTTCTTCTAGAACATCCGCTACCGATTTCGTAATCACTGCGCCGCACGCCGCGCAGCTATCAAATTCATCAGCGTTATTGGCTCCACAGTGAGGACACCTCTTCGTCATCCCTTTCTAGATACAGCTCCCTGATGATATGCTTTGCCACCTTAATTCAATGCGGTCAAAAGTCGAGATGAGCAGAGCCAAGTATCTCACGCGCAAAATCAGGCACACTGATTTGAGAGAAGGAAACTATGCCACCGTTTGTTTTCTTGTGAATTAAAAGGGTTATCATCTGTCCAAGACGCATTCTCCGCAGAAAAGCCTTTAGATTCGCTCCGAGTCTTCCTAGGAGTATTTTTCTGCGATGATCCTTTCGAACATTGAGAGTGATGCGGCGCTGAAAGCGTGCCAAGCAGAATGACGTTCAACGCTTGAAGGTTTCCCGAGGGTTAATTGGGCGGGCATACGCACTGCACGCTCGCAAGTAGTAGAACGAGTTGCTACCGATTCCTTAACCGCCGCTTAGAGCCTGAAGGTCATATCGGGTACATTTTGCTGATGGCGGTTCACATAAGCGAGAGACATCATGCGAACCGGGAGCCCTGAGCCCTCTGTCTCGGCTCAAGGTCTATTCGAGCTTCTTTGTGCAATGAAATTCGCAGTTGCTAAAAGGGTCAAGTGTCAGTTTCCGGAGGGCACCGATAGCGACACCCGAGCTAACATTCTTCACGCCGTCTAGACTGAATGTCCGCAAGTGTGATGCGCTGCGCTTTTACTCGAGTGATGCTGCCCGTATAGCCTGATTCAGGATTGTCGTCCGTGTACACAACCTCGTTAATGCCGGCATTCTTGATGAGTCGCCAGCACATCTGGCACGGCGTGCCATTCACGTAGAGAGTGGCCCCGTTAATTGAAGCCCCGCCTTTGGCCGCTTGTATTATCGCGTTTGCCTCTGCGTGGACACTGACACAGAGTTCGTATCGCTCACCCTTCGGTACTTGCAACCTTTCTCTCTCGCATCCCGCCTGAAGACAGTGCGGTTCGCCCCGGGCAGCGCCGTTGTACCCTGTCGACAAAATGTGGTCACCGGGAGACACGATTATGGCGCCGTACTGCCTCCTAGTGCATGTTGATCGAAGCGACACGGTCTTTGCTAAAGTCATGTAGTACTCGTCCTTGGACACCCGATCGTTCTGGGATTTTGCGCTCTTCGTTGTTTTGCTCATATTGCTGTTGCTGCGGCATCACCGGCAGCGCTCACAACAAACCCTCGTTCCTTATATATCGTACTAAGCCTATTTTAATACTTGGTAAAGACGACCATATGGGTGCAGCGACGCCCGTACTGGCGTCTGGGCGGAGCGCACATGTATGAGAGACACGATGAGAGGACCTGACAAGATGATTAAGGTCTTGGGCGCGGGCAACTATCTGATGGCGGATGATGGCGTCGGGATTCATATACTCGAAAAGCTCGAAAAGTACAACAGGACTGATATCGAGCTTGAAAACGCCGGGGTTGGTGGCTTGGCGATACTTGACCTGATGGAAGACGCAGACGATGTAATCATCGTAGATGCCGTGCGAGGAGGGGGAGGGGAGCCCGGATCGATCTACAGATTCACGGATAAGGAGTTGCCTCCGGCACATCTGTTCATGATGTCGTTACACGACCTTAATCTCGTCGACACATTGAGCTTAGGGCGGCAGATTCAACCTGAGCTGATGCCTGACAACATAGTAATCATCGGGGTCGAAGTTGAACGGGTCGAAGGGATATGTACCGAGCTGAGCCCCAAGGTCCAAGCCGCTGCTGATAAAGTTGTGCAGATAGTTTTCGAAGAGATTGAACGGCTCAAAAGTCCGAAAGGTGATACATCCATCAGCGGACAAAAATAATATATTCCGGTTTCTATAAGGGAGTAGCGAGGTAAAATATCATGGCAAAACCGGTGTTGATGGATTTTTACGCCGATTGGTGCGGCCCGTGCAAAATGCAAGATCCGATACTCGAAAAGCTCAAACAGAAGCTCGGAGACGAGGTCGAGTTCAAGAAAATTGACGTGGACGACAATCTCCAGCTTGCAAACAAGTATGGCATACGTGTTGTTCCAACGCTCATTCTCGAATGCAATGGCAAAATCATCGAACACTATGTCGGAGTGACACGACCAGAAATCCTTGAAGCAGATTTGAACAAGGCAATCGAATCGTGCAGGAAATAGACATATGCGGCTCCCAGCGCATACAGGCTTGCAGAACGACTGCCTTAGCGGCGGCGAAATCGGCACTTTTTTATGTTGCGGGCAACTCCAGCAAGAGTCGATCGGACAACGACAGATATTAGGTCACGCCCATTTCATAGTAGCGGGGAGTGGATTTGAACCACTGATCTACGGGTTATGAGCCCGTCGGGATCTCCTGGCTACCCCACCCCGCTCAGCACCTCTCCTTAAGCGCTATTCATTTAAATAGCTAATGTCAAAAAAGCGTTACGCAAAGAGCGTCGTGAAAATGCGCGAACTTCCCAATTTCTTTGCGCAGTTGCTGACTCAAGATTCAATTGAATTAGCATATTGACGCGCGCCAAGCAGGCTTTACTGACTTTGTTGCGCAAAGCGTCGACTAGGACCGCTGATCCGTTAGATAGCCGGGGACGCATTTTCAGCGCCACGAGGTTACACATGAAAAAAACGAGGCTCACGATCGGAATTCAAAAAGGTGTTTACGATCCTGAAAGACATATGTTTTCAGTCCCCGTTTGCTTTGACAGCGAGCAATCAGCGCAGATGGTCCTGGACAGCATGTCTGAACAACTAGAGGGACTTGGGGATGTCGATTTCGCAGTGGCGAGTCAAACCATGGTGAGCGTGCGTCCAGAAACATACGAGAGCTACGATGAAGCGGGGAGCTTTCCGCGCTTGTACGAAGCCAAGAAAGAACAATTCCACCAATACGTCATTCGAATTGACGTGCCTGATATCCAGGCTGCTAAAGACTCGGCAGAGCGAATAGTCAACCAGCACAACCTCCAGATCATAGATGAGGGGGCTCCTACGGAAAGATCACTCATCTTTCTTTGGTAAGAGGTAGTAGCAGGGCACCTTATGTGTGACAGAAAATATACGTGGACGTCCTGCGAAGTTAGCATTATGACCGACGACGTGTAACACGGAAATCACTGCTCAATATGAAAGCTGCCATTATCTGTTCTGCCGCTGATAAGGCATCGGAAAACATAAAATGTTGTCTCCTTGAGCAGGCTCCTTGGAAGCTTACCTCCACGGACGACACAGAATGGACGTTCGGAGACTTTCGACTACTTGAAGTTGAAGGAAGGCTCATTCATCAAGATGGTTTAGACCGTGCGCTCGCCGCTGACTTGTTAATATTCGCCTCGCGACATCAAAGCAAGACTCGAAAGGGGCCATTGCTAACTGCTCACTACTCGGGCGATATCTGCTCCAAGGCTCGTGAGCCGGCTGGCACTCTCGCATGTGCGGCGCCTTACGCGTTAAAACGAATTTTGCAAAATCTCAAACGGTTTTCAGGCATCGAGGTTATGATGGAGGCGACCCATCACGGACCATGCGATATCCTGACGCCGTCGCTTTTTATCGAGATTGGCAGCTCGGAGCAAGACTGGATTAGGAAGGATCTGGGCAACACGGTAGCGCGCTCTATCTTAGAATTTGGTTCGCAATCTGAAAATGGGCAATGCGCGACAGCGGTTGGTTTTGGTGGAGGGCATTACGCAATCCGACATACCGACGTGCTGCTCAGCACTGATATTTGCTTTGGACACGTCTTCGCTACTCATCAGATTGAATGCTTGAACCGGGATAAGATTAAACAAGCATTTGATAAATCGAGAGCTCAGTTCGCGTATTTTGACAGAAAATCGATGGGCAAGTCAAAGAACGAAATCGAATCGATGGTGCGGGAGCTCGGCTATGACGTGCTGAAAGCAGCTCACATAAAACAACGAGGGGAGATACCTTGGGAGATCTATTTGTCTATAAGGCGGGCTTTGAGACAGAGTGGTTGTCCCGCAGATAATGAACGAATAACGGTTACCGCCGCGCTGCTAACAGAGCTCCGCAACGCAACGTTTTGGGTCCACCGCGTTGACTTGCAATCCCTTCCGCTGAGTCTCTCTATAATAAGGGAAGCACAAAAAATCGATCGACATAGCTTTTTACAGATGATTGAAATCGAAAAAATAGTATACCTTGAGCGTAAAGATGAAACTATATCCGGCATATTCGTACCATCGGATCTCGACATCTGTGTGGTGCAAAAAGAATTGCTGGAAGGATGTATCGCCATACTGAGCCAGCATTACGAGATTGAGTATTCGCCGTCTGAGTCAAAACTATATATAGCCGTGCACAGATTTAGTCCACAACTGGCGGAATCGCTCGGAGTGAGTGAGAAGCCGTTATTCGCGAAGCTAGCGCGCGGGGAATCAATAAAGGTTGATGACAAGGTAGTTAAACCTGAAGATGTATTTACGAAAGTTGAGAAGGTACTTGATCTCACTAACGAGTGCGGACACGATCAGTACCCAAGCATTTTGGCGGACCTGAAGCGGAGGATGTAATATGAAGTCCATCATCGAGGACGCGCTTGCACGGAGCACAAATGATGAGCGAAGTGAACCAGCGCAAAAGGCCTATACCCCTGACAAAGAGCTCGAAGAAGTGCTCAAAGAGCTGCAGACTAACATCATTGTACTCGGCTGTGGAGGAGCGGGGTCGAACACCATCACACGAATGTCAGAAGAGGGAATCGAAGGAGCGGCCCTGATCGCGATCAATACAGATGCCCAGCATCTCAGGAATACTGTCGCTGATACCAAGATTCTCATAGGAAGAGAAAGGACTCGCGGATTAGGAGCCGGATCGCTACCGCAAATAGGTGAAGAGGCAGCTCTGGAGAGCCAAGAGGAGCTACGAGCGAGCGTCGAAGGGGCGGATATGGTATTCATCACGGCTGGATTGGGGGGAGGCACAGGAACAGGCGCTGCTCCGGTAGTCGCAGAAGCAGCACGAGATGCTGGAGCTTTGACTATAGCGGTTGTAACCCTCCCGTTTGGCGTAGAGGGGATGGTACGACGGGCAAACGCCGAAGCCGGACTCGAACGGCTTCGTGATATGGCCGATACGGTAATCGTTGTGCCTAATGATAGACTGTTAGAAGTAGTCCCACGATTACCCTTGCAAGCGGCTTTTAAAGTGTCGGATGAAGTGTTAATGCGCGCCGTTAAGGGCATCACTGAGCTTATCACAAAACCAGGGCTTATTAACCTCGACTTCGCTGATGTCAGAACCGTTATGCAAAAAGGCGGCGTGGCGATGATAGGACTCGGAGAATCAGATGCAGAAGATAAGGCAGTCGATTCCGTCAAGAAAGCACTTAGGAGCCCGTTACTGGACGTGGACATATCGGGTGCAACGGCAGCCATCGTAAACGTCATCGGAGGTAGCGATATGACCGTGACGGAGGCAGAAGGCGTCGTGCAAGAAGTGTACGAACGTATCGATCCCGATGCGCGCATAATCTGGGGCGCGCAGATTGATCCGGATCTTGATCACATGGTACGAACACTGCTTATTGTCACTGGTGTCAAGTCACCTCAAATCTACGGCAAAAGTGAGGCGCTGCGAGGAAGAACAGGCGCGCAGCGCTACGGCATAGATTTCGTAAAATAGAGACTTCAGTAGATTGCAGTCTGCAAAACGTTTTATAATAGTAAGACCGAGAGTGATACAAAGCAAAGCGTTAGCCCCCGACGCTAGATGTTGCTTTACGCGTTTTTAGCATATTATAACTGGTGGATATAGAATGGCTAAGAAACAGAGGACTCCTTCGCCGGGGCCTAAGAAACAACAAGAGACCTCAGCTGAGGGGGGTCGTCTTTCTAGGAGCACGATCGAACGCAAGGTGCGCGAATATCGGCGGATTCTGACGCTTACCAGAAGACCAACGCGAGATGAATTTTCAACGATTGCCAAAGTAGCAGCGATTGGCATCATAATAATCGGCGCCGCTGGCTTCTTAATTTACTTAGCGATGGTGCAAGCTCCAGCCAACATAGGCATCACCAACGCAACACACTCACAACAAACTGCCCCCGCTACCGCACCGGCGAGCACGATTCCGCCAAAAGTCAACAACGCGACGAACACCTCTGCCAGTAAATCGACAAACCTGACGCGGAATTCATCTGCGACACCAGCGAAAGCTGCGTAACCATCAAAGGAGGGACACTATGTCAAACCAAGGGCAAGACGAGCTTGAGTCCTCAATTTATGCCATAAAGACCACAGCAAATCAAGAACGTGCTGTGGCAAACTTGCTTGCCCTCGCCGCAAAAAAGGAGAACTATGATATCCGCGCAATACTCGTTCCGAAAGAGCTGAAAGGATACGTCCTTTTGGAGACGACATCGTTAGAAATAGTCGAACAAGCAATTCAAGGGATACCTCACGCACGGGGCGTGGTGAAAGGAAAAACCAAATTTGCCGAAGTGGAACACTTTTTAACGCCCAAACCTGCGGTCGCGGGAATCGAAGACGGCGATATCGTGGAACTTATTGCAGGGCCGTTTAAAGGCGAAAGAGCTCGTGTAAAGCGGATAGACGAGCGTAGAGAGGAGATCACGGTGGAACTGTTCGAAGCTATGGTGCCGATACCGATTACCGTGCGCGGAGACCACGTGAGGGTGCTAAGCAAAGAGGAGCGCGAATAAGATGGTAGATGTTGTAGACGTATTAGTGCCGGGAGGCAAAGCAAGTCCCGGCCCACCGATAGGCCCTGCACTCGGCCCATTGGGGATCAACGTAAAAGCCGTCGTTGACGAAATAAATACGAAAACTGAGTCCTACAACGGCATGCTTGTACCTGTGAAGGTCATTGTCGACGACAAGAAGAACGTGACACTCGAGATCGGCATACCTCCAGTTTCAGCTCTTGTACTGATGGAAGCAGGAGTAGAAAAAGGGTCTTCAGGCGATGCCCCTGCCGGTAACATTAGCATCGATCAAGTAATCAAGATCGCAAAGATGAAAAGGGAGAGTTCTCTGTCTTATAACTTAAGGAATACGGTGAAAGAAGTGTTGGGGACGTGCCTCTCGATGGGCATTACCGTTGACGAAAGAGCTCCGCGCGATGTCCAAAATGCCATAGATGCTGGGGAATACGCAGAACTGTTTTCCGAAAATAACGCCGGCGAAACATTGAAGTAAGGTTTACTCTATTTGATAGTTAGCCGTAGGAGACCACAGGCCGTGATCGACCGTACTACGGAGGATGCATGGTTAGCGAGAATATCTTAAATGCGGTCAGCAAAGCGATAGAATCGGCACCCAAACGAAACTTCACCGAGAGCCTTGATCTGGTCGTTAACCTAAAGAATATCGACTTGAGCCAACCAAAAAACAGGATCAACGAGTCGATAGTATTGCCGAATGGCCGCGGCAAACCGACAAGAATCGGGGTTTTTGCGCGAGGTGATCTGGCGATTAAGTC
>Ga0187780_10000461_pt1 | contig 30509 bp, 29 predicted proteins | sample 1015_Q2_SP10_20__FD_132429 | JGI IMG/M metagenome (GOLD analysis project Ga0187780, IMG submission 132429) | Tropical peat soil microbial communities from peatlands in Department of Meta, Colombia - 1015_Q2_SP10_20_MG | ecosystem: Environmental > Terrestrial > Soil > Wetlands > Peat | place...
CGACGGGCAGCTGCTGCGCAACCGCCGCGGCCAGTTCCTCATTACCGACCGCACCGGGCTCATCACGGGCACCGTCATGGGACACCGCGACGGCTTCGGATTTCTCACGCCGGACGACGGCGGCGACGACCTGTTCCTGCCGCCTGCCGAGATGCGAAGCGTCTTGCACGGCGATCGCGTCGCGGCCCGGATCGCCGGAAAGGATGCGCGCGGTCGGCGCGAGGCGGCGGTCGTGGAAGTACTCGAGCGGCGCACGCGCCAGGTGGCAGGCCGTTTTCGCCTCGAGCGGGGCGTCGGCTTCGTCGATCCCGACAACCGCCGGATTAGTCAGCGAGTGGTCATCCCGTCTGCCGCCCGCGGCGCTGCGAAGGACGGCGCCCTCGTGGTCGCAGAGCTGGTCAAACCGCCGTCCCGCCACGCGGATGCTGTCGGGCGGATCACCCGCGTGCTGAAGGAAGGCACACTCGCCGACACGGCGATCGAGCTCGCTATCGCCTCACATCAGCTGCCCGACCAGTTCAGTGGCGATGCGCTGCGCGATGCGCGCGGCTACGGTCGGCGCGTGACGGAAGCCATGAGCGGCGATCGCCTCGACCTGCGGCACATACCGCTGGTCACGATCGATGGGGAAGACGCGCGCGATTTCGACGATGCGGTCTACGCGGCAGCGGATCGCGGCGGCTGGCGACTGCTGGTTGCGATCGCCGATGTGTCGCACTACGTGCAATCCGACACTGCGCTCGATGCCGACGCGCAGGAGCGGGCCACCTCCGTCTACTTCCCTAATCGTGTGCTGCCGATGCTGCCGGAGGCCCTCTCCAACGAACTCTGTTCGTTGATGCCGGCCGTCGACCGCCTGTGCATGGCCTGCGACATGCACGTGTCGGATAACGGCCGGGTCACGCGCGCGAAGTTCGCACCGGCGGTGATGCGCTCGTCGGCACGTCTCACCTATACGCAGGTGGCGCGAGCGATCTTCGATGAGGTTCCCGCCGCACGCGCGGAGCTCAAATCGGTGCTCGAGCCGCTGACCACGCTTAAGGCGGCTTTCCGCGCGTTGCGCGCGGGCCGGGAGGCACGTGGCGCGCTCGATTTCGAGTCCGGTGAAGTCAAGTTGGTACTCGACGGCGATGGTCGGGTGTCCGATATCCGGGTCGCCGAGCGCACCGATGCCCACCGGCTGATCGAGGAATGCATGATCGCCGCCAACGTCGAGGCGGCGCGATTCTTGAAGCGCCACCGGATGCCCGGGCTGTACCGGGTGCACCCGCGGCCGGACGAGGAGCGCATGGTCGAGCTCAAGCGCTTTCTCGCGACCCGGGGCCTTTCGTTTGCGACCGAGGGCGAGGTGGACCCGAAGCGCCTGGCGCGGCTCCTGACCCAAGTCAGGCAGAGACCGGACGCCGCGACGCTCGAGGGCATCATCATCCGCTCGCTCGCCCAGGCGGTCTATCAGCCTGAGAACATCGGCCATTTCGGACTGGCGCTCGGGGAATACGCGCATTTCACCTCGCCGATCCGCCGCTATCCGGACCTGCTGGTCCACCGCGCCATTCGTCACGTGCTGGGCGGCGGCGCTGCGCGCGAATTCGCGCATTCGAAGCAGGAAGTGGAGCGCCTGGGCGTGCAGTGCTCGGCCCGCGAACGACGCGCGGACGATGCGACACGCGACGTCGTGGCTTTCCTCAAATGCGAGTTCATGCGCGATCGGGTGGGGGAGACGTTTTCCGGCATCGTCACCGGCGTCACCGATTTCGGCCTGTTCGTGCAGCTGTCCGGCCTGCAGGTGGATGGCCTGGTGCACGTTGCCAACCTGGGCGCCGACTACTTCCGCTACGACGCGCACCGCCGCGCGCTGATCGGTGAACGCACGCGCCGCTCCTACGCCATGGGCGATGAAATCAAGGTGCGCGTGAGTCGCGTCGACCCGTCGGAACGGAAGATAGATCTGGAGCTCGCGGACGGGAAATCTTCGTCGCGCTCGCGGACCCGCACCCACCCCGGACGCCGGCGTGGCCACTGACCTGGTCTACGGCTTGCACGCGGTCTTGAGCCTGTTGGAGCGGCGCCCGGAATCCGTGTCGAGCTTAAGCGTGCAGGAAGGGCGCCGCGACGCGCGGCTCGCGCAGGTGCTCACGCTCGCCAAAGGCCACGGCATCGGCTATCGCGAGCAATCCGCCCGGGCTCTTACGGCGCTCACTGACGGAGCCGCACACCAGGGCGTCGTGGCCCACGTCCGGCCTGCCGAACCGCTTCCGGAAAGCGCGCTCGCCGATCGGATTTCGAAGGCGAGTGCCGCCGGCCGGATTCCGCTGGTGCTGGTTCTGGATGGAGTGCTCGATCCGCACAACCTGGGCGCGTGCTTAAGGACCGCGGACGCGACCGGCATCGATGCGGTCATCGCGCCCCGGGACCGGGCGGCGGGGCTGACCGCCGTTGCGCGCAAAGTGGCGGCCGGAGCGGCGGAGAGCGTGCCTTTCGTTCAGGTCACGAACCTGGCGCGCTGCTTGGAAGGCCTCAAGGCGCTCAACCTCTGGGTCGTGGGCGCCGCTGCCGACGCTTCGATGAGCGTGTACGAGGCGGACCTGACCGGCCCGATCGCACTCGTGCTGGGCGGCGAAGGGCAGGGGCTGCGACGCCTGACGCGCGAGCGCTGCGATCTGATGGTCAAACTGCCGCTCGCGGGTTCCGTGGCCAGCCTGAACGTGTCGGTCGCGACCGGTGCGCTCTTATATGAGGCGGTTCGCCAGCGGACCGCCCAACTTGCCGCGAAGCAGCAATCTCCATAGAATACGCGGCCCTGCGCCGGAGTCGGCGCCTTACTCCTTGCCGCACCGGGCGTCTCTCCCGGGTGGCTTCAATCCACAAGGAGCGACAGTGAGACATTACGAAATCGTGTTCCTGGTCCATCCGGACCAGTCGGAACAGGTCCCGGCCATGGTCGAGCGGTACAAAGGCATGATCGCCGCCGGCGGCGGTACCGTGCACCGCTTCGAGGACTGGGGCCGGCGCCAGCTGACGTATCCGATCGCCAAGGTGCACAAGGCGCACTACGTGCTCCTGAACATCGAGGTCGACCGCAAGACGTTGGACGAGCTGACCGGCTCATTCCGATTCTCCGACGCGGTACTGCGTCACCTGGTGGTCAAGATGGATGGGCCGGTCACCGAGCCGAGCCCGATGGCGCGCGCGAGCGAGGACAAGGACGGCGAGGGCCGCGATCGCGATCGTGACCGCGACCGCGACCGCGACCGCGACCGCGATCGTGACCGACGCGACCGCGACGATCGCGACGACCGCACCGAAGTCTGACCAGGAGCACGTCATGGCCCGTTATTTCCGTCGCAAGAAGTTCTGCAAGTTCACGGCCGACGACGCCGCAGGAATCGACTACAAGGATCTCGCGACGCTCAAGAACTACATCACCGAGACCGGCAAGATCGTGCCCAGCCGCATCACCGGGACGCGCTCTTTTTACCAGCGGCAGCTGGCGGAAGCGGTCAAGCGCGCGCGGTTCCTGGCGCTTCTGCCGTACACCGACCAGCACTGACGCTCCCCCCGCGCGGAGCCACCATGGCTGAGTCGTTTCCGCTGTGGGTGATCGCACGCCGTTCGCGGGCTGCTTCCGTGGCGCTCGCGATCGGCCTCATCATGCTCGTCGTAGTTGGGGGCTCGGCCCAGTTCACGGCCTGGGTGCCCGCGGGCTACGTCGCATTCCTGGTGCTCGCGCGGCGCGATCGCTGGGCGCTGGCGGCGGCGGCGCTGATCGCGCTGCCGGTATTCGCCGGGCTGTCCGTCGAGGGCCAGCCGGGATTGGCGCTCGGCACCGCCTGCGCCCTGGTCCTCCCGGGCCTTGCCGGCGCGGTCATCCTGCGGCGCAGCGGCTCCTTCAACCTGGCCGTTCAAGTGCTGGTGCTGGCAGGTGTCCTGCTCCCAGTGGCCGCGTACCTGTTGCTCGCCGACCCGGGTGCGATATTCCGGCCGCTCTTTGAAGAGCTAGGCCGGGTGATGCGTGAGCACGGCTGGGCGGGCGCGGATCAAATCGAGGGATACAGCGCGCAGGGATGGGGCATGGTGGGCATGATCCTGTCGGCGAATGCGATCGTGGGACTGATCGCGGCCCTCTACTGGCAGTCGAAGGTCTCCGGCCAGCCTGAGGCCGGGCCCCGGTTCCGGGAGCTCAGGCTCGGCAAGGTCCTGAGCCTGCTCCTCGGCGTTATTACGATCGCGAGCTTCTTCTCGAATTCGGCTCTGGCCACCAGCATGGCCTATCCGCTCATCGGCGGACTGGTGCTGCAGGCGTTCGCGATTCTGCATTGGCTCAGGAGCGCCTGGCCGTTCGGTGCCGCTTGGCTCATCTTCGCCTACGCCTCCTTGTTTATGCCGCTCATGATCCTGCTCTGGACCTGCGTTGGCTTCATCGACAACTGGTGGCCGCTGCGTGAGCGAATCCTGCAGCTCAAGCAGCGCCGGTAATGCGCCCCATTCGTTCTGTATAGGTATAGCCATGGAAGTCATTCTTCTTCAGAAGGTCGCCAACCTCGGCAACATCGGTGACCGCGTCAAGGTCCGATCGGGTTACGGGCGCAACTACCTGCTACCGACCGGCAAAGCGACCGCGGCCACGGAGGCCAACATCGCCAAGTTCGAAGCGACCCGCGCCGAACTCGAGCGCCGCGCCGCGGACGAGCTGACACGCGCCCAGAGCCGCGCGCAGGGCCTGGCCGGGTTCCGGCTCACCATCGCCGCCAAGGCAGGTGCCGAGGGCAAGCTGTTCGGGTCCGTCGGAACTGCGGACATCGCCGAAGCGCTGACCGCGGCCGGCCAGCCGGTCGAGCGCGCGGAAGTGCGCATGCCGCTGGGGCCGATCCGGGTGACCGGCGAGCAGGTATTGACGCTGCACCTGCACTCCGACGTCAACGTCGAGGTGACCGTCAACGTCGTCGCCGAGGAGTAGCCCGGCCGGATCGAGTGACGGCGCGGTACACTAGCCGCGAACTCACGAGGGACTATGGCCACTGCCTCCCGCCGCATGCCCCAGGCCGCGAGCGAGGACGCTCCGCGTCTGCCGCCGCATTCGATCGAGGCGGAACAGGCGGTGCTGGGCGGGCTGCTGCTCGATTCGGCGGCGTGGGATTCCGTCGCCGACCTGGTCCGGGCCACCGACTTTTACCGTCGCGACCACCAGCTAATCTTCGAGGCCGTCCAGGCGACCGTCGAGGCGCACGGCCCGGTGGACGCGGTGACGGTCTCCGAGCAGCTCGAACGGCGCGGCATGCTCACCGAAGCGGGCGGGCTCGCGTATCTCGCGACACTCTCCCGCGACACTCCGAGCGCCGCGAACGTTCGCGCCTATGCGGGAATCGTCCGCGAGCGTGCGCTCCTGCGCGCACTGGTCGCGGCCGGTGGCGAGATTGCGGCTGCCGGCCTCGACGCGGGCGGCCGATCGGCCTCGGAGCTGGTCGATGAGGCCGAGCGGCGCGTATTCGAGATCGCCGAGCGCGGCACGCGCGCCCAGGCCGGCCTCAAGGCGGTGCGCGACGTTCTGCCGCAGACCATCGATCGCATCGATGCCATGCACCAGAACCCGGGCGCCTTCACCGGCGTGCCCACCGGATATACCGATCTCGACCGCCTGACCGCGGGCCTGCAGCCGGGCGATCTCGTGATCGTCGCCGGCCGACCCTCGATGGGCAAGACGACGCTCGCGGTCAACATCGCCGAGCACGCGGCCATCTCGAAGAAGCTCGGCACCGCCATCTTCTCGATGGAAATGTCGGCCGAACAGCTGACGCTGCGCATGATTTCCTCCCTGGGCCGTGTCAACCAGTCGCACCTGCGCACCGGGCAGCTCTCGGCCGAGGACTGGCCGCGGATCACGAGTGCAACCGAGGTGCTGGCGCAGGCGCCGATCTACATCGACGAGACCCCGGCATTGACCCCGACGGAAGTGCGCGCGCGGGCACGGCGCCTGAAGCGCGAGCGGGGCCTGGGGCTGGTGGTGGTCGATTATCTGCAGCTCATGAGCGTGCCCGGCACCAAGGAAAATCGCGCCACCGAAATCTCCGAGATCTCGCGCTCGCTCAAGGCGCTCGCCCGCGAGCTCGGATTACCGATCATCGCGCTCTCGCAATTGAACCGCAGCGTCGAGCAGCGCACCGAGAAGAAACCGGTCATGAGCGACCTGCGCGAGAGCGGCGCCCTGGAGCAGGACGCGGATGTCATCCTCCTCATCTATCGCGAGGAGGTTTACGAGGCTTCCACTCCGCGCCGTGGTGTCGCGGACATCATCGTCGCCAAGCAGCGCAACGGCCCGACCGGTGAAGTGCACCTGACCTTCCTGGGCGAGTACACGCGCTTCGAGAATCTCGTGGCCGAGGCCTACGGCGAGGGCCTGCCGCGCTGAGCGCGCGTGGTGCCCGCAGTGGCCGCCGCCCGCCGGGCGCGACGGTCAAGCGCCGATCCGAGCGGATACCCGACGCGGGCGTCGATCGGACGCTGCGCCTCAACAAGTTCCTGAGCGAACGCGGGCTCTGCTCGCGACGGGTCGCCGATGCCTGGATCGCGGCCGGGCGCGTGACCGTCAACGGCGCGCAAGCATCACTCGGCACCCCGGTCGGACCCGCAGATCGCGTCTGTCTCGACGGTCGAGCCGTCGGCGGCGAAGAGGAGCACGTCTATCTCGCGCTCAACAAGCCGATCGGCATCGACTGCAGCACGGACCGGCGGGTTCCCGACAACATCCTGGACTTCGTCGATCACCGGCTGCGCATCTTCCCAGTCGGCCGGCTCGACAAGGATTCGCAAGGTCTGATCCTGCTCACCAACGATGGCGACATCGTCAACGAGCTCCTGCGTGTCGAGCACGGACACGAGAAGGAGTACCGGGTGACGGTCGACAAGCCGGTCACGGATGAGTTTCTGGCGGCCCTCGCCCGCGGCGTGCGCATCCTGGGAACCAGGACCCGGCCTGCGCGCACCGAGCGTATTGACGCGCACGCGTTTCGCATCGTCCTCACCCAGGGACTCAACCGCCAGATCCGGCGCATGTGCGCGGTGTTCGGCTACCGCGTGCTTAGGCTCGAACGCACGCGCATCGTCAACATCACGCTGACGGGTCTCGCGCTCGGTCGCTGGCGGGATCTCACCGGCAGCGAGCTCGCGGGACTGCTGCCCGAGCGGTTTGGCCGCTAAGTGTCCGGCGTGCGCGGAATCCGCGCACCCGTTGCTATAGTAGGACCCGCCCCGCACGGGATAGCGGCGAAGAGTCAATCGGGCATGCCCGTCATGCGACTGCCAATTTTGGTTGCCACGTCTGCTCTCATGATCGTGGCGCTCGCGGCGCGCGCTCAAGAGTTCGAAACGCCACCGCTCGAGGCACCGGCCGCGAGTTTGTCGCCGGCCATGGTCTCGGGCGAGAACTTCAAGGTCTTCGACCCCGTGCAGAGCGACGGGTTGATGCGCCACTACGTCATCGACAGCCGCTTCGGGGTATTCCGCGCCTACGGGCGCGTGGCGCTGGCGCTGCGGCTCAATGAGATCCGGGCGCTGACCACCATCTCCAAGACCTCCGAAGCTGCGGTCGTGACCCAGGCGGTCGGCCAGGGTGTCGAAGGCCAGATCAAGACGGTCGGACAGGTGGTCAAGAACCCGGTGGGCACGGTCGCAGGCATCCCCAAGGGCATTGCCCACCTGTTCGGTGGTTACGCCGCGCAAGCCAAGGAGCTGTCCGCGCGCGCGGAGAAGAGCGGCGGATCGGGAGGCGGCGCGGGCCAGGTCGCCAGTGACGTCAAGGCCGACGCCGGCAAATATGCGGACCGATATTTAGGTATCGGCTCGGCTGAGCGCCGCTGGTACCAGCAGCTCAACGTCGACCCGTACACGGACAACGAGGCGCTCAGGAAATCCGTTCACCACTTGGCGCAGGTAGAGGCCGCGACCAACGTCGGCATGCATTTCGCGGCGATCCCTGGCATTCCATACATCGGCGAAGTTCAGCGCGCGATGAGCGCGATCTACACCGAGGATCCGGCGGTGCTGCGCCAGAAACGCCACGACACGCTGGCAGGATTTGGCCTGTCGAGCGCGGAAATCGCGCGCTTCGAGAGCACGCTGCTGCTGAGCCCGACGCGCCAGGTGCTGCTCGTGGATGCGGTGAAGGCGCTCGACGGTGTGGAGGGCAGGGCGGAGCTCATCCGCCACGCGCTCGGCGTGACCGACGAGCAGGAGGTGCAGGTGTTCCTGCGCAGCGCCGCGCTCCTAGTCCGAGCGCACCACGAGCAGCCGGTGGCGCGCATCCTTCCCGGGCTGCGCGTGCCGACCGCACAGCTCGCGACTGGCCGGGTGCAGGTGTTTGCGGCGGTCGAGTCGGTCTACTACACCGAGGAAGTCGCGGGGTACGAACAGGGAATTCTGGCGGCTGTGCCCACGGACGCGACCGGCCATGAGCTCTGGATCGCGGGCAGCGTCTCCGCGCTCGCGCGCCGGGCATTCGAGGCGCATGGCTGGGAAGTCCACGAGAACGCTGAGCCGGCGCTGACGGCGCCGGCGAAATCGTAAATCTCGGCGAGTCGGCGGCTTGCTGCGGCCGGACCAACCGGGCGCAGCCTCAGCCCTCGAAGAACCCCATCTTGACGCCGGCCAGCGTGATCACGTCGTTGTCCTTCAGGCGGCGTGCGGCCGGGCCGATCGCGGAGCCGTTGATCAGCGGGAAGTGATTTTCCGCGCCATCGACGTGCACCAGGTAATAGCCATCGGCGCGGCGCGTGATCGCCGCGACCTGGACTCCCGGGCGGCCGAGCGTAGTCAGCGCCTTCACGAGCGCGAGCTCGCGGCCCGCGAACGCACCCGACAGCACCTGCAGGCGCGCCTTGGGCGGAGCGACCGCGCCCTCACCGTTCTTGCCGACCGGGCCGGCACCCAGTGACGGGCGGGTCTGCTCGGGCGGGGCGGCTTTGGAAGTTGCGACCCGGACCTTCTCTTCGACCGCGGCCGATGGCTGGATCACCATCGTCTTTTCGAACTCGTCCGGCTCGTTGTCCGCCGCCTGGCTGTCGACGAAGCGCAACTGGTGGTGGCCGACGGTAATCACATCGCCGTGCTGCAGCGCGTGCTTCTTGATCAGCTTGCCGTTGACGTAGGTGCCGTTGGTGCTGTTCAGGTCCTCGAGAAAGGAGTCGTTCAGGATGTTGATGATGAGCGCGTGATGCCCGCTGACGGCGGGATTGTCGATGCGCACGTCATTGTCCGGGAGCCGGCCGATCGTGTACCGCTCCTTGTTCATGTTGTATTCGGCCAGCACCTGGCTATCCAGGCTCAGAATCAGTCGCGCCATGCGGCTTCCATCCCTATCTTCGCCCCAACTCGCTTCTCGACCCCCGCGGGTGTGGCCCGAGGCCTAGCCAAACCACCCCAATATTCTGTCAAGTATGCGCCGCCGGGCCGGGAACGAGTCAACGACTTGCGTCATGATTATTGAGATGTTGTCCCGGCCACCGTGCTCGTTCGACAGCTGCACCAGCTGCTTCGCAATGGTATCAAGACTATCACCGAACGTACTGATAGTTAAGTGAATATCCTCGTCTTCTATCATGTCCGATAGCCCGTCCGAGCAGAGCATGTAGTAGTCGCCCCGCTGCACGGGATGCTGGATGAGCTCGATCTCAACTGCAGGCTCGACACCGAGCGCGCGCGTGACGTAGTTCTTGTTGGTCGAGCGCGCGGCTTCCTCCTGGGAGTAGAAACCGCGGTCGACCAGCTCCTGCAGCAGCGAGTGATCCATGGTCATCTGCTCGAAGCGCTCGCCCCGCAGGCGGTACAGGCGCGAGTCTCCGACGTGGGCGACACAGGCCCGGTTGTCGTAGAAGAGCACGGCCACGACTGTCGTGCCCATGCCCTCGCACTGGGGCTGGGTCTTCGACGTCTGATAGATGATCTTGTTCGCCCGCATGATCGCATCTCTCAGGATGATGCTCGGGCGCAATAACCCGGTCGCGCGGTCGACCGAGTGCAGGTCCTGGACCTGGAACGCCTCGCGCACCAGGTTGACGATGGTCTTGACGGCGATGCCGCTCGCGACCTCGCCCGCGTTGTAGCCGCCCATACCGTCGGCAAGCACGAACAGACCGATATCGGGGTCGTAGCCGATCGTGTCCTCGTTGTGCTCGCGTACCTTCCCGGTATCAGTGAGCGCTATGCTTTTAAGCTTGTTCCGCAACCCCGATCCTCAACCCGCCAACGTTCCCGCGCAGGCCCGCAGCGCCCGCGCCGCATCGCCGGCCACGTTGAAGCGCTTCGCGGGATCCTTCGCGAGCAGCCGGTCGACAATCCCGGCCACGCACGGCGGCAGTTCCGGCCGGATGGTGCGCAGCGGCGGGTGGCCGGCGTTGGCAATTCTGTCCATCAGACCCGTCATCGAGTCCGCCCGGAACGGCAATTGGCCGGCCAGCAACTGAAATAAGGTAACACCGAGCGAGAACAAGTCCGAGCGACCGGTCACATTTCGTCCCTCGAGCTGCTCGGGACTCATGAACGACGGAGTGCCGAGCACGATGCCGGTCCGGGTCGCGCTCGAATTCGTGAGCCGGGCAATACCAAAGTCCATGATCTTCGTGTCCAGGGTCTCGGGATCGAAGATCAGGTTGGCGGGCTTCACGTCCCTGTGAACGATGCCCTGGGCATGCGCGTAATCGAGCGCGTCGGCGACCCGGGCCGTGATCTCGAGCACCTGGCGCGCCGGCAGCAGCCGGTCCGAGGCGGTGAACTCGGACAACAGCCGGCCGTGCACGTACTCCATGGCGATGTAGGCGAGCGCGCCGTCCTCGCCGGCGTCAAAGACGGTGACGATGCCCGGATGCTTGAGCTGCGCCGCCATCTCCGCCTCGCGCACGAAGCGCGCGCGCAAGTCCGCGACGTCGCGCTCCTCGAATTCCTCGGCGAGCGGGATGGCCTTGATCGCGACCGTGCGATTCAGGCGCGGGTCGCGGCCCAGATACACGGTGCCCATCGCGCCACGGCCGAGTTCCCGGGTGAGCTCGTAGCGTCCGAGCATGGGGCGCGTGGACGCCTTGGCGCGCCGGCCCATGAGCCGGTCCGCCACTTCATCGCGGCTCGGTTCCCGCTCTAGCGCCTGCAGCGACGCCGATAGCTCGCGCAGAGATGACGAGGTTGGCGGGGGCTGCGGCGGTGGGGTCGGCGGCGGGGCCGGGCGCGGCCGCGGCGGCGGCGCACTCGCGACCGGCGGCGGGCTCGGGCGCGCCGGCCGGGCCGGCGCAGGCGCCTGAGCGCGCTCCGCGGGACGACTGGTCTTGAGCACGATCGGCGAATCGGGGACGAGCAGGACCGGATCGCGCACCTTGCGCTGACCGGGCGCGGCGCCGAGCCACGGGGCCAGCAGTGCAACGAGAGCTGCGAGCGCCGCGATTGAAAGCGCCGGCAGCACCAGCGGCACCCAGGTCGAGCTCTCGACCGCGAGAATCAACTCGAGCGCCAGTACCGCGACCACGAGGGCGGCCGTGGAGGCGATCGCCGCCAGACGGCCCTGCGTGGCGAGAACCTTCCACTGGGCGGCCGCGGCCCAGAGCACAGCGAGCAGCCACACCGCGACCTGGGCCAGCAAGCGCCAGCCGGGCACGATGAGATAGGCGCCGTCGGCGAGATTGCCGATGCGCTCGGCGAGCGCCTCAGCCGCCGGGCGCACGCCGACCGGTGTCGCCCAGTCCGGTCCGTGGCCGATCACGACCAGCCGGCCTTTGACTTTGGGCGCGTCGAGCTGCGCGGCTGCGACCTGCTCGAGCGCGAGGCGCGGCAATCCGTCGGGATCGCCAGCAGGTGCGGCGTATTGCGGCAGATAGCGTCCGCCGGCACCGAGCATGAGACGGCGACCGCTGTTGGTTGCGACCAGCGTCCGGGTACCCTCCCAGCGCAGGTCCTTGGCAGCATCCGGTCCCGCAGCGAGCCAGGCAGCGAGCGCAAGCGACGGCCATGCACCGGACGTCGGCCCGGCAACTGCCGCATCGCGCCGGCGCACGCCGTCCGCGTCAGGCTCGACCACCGGCTCGACACCGATGCCGTGGGCGGCCAGCGCAAAGCGCGCAAGCGGCGGAGAGATTCCCGCGAGCGCGGGCCAGCCCGCGGGGGCGCCGGTCAAGACCGGGCCGGCCCAGGAATCGGAACCGGGGCGTGCCAGCAGCAGCACCGGCGCGCCTTTGATCGCGGCCTCGAGCCTGGCGTCGTGATCGAGCTCGCCCGCCCATGCCGTCAGCCGCGCTACCAGCGCGGGATCGGACTGCGATTCCGGGCTGGTCAGGAAACCCCGCACGCGCTCGAGATCCGGGTTGCTGTCCGGCTGCTCGAGCGGCTCATCGATGATGACGGCCTGCGCTCCGGCCTCCGCGAGCGCCGTGACCGCGCGCGCCAGCACCCCGCGGTCGGACGAAGTACCGGTGTCGACCCAGGCCACCAGTCCCGACGCCGGATGGCGCGCGGCCCGCAGCGCAGCGTCCAGCGGGGCACCTTCAAGCGCGATGGCGGCGGGGCGGGCGACGGTCGCGCCGAGCGCGATAAGGACCAGCGCCAAAGCGACAGCGAGCGCGGCCCGGCGCAGAAGCGGGGAGGCGGGCATCGGGGCGCGAGTATGCCAAACGTATGCCGAGCGTGCTGTGCGCAGTGCCTCTGCTAGCATCCCCCGCCCATGGCCAAGGCCCGTGCGACTTACCTTTGCAGCCGCTGTGGCGAGCGCTCGGCCCAGTGGCAGGGGCAGTGCCCCGGCTGCGGCGAATGGAATACGCTGACCCTGGCAATGTCCGCTGCACCCCGGCCGGCACCCGGACCTGCGTCACAGACTGGCGCCCACCTGGCGCGGCCCGACTCCCGCCTGTCTTCCGGCATGGACGAGTTCGATCGGGTGCTCGGCGGTGGCCTTATGCCTGGATCCGTGACGCTCATCGGCGGTGAGCCCGGCATCGGCAAATCGACGCTCCTGCTACAGGCCGCGGCGGCGCTGTCCGGAACCTGCGCAGTGCTCTATGCCAGCGGCGAGGAGAGCGCGGATCAGATCAGCCAGCGCGCGGCGCGCCTCGAGCTGCAAGCCGCTGCGATATCCATCGTGCCGGAGACGCGCATCGAGGCGATTCTCGATCACTGCGCCCGGCTCGCGGCCCGGGTGCTGATCATCGACTCGATCCAGACCATGGCGCTCGACGAGCTGCCGGGCGGCGCCGGTTCCGTCACCCAGCTGCGCGCCGCGGCGGGTGCGCTGGTGGCGCACGCGAAGAGCACCGGTACCGCGGTCCTGATGATCGGCCACGTGACCAAGGAGGGATTGATCGCCGGGCCGCGGCTGCTCGAGCACCTGGTCGATACCGTGCTTTATTTTGAGAGCGAGGCCGGGTCGCGTTTCCGTCTGGTGCGGGCGGTCAAGAACCGCTACGGCGCGGCGCAGGAGATCGGCGTGTTCGCCATGGGCGAGCGCGGCCTGCGCGAGGTGAAGAACCCCTCCGCGATCTTCCTATCACGGCACGAGGCGCCGGTCTCAGGAAGCATTGTGCTGGTCACCCGGGAGGGCACTCGGCCATTGCTGGTCGAGGTGCAGGCGCTGGTCGATGAATCGCGCGCGGCTCCGCCGCGCCGGGTCGCCGTCGGCCTGGATGCCAACCGCGTGGCGCTCCTGCTCGCGATCCTGCACCGGCACGCGGGCGTCTCGCTCGGATCACACGACGTGTTCGTGAACGTCGTGGGCGGCGTGCGGGTCGAGGAGACCGCCGCCGACTTGCCGGCGCTCTTGGCGGTGGTCTCGAGCCTGCGCGAGCGGCCGATCGCCGCCGATTTCCTGAGCTTCGGCGAGCTGGGATTGGCCGGTGAGGTCCGCCCGGTCGCCGGGGGCGAGGAGCGCCTGCGCGCCGCGGCCAAGCATGGGTTTAAGCGTGCGATCATCCCCAAGGCGAACCTGCCGAAGTCCGACGTCGGGCTCGAACTAATTCCGGTTACGCGCCTCATCGATGCGCTCGGTGTGCTCAACCGCGGTGGCTGATGCCGGCGGCCGGGCGGGCGCCGGCGCGCGCACGCGCACCGCCTTGATGGTGTTGTCGCCGATCTGCAGGATCTCGAGCGGGTGGCCCTGCAGCTTGAGCGCCGTGCCTGGCTCCGGGATGGTCTCGAGATATTCGAGGATCAGCCCGTTTAGGGTCTTGGCGCCACCGGTCGGCAGGTTCCACTTGAGCGCGCGGTTGAGCGCCCGCACCGTGGTGCTGCCCGACACCACCAGACTGCCGTCGTCGTCGACGTGAATGTCCCGGTGCAGCATCGACGGCTGAGTCGTGAACTCGCCGACGATCTCCTCGAGGATCGCCTCGAGCGTGACCAGTCCCTGGACGTCACCGTACTCGTCGACCACGAACGCCTGGCGGCGGCGGTGTGCCTGGAAGTTCAAGAGCTGGCGGTTGAGCGGCGTGCCCTCAGGCACGTAATACGGCTCGCGCTTCATGGCGAGCTCGATCAGGGATTCGCGGGTCAGCTCGCCGCGGGTCAGTTCCCGCACGACGCGCTTCATGTGCAGCACGCCGATGATGTGCTGAAGATCGCGCTGATACACCGGCAGGCGCGTGTGCTGCGTATCGCGCAGGGTGTTCTGGATCTGGTCCCAGTCGTCCTCGAGATCGATGCCCTGAATCTCGTTGCGCGGCACCATGACATCGTCAACCGTGATGTGCTCGAGATCGAGAATGCTGACCAGCATGGCTTGATGGCGCAGCGGGATGCGCGTACCGGCCTCGGCCACGACCGTTCTCAGTTCATCGGCGGAGAGCGAGTGACTCGCGACGCGCCGTGACGGAACTCCCGCCAGGCGCAGCAGGCCGTTGGCGATGCCGTTGATGAGCCAGACGAGGGGATAAGTGACGACCAGGAGCGGGCGGTAGATGAACGCTGCCGGCAACGCGAGGCGCTCGGGGTACAGAGCGCCGTACGTCTTAGGCATGACTTCGGCGAACAGCAGCAGCACCACGGCCAGCAGGCCGTCCGCGAGCGCCAGCCAGCGCTGCCCGAAGTACTGCACCGTGACGATCGCGACGATGCCGCCCGCGGCCAAGGTCGCGAGCGTGTTGCCCAGGAGGATGACGCCGATCAGCCGGTCGGGCCGGGCGAGCAGCCGTTCCGCGAGCCGCGCGCCGCGTGAGCCGTGCTGCGCCCGGTGGGTGAGCCGGTAACGGTTGACGCTCATCAGCGCCGTCTCGGTGCCCGAGAAGAAGGCGGACAGCACGACGCAGACGCCGAGCGAGACCGCCGCGGTGCTGGGAGACAGGCCGCTCATCGCCGCACCATCGCGGCGCGCGGGATGCGGGATCGCGCCTTAGAGATGTAATCGGCCGCAGCTCGCACGCCTCAGCCCCAGTGCCGGCCGAGTACCACCTCGAGCACGAACTTAGATCCGAAGTAGGCGAGCGCCAGCGCCCCGAACCCGCCGAGCGTGAACCTGAGTGCCTTGCGCCCGCGCCAGCCCCAGCGCCAGCGCCCGTAGAGGAGCACGGCGAACAGCGCCCAAGCGGCCGCCGACAGGGTGAGCAGGTGCGACAGGTGCTGCGCGCGCGGGTCGTGGACGAAGAAGAGTCCGGTGAAGAGCGAAGCGGATAGCGCGACGAAGCCCCAGGCCAGAGCGGCGAACAGCAAGCGCTCCATGCGCTCCAGCGATGGCAGAATCCGCGTCCAGCCGAGCGGCTGTCGTTTGCGCAGCCTGCGGTCGGCAATCGCACACAGCACCACCAGCACCGCCCCGATCGCGAGCCAGCCGAAAGCGAGCATGGAGAGCGCGATGTGGGCTTTGAGTTCCCAGGCCGGCGGCACCACTTCGCGAAACGCCCGCGGCCAGTCGGCCCTGAGTCCCAGGAGCCCGGCGAGCACGAGCAGCACCGCGGGTATCGCCCGCAGGCCCGCGAACGGCAGGGCGATGAGCGTGGTCGCGCCGATCACCCAGCCGACCAGAGAGGCCGAATCGGCAATGGTGAGCGCGTAGCCCTGTTCGTGGCGGATCACGCCGAACAGCAGCCAGCTGTGGCTGATGACTGCGAGCAGCGCCGCGAGCAGCGCCAGCTTCGGGCTCGATTCCTCGCCGCGCAGCGCGGCGCGCACGATCAGAACGGCGGCGATCGAATAGAGCGCGAACGGAACGAGCGTGAGCACGGGAATGAATCACCGGGACTTGCGGCCCGGATCATTGCACAGCGACCGGTCGGCGGGAAGCGCGCGGGTATAATCGCCAGTTCCGACGAGGACACCGCATGTTTGACGCTCTGACCCAGCGGCTGGGCGCGGCCGTGGACACGCTGCGCGGCCGTGGGCGGCTGACCGACGAGAACATCTCCGACACCCTGCGCCAGGTGCGCATGGCGCTGCTCGAGGCCGACGTCGCGCTGCCGGTCGTCAAAAGCTTCATCGCCAGCGTCAAAGAGCGGGCACTCGGTGCCGAGGTCGCGAAGAGCCTGACCCCCGGCCAGGTATTCATCAAGATCCTGCACGATGAGCTGGCGCGCACCATGGGCGAGGGCACGCGCGCGCTCGACCTGCGCGCCGAGCCGCCGGTGGTGGTGCTGCTGGCGGGGCTTCAAGGCACCGGCAAGACCACCACCGCCGCCAAGCTCGCGCGCCTGATTCGCGAGCAGTACAAGAAGCGCGTGCTGCTGGTCAGCTGCGACGTCTACCGCCCGGCCGCCATCACCCAGCTCGAGCGGCTCGCGTCCCAGGTCGGCGTGGGATTCGCCGCCGAATCCTCGGGCGCGCCGGTCGCGATCGCCGCAGCGGCACTGGCCCAGGCCCGGCGCGAGCTGTATGACGTGCTCCTGGTCGATACCGCCGGCCGGCTGCACGTGGACGAGGAGATGATGCGCGAGGCGCAGGCCATCGCCAAAGCGGTGCTACCCCATGAGACCCTGTTCGTGGTCGACAGCATGGCCGGCCAGGATGCGGTCAATGCCGCGCGCGCGTTCTCGGCGGCGCTGGAACTCACGGGCATCGTGCTCACCAAGGCCGACGGCGATGCGCGCGGCGGCGCGGCCCTCTCGGTGCGCGCCGTCACCGGCAAGCCGATCCTGTATCTGGGACTGGGGGAGAAGGTCGACGCGCTGGAACCCTTTCACCCGGACCGGGTCGCCGCGCGCATCCTCGGCATGGGCGACGTGGTGGGCCTGGTGGAGCAGGTCCAGTCGCAGGTCGACCAGGACAAGGCGCAGGCGCTCGCCACCAAGATCGCCAAGGGCAAGGGTTTCGACTTCTTCGATCTGCGCGAGCAACTGCAGCAGATCGAGGCGATGGGCGGCTTGTCCGCCGTGATCGACAAGCTGCCGGCACAGCTCGCGCAGGCGGCGAGCGGATCCAGCCAGTTCAGCGAGCGCGATGCCAAGCGCAAGATCGCGATCATCAATTCCATGACGCCCAGGGAACGGCGCCGACCGGAGCTGATCGACGGCTCGCGACGGCGGCGGATCGCCGCGGGCGCCGGCGTGCAGGTGCAGGACGTCAACCGCCTGCTCAAGGAATTCCTGCAGATGCAGAAGGTGATGAAGCAGTTCTCGAAGGGCGGGATCCGCGGACTGATGCGCCGTCTGGGGCCGCGCCTGCCGCCGGGGATGGGCCGCTAGCGCGGATCGCGCTCCAGTACCACTGGCCGGGCCATTTGAGTAGAATACGCGGCTTTCTCGCGGCCGGGCGTACGCCCGGCACAGGACTGTAGGCAGCGATGGTAACGATTCGCCTGACGCGGCGCGGTGGCAAGAAAGAGCCCTTCTACCACGTCGTGGTCACGGACTCGCGTAAGCGGCACGGTGGCACCACGCTCGAGATGGTGGGCCTGTTCAACCCGATCGCGCGCGGCCAGGAGACCAAGCTCAGGCTCGATGTGTCACGCATCGAGCATTGGCAGAAGCAGGGCGCGCGCCCGTCAGAGCGGGTGGCGGCGCTGCTGGCTCAGTACCGCAAGCAGCAGGTCGCGGCCTGACCGAGGGCCCGGCGCCCGATCGGATGATCGTGCTCGGGCGACTCGCTGCAGCCTGGGGCGTGGAAGGCTGGCTTAAGGTCGTGTCCTACACGGACCCACCGCAGGCGCTGCTTCGCTATCCGGTGTGGCACGTGTCGGAGCCCGGCGGTGCAGGCTGGCAGCAGATCGCGCCGATCGGCGGGCGGGCGCACGGCGCCAAGGAGCAGCTGGTGGTGCAGCTCGCCGGCGTCACCGACCCGGAAGCGGCGCGCAACTGGGCTGGGCGCGAGATTGCGGTCCCGCGCCGGGAACTCGCGCCGCTCGGACCGCGCGAATATTACTGGGAGGACCTGCTCGGCCTCGCGGTACGCAATCGGGCGGGTCAGGACCTCGGGCGGGTCGGGCATTTCGTTGAGCTGCCGACCGGCCCGGTGATGGTAGTGACGGGCGGAAGCCGGGAACACTGGATTCCGCTGGCGCCGCGGCACCTGCGGCGCGTGAACCTGGATGCAGGCCAGGTCGAGGTCGACTGGGATCTGGATTGAGTCGTGGCCCGGGAGGACGTACCCGTGCTCGCGATCGAAGTAGTGACGCTGATTGGCGAGCCGGTCGAGGCGTATCTCAGGACCGGCGTGGTCGGACGGGCAGTGGCACGCGGTGTGGTGCGGGTTGGAATCGAAGACCCGCGACGCTACACGCACGACGTACACCGCAGCGTCGACGACCGGCCGTACGGTGGCGGCCCGGGCATGCTGCTGGCGGTTGAGCCGCTGGCGAGCGCGATCGGTGCGGCGCGTGCGCGCCTGCCGGCGGGCAGCCCGCGGATCCTGCTCTCGGCGCAGGGTCGGCCGTTTCGCCAGACCGAGGCGCAGCGCCTCGCGGCGCTGCCGGGATTTGTGCTCATCGCCGGCCGCTACGAGGGCGTCGACGAGCGGCTGATCGAGGAGTGTGTCGACGAGGAGCTGTCGATTGGCGACTATGTGCTGTCGGGTGGCGAGCTCGCGGCGCTCGTCGTGATCGACGCAGTGATTCGGCTGCTGCCCGGGGTGCTCAATGACCCGGAATCGGCACTCGAGGAGTCGTTCGCTGCCGGATTGCTCGACTGGCCGCAGTACACGCGGCCCGAGGAGTGGCGCGGACGGCGGGTGCCGGAGGTGCTGACGCGCGGCGATCATGCCGCGATCCGGCGCTGGCGGCGCAAGCAGGCGCTGGGACGCACCTGGGAGCGCCGGCCGGACCTGATCGAGCAGCGGGCGTTGACGGAAGAGGACCAGCGGCTGCTGGCCGAATACCGCTCCGAGCGTGGGCCCGGCAGCGATCGATGAGATGAGGAGCATGTCATGAACAAGGTCATTCGCGACTTCGAAAGCCGGCAGACGGCCCGCAAGATCCCCGACTTCGCCCCCGGCGACACGGTGGTGGTCGAGGTCAAGGTCAAGGAAGGCGACCGCGAGCGCGTCCAGGCTTACGAGGGCGTGGTCATTGCTCGGCGCAACCGCGGCCTGAACTCGTCATTCACGGTCCGCAAGATTTCCCACGGCGAGGGCGTCGAGCGCGTATTTCAGACCTACAGCCCCTCGCTCGGTGACATCACCATCAAGCGCCGCGGCAACGTGCGTCGCGCCAAGCTCTACTTCCTGCGCGAGCGCTCCGGCAAGTCGGCGCGCATCGAGGAGAAGGTGTGAGGCCGAACCGGCTCGGCGCTGATCGCGTGCGGCTGGCGGGGCGCGCATGAGTAACGGCGGGGTGTGGCGCAATCGATTCGCGCGCCTCTGGCGTGCGCTCGATGCGCTGCGCCGTGGGCTGCACCTGATCCTGCTCCTGATCATCTTCGGCGGGCTGTGGATCGCAACGCGCTCGCCCGCGCCGTCCATGCCGAAGCGCGCCGCGCTCGTGCTCAAGCTCGAAGGTCGCCTGGTCGAGCAGATCTCGACCGATCCGATCGACCGCGCCGTGGCCGAAGCGGCCGGCCGGCCGCAGCCCGAGACCCTGGTGCGCGACGTGGTCGCCGCGATCAAAAGCGCCGCCAAGGACGATCGCGTCCAAGCGCTGGTGATTGAGACCAAGAACCTCGAAGGCAGCGGTCTCACGAAGTATCAGGACATCAGCAAGGCGCTTGAAGAATTCCGCAAGAGCGGCAAGAAAATCCTCGCCTGGGGTGACAGCGTGACCCAGGGTCAGTACTACATGATGGCCCAGGCCGACGAGGTGTATCTGGATCCCAGCGGTTTCATTCTGGTGAATGGCTTCGGCGCCTACCGCATGTATTTCAAGGACGTGATTGCCAAGCTCGAAGTGGACGTCAACGTCTTCAAGGTCGGCACCCACAAGTCCTACGTCGAGCAGTTCACGCGCAGCGACATGTCCCCGGAGGACCGTGAGCAGACGGTCGCCTGGATCAAGCCCATGTGGCAGGCCTACCAGGCCGGCATCGTGAGCACACGCAAGCTGCCCGACACCGCGCTCGACAGCTACATCGCCGATGTCGTGCCCGGCCTCAAGGAGGCCGGTGGCGATCCGGCCCTGCTGGCCGAGAATCGCAAGCTGGTGACCGGGCTCAAGACCCGCATCGAATTCGACAAAAGAGTCGCGGAGCTGGTGGGCGTCGACGAGGACAGTCACAGCTTCAATGCCATCGATCACCGCGATTACCTGCAGGTGCGCCGGCCGGACGACAAGCAGTTCGCGCACAAGTCGGACAAGGTCGCGGTGGTGGTCGCGGTCGGCGACATCGTCGACGGCGAGCGCCCGCCCGGGGAAATCGGCGGCGACAGTTTTGCCAAAGTGCTGCGCGAGGTGCGCTTCGACAAGGAGATCAAGGCAGTCGTGCTGCGCGTGGACAGCCCAGGCGGCAGCATGCTGGCCTCGGAGCGCATCCGCCAGGAAATCGACGCGCTCAAGGTAGCCGGCAAGCCGGTGGTGGCGTCCTTCTCGAGCGTCGCCGCCTCCGGCGGCTACTACATCGCCATGGATACCGACGAGATCTGGGCGGAACCCACCACCATCACCGGATCAATCGGCGTGTTTGCGCTGGTGCCGACCTTCCAGCGCACGCTCAGCAAACTCGGCATCGGCGTGGACGGAGTTGCAACCTCACCGCTGGCTGGAGGCGGACGCCTGGATCGGGAACTCGCGCCCGAGGTCAAGACGGTCCTGCAGTTGGGCGTCGAGGATGCCTACTCCAAGTTCATCGGCCACGTGGCCGACGCGCGTAAGAAGACGCCGGCCGAGATCGATGCAGTGGCCCAGGGCCGCGTCTGGATCGCGGACGATGCACTCAAGCACGGGCTCGTCGATCATCTGGGCGACCTGCGCGACGCGGTCAAATCGGCGGCGACGCGCGCCAAGCTCAGCGAGGGCGAGTATCAGACGGTGTGGCGCGAGCGGCGCCTGACGTGGCAGGAGCGGCTGCTCAAGGATCTGCGCACGCGCGCAGCGCGGCTGATGGTCCGACTGGGACTGGCAGGTAATCAGCCGAGCGCGGTCAGCCAGGTACTTGGCTTCTTCGAGGAACAGCTCAAGAGCCTCGAACTCCTGAATGACCGCCGCGGCATCTATTACTACTGTCCCTGCGACTTACGCTGAGCGTCCTGGCGCGCGGTTCACAGCCCGCGCGCAATCAGCTCCTTCATGATCTCGTTGGCGCCGCCGTAGATGCGCTGCACGCGCGAGTCGGCGAACATCCGGCACACCATGAATTCCGTCATGTAGCCGTAGCCGCCGTGGAGCTGGACGCACTCGTCCAGCACCCGTTGCTGGGTGTCCGTGATCCACCACTTGGCCATCGCCGCGGTTTCCGTGTCCAGGCGTCCCTGGATGCGCCGCACGATGCAGTCGTCGATGAAAACGCGCGCGATCCGCACCAGTGTCGCCAGCTCCGCGAGCTTGAAGCGCGTGTTCTGGAACTGGAAGAGCGGCTGCCCGAACGCCTGTCGCTCGCGCACATAGGCGAGCGTGGCCTCGAGTCCGCCCTCCATGGCAGCGACGCCGCCTAAGGCCACGATCAGGCGCTCATACGGCAGATCGGCCATCAGCTGGTGCAGTCCGTGGCCCTCTTCTGCCCCGAGCAGGCAGTCGGCGGGCACGGACACGTCCTCGAAGAAGAGCTCTGCGGTGTCCTGCGCGTCCATGCCCATCTTCTCGAGCACCCGCCCCACGCGGAACCCGGACAGACCCGCGGTCTCGACCATGATCAGCGACACGGATCCAGTCCGACCCTCACCCGCGGTCTTGGCGACCAGAAGTAACAGGCCCGCCTGGGCGCCGTTGGTGATGAAGAGCTTCGAGCCGTTGATCCGGTAGTGATCGCCCTCGCGCCGTGCGCGAGTCCTGATGCCGCGCAGGTCCGAGCCGGCGGAGGGCTCGGTCATGGCGATCGCGCCGATCAGCTCGCCGCTCGCGAGCTTGGGTAGCCAGCGCCGCTTCTGAATTTCGGTGCCGTGGTTGAGCACGTACTGGGCGCAGATGCTGTGCACGCCCTGGCCGAATCCGCTCAGGCCGCGGCGATTGACCTCCTCGTACAGCACCGCCTCGTGGCGGAAATCCCCGCCAGCGCCACCGTATTCGCTGGGCACGTCCAGGCACAGCAGGCCAACCTCTCCCAGCCGCCGCCACGTAGCGCGGTCGACCTGGTGCTCCGCCCGCCAGCGGCCGTCGTGCGGCAGCATTTCCGTGACGACGAATCGCGCGACCGTGTCGCGAAACGCGGCCAGCTCATCGTCCATCCACGGCGACTGGTAGGGCGTCATGCGCCTGCCGCCCAGTCGAGGATCACTTTGCCGGACTGGCCGGAGTCCATGATCGCGAAGCCGTCCTGGAAGTCGTCGATGGCGAGCCGGTGCGTGATCACCGGCGACACGTCGAGGCCCGACTGCAGCATCGCCGACATCTTGTACCAGGTCTCAAACATCTCCCGCCCGTAGACACCTTTGAGCATCAGGCCCTTGAAGATCACCTGGTCCCAGTCGATGGCGGTGTCCTTGGGCATGATTCCCAAGAGCGCGACGCTGCCGCCGTGGTGCATGGTCCGCAGCAGGTCCCGAAACGCCGCCGGATTACCGGACATCTCGAGCCCCACATCCCAGCCTTCCTCCATGGCGAGTTCGCGCATTGCATCGTCGAGCGACTGGCTGCGCACGTCGAGGGCACGCGTGGCGCCCATGCGTCGGGCGAGCGCGAGTCGGTAGGGATTCACATCGCTGATCACCACGTGCCGCGATCCGACGAAACGTGCGATCGCGACCGCCATGATGCCGATCGGGCCTGCGCCCGTGATCAGCACGTCTTCGCCCACCAGATTGAATGACAGCGCCGTGTGCGTGGCATTGCCGAGCGGATCGAGAATCGAGGCGATCTCGTCGGTGATCACTGCCGGCAGCTTGAACACGTTGGCCGCCGGCAGCGCCATGTATTCGGCGAAGCAGCCCGGACGGTTGACGCCGACGCCGACGGTATTGCGGCACAGGTGGCGGCGCCCGGCGCGGCAGTTACGACAGTAGCCGCACGTGATATGGCCTTCTCCGGACACGCGGTCGCCGACGGCCAGGCCGCGCACCTCGCTGCCCAGTTCCACTATCTCACCGCAGTACTCGTGGCCGATTGCCATCGGTACCTTGATGGTCCGCTGCGCCCAGTCGTCCCAGCGGTAGATGTGGATATCGGTGCCACAGATGGCGGTCTTGCGCATGCGGATCAACACGTCATTGGGCCCGATGGTCGGGCGCGGCACATCCGCCATCCAGATGCCACGTTCCGCCTTGGCCTTGACCAGAGCCCTCATGGCGCCGCCCTCTGCGCTGTGGCCGGGCCCGCCAGGATGCCAAGCTCCTCACCGGCGCGGGTGAACGCAGCCACGGCGCGCGACAGCTGCTCGCGGGTGTGTGCCGCCGACATCTGGGTGCGGATCCGCGCCTGACCCTGGGGCACGACCGGATAGGAGAACCCGATCACGTAGACGCCGAGCTCGAGCAGGCGATCCGCGAAGCGGGTCGCGCGCGCGGCATCGCCGATCATGACCGGGATGATCGGGTGTTCGCCCGGCACCAGCGTGAATCCCGCGCGGGTGAGCTCACTGCGGAAGAACTCGGCGTTGCTGATAAGGGCGGTGCGCAGCGCGGCGCCATCGGACTCGATGAGATCGAGCGCCGCGAGCGTCGCCGCCGCGACCACGGGCGGGACGGAGTTTGAGAAGAGATACGGTCGTGAGCGCTGCCGGAGCCAGTCGATCGCCGCGCGCCGACCGCTCACGTAGCCGCCGGAGCCGCCACCGAGGGCCTTGCCGAAGGTGCCGGTGAGCAGGTCGATGCGCTCAATCACGCCGGACCGCTCCGGCGTGCCGCGGCCGCACGTGCCCACGAACCCGGTGGCGTGCGAATCGTCGACCGCCACCAGCGCGTGGTGACGGTCGGCGAGTGCGCAGATCTCATCGAGCGGTGCGTAAGTGCCGTCCATGGAGAACACGCCGTCGGTGATGATCAGCCGCGTGCGCGCATCGGCCGCTTCCGTCAGGCGCTGCTCGAGTTCTGCCATGTTCCGGTTGGCGTAGCGCAGCTTGCGCGCCTTGCAGAGCCGGATGCCGTCGATGATCGAGGCGTGGTTCAGGGCATCGGAGATCACGGCGTCTTGTTCCCCGAGCAGCGTCTCGAACAATCCGCCATTGGCATCGAAGCATGACGAGTACAGGATGCTGGCGTCGGTCTTGAGAAATGCCGAGAGCCGCTGCTCGAGTTCGTGATGCAGCGCGTGCGTGCCGCAGATGAAGCGCACCGACGCCATGCCGTATCCGTAGCGGTCGAGCGCGGTACGCGCAGCGGCGCGGATTTTTGGATGGTCGGCGAGCCCCAGGTAATTGTTGGCGCACAGGTTGATCACCTCGCGCCCGCCGGCCACCGTCACCTGGGTGCTCTGGGTGCCGGTGATTTCCCGCTCGGCCTTGTACAGGCCGTTGCTCTTGAGCGCAGCCAGCTCCGTCGTGAGCCGCGCGTAGAAGGCTTCGTCCATGCCGCAATCTCTCCGTGACGAGGGCGTCAGTATAGGCGGATAGATGCGCCCGCTATACTGATTGGCCGCCGGGAGACGACCACGTCCGCAAAGCGCACCGCCGACCCAATTCCACCGCCGAGCGCCTTGCGGCTGGATCGCTGGCTGTGGTGCGCGCGCTTCTACAAGAGCCGGGCACAAGCTGCGACCGCCGTGAGCAACGGCCGGGTTCAGGTCGGCGGCCAGCGTGCCAAGCCGGCCCGGCCGGTCCACATCGGCGATTCGGTGACCGTGGCGCTCGGTGGGCGCGAGCTCGAGCTGCTGGTGCGCGGACTGCCGCACCGGCGTGGGCCGGCGAGCGAGGCGCGCCTCAGCTACGAGGAGACGGCTGAGAGCATCGCCCGCGGCGTGCGCCTCAGGGCGGCCCACAGCCTAGCCGCGATGGTCCCGCGTCCCGCGCAGCGGCCCGACAAGAAAGCGCGGCGCGAACTCATCGCGCTCGCGCAGCGGTTGGCTGCGCCGGACGCCGACGACGGGGATCCGCCGCCCTGACGGGAGCACCTGTGGCGAACTCGGGCCGGGTACCTTCGAGCGCGGGCCTGCTCCGGTGAGCGAACCGCAGGCGCGCACGAACCGCGCATCGCCCCAGGCGGCGGGCGCGGTGCTGATGGTGCGTCCGGCGGTGTTTTATGGAAACCCGGACACCGCTGCCAGCAACGCCTTTCAGACGCCGACGCGGCTCTCGACGCCCGAGCTCACTGCACGCGCGCGAAGGGAGTCTGATTCAGTGGTCGCGGCACTCGGCGACGCCGGCGTCGAGGTGTGTGTGGTTGATGCCGCGCCCGCCGATGACACACCGGATGCACTGTTCCCGAACAACTGGATCAGCACCGCGCCCGACGGGACGGTGACTCTGTATCCGCTGCACGCGCCGAACCGGCGTCGCGAGCGACGCCTGGATATCGTCGCTGCGTTGAGCGAGCGGTTCGCGTTCAGCGTCGGGCGCGTGCTGGACCTGTCGGGACTCGAGGCCGAGGGCCAGGTCGTGGAAGGCACCGGCAGTCTGGTGCTCGATCACCGATTCCGGGTCGCGTACGTGTGCCGCTCGGCGCGCTCGACCGACGCGGGAATCGCGGCCGCCGCGGGCGCACTCGGCTACCAGCCCATGACCTTCGACGCGACCGATCAGCACGGGCAGCCGATCTATCACACCAACGTGATGCTGGCGATCGGCGATGCCTGGTCGGTGGTGTGTCTGGAGGCGATTGAGGGCGAGAACGAGCGCCGACAGGTTGCCGTGGCGCTTGCGCGTGAGCGCGAGCTGATTGTCATCGATCGCGCCCAGATGGCCGAGTTCGCCGGTAACGTGCTCGAGCTTAGGTCGCGGTCCGGCGCGCCGGTGCTGGCCGTGTCCGAGCGCGCATGGACTGCGTACTCCCCGGCCCAGCGCTCGGCTCTTGGGCGTCACGCCCGACCGGTGCCGGTCGCCATTCCGACCATCGAGGCGGTGGGTGGCGGCGGCATCCGCTGCCTGCTGGCCGAGATCTTCCTGCCGCGGCGCGCTTCCGCGAACCGCGGCGCGGGCGTTTAACATCGCGCGTCCCCGGGTTAGGCTGCGGACCAGGGGGAGGGGATGCCCAAGATCGTCGACCATGCCCGGCGGCGCGAGGAGATCGCCCGGCTGACGGTGCAGGTGATCCAAAGCGGCGGCATTGACGCCGCCACCATCCGCTCGATTGCCCGGCGCGGCGGCTTCAGCAGCGGCGTCCTGACCCACTACTTCACCAACAAAGATGAACTGATTGCCTTTGCGTTCCGCTGGCTGGCGGAGCGCTCGTTCGCCGACCTGAATCGGTTGCTGAAGGCCGCGGCACCGGGTGCCGAGCGGCTGCGGGCTGCGCTCGAGTTCATGGTCCCCAAGGCCGGGGCGTCGACCGGGGTCGCGGTCTGGGTCACGCTCTGGGAACGGTCGCTCAGGAATCCGCGTCTGGCGCGCGAGCACTCCGCCTATTACCGGCGCTGGCGCGCCTGCGTGCGGCGCCTGGTGGGTGAGCTGGTGCAGCGCGGCGAGGCGCTGCCGGGGCTCAAGGTCGCCGACGCCACCGAGCTCTTGGTCTCGGCGGCCGACGGGCTCTTCATCGCCGCGGCCTTTGAGCCGCAGCGCTTTTCGCATGCGCGGCGCCGCGCGTTGCTGCGCGCCCTGGTGGGCACCGTGGCGCGCGCACCGGGTCCAATCCGCTAGCAAACCGCCGCGCCGTGACCGGGGTCGCAGCCGCGCGCCCGCAGCATTGCTTATTCACAACAAGTGTTATAAAAAGATCTGTCCGGCACCACGCGTCGCGCGGTAACCGCCCAGGCTGCCGGATGGGAGTGCCCATGTCCGAGACCCAAGCACTGCACCGGCCGCGCCGCGAACACCGCGGCCGCGAAGAGCGCCGCCTGAGCCGTAGCCGCACCCAGGCGGTCAAGCTGCCCTACATCCGTCGCAAGCTGCCGGTGGTTGAACTGCTGTCGAGCGAGGCGGTGGAGATCATCGAGGCCAACGCCGAGACCATCCTCGAGGAGATCGGCGTCGAGTTCCGCCGCGACCCGGAGTCGCTGCGGTTGTGGAAAGCAGCCGGCGCCGACGTTCAGGGCGAACGCGTCCACATCCCGCGCGGCATGGCGCGCGCGCTCCTCAAAACCGCTCCGGAGCAGTTCACCGTCTACGCGCGTAATTCCGAGCGCAACGTCCGCTTCGGCGGCGACGCAACCGTGTTCTCGCCCGTGGGCGGCCCGCCGTTCGTCCGCGATCTCGACCGCGGCCGTCGCTACGGGACCCTCGAGGACCTGATCAACTTCATCAAGCTCGCGCACATGGCGCCGGCGATCCATTTCTCCGGCGGCTGCATGTGCGAGCCGATGGAGATTCCGCCCAACAAGCGCCATCTGGACGTGCAGTACTCGTTTTTCCGCTACAGCGACCAGGCCTGCGAGGCGACACCGGAGACTCCCGGCCACGCGGCGGATGCGGTCGCGATCGCCGAGCGGGTATTCGGTGCTCGCCACCTCGAGGATCACCCGGTCGTCTTAGGCAACATCAACTCCAACTCGCCGCTGACCTTCGACGGCCGCATGCTGGGCGCACTGCGGGTATTTGCCGCCCACAACCAGGGCACGATCGTGGTGCCGGCAGTCCTCGCCGGGGCCATGGGTCCGGTGACGGCGGCCGGCTGCATGGCAGAGATCCTGGCCGAGACCATGGCCGGCATGGCGCTGACCCAGCTGGTGCGCCCGGGTGCGCCGGTCATCCTGGGATCCTTCGTCGGCGCGGTGTCGATGCGCACCGGCGCGCCGACCTTCGGCACGCCGGAAGCGACACAGATGATCTTCGCCACCGCCCAGCTGGCGCGTCGCCTCAAGGTGCCGTGCCGCAGTGGTGGCTCACTGTGCGCCTCCAAGGTCGGCGACGCGCAGGCCGCGTACGAAAGCGCGCACACGCTGCTGCCGACGCTGCTCGCCGGCGTCAACCTGGTGACGCATGCGGCCGGCTGGCTGGAGGGCGGGCTGGTGTCGGGATACGAGAAGTTCGTGATGGATGCGGACCAGTTGGCGATGATGCAGGTGCTCGCCGCGGGCATGGACCTCTCGGAGCGCGGCCAGGCACTCGATGCGATCCGTGAGGTCGGACCCGGCGCCCATTTCCTGGGCTGCGCGCACACGCAGGCCAACTTCGAGACTGCCTTCTACCAGTCGACGATTGCCGACTACTCATCGTTCGAGCAGTGGGAGCTCGAGGGCAGTCTTACCGCCGAGCAGCGCGCCAACCGGGTCTGGAAGAAAATGCTCGAGGACTACCAGGACCCGGGCATCGATCCGGCGGTGGATGAGAGCCTTAACGCCTACATGCGCGAGCGCAAAGCGGTACTCACCGACGCCATCGAGGAGGAGTAGCGCCGCTGGCGGGGTACTCGCCCGCTCGGGTACCGTTGGCTTCGCCCGCAGCCCGGGCGCAAGGAGTCTCCCGGTGCCGCTACCCACTCTGGTCGAACTCGAGTCGGCCGCCGAGCTGATCCGGCCGGTGATGGCGCCGACACCCGCGATCCGCTGGCCGCTCCTGTGCGAGCGCGTGGGTGCCGAAGTGTGGGTCAAGCACGAGAACCACACGCCCGTCGGCGCGTTCAAGATTCGCGGCGGCCTGGTGTACGTGCAGCGGTTGATGCAGGCGCAGCCGAAGTTGCGCGGGCTGATCGCCGCGACCCGCGGTAACCACGGGCAGAGCGTTGCGCTGGCGGCGCGCCGCGCCGGGCTGCGCGCGGTCGTCGTCGTGCCGATCGGCAACAGCCCGAGCAAGAACGCCGCGATGCGCGCACTGGGCGCGGAGCTCACGGAACACGGCGCGGATTACCAGGCTGCCTACGAGCAGGCAGTGGCTTACGCCGAGCGCGAGCGGCTGCACATGGTGCCGTCGTTCGCCCCGGACCTGGTCGCGGGGGTAGGCACCGTCGGGCTCGAGTTCTTGCGCGCGGCGCCCCTCGATAGTGTCTACGTCCCGGTCGGCATGGGCAGCGGGGTGTGCGGCATGCTGGCCGCGCGCGATGCGCTCAAACTCGGCACCGAGGTCGTGGGCGTGGTCGCGGCCGGCGCGCCTGCATACGCGAACTCCTTCGAGGCGCGTCGGCCGCTGCCGTTCCCGTCCGCCAACACGCTGGCCGACGGACTCGCCTGCCGCACCCCGGATGCGGTTGCCCTCGACTACATGCTGGGTGGTGTCGCCCGCGTCGTGACAGTCGAAGAGGCGGAGATCCGCGCGGCGATGCGCCACTTCTTCACCGATACCCACAACCTGGCGGAAGGCGCCGGTGCAGCGGGGCTCGCCGCGCTCCTCAAGGAGCGCGGGCGCATGTCCGGTCGCCGGGTCGGGTTGGTGCTGACCGGCGGCAACGTCGATCGCGAGCTGTATTCGAGTGTGCTCGCGGAGAACTAAGCCTCAGGCTTCAGACACGACCCTGGGGCGTCAGCTTATCGATGGCCTGTGGCAGCACGCTCGCCAGCTTGCCGGACAGGTCCTGCGGTGACATTCCGAACTTGGCGGCCAGCTCGCCGATGGCGGGTCCGAGCGCGCCCTGCAATTGCTGGGCTGTGACTGGCTGATTAGGACCATTGCCGACCCAGGACTTGACGGTCGCGCCAAGACCCTGGCTCTCGAGCTGGGCGACGATCCCCGAGACGCCGCCGTGCTTCTCGATCAGGCCGTTGACCACGGTAGCCATCTCAGCGCCGACCGCGCCGCCCAACAAACCATCCATCAAGCCCATGACTCGCTCCCTGTGTCAGAACCCGCACCTGCTGCGGGCGCGCCTATAGTACGTCCGGTGACGCCGCGGCGTGCGAGGGGACGAAGGCGTCAGGATCACCGGGCGGGCAGCGCTAGAGCCGAACGACAGACGCCCGCGAACCTGCGCTGCTCGCGGACGCCTTGGCGATCAATCGCTTATGGAGCGATCAGAGGCTGCGCCTCAAGCCTGGCAGGGCACCGTTGGCCAGAGCGTCAACCCAGTCGGTGCACAGGCTCACCGCCTCCGCCGGC
>Ga0187780_10000462_pt1 | contig 30449 bp, 22 predicted proteins | sample 1015_Q2_SP10_20__FD_132429 | JGI IMG/M metagenome (GOLD analysis project Ga0187780, IMG submission 132429) | Tropical peat soil microbial communities from peatlands in Department of Meta, Colombia - 1015_Q2_SP10_20_MG | ecosystem: Environmental > Terrestrial > Soil > Wetlands > Peat | place...
AGCGCCATCATGTTTACCGCGCCCATGTTTTCGATGCGCTGCTTCATCTCGCGGTAATTCGCTTCCGCAATCGCCAGCTCTTCGCCGCTCATGAACGCCGCTTCCGTCGCGATCAAATCTTCGGGCTGCGCGTTCACTTCGCTCATACACGTCTCGCGAAGGTGCTGCCGGTCGGAGTCGTTCTTCGCGCGTTCAATTTCCGTGTGGCTGCGCTGCTCCCGCAAATCTCCCAACGACTGCCTCGCCAGACGCAAATGATCTTCCATCTGCGTGAGCCGCGTGCGCCCCGCTTCCCATTCTTCCTCGAGTTCCCGCTGCTGCGTTTCCAGCCGAAACTTCTCGGCGCGCAGCCCTTCGAGTTGTTGTTGGAGTTCTTCGCTCTGGCTGGCCAGCCCCGCAGTTTCGTTGCTGATTGACAAAACCTGTTGCCGCAGCGCCGTTTCCCGCCGCTCCATCTCGGCTCGCTCTTCGCGCAAACGTGCTGCCAGCGCCTCCGCCGCCGCCAGCCGCTCGCTCATGGCGGCCAGTTCGGCCCGCGCTGTGGCCAGCTCGTGTTGCTCGGTCTGAATCGCCTCGCGTAGCTGTCCCAGCTCTTCTGCGAGCCGTGTGCTTTCTGTTTCCGCTTCCGCCCGGCTGAGCGCCGCCGCGGCATGGTCGTGCTTCGCCCGCTCCGCACGCACACGCGCGTTGTCCACGTCTCGCCGGATGCGCGAGAGCTCGTTCTGACAAACAGTCAGTTCCAGCCCTAGGCGTGCCAACTCGCTCTGCATCTGCCCGTGGCGGTGCGTCGCGGAAATCATTTCGCGCTCCGCCTCGCGCAGTTTCATCTGGGTCTCTTCCAGAGTCGTTTCTGTCGAACGCATCTCCACAGCCGTCGCTTCGAGCGCAGCCTGCTTTGCCGCCATCTGATGTTCCAGCTGCAACACCTCGGCATCCAGCGTGCGTAGTTCCCGCTTCATCCCCAGCGGACCCGCTTCATCTGGCCGTCCGCCCGTCACCATACGGCCCTGATAGCAAGTGCCATCCGGCGTCACGAACGCATATTGTGCGTTTTCCCGGGCCAATTTTTCTGCGGCCACAGCGCTCTCTGCCAGGTATGCGCTGCGCAGTCTCGGCAAAAACTGCTTGGCCGCGGCACCCAGCGGGTCGCGGAAATCAACGAGCTTGTCCATTCGCGAAATGACGCCATCCTCCGCGCGGAAATTTACAATTGGCTCGTACTCATTGGAAATTCGCAAATTGCGCAGCGAATCTACAAAAAACGTCGCGCGCCCTCCAACTTCATCCCGGAGCATCGACACGCCCGCCCGCGCGTGGTCATACGTTTCCACGACCACGTATTCCAGTTCGTCCCGCAGGTATTGCTCGACCGCGGCTTCGTGCTGTTCTTCCACTTCGGCGTAATCCGCCAGCACACCCACCGCGCGGAACGCATGCCCGTCGCCCCGTTCGTTGGCCGCAAACAATTTCTGCACCGCGTCCGCCGTATACGACCGGTCGTTCAGGATCTGTGTCAGTGTCGAATGCCGCGCGCGCACGCCCGCCAGCGCATCGCGCAGCGCGCCGGCTTCAGTTGTCACCGCTTCGCGTTGCTCGCGCAACCGCGCAATCTTCGCCTGCAACCCTTCCGCGCTTTGTTTGAGCGCGTGCACTTGTCCGGAAGCCGCTTCGAGCTTGTAGGCCGCCTGCTCTGCATCGTCGCGCGCGCGCATCGACGTTTCCAGCAAATCATGCTCGTTGGATTCCAACCGCCGCAACGCTTCCGCTTGATGCACCAGCGCTTCTTCGGCTTGTTTCTGCTCGCCGTGCAGCCGCAGCAGGCTCTCGCCGGCTTCGGAAGCCGACCGCCGCAGCGCCTCGATGCGTCCTTCGTGCTCGGCCATATCCGCTTTGCGCAGCTCGACGCGCTTCGCCGCGTCTTCCACGCGCCCGGTCAGTGCGCCGGACTCTTCACGCAGCGCGGCTACCGCCTGCACCTGCGCCGCGCTTCGCGTTTCCCACTCTGCCGCTTGCGCGCTGGCTTGCGCCAGTTCTGCGCTCAATTGCACGTGCCGGCCCGCCAGCTCTTCGGCCCTCTGCCGGTTGAACGCAATCTTGTTCTCGCTGCGGTCCACCTCAAGCGCCGTCAAATTCAGAACATTCTGGTTCTGGCGTATCTCGGCATCCAGCTCGTAGACTCTCTGATTCAGCCGGTCCTGCTCGCCCTCTTGTTCCTGGATGGAGTTCGCAGCCGCAAGCTCCGCCGCGTTCGTCTCTTCCAACTGCTTCGCCAAGCGCTCTGCTGCCGCATCCAGTTCGCGCGCCTTGCCGGCCAGCATCTGCCGCACGATTCCGCGCATCTGCTCGCGAATCTCCGAATAGCGCCGCGCCTTCGCCGCTTGCCGTTTCAGCGAACCAAGCTGCTTTTCCACTTCCACCACAATGTCGTTCACGCGCGCCAGGTTCAGCTTGGAAGATTCCAGCTTGGCCTCGGCCAGCCGCTTCTTCGTTTTGAACTTCGTCACGCCCGCGGCTTCTTCGATGATTGCGCGGCGTTCCATCGGCTTCGTCGACAAGATCAAACCGATGCGCCCCTGTTCGATAATGGCGTACGAATCCGGTCCCAGCCCGACGCCCATGAACATTTCCTGGATGTCGCGCAGCCTTGCCACGCGGCCGTTAATCAGGTATTCGCTCTGCCCCGAGCGGTACAGCCGCCGGCTCACCATGATTTCGCCCGGCTTCGTCACCAGGACGGGCTTGTCCGCGCCCTTCTTTCTTTTCTTGAACTTCCCCGGATCCCCTGCACCCTCACTTGGCGCGGCATCCGCCGTTTGTAGGGGCGCAGCATGCTGCGCCCCATCCTGAGTCAATTCCTCCACGATAGTGGGGATAGTGGGCGGGATGCTCTCTTCCACATCGCTCTTATCTGTCAGGCTCAGCGTACTCTGTGTCTCTGCGTTCGGTTCTTCTGCTCCACCTTCCATGACAAACCGCGCCGCCTCGGCCAACTCAGGGTCTTCCATGGTGATGGTGACTTCGGCCATGCCTAGGGGCGGCCGCTTGGTCGTTCCGTTAAAAATGCAATCCGCCATGCGCTCCGCGCGCAGCGACTTATGGCTCTGCTCGCCCAGCACCCAGGAGATGGCGTCGACCACGTTTGACTTCCCGCAGCCATTTGGCCCGACGATGCACGTCGTCCCCGTCCCGCTGAACGTCACCACCGTGCGTTCGCAGAACGACTTAAAGCCCACGATCTCCACTTTTCGTAGCTTAAGCAAGTTGTCCCCTTTGTCTCGTCAATCGCTTTGCGACTGCCCCCAACATAGTCCGCGCCGTTCTAAGTTCGATGCCGTCCGGCAGCCCTCTGTTGACCAGCGCGGCCGGGGAAATGTCACGCGATGAGAGACGACGTTGTATTCCTCTAGGGGAGGGGCTTTGGATCGTCAGGTCGGTCCCACACAGCAAGACCGCCTGCAAAGTCGGCCCTTTAAGGGCCGCCCATAAAAACGCTTGGCAGGTTCTCAGTTCAGAGGCCCAGCCGCCTGGCGCTACTTCGGATGGCGGTACGGGGAAAAAACATAACACGCTCCCTGTTTCGTGTAAAGTCCTACCCTACATTTTGTGGCACTCCCGCCACCACCACTATCAGATTTGAGGGTAGAAACTTAGGAGTTGCTAATTTGACTAAATCGGTTAGCGCGGCGGAAAGACAACGAACGCGCTTAATGTGCCCTCTACGGTTTGCGAGCAGGTTCTAAAGGGAGGGTAGAAGTGCCATTGTAGGACTGCTTGTCTTGCGGCCTCTTGAAGAAGTTGATTTCCTCTTACGATTTCGGCTTCCTTTACAGATCCGTCCTTCTCGACTGTGATATGAATTTGGACGACGCCCACAATTCGCTTTCTCTTGGCCTCGGGAGGATATACAGGCTGCACCTTGTGTACGATCTGGCCGCCTTGCTGTCGTGAGTCGGCGCAAAAACCTCCAGGGACATCGTCCTTAAGATCCCAAAATGGATACGCGTCCAGGCCAAAGAACCGAAATGCCCCATCTACGTAAACGAACGATCCTCTCCACCGCGTTTCTGTACCCCAATCTTTGACCTCCCAGCCTCGCCCGGCGTCCATGGGACCCGTGAGACCGGCCCTCCCATATTCAATCTTGAAATACTGTACAGTTGGCAGCGGCCGCAGAGAGGGCGGAGCCGGTTTGGGCGGTGGGACGGCGTTGTGAGTGTACTTCCAATTATACGTTCCCACCTTTCGAGCTGCGCGGCGTCCACACTCTCAAACAAATTGGTTGTGGAATATATGAACTTCTCGAATTCGAGCGAGTATCGTTCAGAAAGTGCCGGTCCCGCATCTGACCCGAAGGTATCAGTGAACCAGTGGACTGGTATCACAAAGTCATTGAATCTTAATTTCAGCTCCTGCTCGTCTGCCTTTCGAAACGCATTGAAGATCCGTTTGTACTGCTTGTCAAAACCGCCGTGGTTATTTTTGACGATTAGAACACTATTTTGTTGGCCGTTCACGCAAGGCGCCAAAACCAAAGCGAGCAGAAACACCTTTAAGGATGAGCACATGGCTCTCTCCATTTCAGCGTCGCTACAAATTTGACGAAATGAATTAGAAACTGAGGTACATTTGCGAAACCGAAGAGCCTCGGCACGCGTCCCTCGATTGACTGATGTGATGATCAATTCTGGTGATAAGTCTTTCGATTACGCGTCGAGAGGGACCTGTGTGCTTACCTGGGAAGAACACAATCTGGCTTACGTGGTTGGCTGCAGGATGCCTTCTCGTGCTGACCGGCTGCAGTGCCGTGAAGGTCAAGCTGGGCTGGCGTGTCGACCTGACAAAGACCCCCGTTTCCTCTATCGAGGTTAGCTTGCCAAAAGGCCCGGCGATTGCACCGGGGCAGAAATCTCCTCTCGTAGTCAAAGTCACCCAGCCCGACGGCAAAGTCCTGCTGACCGAAGGCCAAGGGGGCGGAAAAGTTCAGTGGAAGGACCTGCATGTCACGGCAACCGTAGTAACGGCCAACCAAAAAGGCGTCATATCTCTGGCAAAGGATCCTCGCGTCAGCGATGGCAAGGTCGGCCACGTCACCGTTACGGTGCCCAGCCATCCCGATATCCACGCCGCCGAGCTCGACATTCCCTTTCGCTACAACGTCGCCTTCGTCTCCGACTTTTCGGGCAGCCGCGGCTCTGACGGCATGAATGGCGCAGACGGAAGCGATGGCATCAGCGGCACTCCCTGCTCCACGGACCCCAACAATCCTTCTCCGGGCGGCGACGGCACCAATGGCACCGATGGCTCCAACGGCCAGGATGGCAGTCCCGGCGGGAACGCGCCCCCAGTGGACGTCCGCATAACCCTCCAGCCGGCCAATCCCTTATCCCCGGATCACGCACTCCTCCAATTGAGCGTGTCTGCACAAGGCAAACAGCGGCTATACCTGGTTGATCCGCAGGGAGGTTCACTCAAAGTGGTTGCCGATGGAGGCCCGGGAGGCTCCGGTGGCCGGGGTGGCCGGGGCGGTCGCGGCGGCTCGGGCGGCATCGGCACTCCCAACGGCCGCGACGGCATGAAGCACCTGTCCCCGCCCTTTGGTAATCCCGGGACATTTGCCTACCTGCGGCCGGGACTTCCTCGATGTCTAGTTCAGAAGCCCCCGCGCCACGAATTGCAAATCAGGTTCTCAAGTTCCAAGCAGATTCGGTTGCAGTCGAGTGTAGCCCTGTTCGTGGGCCCAAAGCGAATAGGGAATTGCCGCCAGGTCATCCACCAGGGGAATGGCATTGCCATCTTTGGTCAGGTCAATCGTTCGTAGATAAAACTTGCAGGAGTCGCACGCCTCGACGCGGATGTGGGGCGTATCTTCCGATGTATAAATCGGCAATTTGTCTTCCGATTCTTCGCCGCACGTTGGGCATAGGATTCGCCGGAACTCCCATTCCTGCAGACAGAACGAGCAAACCAGGAACCGCTTCCCGCCGTCTCCTTCCGGCCGTAACACTCCGAGCAACGGCCGCGAACCGCACACCGGGCATAGCCGCGGGGTACCGACCACAGGAGGGCGCGGCGTCAGAGCCGCACGAAATTCCGTGTATGGCTCCAAAAGTGCCCGCGGCAAAAATTGTGCGAATGCTCCGACCTGCTGGTCGTATACCCCGGCGTTCTTCCAGTACGCATCCAGGCTGGCGATCCAGGATTCCGTCGGCAAGAGCCCCATCTGCCGCGCTGACTCTGCAAGCGCGGCGGGTGCGTGCTGCTGGATCGTCGAGAGATAACCGCGGAAATAGGGAAGAAGAATAGTCAGATCAAGGTCCTCGCGGGTTCCAGGAGCCAGCCCACTGGTAGGCCTGAAATGGCTGGAAGCCGCGAGATTCACGTAGATCAGCTTCTGAAATGAGGCAACGTGCTTGTAAAACTCGAGAAATTCGGTGGCGCCGGAGTAGGGCGAACTGAGCCGCTCGGCGCGCTGCATTCGTGCGTCGTATTCAGCCTCACCGGTTTGTGCTGGCGTCATTTGCGAGGAGTGGAAGATTCGCCCACGATTTCATCATACCACCCCGGGTGATACCGTTTGGCAAATGCAATCGAAACGTCACCCCGGATGACGGAGCCGAACGCGCCGCGCTCGGCAAACACTCCCATGTACACGTGGATCAGAAACAACCCGGTGGTAAAGAGAGCGGCTGCAGGATGAATCAACACAGCGACATAGCGAAGGAATCGCAGGCTCCACGGAATATATTCCGGGAACCACAGAATTACGCCGGTTGCGAGCATTGCCACCGCGCTCCAGAAAAATCCCCAAAACAGGAATTTCTGGCCGGCGTTGTAGCGGCCCGCGGGTGGCATTTTGTCGTCTTCGTTCCTGCTGTAGTAGCCCACGGCTTTCCACCACGCTCGGTCCACGTCGGTGTGCTTCATTTGTGGCGCCCACATCTCGTACATCCGAAAGACCGCCATCGAGAAGATCAATCCGGCCCAGGGATGGAGCATGCGCGAAACCGGAGCGCCACCGAGAATTACCGCCACCCAAAACAGCCAAGGGGACCAGAAAGCAAGCCCGGTCGCGAGCAAATACATGTACGTTACCCCCGCGACCCAGTGCGTCAAGCGCTCGCGAAGTGTGTAGCGAAGGACGTGTCCATGCGGGATGATTTGTTCAGGGTGGCTCATGATTTCGTCCCTCCCGGCGCGATGTCCGATTCTTCGCGCGCCTTCGGCCCGTAACGGAGGTAATGCACGAACAAGCCGATCAAGCCGCCGATCATCGCGGCGTTGCCGAGCCACTTGAGCGGTCCTTTCCAGAGCTTCACGGTCCAGGGCACGCTCGGATTTTTCGGCAAGCCACCGTAAATTTCCGGATTCGACGCGTCGTGCAGAACGTAAATTACACCCGTGCCGCCCACGCCCTTCGGGTCGTATACGCCGGCGTTCGGGAAATTGGAATGCTCGCGCAATTGCTTGGCGCGTTGTTCGGCGAGATCTTTCATGTCGTCCTTCGTGCCAAAATGCAGGCAGCCCGTCGGACAAGACTTGATGCAGGCCGGCTCGAGCCCTTCGCTCACGCGGTCGGTGCACAGCGTGCACTTGAAGACGCGATGCGTCCTCGGATTCATCTTTGGGATATCGAACGGGCAACCGGTGATGCAGTAGCCGCAGCCGATGCAATTGGCTTGCTGAAAATCCACAATGCCGTTCGTGTACTGCACGATCGCGCCGTCGGCAGGGCACGCCGCGAGGCAGCCCGGTTCGGCGCAATGCATGCACTGGTTCTTGCGCATCAGCCACATGAGCGAGCCGTCTTCGCGCTCGTGCTCGTTGAAGAGGATCAGGTTCCAGTAATTCCAGCGCGTTTCCGGCATGGTCTGGTAGGTGTTGCCGAAAACGGTTTCGCCAAACGGCAAATCGTTCCACTCCATGCAGGCTACTTCGCAGGCTTTGCAGCCGATGCAAGTCGTGGTGTCGATGAGTTTGCAAACGGTGTATTCGCGCTGGGTGTCTTCGCCGGGAACGGTGCCGGCGTGGCCGGAAATTTTTTGAACGCGTAGTGTGGCTTGGCTCATGGCTTTGCTCCTACGCTTTCTCGAGCTTCACCAGGAAGCCCTTGAATTCCGGGGTGAACGCATTCGGATCAATCACCGCGGGCGACAGGGAATTTGCCAGCGTCCGCGCAGTCTTGCCTTCGTCCTCGGCGATGCCGCGGTAGCCCCAGTGAAAAGGAATCCCGATTTGATAGGTTTTCTTTCCATCGATCGTCATTTGCTTGATGCGCTTGGTGACCATGGCTTTCGCGATGTACGTGCCGCGAATGCTGGACACTTTCACGGTGTCGCCGCCGCGAATCCCGCGTTCCTGCGCCAATTCCTCGGGGATTTCGACGAACGGTTCGGGAACGAGCTGCACGTTCATCGGATTGTTCTTCGTCCAGTAGTGGTAATGCTCCGTCAGGCGGTAGGTGGTGCAAATGATGTCGTAGCCGTCTTTCGGCGAACCGTATTTGTCATCCGGCGTTTTGAAGCGCTTGGCTACGGGGTTATGCGTTTGCGCCGGATGCAGCGGATTTTCGATGGGGTTCTCTGTGGGCTCGTAATGTTCGGGGACAGGACCGTCGGCAACCGCGCCAAGCGGCACGAACAAGCGCGCGACGCCTTCCGGGTTCATGATGAAGGGACCCATGTGGTCCTTGGGCTTCGAATCGGCTTTGAAGTCCGGGACATCATTGCCGACCCACTTGCCCGCATCTTCGTTCCACCAGACTTGCTTACGCGAGGGATCCCAAGGCTTTCCCTCGGGATCGCAGGAAGCGCGGTTGTACATGACGCGGCGATTGGCGGGCCAGGAAAAAGCCCAATTGGGATAAATGCCGAGCCCTGAGGGATCTTCTGTGCCACGGCGCGCCATCATGTTGCCCGCTTCGGTGAAGGATCCGGAATACAGCCAGTTGCCGCACATGGTGGAGCCATCATCCTTGAGCCAGGCATAGCCGGGAACCTGCTGCCCGGCTTTGATTTGTTGTTTCGTGACAGGATCTTCGAGGTCCGCAAGAGCTTTCCCGTTAATTTCCTTCGCTACCTCGGCCAAGGCGGGATTCAACGGATTGGTATAGCTCCAGGACGCATGCAGGATGGGGTCGGGGAATTTTCCGCCATCCTTCTGGTAAAGTTCGCGGACTTTCAGAAAAATGCGCGCCAGGATTTCCTGATCAAGTTTGGCGTCACCCGGCAATGGCAGCGCGGCATTCTTCCATTGCAGCCAACGCGCGGAATTGACGAACGCGCCGTCCTTTTCGGCAAAGCCGGCGCACGGCAGGCGGTAAACCGTGGTCTGGATTTGCTTCATGTCGTCTTGCGAAATTCCCGGCGAGCGCCAGAATTCGCTGGTTTCGTCGGGATAAATCTCACCGACAACGAGCCAGTCCGCTTTTTTCAGAGCGTCAATGTTTTTCTTGGTGTCTGGGCCGATGGCTACGCCGTTCATGCCAAAGGCGAAGATGCCTTTGACGATGCCGTTGTACATGTTGTCCCAGATGTAGGTCCAAGAATAGTTGCGGTCGACCTTCGGCAAATAGTGGAAAGCCCAGTCATTCTGCTTCGTGGCCGCATCGCCGTACATGGCCTTCATGAAACTGACGGCGAATTTTGGCGTGTTCGACCAGTAGTTCCAGGAATCCCAGATGTGCGGCTTCGACGATTTGGGAGTGATGCGCTCCAGGTAGCTCTTGAAATCCGCATCCGCGGGAACCGGCACTTTCAGGTAGCCGGGTAGGATCTCGAAAATGCCAGCGAGATCCGTAGCACCCTGGATGTTGGAATGGCCACGAAGCGCGTTGACCCCGCCGCCGGCGCGCCCAACGTTGCCGAGCAAAAGCTGCAGCATGGCTGCGGTGCGAATCGTCTGCGTGCCGGAACTGTGCTGGGTCCAGCCCACGGCATAAATGATGGTGCCGACCTTCTTCATGTCGCCGTCTTTGCGCACGGAGGTGAAGAGATCGGCGGCTTTCAGAAACTGTTCTTTTGGCACGCCGGTGATGCGTTCGACCATTTCTGGCGTATACCGCGAGTATTGCCGGCGCAGCAATTGGAAGACACAGCGGGGATGCTGCAACGTCAGGTCATAGGCGACGTTTTCGGGCAGATGAGGAGGCGGGGCTGATTTCCCACCCGCTGCTGCAGCTTTCGAGGTTTGCGGCGGATCCGCTTTTGCGGACCCAGCCTTCCCGCTCAGGTCGCCGCCCTCTTCGTAGTTCCAGGTGGATTTGTCGTAGGTCTGCGTTGCGGCATCAAAACCGGAATACAACCCGTCCTCGGGCAGCTTGAAACCTTCCTTCACCACAAAAGCCGCGTTTGTATAGTTCAGGAGATAGTCTTTGGCGATGCGATTGTTTTCGATGGCGTAGCGAATCACGCCGCCGAGGAAGGCAATGTCGCCGCCGACGCGGAGCTGGCAGAACAGGTCCGCGACAGAGGCGGTGCGGGTGAAACGCGGGTCGACCACGATCATTTTGGCGTTGCGAGTGCGCTTCGCTTCAATGGCCCACTTGAAGCCGCAGGGATGGTTTTCCGCCGGATTACCGCCCATGATCAACATCATGTCGGTGTTCTTGATGTCGATCCAACCATTGGTCATCGCGCCCCGGCCGAACGTTGGTCCCAAACTTGAGACCGTGGGGCCGTGTCAAACCCTGGCCTGGTTTTCTAAGTGGACGACCCCCAGGCTGCGCATGGTTTTGACGACGAGGTAGTTGAACTCGTTGGTGTCGGTGCAGCCGCCGGTGAAGGCAATGGATTCGAGGCGGTTGACGCGGTTACCTTTGGCATCTGTTTCGATGAAGGTCTGATCGCGCGTGGTCTTGACCTTTTGCGCGATCTCGTTAATGGCGTCGTCCCAGGAGATGTCTTGCCAGTCGGTACCGCCGGGGCGCCGCACCTGCGGTTTTGTCAGGCGCCGCTCGTTCATAATGTCCTGCTCGAGCGAGGCGCCCTTCGGGCAGAGTGTGCCCCGATTGATGGGATGGTCGGGGTCGCCTTCGACATGCACCACCTGGGGCGTGACGTTCTTGGCGCGGTCGCCGATCGTGTAAATGATTACGCCGCAGCTCACCGAGCAGTAGGGACACGTCGAGCGTGTCTCATTGGCGCGCGCAATCTTCAAGGTGCGGAGCTGCGCGTGCGCCGGCTTCAGGTCGAAACCGAAGAGCGCGGCAGCCGCCCCGCCTACGGTCGTGAGCTTAAGGAAATCTCTCCGGGAAGCTTGCATAACGCCTCCTTGCAGTTAGATGACGAAGAGGGGCAAAAGACGGAAGCTGTTTTCTCGGCGGGTCGAGCTCATGCCGGGGTACCCCCTCCGCGAGGAGCGACTTACGGTAGGGAGAAGCTCGCGGAAGCCCTTTCATATGACGGAGAAGGCTTAGTGTCAAGTCTTGTTTTGGGCCGAGGAGGGGCAGAGCGCGGCAATTGACGCCAAAGGGCACCCATCATAGCATGGCCCTCACAGGTTCGCCGTGATTGGCCAATCCATAGCCCACTATCGGGTGATTGCAAAAATCGGAGCGGGCGGCATGGGCGAAGTGTATCGCGCCACCGATTCTCGCCTCTCCCGTGATGTAGCCCTGAAAGTCTTGCCTGAAATTTTTGCGGGGGATGCCCAGCGCATGGCTCGCTTCGAACGCGAAGCCAAAGTACTAGCTTCCCTCAATCATTCCAATATCGCTGCGATTTATGGCCTGGAAGAGTCCAACGGGACTCGAGCCCTGATTATGGAACTGGTCGAAGGGCCGACGCTGAGCGAGCGCATTAAACAAGGGCCTCTGCCCCTCGACGAAGCTTTGCTCATCGCCAAGCAAATCGCGGAAGCGCTGGAGTTCGCACACGAGCGCGGCATCATTCATCGCGATCTGAAGCCTTCCAACGTCAAGCTCACTCCGGACGGCCACGTCAAACTTCTCGACTTTGGGCTGGCGAAGGCTTTGGAAGGCGAAGCCGCTGAAGAAGACTTGCACACTTCGCCCACGCTCACGGCCGCAGCGACCCGCGCGGGCATGCTGCTCGGCACTGCCGCCTACATGGCGCCCGAGCAAGCCCGCGGCAAGCGCGTCGATCGCCGCGCCGACATCTGGGCTTTCGGCTGCGTGCTCTACGAAATGCTGAGCGGCCGCGATGCTTTTGCTGGCGAGACTACCTCGGACATTCTCGCCTCAGTGATTCGCGCCGAACCGGATTGGTTGGCCCTGCCCGCTTCCGTTACGCCGCGCATTCGTGAGCTTTTACTCCGCTGCCTGCAAAAAGACCCCAAACAGCGCTTGCAAGCCATCGGCGAAGCCCGGATTGTTCTGGATGCCGTTATCTCCGGAAGTTCTCAAGAGAGCGCACCGCCTGTTCCGGTGGCAACGGAGCCAATTTCACCGCTGCACCGCATCTTATTGTGGGCATTTACAGCGATCGTGGTCGTTCTTGCGATCACCGTAGCTGGGCTTTACTGGCGCGCCAGCCAACCTGAAGCTCATCAGGTGTTGCGGGCATCGCTTTTGCTGCCTGAGGTGCTAGCAGGCGTGTTTTCGCCTAATCCCGGCTCGCCTTTCGCGCTTTCGCGCGACGGCGCGCGCGTCGTTTTTGTCGGTTCTCCCACTGGGAAGCCTCCTCAGCTCTATGTGCGGGAACTCGATCAACAGACCGCGACACCGATTCCGGGGACGGAAAATGCGATACAACCGTTCTTCTCTCCCGACGGAGAGTGGATAGGTTTCTTCGCCGATGGCAAGCTGCGCAAAGTTTCACGTACGGGCGGACCCGTTACCGCCCTTTGTGATGCGCCCATCCCCCACGGAGCAAGTTGGGCCAGCGACGGCACCATTACCTATGCGCCGAACCTCGGTTCAGGACTCATGCGCATTTCCTCTGCTGGAGGCACTCCGGAGACGCTTACAAATCCCGACGCCAATGGGCAGGAACTCAGCCATCGCTGGCCACAGGCACTCCCCGGGAACAAGGCTATCTTGTTCACGATCCAACTGACGACTCAGGGCACTTACGACGACGCCAGGATTGCCTTGCTTTCCCGGGAAACAGGAAAGTGGCAGACGCTGTTCGAAGGCGGCTCCTACGCCCGCTACGTGTCTTCCGGTCACATTGTATATGTGCATGGCGGAGCGCTCCTGGCCATTCCGTTTGATCTGGCGCGCTTGCACGTGACAGGTTCGCCGACTCCAATTCAGCAAGGAGTGGTCACTACTGCCGCGACCAGTGGTGGCGCGGAATATGACGTTTCGGACTCGGGCTCGTTGGCCTACGTGCCGGGAAGCACGCGTCCACCTGAGCGGACCCTCGTGTTGGTGGACCGCAAGGGCGTAGGCAAAGAACTGCCGGCCCCTGGAAATTCCTATTTCACGCCGCGAATCTCTCCGGATGGAAAACTGCTCGCCGTGCAGATTTTTAATGCCGGTTCTGAGGACTTGTGGATCTACGACTTTGCCCGAAATACCCTAATGCGCCTCACCTTTAGTGGGGGTGGCGGCAGTGCTACTCCTCTCTGGACTCCCGATGGCCGAAAGGTAGTCTATCGTTCGCGGGTGCCTACTCTCACCTTCCGCGCAAAGTCGGCTGATGGAAGCGGAGCGGACGAAACGCTTTTTAGCAAGGAGCTTGAGGATCCGGGAGCCACGCCTTTCTGTATATCGCCCGATGGCAAGACGCTCTTGTTTGGTCGGCGCAATGTGACGGGAGCCGTTGGAATCTATGCCATTTCGTTGGATGGAAGCGCGAAGACTCAGTCCTTCTTGCAGTCCACGTTCAACCAGTCGCAGGCCCAATTCTCACCGGACGGTCACTGGGTCGCCTATCAATCGAACGAATCGGGGCGGGATGAGATTTACGTACAGCCGTACCCTAAACCGGGCGGGAAGTGGCTGATCTCGGCGAATGGTGGCTCTTACCCGCTTTGGGCACATAGCGGTCGCGAGATTTTTTATCGCAGCGATGACAAGATGATGGTTGCTCCAGTGGAGACACAGCCCACATTTAAGGCAGGAACGCCGCGCATGTTGTTCCGAAACGGCGATTACCTCATCGGAGGCTTTTTAGGCTTGGGCTTAGGTAACTACGATGTAGCTTCGGACGGCCAGCACTTCCTCATGATTAAAGAAAAAGAAGCCCCGGCAAGTTCCAAAGAGTTGAGCATCGTACTTCACTGGACCGATGAACTAAAACGGCTGGCGCCCGCCGGCAAACGCCAATGAGCGTCCGGACGGCGCGGCTGGTGGCGACCCGGCTTGAGTCAGAGCTTGAGCTATAGCTGATGGATTATTGAAGATAAATAACACGAGCTTGCGAACAAAAGCCTCCCTGCATGCGGGTTCCCTGCACGGAGGCGAAGGCATTGGCGTAGGATCGGACTGCGAATTTTTTCTGGAGAACCGGCTGCTGCGCCACCAGTTCTGAAAGTTCCCCCTGCGCCGCCTTCATCTTTTCATCGTATTTGTCCGAGATGGCAATCTCCTGCGGTCCCAGGTTGCGCCGGTTGCCCGACCTTCTCAGCTCGTCGTCTTTATCAAAGGTCAACTGACAAATCTTATTGTGCGCGCGGTAGAGATCATGAAGGTAGGCTTGCCACTCTCCATCCGAACGTACCTGGTCGACTTGTTCCAGCACATCTGTCCGCCAGTTCGGATTCTTATCGAACCCCCTGCTCGCCGTTATGTGCACTTGATCGAAGCACGCAGCGTCGCAATCGTTGATGGAGCCTGAGTTCGTGTAGAAGAGACCTCCGAAGCTGGAAAAGGGAGAGCTCTTTATGTCGTCGTTGGTGATCACCTTCTTTGGCTTGTTCGCTGGTTTCGCAGAAGGTGCTGGAGCAGGCTGCTGCGGCGCAGCATCCGTTGCCGGCTTGTCGGACACAGGCTTTTGATCTACTGGCTGCTGTTCCTGCGCAATGACGGCTACAAGGCGCCCCGGCAAAAACAAGGGAGCGCTGAGAGTCAAGCAAAGAATTGAAGCAACCCATGCGATCCGAAACAAGCTACACGTCATCCGCTACCCCTATTGGGCTACAAACACCTTCCGCTTCTTCACCAGGACCGATTTCTCGTCGAACCACAATCTGCACTGTGTGCTGGATTCCTCCACAAGCCACACTCGGCCGCCTGCGGATTCTTCACGATAAGAAAGGTTCTGCTGGGTGAGCAGTTCGCGAATCTTCTGCTGCTCCGTCCCGGCAGTGACCGAATCGCAAATCGAAGAGGAGTGTGGCTCGAGATGACGCGCCACCCCCTCATAGGGGCTGCCGCCACCGGGGCTAACCTGCGAACCGTTGTCGCTCATCTTGCGGCGCCACAGCAGGATCCCGTCGGAAGTATACGCGGCAATGTACTCACCGTCGGTACACTGGCTCTGCACAAAGATATCGGGGCCATTCGGCCTCGGCACCGCCGGGATTATCTTCGTGGTATTGCACCCGTCCATCTTGCCCGCCGCCCATTTGATTGTGCCGACCGGCAGGGCCGGTCCGTCCATCACGCGAACCGAAGCCTCTGCGGTGACAAAGTCCGTGCGAGCCGTCAGACGGAAATCGCCGGCACGTCTTGCCGTCAAGATTAACTCGTCACCTTCGAAAGATTGGAAGGCATCAGCGTCCGAAATCGTCCAAGTCACCTTGTGCTGGGCACGCCCGTTTTGATCAACCATCCGAAAGGGTCTCGACTCACCAATCAACATCGTGGTCTTTTCGGGAGAGACGGCGTAATGGTCGGGGCCCTGTGCAAGTAAGGAAACGGCTGTCAAAAGCACGAGGCTGAGGCACCAGAAAGGATGGAGAGCAAAGGCCATTCTCCGTCTCATGCCTTTATGTTTGAACTGGCAACATCGGGTGTCAAGATTACGAGAGGATAGTGTTTCCCGACTTGCATACGTGAGACGGATACTCTGGACTCGCAGGCGGCTAAATCAAGTTGATGGATTTAGCGTGGCGCCTCAGCCTGGCACGGAAATTCGGATGCGCGATGCTGATGAGCAACTCGGCGCGTTCCTTTGTAGATTTGCCGCGCAGGTTCACGCACCCGTATTCCGTAACGATGTGCTCTACGTCCATGCGCGTATCGGTGGCCATTTGCACGCGTGGCACAATGCATGAAATCGTTCCACCTTTTGCGGCAGATTTCAGCGCAATGAAGGATTTTCCGCCTTTGGAAAAGGCTGCGCCCTTTACGAAGTCGAATTGCCCGCCCGTGCCGCTGTATTGGTGCCCGTTGATGAATTCCGCGTTCACCTGGCCGTAGAGGTCAATTTCGATAGCGGTGTTCACGCTGATGAGGTTGTCGTGCTGCGCGATGATGCGAAGGTCGTTCACGTAGGCGGAGGAATAGCTTTCCATGGTGGGATTGTCGTTCATGAAGGCGTACAGATCGGCGTCACCCATGGCGATGGTGAAGACGTGCTTGCGGGGATGAAGCGTTTTCTTGCGGCCGTTGATGACACCGCTACGAATCAAGCCGACAAAGGCAGGGCTGAAGAGCTCGGAGTGGACGCCGAGATCATTGTGATCCGCGAGGTAGTGCGCGACGGCGTTCGGCAGGTTGCCGATGCCGAGTTGAAGAGTAGCGCCGTCGGGAATGTGTTCCGCGATGACCTTTCCAATTTTTAGCGAGTCCTCATCCGGCGGCTTGCAAGGAATTTCCGGAAGCGGCACGTGGTTTTCGACAATGCCATGCACTTCGGACACATGCACCAGCGAATCGCCAAAGACGCGTGGCATGTTTTTATTTACTTCCACGAGGACGCGGTCGCATTTTCGAATCACCGTCGAGGCATAGTCGTTGTTAGTCCCCAAACTAAAGTGGCCGGAGGCGTCCATCGGAGAAACGACGACCAGAAAGGTGTTCATGTGGACGTGTTCCGTCAGGGCCCGGGGAATTTGCGAGAAGTTGCAGGGGATATAGCTAAGGTACTTCCGGCCCTCCGAGATGCCCTGATCGATGATCCTGCGGTCGGGTTCGCCGATGAAAAAGTTCCTGGCATTGAGTTTGGCGAGCACCTCGGGGCGGACGAAGGTGTCCGCTGAATACTTCATGGAGTGCTGATAATAGAGATTGAGGTCTTTCAGGTTTCCAGCCAGGACGCGGTCCGCAAAAGCCTTGGCCAAGCCAGAAGGCATGCCCATTCCCAGAGCGATACAGAGGGTGCTGCCGTCATCTATAGCCGCGACGGCGTCCTGCGGTGTGGTTAGCTTGCTAAGGTATTGTTCCTGCGGAGTTTGCGCGGCCATGGGGTCCTCGTTCCTATGATTCGTCGGGGAGATGTTTGTTTGCGGCGCGAAGCGATTAAGCAAATAGCGTGCCGTACCAGGGCAGCCCTTTGCAAGCTTGTGGAGTCACCTCTGCCTGTGACCGTCCCCACTCTTAAAATCCCGCGCGCCACGATACAATGAATGTGCCCCCAGGCGGCTTTTCGTCATCTGTAATCTTTAGAGGCCGCAGGTCGTAAGCTATAGATGAGGCTCCGTTCCGGAGGGCAGGAGTGTCGACGGTGACGATTGAGAACAGCCCCAGACATGACCTGGGCTCGTTGCGCATCCGCGAAGGACAACGGAGCCAAGGAGGCCTGGGCAAGCGCATCCTCTACGCAGCCATACCCGTGGTGATCTTTGCGGGAATTGTGGTGGCCGCGTTTGCGTTTCGCAGCCAGAAAGCGGTGGTCGAGGTGGCTACGGTCAGCAAGCCGGAAACGGATGCACTGCTAACCGCCTTGAACGCCAGCGGGTACATCACGCCGCGGCGCAGCGCTACCATCGCTGCCAAGATCACCGGCCGCGTCACGGGTGTTTTCTTTGATGAAGGCACGCGGGTTAAAGAAGGACAGCTTCTTGCAACCCTGGACGATTTGGACTACAAGCGCGCCCTGGACTCCGCTAAAGCGGACCGCAACGCTTCCGAGGCCTCCATAGCCGACCTCGAAGTGCAACTAAAGAACGCCGAGATCGAACTGAGGCGCGCGCAACAATTGCGCGACGCCGGCGTGCAAACGCAGGAGGCTCTGGACAACGCGCGCACAGCCGCCGACAGCCTTCGCGCAAAGATTGTGCTGGCCAAAGAGCAAGTGATCGCCGCCGAGACGCGTATCAATGCCGCGCAACAAGCCGTGGATAACTGTACCATTCGCGCGCCGTTTCCCGGAATTGTCGTTTCCAAAGACGCGCAGGTCGGCGAAATGGTCTCGCCCAACTCGGCTGGCGGCGGCTTTACGCGCACGGGCATTGCCACCATCGTAGACATGAAGTCCAACGAGATCGAAGTTGACGTCAATGAATCATATATCGCCCGCGTGAAAGAGGGGCAACCGGTGATCGCGACTCTCGATGCCTACCCGGATAAGCAAATTCCTTCCAAAGTGCGTACCGTCATCCCAACTGCGGACCGTCAAAAAGCCACCGTTAAGGTGCGCATTACCATCCTGAACCTCGACAAATACGATTTCATCCTGCCCGACATGGGCGTGAAAGTCGCGTTCCTCGAAGAAGCGCCGCCCCCCGCCAAAGGAAAAGGGAAAAACGAGGAGAAGCGTCCGGCAGCGGTCGCTTTTATCCCGAAGACTGCTGTTCGCTCGGACTCTTCCGCTTCCTTCGTCTTTCTCGTCAAGGATGGAAAACTCGAGCGCCGGGCCATCAGCCTCGGCATGGACCGCGGCACGGATGTCGCTGTGCTTGCCGGCGTCACCCCGGGCGACTCTCTCGTAGTGAAAGGTCCCGAGAATTTGCATGACGGTGACAAAGTCGAAATCCGCCAATAGGAGCAAGGAATGATCCGTGTCGATGGGCGCAGTGACTCGAAAAGCCTGATCCGTGTTCGCGGGTTGAACAAAACTTACACTCGCGGTGGCGAACAAATTCAGGTCTTGCAAGGCCTGAATCTGGATGTGGACAAGGGCGATTTTGTGGCCTTCATGGGGCCGAGCGGCTCCGGGAAGACGACGCTGCTCAACTTGCTTGGCGGGCTTGATGTGCCGTCCGCCGGCAGCATCACGGTGGACGGCGACGAAATCACGCACATGTCAGGGAGCAAGCTCACGCATTGGCGCGCGCGCCACGTCGGCTTCATCTTTCAGATGTACAACCTAATTCCCGTGCTTACCGCCTATCAGAACGTCGAGTTGCCCTTGCTTTTGACAAAACTCTCCTCCTCCGAGCGGCGCAAGCACGTGGAAACCGCGCTAGGTGTTGTCGGCCTCTCCGACCGCATGCATCACTACCCGCGGCAGCTCTCAGGCGGCCAGGAACAACGTGTCACCATCGCCCGCGCCATTGTTTCCGACCCGACCTTCCTGCTCTGTGACGAACCCACCGGCGACCTCGACCGCAAAAGCGCCGGAGAAATCATGGTGCTCATCGAGGAGCTGGTCGGCAAATACGGCAAGACGGTATTAATGGTCACGCACGATCCGCTCATCGCGGCGCGGGCCCACACCACCTTGCACCTCGACAAAGGCGTGCTGGTCGAAGCTCACCAGTTGGAACAGGGCGCTCTGGCCGGAGGTGCCGCATGAAATTCCGCTCGCTGATTTTCGCCAACTTGTTCCGCAAGAAGATTCGCTTGATTCTCACCATCGGTTCTTTCGCGATCGCGCTGGTGCTCTTCACCTTTTTGGCGGTGGTAAAGAGCGCTTTCAACCGCGGCATCGAGATTGCCGGTGCCGACCGCCTGGTCGTGGTAGACCGCGTGGGCTTGATGCAGCTCATGCCCGTCTCCTACGGAGACAAAATCCGCGCGATCCCCGGCGTGAAGTACGTTACCCACGATCATTGGTTCGGCGGCGTCTACCAGGACGAAAAGAATTTCTTCCCGCAGTTTGTGATCGACGTGGAAAACCACCGCCAGGTGTATCCGGAATTTATCGTGCCCGACGACCAGTGGAATAATTTCGCCAAGGACCGTCAGGGGGCCATCGCGGGCGCCAATCTCGCCAAGCGCTTTGGCTGGAAAGTCGGCGACCGCATCCCTATCAAAACGACCCTTTACGGTGGGGCGACGTGGGAGTTCAATCTCGATGGCATCTACCACACCGAAAAACCCGATGGCGACCAGGGGCAATTTTGGCTTCAGTGGAAGTATTTTGACGAAAATGTCCCGAACGTCATCAAGAGCACCGCGGGGTGGTACATCCTCAAACTCGATAGCCCGGATGACGCTGTTCGCGTGGCCAAGGCCATCGACGATAAATTTGCTAACTCCTCCGACGAGACCAAGACCGAAACGGAATCCGCCTTCGCCGCTGGATTTGCCAAGCAGTTTGGCAACATCGAGTTCCTCATCCTCACTATTGGCAGCGTCGTTTTCTTTACCTTGCTCCTCGTCACCGGCAACACCATGGCCATTTCCGTCCGCGAACGCATTGGCGAACTGGCGGTTTTGAAAGCAATTGGTTTTACGGACCGCTCAGTTCTTTTCCTGGTTCTCGGGGAATCGCTGGTGATTTCTTTCGTCGGCGGTGTGCTGGGCCTGCTCCTGGCGCTCATTCTTATTCCGGGGATTAGCGCGGCGCTCACTGGCTTGCTACCCCCGCTCCTCCTGTCCAAGCCCTTGCTGGCTCTTGGACTCGTCTTTGCTCTTTTTGTGGGCGCGGCCAGCGGCTTGCTCCCGGGAATTGGCGCAATGCGGATGCGCGTTGTGAACGCGTTGCGGAGGGTGTAACGTGGCGATCCCTATCATCTACAACGTTCGCAGTGTTCGTGCGCGCTGGACCTCTGCAATCGTCGCCGTCGCCGGCATCGCCGGAACCGTCGGTGTTTTCGTCGCGATGCTTTCTTTGGCGCGCGGCTTTCGGGCCACCCTGGTTGCCTCCGGATCGGAAGATAACGCGCTGATTCTTCGCGGTGGCGCAACTGCGGAAATGACCAGCGGTGTAGGTCTCGACTCCGTCAAAATCATTCAGGATGCCCCTGGAATCGCTCGCGGAAACGGCGGACCGCTGGTGACGGCAGAAGCCGTGCTCATGGCTCCCATTCCTTTGATTTCCACGGGCACGGATGCCAATGTGGAGTTGCGCGGCGTTTCTCCCAACGTTCTCGAAATCCGCAAGCAGGTCAAGATCGTTCAAGGCCGCATGTTTACTCCCGGCCTCACCGAAGTGATTGTCGGGAAAAACGCGAACACCACCTACTCCGGCTTGACCCTCAACAACACCATTTGGCTGGGCACCATGCAATGGAAAGTGGTTGGAATCTTCGACGCCGGAGGCAGTTCGTTTGATTCGGAGGTTTGGGCGGACTCGCGCTTGCTTACGGAGGCCTACAAACGGCCGGACACCTTTTTTCAGTCCGTCACCGTTCATCTTACTTCTCCGCAGGCACTGACTCAGTTGAAGGATGCGCTTACCACTGACCCGCGCTTGAACGTGGATGTGACTCGCGAGGTCGACTATTACGCCAAGCAATCCACGAATATGACCAACCTCATCACGCGTCTCGGAGGGTTCGTAGCTTTTGTCATGGCTATCGGCGCCGTTTTCGGCGCGCTCAATACCATGTATTCGGCTGTCGCCGATCGTGGCCGCGAAATCGCCACCATGCGCGCTCTCGGTTTCGGCGGCCCTTCCGTGGTCTTTTCTTTCCTTCTCGAAGCGCTTTTGATTTCTTTTGTCGGCGGCGTTCTTGGCTGCCTTGCCGTTCTCCGCTTGAACGGCATCACCACCAGCACCATCAACTTTCAGACTTTCTCCAATCTCGCTTTCGCCTTTAAGATCACCCCGGACCTGCTTGTGATGGGAGTCCTTTTCGCTTTGATCATGGGCGTCCTGGGCGGAATGTCTCCGGCAATTCGCGCCGCGCGCTTGCCCGTAGCTACCGCTCTCCGCGAACTCTAACACGTGCAAAATGAAAAGAGAGGCCCTTTGAAGGGCCTCTCCTTTGAATTCTTTCAGGCTCTTCTAATCAATCCGCCAGTCTCAATTTCTCCAGGTAAGTGTTGAAGGCGGCTTTGAGCTTAGCAGGATCGGGCGGTTTCGCCTTGGCTTCCCAGATCGGCGTCAGGAATCCATCCATGGCCTTGTCAATCTCATCGAAAAGTTGCTTGTTGGTTTTCGAAAGCGCGGCGTCGCCTCCATAGTCTTCCGCTTTGTCCCACAACCGTTCCAGCACCCGGCCCATTTCCGCCGCCGCGGCCACGTCGCCCTTCTGGAAATCGGAATAGATGTGCTGCGCCAGGGCGCGGTAAGCGCCCATCTTCGAATTATCAACCCCGTTGGTTTGTCCGACTTTCTTTTCTTGGGCGGGAGCAGGAACAGCGGCTAGAGCGGTGAACAGGAGCGCGACCAAGAAAGTCGCCATTGCCGTGCTGGTTCTTCGCAAAGAATTCTTCATCGATTCTCCTTCGAATCTGGATCATACGTTTTGAACGAATCGGTTCGACTTCAACTTTTCCCTGATTAAGAAATTTTTAACACAGTTCGAATGTCCCCAATCGGGGCCTTGCCACTTCTGTTGGCAAAGAGGCACGTAATCGGTTCGCGGCCTCTCTCCTTACCGCTGATTCCTCGACCCCCTGTACCTTCGCCCAGGATATTCAACTCTTCAACAGCAGTTTCGAATCACTCTTCCATTTTTTAGCGTACCCGGCAGCCCATCTGGGTATTGTAGAAGGTGGTCCAAATCATCGTGGGGGCAGACTGAGAACGGCATGGGTGCCTTGGGAAATCCCGCTATCCAAACTCGGCAGTGCGCCTTTTGCGGCAAGCGCATCGCCATCAATTTAAACCAGTGCCCTTTCTGTCGCGAAATGGTGCCTCAGGTGCGCCTTGCTTCCTCCCGTTCGGGGAGTCTTGATGGCCGCCAGTTGATGCGCCGCGGGCTGCTCGCCGTGCTCCTCGCCGGCGTGATTCATTATTTTGCCGCCGGCTACGCTATGCCGCTGAAGCTTCCCGTAGATATCATGCCCATCGTCACAAATGTCCTTTCGCCTTTGCTCTTTCTCGGTGGCTTGGGCCTGACGGTCTATGGCCTCATCGTAAGCGCTAAATCCTGAACACAATCCCCGCGCGGCTTTTCTAGCACCTGTACCATCGGCCAACGTGACCGATTGGGGGAGTACCCTCCTTTCTCAGCGCCCTGGTGACTCCTCCTCTGTGGCCTACTGGTGGCTGAGGCCGGGTCCGGCAGCCTCTCTCCGTATCCAAAAATTGTCCTCGCGAGGTAAAAATGAAAAGAAATCTCTCGAACGTTGCAATCGCTTCTCTGGCTTTGGTGGTATTCATCGCTCTGAGCGCCGGGCGCGCTGCGGCTCAGGGACCTGCCGGCGCGGGCGCCTCCGCTGCCGCTCAGGAAAGTTCGCACAGCGGCGGTTCTCACTCTCTCAATCCCATCAAGTGGGTGAAAAAAGACTCTAAGAATAACCCCGATGCCAACGGCAGCCGCTCCGATGTCGAGAAGAAACTCACTCCCAAACTCCAGGCCGCCGGCATTCTCCCGGCTGACACGAACACGACCGATGCTTGCGCCTCGTTCACTGCGTTGAATGATTGCTTGGCCGCGCTGCATGCCAGCCACAACCTCGGTGTGAATTTCGTTTGCCTGCGCGCGAGCGTAACCGGCGTGCACACGAACGCCGACACTTCCGGATGCAAAGTTGCCGATGGCGAGAAGGCGCTTAGCCTCAACAAAGCCATTCATGCCCTGAGCCCGGAGGCCGACGCCAAGGGCGCTACCAAAAACGCCGAGCAGCAGGCCAAGGACGACCTGAATAATCTTGGTTCGTAGGTCCGATTAGAATCCTAGGGGCGCGCTTTGGCGCGCTTGTGCAAACCTGTTTGTAGGGGCGTGGCTTATCCTGAGCAAAGCGAAGGAACGCTGCGCCCTTCTTGCTTTCTCTCAACAACGCGGCGCTGTAGCGACTGCTTCTGAAGCGGGCGCTTCATGTATTTGGAAGATATCGTGGACCAAATACAATCTGCTCTGGTTCTGTGCCATTGCAGACTCGCGAGCCGCCCGCTATGGTGTAGTGACGACAGCTCTTTGGACTCCGGGTCTGGTCACTTCCGTATAGCCGACGATACTTCCGGAACTTCATCAATGAATGCATTAGCCCTGTTCACATCAGTTTGAGAAATTGAGATCACAGTTCGATGCAGCCGGCCCTTGGGGCAGTCTCTAATAGCTATCTTGCGCCGCTGGATGATCGTTGGTAGCCTCATGAGATCCTGCTCGGGTTCCAGGAGAATATCAAGTGCGTTCGTTGCTGATCTCGCTAACCGCCGCTTCTCTGGAGCTCTTGCTCGTGATTGGACCGGCACAGGCCGAGGGGCGATTGTCTGCTCGTATCCGGCACTCGGCGAGGTTCTACCGGGACCGCGATGGGTTTATGGGGGTGGTAGCGGTCGGCCGGGCTCATCACCTGATTTACGAGGCGGGCTATGGGTACGCGAATACGGCCTCGCACGTCTCCTTTGACCGCAATACTCGCTTTCCCATTGGCTCTCTGTCCAAGCAGTTCACCGCCGCCGCCATCTTGCTGCTTCAGCAGGATGGAGAGCTGAAGACGAGTGACTCGATCCATCGTTACTATCAAAATGCTCCGGCTGCATGGGACAGCGTCACACTCAGAAATCTGCTTACGCAGACCTCCGGCATTGCGGATTTCGACTTCGGTTTGATTTATAGGGACAATCCGCATCGGCCCGAAGAAATTCTGAGCGGGGTCCTGAATAAACCGCTCGAGTTCGCTCCCGGCGCCAAATTTGAATATTCGAATGCCAACTACATGTTGCTCGCCCTGGTGGTGGAGCGAGTTAGCGGACAACCCTTTTGCCAATTCCTTCGTGATCGCATCTTTCGCCCGCTCCGGCTCAAGCAAACCGGTTGTAACTGGAACGCCCATTCTGTCGAGCATCGTGCTTATGGCTATCATCCATCTCCAAATGGCCCCGTCCCCTTCGAAGACGATGATTTGAGTGCTCTTGCCGGAGCGGGCAGCCTTTATTCTTCAGCCGGCGATCTACTTCGCTGGACCGAAGCTCTCTATGATCACAAGGTGCTGTCGAAGGCGTCGCTTGTGGAGATGACCACGCCGTTTCTGGATGGCTATGGTTATGGTCTCCAGATCGGCGGTCAAGGAACGGAACTCGATATCAGTCACAATGGCGCGGTGGAAGGATTCTTTTCTTGCCTCGATTACATCCCCGCCACCAGGACCACCGTCGTTGTGCTTTCAAACCTGGTTAAGGAAGGGAATCAGTCGACGCCGGGGACACTCGCCCTGGATACGGAACTGGTGCGCCTGGGAATGGTTGGCAACCCGATTCTTCCTTCGGACGGCAAACCGGCACAGGTACCCGCAGAGATTCTTCGCAGCTATGCCGGACATTACCGGTCGGATGATACTGACCATCCCACGACGATTACGCTGACCTTTCAGAATGGCCAGTTATTCATGCAGAACGACGGCGGTACTGCTGTTCCCATGAACGCCGAATCGGCGACAAGATTCTACCTTACCAACCAGGAAGCAGAGGCGGTTTTCGATTCGCACGCTGCCGGTCGGCTGGAGTTTATGAATTATGACCCAATCTGGGGAGCTGTCTTCAATCGAGTTCCTGACGCGGAGAGCGGCGAAGCCTCCACAAAATGATCGATGCTGTCTCACGAGCGGAGATTGGGACGATTCTCAGCTAGCGCATAATCGCCAACTTACTCACGGGCATTGAGCCGGATTCCGGTTGGATTACGGGCTTTTCGGAAATTAAGACTATGAAGCCCGAGCCGGGCACGGGCGAGATCCCCAATATAGTCTTAAGAGGACGCCGCGTGCGAAGCCCCTGCTGCTGAGGATGCGGCCGCCGCCGAATCCGAAACGGAAGCCGGTACGTCCGTGTCGGTGGTCGCCGACGCCGCCGCGGCGCGGTACCGCACAATCAGCAGCGTCAAATCGTCCGCCTGCCTCGCGCCTCGCGTAAAATTCTCCACTGCTTCCAGGATGCATTTCTGCAAATGTTCGAGCGGGCATTCCAGTTGGCCGTTCAGCACTTGCCGCAACCTCGGCACGCCAAAGAGCTCCTCGTCCGGATCCATCGCTTCGGTGACGCCGTCCGTGAAGAGCACCAGCGTGTCGCCCGGTTCGAGTTTCAGGCAGGCCGCCGTGTATTCCGCTTCTGGAACCAGACCCACCGGATAAGAACCTTCCGTGAACGCTTCCTCGGCCTTCCCGCGCCGGATGAGAAATGGCGAGGGGTGCCCGGCGTTGATGAATTCCAGGTGTCCCTCGTTATCGAGAATGCCAAAAAATACCGTCGCGTATCGTCCCACCTCGGTGTGATCGCAGAGAAAGCGGTTTACATGATTGAATACGCGCGCCGGGTCGGTCCCCAGGGTCATGCCAGAAAGTGCGCCCTGGAGCATTGTGGTTACAATGGCGGCGCCAAGTCCTTTGCCTGAAACGTCTGCAATGACGAACGCCGTGCGGCCTTCGCTCAGCGGGAAGACATCGAAGTAGTCGCCTCCCACGGATAAGCAGGGAAAATTCGCGCCGGTTACCACAAAACTGGGCGTGTCCGGAAAATTCCTTGGGAGCAGCGCCTGTTGGATGTCGCGCGCGATGTTGATTTCCTGCTCCAGCCTCTGCCGTTCGCGCTCCTTTTCCACCAGCCGCGCGTTGTCCAGAATGCCGGCCGCGTCGCCGGCCAGGGCGTCCAGGATTTGCCGGTCGAGTTGCGAAAACGCCGTCGGGCGCCGCGAATCCAGATACAAAACGCCCAGAAGCTCCCCGCGCTTGATGTTGACCATCGATTCTTGCGTTTTCGCTCGGGTCAGCGCCCGCAACGGAATCACGACCACCGCGCGCAGCCGTTGCGCCACGATGCTCTGCGCCGCTTGCAAATCCATGTCCGCTTGTGCGAGATCCTCGGTGATCACCGGAGCTTGTTGTTTCAACGCAAGCTGGATGGCCGTCTGACTGGGCGTCATGCTCTCCGGCGGAAGACGGAGTTTGCCGCTTCGTCGCGCAAGATGCACCTTGAGTGTTCCTGCGCTGTCCGGCTCCAGCAGCAGCCCGCGGTCTGCGTCCGTGAGGGACACCGCGTGATCCAGCATGTTGGCCAGCACTTCATCGAGCGGAAGCTGGGAGTGCAGCAGCGCCGTGGCTTCCAGAAGCTGGTTCAGCTTGCGCAGCCCGCCGCCTGTGGGTTCCGAGCTGGTGATGTGCTCGATGCGCGTCAGAAGGTGCGGAACCGATTCCGCGTCGGAAGAGCCTGCGGAGCGGAAGATCATTTCGTAGGAATCTTCCAGGCCGAAGGAAATGGCGTCGCCGTCTTGCAGCTCACGGCTTTCCACTTTTTCCCCGTTCACGAAAAGGCCGCGGCGCTGGCCGCGGTCCTCCAGGTAGAAGCGGTTCGCTTCAATCACAATCGCGGCGCAGTTCCGCGAAATCCGCCGGTCGGAGAGCTGTAAGTGGTTGCCGGTTTCGGCTCCTCGTCCGATCAGGAACGGTGTTTGCGTCACGCGCACGTACCGGCGCGCCCCATCCGGGGAAACGACCTCGAGAACCCCTTCACCGGCCATTGGAAGAGTGTCAGACATGCGAACTTCCTGGTCCGGGCATTGTAGCACGCGCAGGGACGCTAATTAGCCGGCTGGTGTGCGGTTATGGCCAAAAGCTTGACGCAGGCCGAATCTCTTGCCGGCCTTGATTGGGCCGCAGAAGCTGCGCGAGCTGATCGCCAAATCACTGAAAACCGCGTCAATATTTAAGGCTTGGAAAAACGCGCGAACTCGCAGGCGTGCGCTGGCGCATAAGCGAGACCCGCACGCATGGCGCCTCGGCAGCCACTGACGACAGGTGCGTATGTAAAAAAATGCCCGCGCGCTTATTGCCCGAAACGCGCGGGCTCCCCGGGAAAGTCTTTCTTAGTGAGCGAAATAAGCCGCGTTCTTTTCCGCGAAGCCTTTCAGCTCTTCCGGCAGATCGTCGATCGGAAAAATCGAGTTGCTCTCGCACACCGGAATGCACGCGCCGCAGTCCGTGCACTCATCCGGATTCACATAGAGCTGCGTGACTTCTGCGAACTTGGGCTCATCCTTCGTGGGATGAATGCACCCGATCGGACAGACTTCGATGCAGTTTTCGTCCTTGGTGCAGGTATCGGTGATGACGTAGGCCATTGAAAAATCCCCCTCCGCAAGTGGGAAGTGCAATCACTGTGCCAAGGGGAATTGAATGCAAGTGTTTTATTTCTAATAAGTTGCGGCCGAATTGCGCAAGCCGGACCAAATCAGGGTGTGTGAGATGACTCACAAAATGGGGGCAACGAAGCGGATCAAATCAAGCGCGGGCGGGCGCACTTCGATGGATTTTCGTTGGCCCCAAGTCCGGCAAGAACGCCGTGAAAATGCCGATGGCCGGAAGATAGGCGCAAACGTGATAGACAAAATTGATGCTGGTCATGTCCGCGAGCTTGCCGAGAATCGCTGCGCCGACGCCGCCCATGCCAAACGCAAAACCGAAAAACAAACCGGAAACCGCGCCGATTCTGCCCGGCAGTAAGTCCTGCGCGTAAACGAGAATTGCAGAAAACGCGGAAGCCAGAATCAGCCCGATAATCACGCTCAGGATACTAGTCCAAATTAGACTAGCGTAAGGCAGCAGCAGCGTGAACGGCAGAACGCCCAGGATGGAGCACCAAATCACATATTTGCGGCCAAGTTTGTCGCCCACCGGCCCGCCGATAAACGTTCCCGCGGCCACCGCGCCAAGAAACAGGAACAGATGCAATTGCGCGTTCTGAATGGTGAGCTGAAATTTGTTCATCAGATAAAAGGTGTAGTAGCTCATGATGCTTGCGAGATAGAAAAACTTGGAGAACATCAGCGCGACCAAGATGGCGAGGCTCCAGGCAATTTTTTGCGTGGACAGGGCGGCGTGCGGATGAATTTCTTCTTGCGCTGCCAGATGCTCGGGGTCGACGACAATCTGCTTTGTTTGCGCATCGCGGTGATTGCGGAACCAGGTGCCAATGTTGGTGAGCAGCACGATGGCAATCAACGCCAAAATCGAGAACCAGGCGATGCTGGCTTGGCCCTTGATGAACAAAAATGCCAGCAGCGGTCCGATGGCGGAGCCCGCGTTGCCCCCGACTTGAAACAAAGACTGTGCCATGCCGTGCTGCCCGCCCGATGCCATGCGCGCGACGCGTGAAGATTCGGGATGAAACACCGCGGAGCCAATCCCCACCAGTGCCGCAGCAACGAGCACCGCTCCGTAGCTCGGCGCCAAAGAGAGCGCCAGCAAGCCAATCGTCGTGACTCCCATGCCAATCGCCAAGGAGTACGGTTGGGGCTTGCGGTCGGTGTACAGGCCGACGACGGGCTGGAGCAGGGAAGCGGTCAATTGCGCGGTGAGCGCGATGCGGCCGACCTGCCAGTAATTCAGATGAAAGTTGTTGCGCAGCAGGGGATAGATCGACGGAAGCAAGGACTGGACGGTGTCGTTGAGCAGGTGGCAAAAACTGATGGAAAGCAGAATGGAAAAAACAGCGCCAGCCGCGGCTTGCGCGCGCGGCGGTGCTTGCATCGTGGCGAGTTTGGTTTCAGTCGCCATTCACACCTGCAATCTCTGAGCCGGCGGTGCGAGTTTTTTGGGCATGGTTCTAACGGGCGGCGGAAGCGAGGCGGCGCGAGACGTAATCGGCGACGTAGGCGTCGAAAATTTCATTCAAGCGATGGCAGACCGGGCCGGGCGCGGGAATGGAATGGCCGGCGATTTCGCCCACGCTAATCAGATTGCGATTGGTGGAAGAAATGAAGACTTCTTCGGCGGAGTAGAGATCTTCGGGGCGCAACATCTGCTCGACGACGGAGAGGCCGGCTTCGGGAGCAACTTCGAGCAAAATGCCACGGGTAATGCCTTCGAGGCAGCCGGAATTGAGGGGCGGCGTCAGGATTTTGCCGTCCTTGACGGCGAAGATGTTCGCGGAAGTGCATTCAGCCACCTCGCCGCGCTCGTTGAGCATGACCACTTCGTCGAAACCTTCCTTATTGGCTTCCGCAACGGCCCAGACGTTGTTGAGCCAGGAGATGCTCTTGACCCCGGCAAGGGTGGAGGCGGCGTGGCGGCCGTGCTCGCGTAAGCCGAGACGAACGATCTCGCGATGTTCGGGAAGGTTGGAAGTATAGATGATGAGATCGACGACCGGGCGGTCCTCGGAGCTTTGCCAGAAGCCGACAGAATTGTAGATGAAATAGATGCGGGCGCAGCCTTCGGTGACTTCGTTGGCGCGAATCACTTCCTGGAGATGGACGCGAACCTTGGCGGAAGTGTAGGGCATGGGCAGGCGGATGAGGGTGGCGTCCTTTTCCAAGCGGCGCCAGTGGCGCTCGTAGGCGAACGCTTCGCCCTTGGAGATGCGCAAGGTGGTGAAGATACCCCATCCGCAAATGAGTCCGACCTGGCCGGGAGACAGCCGGACCTTCTCGATGGGCAGCAGGCCGTC